>SPKZ01013822.1_pt1 | contig 40944 bp, 34 predicted proteins | sample 2456571 | NCBI WGS metagenome assembly SPKZ01 (sample SAMN11192286, study PRJNA482655) | marine metagenome | biome: ENVO:00000447; feature: ENVO:00000244|ENVO:00000211|ENVO:00000569|ENVO:00002023; material: ENVO:00002151; isolation source: ocean water from marine abyssalpelagic zone ...
GATATTAGTCCCCGGCGGTTTTGGTGTGCGTGGCGTTGAAGGTAAAATTTTAGCGGCGCAATATGCTCGGATAAATAAAGTACCTTACTTAGGTATTTGTTTAGGGATGCAAGTAGCATTGATTGAATATGCCCGTAATGTTGCTGGTTTAACTGATGCTCATAGTACTGAATTTAATAGTGAAACCCCTTACCCTGTGGTTGGTTTGATCAGTGAATGGCTTGATGAAGAAGGTCAAGTTGAATATCGCAGTAAAGATTCAGATTTAGGCGGTACTATGCGTTTAGGCTCTCAATTGTGCCACCTGGTGAAAGGTACCAAGGTGTATGACGTATATGGCAGTGAAACAATCAATGAGAGACACCGTCACCGTTATGAGGTAAATAATAACTACCGTGAACAATTAAGCAAAGCTGGTTTAGTGTTCTCGGGTTTATCAACCGATAAAAGTTTAGTTGAGGTGATTGAAATACCCGATCATCCATGGTTTATTGCAGGGCAGTTTCATCCTGAGTTTAATTCAACTCCTCGAGATGGTCACCCATTATTTGAAAGCTTTGTTGCCGCCTCTTTTGATTATAAAAAGCAGCAATTAAGTTAGTTCAAAAGTAATTAAAAACCGTAGCCAAGTGCTGCGGTTTTTGTTTAAAGCATAAAGTTTATTAAACTCAGCTTCGAAAGACAGCTTGGAACTCATTTGTTTAGAATGAACGCTTATCGTTTTTCCTGAACACGAGACACTAGTAGTTGCAGTAAGTGAAGTTGATTACCAGTTAACACCATTTAATTTTAAATTTTGTAAAGGAAAAATAATGTCAAATATTAGTAAAATTTTAGCTCGTGAAATCATGGATTCTCGTGGCAATCCTACGGTTGAAGCCGATGTTTATTTAGAATCAGGTGCTTGGGGCCGTGCTGCTGCACCATCTGGCGCCTCTACTGGCTCGCGCGAAGCATTAGAATTACGTGATGGAGATAAATCACGTTATTTAGGTAAGGGCGTATTGAAAGCCGTTGCCGCTATTAACCATGACATTACTCCAGCGTTAATTGGTCAAAGTGCCTTAGAACAAGCTAACATCGATAAAATCATGATTGATTTAGATGGCACTGAAAACAAAGAAAAATTTGGTGCTAATGCAATTTTAGCTGTGTCTTTAGCAGTGGCAAAAGCAGCAGCAATGGATAAAGGAGTACAATTATTTGAACATATTGCTGACTTAAACGGCACGCCAGGCGTTTATAGCTTGCCAGTTCCTATGATGAATATCATCAATGGTGGTGAACATGCTGATAACAATGTAGATATTCAAGAATTTATGGTTCAGCCAGTTGGCGCTAAAAACTTCAGTGAAGCATTACGTATGGGCGCTGAAATATTTCACGCACTTAAAAAAGTATTATCAGATAAAGGCTTAAGTACATCTGTTGGTGATGAGGGTGGTTTTGCCCCTAACTTAGCCTCTAACGCTGATGCACTAGCTGTTATCAAAGTGGCTGTTGATGCAGCGGGCTATAAGTTAGGTACAGATGTTACTTTAGCAATGGATTGTGCCGCTTCTGAATTTTATGATAGCGAGAAAGGCATTTACGACCTTAAAGGTGAAGGCAAGCAATTTACTTCAAACGAGTTCTCTGACTTTTTAGGTGAGCTTTGTAAAGAATATCCTATTGTATCAATTGAAGATGGTTTAGATGAGTCAGATTGGGATGGTTTTAAATACCAAACTGATCTTTTAGGCGATAAAATACAAATTGTTGGCGATGATTTATTTGTTACTAATACCAAAATATTCAAACGCGGTATTGATACCGGTGTTGCCAACTCTATTTTAATTAAGTTCAACCAAATTGGTTCACTAACTGAAACGTTAGCGGCAATTAAAATGGCAAAAGATGCAGGTTACACCGCAGTTATTTCTCATCGTAGTGGTGAAACTGAAGATGCAACTATTGCTGATTTAGCGGTAGGAACGGCTGCGGGTCAAATCAAAACTGGCTCTTTATGTCGCTCTGACTGTGTTGCTAAGTATAATCAATTATTACGCATTGAAGAGTTCTTAGGCGATAAAGCAATATACAACGGCTTGTCTGAAATTAAAGGTCAATAACCACCAAAGTTATTGCTATTTACCTCAATAGCAGCGTTGCTGGTACTCATGGACTAAAGTCAACTCCGTGAAAGCGCCTTGCTCTTGAACTAATTAGCTTCAACTTTATTGGTTATATCAGTATATATTTAAAAATAACTTAAACCGAGCTTTTACCTGCTCGGTTTTTTTATGTTCAGGATGAACGGTATATCGTGGTGCCATGGATGGCAAAAATGTGTATAGGAAATTTTATCTTTTCATCATAATCGAGTATGCTTAAAGACTAATAATACCAATTGAAGTAATGAATAGCTCAACTTAGAATTACAGTAGCGAGCTGAGAGCAAACAAAATGAGTTAAACATAGTTATTCTATATTTCATTCATTTTGTGATGTTATCAGTTTGCTACTGAGTTCCCGAAGGGCAAGTTTAAAAGGCTTACATGCTACGTTATTGATCTTGACAAGGGAATAACCATTCTCTTCAATCAATGCCTTGCCTCTAAGCCTTTTAATTCTTGCCAAGTGATCTATTCATTATTTCACTTGGTATAAGTAAGTTGTTGATTTTTAACACCTCATGACACAATCATCTTTTTGGCAAACTAATAAGCAAAACAATGATTTTGCAGAGTTATGTAATGCGCTTTATGAGCGAGAAGTACACTTGCTTGCTAATGTTGACGTTACCAGTATTCAAAACATACAAGCACGTTTAAAAAGCTTACCGCATTATATTAATCGTACAGCCAATCAAATGGCATACGTTAATGAACTTGGGGTATCGCCACTCTCGTTGGATGTTCAAAATGCGACTTGGTCAGGTAAACAAGCCAGTAAATTATCCGTGTTAGTACAAAACGAACAAGACGTTTTTTCATGGTATATAAAGTTAATTAGCCAAACGAATAAAGCTTTATTGGGCTTAGTTGTCCCGATACTAAAAACGAATCATATTGTGTTAGATAGTATTGATCGTATTAATATAGAAAAAAAATGTATACGCACCAATGTTTCAGGCTGGTTTTCGTTAATAGATGTTAACGTAGATCGCTCTTTGCGCCTGTTAAAACCCACTAAAAAAGTGATGCTTGCTGCCTGCGCGGGGCATCGATGGCAAGACAGTGTGAACAGCACTAAATTAAGACCAATTATGCCTAGTTTGCGAGAATTATTAATTTCTTGTGCTATTGATTGGCAAAACTTCAAGCGACCTTTAGCTTTATAAGCAGATATAAACATTTACACGCTGTTTAAGCCTTATATAATAGTGTCAATATATCATGCTTTTTGTCTTTTCTTTTTAGGTAACCATGCGATCATTTACGCTACTTTTACTAATTTTTTTTGGTTTATTACAATACCGACTTTGGTTTGGTAAAAACAGTGTGCCTGATTATTTTGCCTTACAAGAAAATATGATTCATCAGCAACAAGCAAATGAAAAATTAAAACAGCGTAATAAATTACTTTATGCTGATACGGATGACTTAAAATTAGGAACAGAAGCGATTGAAGAACGCGCGCGTAATGAATTAGGTATGATCAAAGAAAATGAAACTTTTTTTCGTCTTATTCCTAGTAAAAATCACATGAGTAAACAATAGCAGAGCCAAGGAGTCCGATAGTTGTGATTAAGCAAGCTCAAGGCGATGAGCAATTTATAGTAATTGTTCCAGCCGCTGGCGTAGGTAAACGCATGTTAGCATCGTGCCCGAAGCAATATCTAGAAATTAATAACCAGAGTATTTTAACGCACACCACTAACCGTTTATTAAGCCACCCTAAAATTGCTAAGGTTATTTTAGTATTGAGTAACGAGGATGAGTATTTTTCGCAAACCGAGTTAGCGGATAATACCAATATAATCAGAGTTTCAGGTGGTAAAGAACGAGTAGACTCGGTATTAAATGGCTTACAAATTATTGATGTAGAAAAATATCCTTGGGTTTTGGTACATGATGCGGCTCGACCTTGCGTTACTCATAACGATATAGATAAAATTATTGAACAATGTATCGCGAATAATTGTGGTGGTTTATTAGCTACGCAAGTGGTTGATACCATGAAACAGAACTCTAAAATACAGCCAAACATGGTTAGTAGCACGATAGAACGTAGCAATTTATGGCATGCTTTTACCCCACAAATGTATAAAACAGTTGCACTAAAGCAAGCTATAGAACAAGCGCTGAAAGAAGGCAAAGATATTACGGATGAATCATCAGCGATTGAATTAGCAGGTTTACCTAGTTTACTTATTTTAGGGCGCCGAGATAATATCAAAATTACTCGTCCTGAAGATTTAGCCTTAGCGACTTTTTACTTAGAGCAACAAAAATTAGAGCAATAATAGCTTCACCAACAACAGTGTGAATAACTAATAGGATTTAAAATGCGAATAGGGCATGGTTTTGATGTGCATAAATTTGGTGGTAATGGGCCACTAATGTTAGCCGGTATTGCCGTACCATACGAACAAGGTTTTATTGCTCATTCCGATGGTGATGTCGCCATTCATGCGCTTTGTGATGCTATTCTCGGTGCACTTTGTTTAGGTGATATTGGTAATCATTTTCCCGATACTGATGGCCAATATGAAAATATTTCCAGCAGAATTTTATTGCGTCATGTTGTTGGTCTAATGACTAAAAAAGGTTATCAAGTTAGTAATGGTGATATAACCATAGTGGCACAAGCGCCGAAAATGGCACCGCACTTAACGGCAATGCGTATTTGTTTAAGTGAAGATTTACAGTGTGATATAGAGCAGATTAATGTTAAAGCGACTACAACAGAGCAGTTAGGTTACACGGGTAGAAAAGAAGGTATTGCCGTACATTGTGTGGTGTTATTAACACCATTAATACCATCAACGTAAGCAATGTCACCTATGCAAGAGCAGCAGAGTGTTTAGTTTGACCTTTAAAACAACCAGATTAATTAGAGAAGAATAATGTTACCAGAACTTACTTATTTACATGGTAAACCACAATCATTAGGGCTACTGCGTAGCCAAAAAAGTGACTTTAAAGTATTTGAACAATTACCTTTTTCACCAACAGGTGAGGGAGAGCACTTATTTATTTATATCAGAAAAATAGGCGCTAATACTGTTTTTGTTGCCAGAGAGCTTGCTAAGTATTTCAAAGTGAAAGAGCAGTTAGTATCTTATGCTGGTTTAAAAGACAGGTTTGCCGTAACGGAGCAATGGTTTGGCGTGCATGTGCCGGGTAAGCAGGTGTATGATTTACAAGATCTAGCCATTGAAGGTGTTGAAGTACTTAAATACGCTAGACATAATAAAAAATTACGTACTGGTGCCTTAACGGGTAACCGCTTTGAATTGATTTTACGTAATGTTACTAACCTCCAAGCGCTTCATAACCGATGGAATGATATAGTAGAGCAAGGTGTGCCTAACTATTTTGGCGAGCAACGTTTTGGTATCGATGGTGGTAATATTGATAAAGCCCTAGCATTATTCTCTGGCACGAAAGTTAAAGATAAAAAGAAGCGTGGCATGTATTTATCTGCCGCAAGATCGTGTATTTTTAATGATATTATCAGTGAACGTATTGTACAAAATACCTTCAGTAAATTACAGCAAGGCGATGTATTAATGTTAGCGGGTACACAATCAGTATTTCACCTTGATGAAGTAGATGACATTATTGTACAGCGCTTCCTCGACAAAGATGTTGATATCACCGCAACAATGTGGGGGTCGGGTGAATTGATGACCAGCGCTAACCCTAAAACTATTGAGCAACAAATTGGCGAAAAGCACAATGAATTTGCTCAAGGTTTACCGCGTTTTGGTTTAAAACAAGAACGTCGTCGTATTCGTTTAATCGTACAAGAAGCGGACATTGAAGTCTTAGCGAGTGAACAAGAAAGTGATAATGCACTGCCGTCAGTCAAAATTAGCTTTATATTACCTGCTGGCTCTTATGCAACCACTGTGCTGCGTGAGTTAATTGATTACCAAGATGGCACCCAAAGAGTTCAAAGTTAGGATTGGAAATGAAAATATTATTAAGCAATGATGATGGCGTACACGCCCTAGGTATTAGAGTGCTTTACCAAGAACTGGCTAAGCACTTTAATGTTACTGTTGTTGCCCCCGATCGAAACTGCAGTGGTGCTAGTAACTCGTTGACGTTACTTAATCCGTTGCGCGCCCAAACCTTGGAAAACGGTTTTATATCGGTTAATGGCACACCAACTGATGCGGTACATTTAGGCATCAGTCAGTTAGTTTCATTAACACCTAATTTAGTGGTTGCCGGTATTAATAAAGGGCCTAACTTGGGTGATGACACGTTATATTCAGGTACTGTTGCCGCCGCTACTGAAGGACGGCATATGGGGATCCCTGCAATTGCTATATCACTTGTTGGTAAGCACGAGCAGTATTATCAGACCGCCGCCGTTATTACCGCCAAAATCATCCAACGTATCCAACTACACCCATTAGCGGTAGATCAAATTCTCAATATTAATGTTCCTGATATCCCTATATCTGAGATTAAAGGTATAAAAGTTACTCGCCTTGGTCATCGCCATAAGGCTGAAATGATGAAAAAAATGCAAGACCCTTGGCTACGAGATATTTATTGGTATGGTCGCTTAGGTGAAGAGTTAGATGGCGGTGAGGGTACTGATTTTCATGCAGTAGCCAATAATTATGTTTCAGTTACCCCCTTGACGGTTGATATGACCGCACACAATAGTATAAATAGTATGGCAAAATGGATTAGTGAAGTGACGTTATGATAAGTAATACCATAAAAAGTCGAGTGAGTGGAAAATCAAAACGCAGTGGTGAATTACTGGCACAAAAACTACAAGCTGAGGGGATAACTAATCCTAAGGTTTTGCAAGCGATAGCTAACTCACCTAGACATATTTTTATCCCTGAAATTTTAGCCCACAAAGCCTATGACAATACTGCTTTACCAATAGGGCAGGGCCAAACTATTTCACAGCCATATATTGTGGCTAAAATGTCAGAATTATTACTAGGGAAAAAAGGTGATAAATCAAACAGTATCCTTGAAATTGGTACTGGCTCAGGTTATCAAACCTCAATTTTAGCGCAAATTACCGATAAGGTTTACTCAGTTGAACGCATTAAAGCATTGCAGTTTCAAGCAAAACGCTGTTTGCGTGCTATGGATCTACACAATATATCTATGAAACATGGCGATGGCTGGCAAGGTTGGGTAAGTAAAGCGCCATTTGATGCCATTATTGTTACTGCTGGTGCCGCGAGCGTACCACAGGCATTACTAGAGCAGCTTGTTGATGGTGGACGTTTAGTAATTCCTGTTGGGGAGCAAACACAAATTTTAAAAATAATTACTCGTAATGGTGATAATTATAGTGAGCAACAAGTAGAAGCTGTGCGTTTTGTACCATTAGTTCCCGGAGACTTATTATAATGAAGTTGTTCTCTGCTATTTATGATTGGACGCTAAAGTGGGCCGAACATAAGTTTGCCCCTAGAATACTGGCACTATTAACCTTTGCAGAATCAGTTTTTTTCCCTATTCCACCCGACGTATTACTTGCACCTATGGTTTTAGCTAAGCCTGAAAAAGCATGGCGGCTTGCCAGTTTAACTACCGTCTCTTCAATTCTTGGTGGCACCGTTGGTTATATATTAGGTTATCTGATGTTTGAGCCTTGGATACAGCCGTTAATTACTGAGTTTGGTTACCAACACCGTTTTGATATAGCAATGAATTGGTTTAGCCAATGGGGTGTATGGGTAGTATTTATTGCTGGTTTTTCACCGATACCTTACAAACTATTTACGTTAAGTGCTGGTTTTTTACAGATGGCTTTTTTACCTTTTCTATTCGCGTCAGCAATTGGACGAGGGTTGAGGTTCTTCATGGTTGCTGGACTTATTCAGTGGGGCGGTAGTGCTATGGAGAAAAACTTACGTAAATGGGTTGATGTTTTGGGCTGGGGATTAGTTTCCTTAATTATCATTGCTTATTTCATTTTCCGCTAATTAAATTTACTTTTCCTCTCTAATGGTAATTAAGCGCATAAATGTCTTTAGCATCCATATAACTAGCAGGTTTAGTTATAATCTACTTTTATCTTTAAAAGTACTCTGCTTTGTTATTATTTCAATAAACCTCAGCGCTTGCTCATCTAGAAATAAACCGGCCCCTGTTGTTAGCGTTTATGGTAGTACGCCGTTAAAAAAGAGCGTTAAAAACAGTATTAACACTAATGAATACACAGTGCGCCAAGGAGAAACTCTATATTCTATTGCTTGGCGAGCAAACTCAGACGTGCGCCAAATAGCTAAATTGAATAATATCCGACCTCCTTATAATATTTATTCAGGACAAAGATTATTTTTAGTATCTAAAAACAAAGGGAAAAGTGCGAAAGCTAGCAACAGCAAGCATCCGAGCAAAAAACAGACTAAAAGCTCTAGTCTGACCAGTTCCAAGGTAATAAAAAATACTATTGCATCTTCTAAAAAGCAGGCGTATGGTGAAAATACAAGCAATAAAAAAATAATACGAAGTGGCTCATCAAAGACCAATTTTTCGCAAAAAATTAGTCACTGGCAATGGCCTGTAAAAGGTAAAATCATTACGAAATTCTCTGCTAAAGTACAAGGTAATAAAGGGATAGATATCGCCGGACGTCGTGGCATTAATATTAGTGCCGCGGCAAATGGCAAAGTGGTTTACGCAGGTAGTGCGTTGAGAGGATACGGTAAGTTAATTATCATCAAACATAATGATGATTACCTTAGTGCTTATGCTCACAATGACAAAATCTTAGTAAAAGAACAGCAACAGGTTAAATTAGGTGATGTTATTGCTAAAATGGGTAATACCGGTGCGCAACGAGTTATGCTTCATTTTGAAGTTCGTTTTCGCGGTAAGTCAGTTGACCCTCTAAAGTATTTACCAAGAAAGTAATAAGAGTATTTAGCTTAAACAGAAAAATCTCATTAAAAAACAACTGGAGATAGTGTAAATAATTAATACAACTTACTGGAGAATAGCATGGTAAAACAAGGAAAAAAAACCGCAGTATTGAATGATAAAGAAGAGGTATCATCAAATTTAGATGCTACTCAAATTTATTTAAGTGAAATTGGCTTTTCACCATTACTAAGTGCAGAAGAAGAAGTTTATTTTTCTCGATTGGCTCTAAAAGGAGATGAAGCCTCGAGAAAACGTATGATTGTAAGTAATTTACGTTTGGTGGTTAAAATTGCTAGACGATACAACAATCGTGGCTTGCCTTTACTTGATTTAATTGAGGAAGGTAACTTAGGTTTAATCCGTGCGGTAGAAAAGTTTGACCCTGAACGAGGTTTTCGTTTTTCAACTTACGCTACTTGGTGGATCCGTCAAACGATTGAACGAGCGATTATGAATCAAACTCGTACCATTCGTTTACCCATTCACGTCGTTAAAGAATTAAATATCTATTTACGTACCTCACGCGAACTGGTTCAAAAACTCGATCATGAACCCACAGCAGAAGATATTGCTAGTTCGTTAGACCGACCAGTTGCTGACGTAAACAAAATGCTGCGCTTAAATGAGCGTATCACTTCGGTTGATACCCCTTTTGTGGGTGATTCAGATAAAGCATTACTTGATGTTATTGCCGATGAAAAAAAGTGCTGGCCCTGAAGGTGACTTACAATCAGAAGATATGAGTAATAATATTATAAGTTGGCTGAATGAATTAAACTCTAAACAAAGAGAAGTATTGGCTAGGCGTTTTGGCCTAATGGGTTATGAGGCGGCAACCCTTGAAGATGTTGGCCGTGAAATCGGCTTAACCCGCGAACGTGTTCGTCAAATTCAAGTAGAAGCATTGAAACGACTTCGTGATATTTTAAGTCAACAAAACTTATCAATAGAAGCGATATTTGAAATTTCGTAAATAAAAAAAGTAAAATTGTATTTTCATTGATAAAAGCATTACGGTAAAACCTAAGGCTGTAAAGGGTAACTTTACAGCCTTTTATTATTACTTAAAGCTTTGCTTTCAATTCAAATAATAAATCTAATGCTTGTTTTGGTGTCATATTATTAACATCAATATTGCGTAAAGACTCTAGTGCCGGATGGTCGTCAGCAACTAAAGTTAACTGCTCAAAGCTTGATGATTTTTCTGGTAAAATTGATGGTGCTTGTGCACTTTCTAGCTCAGTTAAACGTTGTTTAGCACGGTTGATCACCGCTTTAGGTACGCCGGCTAATTGTGCTACTTGTAAACCAAAACTTTTGCTTGCCGCGCCTTCTTGAATTGCATGCATAAAAATAATGTTATCGTTGTGCTCCATCGCATCTAAATGCACGTTAGCAAGCGTTGAGATTTGCTCAGCAAGTAAGGTTAGCTCAAAGTAGTGCGTAGCAAATAAAGTAAATGCTTGAGTTTTTAGCGCTAGCATCTCCGCACAAGCCCATGCTAATGACAATCCATCATAGGTACTGGTACCGCGACCGATTTCATCTAATAATACCAAACTTCTGTCGGTAGCATTGTGTAATATATTGGCCGTTTCGGTCATTTCTACCATAAAAGTAGAGCGACCACTCGCTAAGTCATCGGAGGCACCAATACGAGTGAATATACGATCTACCAAACCAATTCTTGCTGCATCAGCAGGTACATAACAGCCAATATGAGCCAGTAATACTATTAATGCTGTTTGCCGCATATAGGTTGATTTACCCCCCATATTTGGACCAGTTATGATCAGCATTTTACGTTGTTCAGTCAAGACAATAGGGTTGGCAATAAAAGCATCACTGGTCATCTGTTCAACAACAACATGTCTCCCTGCCTCAATATGAATCCCCGCTTCGTTTAATAAAACTGGTTTTACATAATTTAAGTTTTGTGCTCGTTCGGCAAAATTCGTTAATACATCAAGTTCAGCAATTGCTTGGCTTAATGTTTGTAACTGATCCAGTTCGGGTAATATTTTATCAAATAATTCTTGGTAGAGGCGTTTCTCTAATGCTAAAAACTTACTTTGCGCACTAAGAACTTTGTGTTCGTGTTCTTTTAATTCTTCGGTGATAAAGCGTTCATTATTTTTTAACGTTTGACGACGGATATAATTATCAGGCACATTGGTTGCAGCGGTACGACTCATTTCAATAAAAAAGCCATGCACTTTATTGTAGCCCACTTTCAATGAATGAATACCTGTACGCTCCTTTTCCCGCTGTTCTAACTGTGCTAAAAATTCAGTAGCCCCATCACTTAAATCGCGTAATACGTCTAATTCTTGGTGATATCCTGGGGCAATAACGCCACCATCACGAATTAATACCGGTGGGTTTTCAATAATTGCGTGTTCAAGTAAATTTTGAATAACAGGAATTGGTTGGATAAGTTTAGCCAAAGTCTTTATATAGCCAGACAATGCAGGGGACAGGCAACTTTGTAATAAAGGTAGTTGCTGTAAAGCATAGCGTAAACGAGCAAAATCTCGTGGTCTAGCTGAGCACAAGGCAATGCGAGAAACTATACGCTCTATATCCCCTAAACCTTTAAGGATAGGCTGAATATCATGATGTAAATCTGTTGTGAGTATTTGCTCTATAGCATTGTGTCTATTGTTTAATATTGTCAAATCACGTAATGGAAAATGTAGCCAACGCTTTAACAAACGTGATCCCATAGGCGTTGACGATTTATCTAAAACGGCAGCTAAGGTATTAGTTGTTTGACCTTGTAAATTTTGCGTTAATTCTAAATTGCGTCGGGTCGCGGCATCAAGCACAACACCCAAATTGGCTGATTCACTAATTATTGCGCGTATATGTGGCAATGCGGTGCGTTGAGTGTCCTTAACATATTGAAATAAACAACCAGCGGCAGATATACCCAATAATTTATCATCAACACCAAAACCAGTTAACTCCTTAGTGCCAAATTGCTTATTAAGTAATGCAGTCGCGGTTTCAATATCAAATTCCCACTCCGGGCGACGACGCAGGCCTTTATATTGATTGACTATTGTCATATCGGTTAAGGTTTCAGGATAAAGTAACTCTGCTGGGCTAAGGCGTTGTAGTTCTGCTTGTAATTGTTCACTTGTTTGTGGCTCAGTGATGACAAACCGGCCACTAGCCATATCTAGATAAGCTAAGCCGAAATCTGCATCAGAACGTTTTTTCGAGGTAGAATGATTTTCGACAATGGCAACAATTAAGTTATCTTGTCTGTCAGTTAACAGTGCTTCATCACTTAAAGTGCCGGGTGTTATTACCCTAACTACTTTACGCTCTACTGGTCCTTTACTGGTGGCAGGATCGCCAATTTGTTCACAAATAGCAACAGACTCACCTAGCTTTACCAATTTGGCTAAATAATTTTCGACCGCATGGTAAGGAACGCCTGCCATGGGAATAGCATTACCACCGGTTTTCCCTCTAGCGGTTAATGAGATATCTAATAAATCAGACGCTTTTTTAGCGTCATCAAAAAATAGTTCGTAAAAGTCTCCCATTCTATAAAAAATCAAAATATTGGGAAACTCAGCTTTAATGGTTAAATATTGACGCATCATAGGAGTGTGTGAAGAAAGATCTGGTTTGGAATTAGCCATTCAAATATTAAAGCTCTTGTTATTTTGTTAATTTATTTTCTGGAGTAATTATGCCATAAGCTTAATGTTCAAATCTTACTTTTTATTAATATTATTTATGACGAAAATGTAAGCTGATGTTAGTTAACATAATGTATAAGCGATGTAGTTCAAAGATTGTATTCGCTAATAAAAAAGTAAAAAGTAACTTTTTATATTATAAGCATGCAAAGTTATCTGTATCAATAAATGTGTTATGTATCAAAAGGATAAAAGTACTCACTTATTGATTTTTTATTGTAAAACAAAAAAACAACAAAAAACTTGATACTGTACGACTATACAGTATACTTGTTTCATCAAAACGAAATAATAATTTTTATTCGCGGAGCGAACCATGAAAGACGATAAAGAAAAAGCATTAGCAGCAGCCTTAAGTCAAATTGAACGTCAATTTGGTAAAGGTTCAATAATGAAGCTTGGCGATAATACTACTATGGACATCGAAACTATTTCTACTGGCTCTTTAGGGTTAGACATTGCTCTAGGTGCTGGTGGTTTGCCATTAGGTCGTGTTGTTGAAATTTATGGACCAGAATCAAGTGGTAAAACGACATTAACATTAGAAGTTATTGCTCAAGCACAACGTGATGGTAGAGTTTGTGCTTTTATTGATGCCGAACATGCACTTGATCCTATCTATGCAAAAAAATTAGGTGTAAATATTGACGAGTTACTTATTTCTCAGCCAGATACCGGTGAACAAGCATTAGAGATTGTCGATATGCTAACTCGCTCTAACGCCATTGATGTTATTGTGGTTGATTCTGTTGCCGCTTTAACACCTAAAGCTGAAATTGAAGGTGATATGGGCGATTCGCACATGGGGCTGCAAGCTCGAATGATGAGCCAAGCCATGCGTAAATTAACAGGAAATCTTAAATCATCTAATACCATGCTGATTTTTATCAACCAAATTCGTATGAAAATTGGTGTTATGTTTGGCTCTCCAGAAACTACTACTGGTGGTAATGCCCTTAAATTTTACGCTTCTGTTCGTTTAGATATTCGCCGTATTGGCGCAGTGAAAAATGGTGATGAAATTGTTGGTAATGAAACCCGTGTAAAAGTGGTTAAAAACAAAATTGCTCCGCCATTTAAGCAAGCTGAATTTCAAATTTTATATGGCCAAGGTATAAACAACTTAGGTGAGTTAATTGACTTAGGTGTTAAAAATGGTTTTGTTGAAAAAGCCGGTGCTTGGTATAGCTGCAATGGTGAACGTATTGGTCAAGGTAAAGCCAATGCAGCCAAATACTTAGCAGAACATCCTGAAATGGCGAAGGATGTTGATGCTAAATTACGTGATATGTTCTTAAACAAAGATGATGTTTCGAAAGAGAAAGAGAAAGAGAAAGAGAAAGAAACAGAAAGCACAGAATAATTTTTATCTAAGCTCATCCCTCTAGATAATAAAAACCTTTGTCACTCGGCAAAGGTTTTTTTTGAACATGTAAAATAACACTTAAACGTTGAGGGAAATGGATTAACCTAAAAAACAGGTGTCAGTAACAACAATAACCATTTCAGCACTTTCCACATCACTCTATTAAAGATAGCTTCAGGCTCGTAATGAGTGCTGATGCCCCTGTTAATATCAATACCATCAACACCCAATATGACTTTATTAAATTATTAAATTATTAAATTATTAAATTTTAATTTCTCCTCAGTATGAGCGTGATAAAAAGATATTGATTTGTTTGAAGACGCCACCTGTAATCAAAACATCACAATTTTTAGGGGGTGATAACTCATTTGTATTGATCATGCATATTCCTTTTTATATTTGGCAGCACCTATAATAAAGCATTTAGCCATCTATACGTTTAGATGTTGACATAGCTAGCAATCTAAGTAATATTGCTGTTAGTGTATTTTTATTCGTAATAGGTGTGCTATGCCCATTAAAATTCCCGATCAATTACCAGCGTTATCAATTTTAGATAATGAAAATATTTTTGTTATGTCTGAAAACAGAGCGGCATCTCAAGAAATTCGTCCAATGCAAGTTGCTATTCTTAACTTGATGCCAAATAAAATTGAAACTGAAGTGCAAATATTGCGCATGCTGTCTAACACGCCGCTACAGATAAATATCGAATTTATTCGTATACATAAAAACGTGTCTAAAAATACACCAGAAGAACATTTAGAAAATTTTTACCATTTGTTTGATGATATAAAACATAAACAATATGATGGTTTGATTATAACCGGTGCTCCGCTAGCCTTACTTGATTATTCGCAAGTAAGATTTTGGGATAAAATTTGTGAAGTATTTGATTGGGCTGAAAAAAATGTCACATCTACTATGTTTTCTTGTTGGGCGGCACATGCTGCTTTATATCATCACTATGGTCTAAATCGCCATTTGCGCAAACAAAAGCTTTCTGGTGTCTATAAGCATAAGCCCCTTGATGATAAAGAGCCGTTAACTAGGGGCTTTGATGAAAATTTTAATGTGCCACACTCTCGTTATGGTTATATTGATAAATCTGATTATGAAAGTATTTCTGAGATAAAAATATTGGCAGAATCGCCTGATGCCGGTGTGTATTTGGCTGCCAGTAAAAATAAACAGCAAGTGTATTTAACGGGTCATCCTGAATACGATACTAGTACTTTGCATGAAGAATATCTACGAGATAGCGCTAAAGATGCGAACACGGCTTTACCGCAAAATTATTATCAAAATGATGATCCCGGCAAGTCACCCGTAGGCTCATGGCGTAGCCATGGTAGTTTACTTTTTACTAATTGGCTAAACTATTATGTTTATCAAATAACCCCATACCAATTAGACGCCTCAAATATTAGAGCAATTCATCCTGATACTGTTATTTAATTTTTACTAAAAGATCAGCTAATACTAATTAGTTGATTTATATTATTTATCTTAGCTAACCACTAAATAACTGTCGAAACTGCGGAAAGAACATGAAAAAATCATCATCATTTGCCTTATTTGAGCAACAATTAGCAAAAAACATTTTAATATTAGATGGTGCCATGGGCACCATGATCCAAGCGTATAAGTTTGAAGAGCAAGATTTTCGGGGTGAACGCTTTGCTGATTGGCATACTGATGTAAAAGGCAATAACGATATGTTAGTGCTCACTCAGCCTGAGGTTATTAAAGCTATTCACCTTGAGTACCTTGAAGCTGGCGCTGATATTCTTGAAACCAATACCTTTAACGCCACCACTATTGCCATGGCTGATTACGACATGGAAGAATATAGTAGCGAGATCAACCTAGTAGCAGCGAAAATTGCTCGGGCAGCGGCGGATGAATATACTAAAAAAACGCCGGACAGACCACGTTTTGTCGCCGGTGTATTAGGGCCAACTAACCGTACTTGTTCTATTTCCCCTGATGTTAACGATCCAGCCTTTCGTAATGTCACTTTTGATGAATTAAAAGACGCTTATATAGAATCAACCACCGCGTTAATTAAAGGTGGCTCTGACATTATCTTAATCGAAACTATTTTTGATACCTTAAATGCCAAAGCGGCAATTTTTGCGGTAGAGACAGTGTTTGAGCAATTAGGTATTCGCTTACCGGTAATGATCTCTGGCACCATTACCGATGCCTCAGGACGTACTCTTTCAGGACAAACCACCGAAGCTTTTTATAACTCATTGCGTCACGCCAAACCAGTTTCTTTTGGTCTTAACTGTGCCTTAGGTCCAGTGGAATTACGCCAATATGTTGAAGAGTTAAGCCGAATTTGTGATGTTGCGGTATCTGCTCATCCTAATGCCGGTTTACCTAATGCTTTTGGTGAATATGACTTTACCGTAGCAGACATGAATACTCACGTAGAAGAGTGGGTATCATCAGGATTTTTAAATATCATTGGTGGTTGTTGTGGTACTACGCCTGAACACATTAAAGGCATGGCTGATACGGTTGCCGCTCTTCATGCAAAAGGAATGGCACCGCGCAAAGTTGAACCACGCAAAATTGCCTGCCGTTTATCCGGCCTAGAAGTGTTAACCATTGACAAAGATAGTTTGTTTGTCAATGTAGGTGAACGTACCAATGTAACTGGCTCGGCGATGTTTAGACGGTTGATCAAAGAAGACAACTACGATCAAGCTATTGCTGTGGCTTTGCAGCAAGTTGAAAATGGTGCACAAATTATTGATATCAACATGGATGAAGGCATGTTGGAATCAAAAGAGGCGATGGTACGCTTTTTAAACCTGATTGCCGGTGAGCCTGATATCGCTAAAGTGCCAATTATGATCGACTCGTCAAAATGGACATCATTGAAGCCGGTTTAAAGTGTATTCAAGGTAAAGGCATCGTTAACTCGATCAGCTTAAAAGAAGGAGAAGATAATTTCCGTAAACAAGCTGAACTAGTACGTCGTTATGGCGCGGCAATGATCGTGATGGCGTTTGATGAAGACGGCCAAGCCGATACTCGACAACGTAAAGTTGAAATTTGTCATCGTGCTTATCATATCTTGGTTGATGAAATAGGTTTTCCACCGGAAGATATTATTTTTGATCCCAATATTTTTGCGGTTGCCACCGGTATTGAGGAACATAACAACTACGCGGTTGATTTTATTGAAGCGGTTGCTGATATTAAGAAAAACCTACCGCATGCGATGATTTCAGGTGGCGTATCAAACGTTTCTTTCTCCTTTAGAGGAAACAACCCAGTGCGTGAAGCTATTCATGCGGTATTTTTATATTATGCCATTAAAAATGGCATGGACATGGGTATTGTTAACGCCGGCCAGTTAGCCATTTATTCAGATCTACCTGAAAAATTAAAAGCCGCTGTTGAAGATGTTATTCAAAATAGTGATGATGGCGCTACCGAGCGTTTATTAGATATTGCCCAGGAATATCATGGTCAAGCCGGTGGGCAAGCGTCAAAAGCTGATTTAACTTGGCGAGAGCTACCGATTACCGAACGTTTGTCCTATTCCTTAGTGAAAGGTATTAACGAATTTATTGTTGAAGATACCGAAGAAGCACGTCTAGCGGCGGTTAAACCGCTTGATGTTATTGAAGGGCCATTAATGGACGGGATGAATACCGTTGGTGATTTATTTGGCGCCGGTGAAATGTTTTTACCGCAAGTAGTTAAATCAGCGCGGGTAATGAAACAAGCGGTAGCCCATTTAAACCCTTATATTGAAGAAGGCAAGCTCGAAGCCAGCTCTAACGGCAAAATATTATTAGCGACGGTTAAAGGTGACGTGCATGATATTGGTAAAAACATTGTTGGCGTAGTGCTGCAATGTAATAACTATGAAATTATTGATCTTGGTGTGATGGTTTCTTGTGAAGATATTTTACGCGTTGCCAAAGAAAAAAAGGTCGATATTATTGGTCTTTCCGGTTTGATCACCCCATCGCTTGATGAAATGGTGCATGTTGGTAAAGAAATGAAACGCCAAGGCTTTGACTTACCGTTATTAATTGGTGGTGCAACAACGTCAAAAGCCCATACCGCGGTAAAAATAGAGCCGCAGTATGAGCACCCGGTAGTTTATGTTTCCAATGCATCACGCGCGGTATCTGTGGTCAGTAATTTATTATCAAGTGAACATAAAGCGAAATTTTCTGCCGCCACTAAAGAAGAGTACGAACGGGTACGAGTTCGTCATTATAAAAAAGGTCCACGTTCTAGTTTAATTACGCTCGAAGCCGCTCGCGCTAATGCGACCAAAATTAGCTTTGACGGTTACACCCCGAAAAAACCCAATAAATTAGGTATTACTGTACTTGATGATATTGATTTAAATGAAGTAAGAAAATATATCGATTGGACGCCATTTTTCATGACTTGGCAGTTATCGGGTAAATACCCATTGATCTTAAAGCATGAAGTGATTGGCGTAGAAGCGACTAATTTATTTAACGATGCTAATGCCATGCTTGATGATGTTATCAATAACAAAAAAATTAGTGCTAGAGCGGTATTTGGTTTATTACCTGCTAACAGTAATCAAGATGATATTCAGCTGTACACCGATGAAAGTCGCAGTGAGCAATTAATGAGGCTTCATCAATTGCGCCAACAAAGTAAAAAACCGGCAGGGCAGTTTAACCGTTGTTTAGCTGATTATATTGCGCCAGTTGATTCCAGTATTGAAGATTATGTGGGTGCCTTTGCGGTGTCAGCAGGCTTTGGCGTAGATGACTTAGTGAAGGTTTTTGATGCCGATCACGATGCTTACAACTCAATATTAATCAAAGCAGTGGCGGATAGATTAGCTGAAGCGAGTGCTGAATATCTACATGAAAAAGTACGTAAAGAATATTGGGGTTATGCGCCAGATGAAAGCCTAAACAATGACGCGTTAATTCGCGAAAGCTATCAAGGTATAAGGCCTGCTCCAGGTTATCCTGCGTGTCCTGAACATACTGAAAAAGGCTTGTTGTGGCAGTTACTTAATGTTAAAGAAAACATTGATATGGATCTCACCTCAAGTTATGCCATGTGGCCCGGTGCTGCGGTAAGTGGTTGGTACTTCTCTCATCCTGAGTCTAAGTACTTCGCGGTAGCAAAACTAGCTAAAGATCAGGTGCTTGATTATGCTGCGCGTAAGGGCATGACCATAGAGCAGGCTGAACGTTGGTTATCAGCAAACTTGGACTATGAACCAGAATAATGTGAGCCTGAGTAATTTCTCAGAATGTTAAATGTTAAATTTTAGGTGTTTACGATGACAGATTTTGTAAAAATTGACCGAGTGCACTTATGCCATGGCCCTACTCCTTTAGAGTCAATGCCACGGTTATCTAAGACATTAGGCTGTAATGTCTTTGTTAAACGTGATGACTGTACCGGTTTGGCAGGGGGAGGTAATAAAACCCGAAAATTAGAATACTTATTGGCTGATGCGAATAGTGAAGGCGCTGATACCTTAATTACTATCGGCGGTATACAATCTAATCATGCTCGCCAAACCGCTGCTGCTGCGGCAAAGTTTGGTTTTGACTGTTACTTAGTATTAGAGGATGTTAGTGGCACACCCAAAAAAGATTACTATCACAATGGTAATATCTTGTTGGATCAATTATGTGGCGCGCATATCCATCAAGTCGCTGACGATGAAGACAGTATGTTTTTTGCTGAACAATTAAAATCTCAGCTAATATCTCAGGGAAAAAAGCCTTATCTAATTCCGGTAGGTGGCTCAAATACAGTGGGCAGTTTAGGTTATATTCGCTGCGCGCAAGAAATTGCAGTGCAAATTAAAGCGCAAAAACTCTCTTTTGATCATATCGTGTTAGCAACTGGTAGCGCAGGTACACAGGCAGGTTTATTAGCGGGTTTAATTTTAGAAAATATCGACATTCCGGTGTTAGGTATTTGTGTAAGTAGAGACACTCAAGCACAAAAAGAAATTGTGCAAGCGTTACTCGAACGAACATTAGATTATATTGGCTTACCCACCAGCTTGGCTAAAAACCGTGTTTTTACCGATGGAGGTTATTATGGCGAAGGTTATGGTATTACCACCGAAGCTACTATTGATGCCGTTAAACAATGTGCCCAGCTTGAAGGCTTACTTTTAGACCCTGTTTATACCGGCAAAGGTATGGCTGGGTTAATTGACCTCGCTAAGCAAGGGAAGTTAGGGCAAAATATTCTATTTTTACATACGGGCGGTAGCCAAGGGTTATTCGCTTATAGTGACGTATTTCAATAGAAAATTAAAATCTTGTTTGGATAATAGAGCAAAATAACACAGTTGCATTTTGCTCTATCATCACTAAGGTAAATGCTAACGCTACTGCTTAAACTGCCTATCAAAGAAATCCATAATCGTTTTGTTCAAATGCACTTTTACCTTTTTTCCGCGCATACTGTGCTTGCTGCCAGGGTAAGTCATTAATTCAAATATTTTCCCTTCATCTTGCAATGTTTTAATGAGTTTGGTGGTGTTGGTAAACAGCACATTATCATCAGCCATGCCATGATAAATCATCAATGGGCCATTTAAACCGGCCACATAAGGAAATACGCTAGATTTATCATAACCGTCCGCATTAACGTCAGGGTGATTTAAATAACGCTCAGTGTAATGGGTGTCGTAAAGTAGCCAGTCAGTTACTGGCGCACCACTAACGCCTGCTTTAAAGTAATCACTTGCCTTGAACATGGCCATTAATGCCATATAACCACCATAAGAATGGCCAAAAATGCCAATACGATCTTTATCAACAAACTCTAATGAATGTAGGTATTCAACGCCAGTTATTTGATCGACTACTTCAATTTTGCCTAGTTCTTCATAAATAGGAAATTCAAATGCCGTGCCGCGATAATTTGAACCGCGGTTATCCAATTGAAATACGATATAACCTTGTTGCAACATATACTGAGTCATATCGGCACCTTGCCAGCTATTTTTCACTAACTGAGCGTGTGGGCCGCCATAAACGTTAACAATAACCGGATATTTTATACCCGGCGCCATATTTTTAGGTGTGTATAGCTTGTAATAAAGGCTGGTTTTACCATCACTTGCCGTTAAGGTACCAAATTTAGGCTGTATTAAATTTTTATAATAAGGCGCAATAGGGTGGTCTTTAGTGATTTTGTTTTCTTCTAGCCAAGTAACATGCTCGCCATCGGCTTGATGTAAGCTAACTTGTGTTGGCGTTGAAATATTAGAGAAACTATCAATATAACTTTTGCTGTCTTTGCTAAAACTGATGCTATGAAAACCATTACGCTTACTAATTCTAGCAACATGTTCAGGTGACTTGCCATTAAGCGGCACTTGATACAAATGACTTTCAAGTGGTGTATCAGCACGACCGGTAAAATATATTAAGCCATTTTTTTCATCAACATGTTTGATCGAATCAACAACCCAGTTGCCTTTAGTTAATTGGTTTATCAACTTGCCATCATTGGTGAAATGGTAAAGATGTTTATAACCATCGCGCTCTGAAGCCCAAATAAATGAGTTATTATCACTTAAAAAAACCAAGTCGTGATGTAAGTTTAACCAATGATCTGATTGCTCTGTGAGTAAGGTTTTTTGTTTACGTTTTTTAAGGTTATAAATATTTAACGTTAAGGTTTTTTGATCGCGGCTTTGCCATTGATAAGATAAGTTTTTACTATCTGGTAACCATTTTACTCTCGGCAAGTAAAAATCATTTTTATTGTTTTTTAATAAAGAGGTTTTTAACAAAGAGGCTTCCGACGTGCTTCCTTGTGCTTCATCAAGGGTAATAAAACGCGTTTTTTTGCCTTTTATATCTGTAACCGCTAATTTAATGGTGACATTATTGGTGCCAGTAGCAGGATAACGCTGTTCAATTAACTCTATTTTTTCTGCATAAATTTCATTACGAATAACGACTTTTACCGGTGATTCATCAACACGTAAAAAGGCAATGTGTTTTTCATCTGGAGACCACCAATAACCGGTCATTCTATCCATTTCTTCTTGGGCAACAAATTCACTCATACCATTCTTGATATTGTTGCTACCACCGTCTTTAGTTAACTGACGCTCTTTAGTGCTTTCAATATTTAAAACGAAAATATTTTCGTCACGAATAAAAGAAACATAATTTCCTTTTGGTGAAAACTTAATATCAGTCTCAAAGGCACTGGTTTCAGTTAAGCGTTTGGCTGTTTTAGTCGCTAAATGGTAATAGTAAATATCACCATTAAGTGGAAATAATAAGGCACTACCATCGTTAGAAAATTTATATTCCATAATGCCTGAGCCATAAACTCGTTGACGTTCGCGGCGCGCTTTTTCTTCATTGGAAAGTACTTCGGTGCCACTAAAAAGTGCTTGTGAGTCAACCAGTAATTTATTTTCTTTACTCTTTAGATTGTACTCCCATAAATCATATCGATTTAAGTCGTCACTTTTTCCTTGTAAGTAGGTAACACGGGAACCATCAGGAGAAAATTTTAATGATTTTGGCGTTTGGCCATCGAGTGAAGGTGAACTATAAATGCGCTCTATTGAAAGTTGTTCATTTGCTTGTACTGTGTTTGTTTTCATCAGTTCTCCAGAGAATACTTGCGGTGAGGTGAATAAAGCGCAAACCATGAAAAAGGAAGATATATTTAATTTTTTAATCATAAAGTAATTCGTTTTGTTAAATAGCGTGTCAAGAACGTTAAAGTAGAAAGTCGGTAAATCATTATCTTTAAAGCGGGAAACTAATGCAAGGATGAAGAGATGAATTGCCACTAATATGAGGCGACTAGCTTTGATAATACCATAGTAATGATTGTTGCTTTTTTGGCAATGTTTTTACCTCAGGGTTCGCCGATACTTACAATTCTTAATAATATTACTGGACGGAAAGTCAGAGTTAAGGTGTTAACTTTAAAAAATAGTGCCCATAGGGTTGATTTTCCTGCTCAAACCTTTCTTTATAATCAGAATAAGAAAAATTCAGTTCTATTTACAATATTTGCTTTAGCGCTAAAGCAATAGTAGGTACATTACAACTAATCTTAACGTCTTTAATAGAGAAAACGAGAAATAAGACCAACAATGTGAAGGTAATTTTCTTTTCGGTTTTACTGCATGGTTAATCGCACTTAATAGTTAAGCCTATGTAAATTATTATTCGCTATCTTCTGCATAATCAAGCAACATATCACGAAACGCTTTAATATCTTTATATCTTCTATTACTATATTGAGGTTCTATTAAGCAAAAGGTGGCAGAGGTCTTTAATACATGCTTGCTCGGTTTAACTAAAGTACCTTTACTTAAGTAGTCGTCTACTAATGCACCCCATCCCAGTGCTATGCCTTGACCATTTACTGCGGCCTGTAATAACATTGAATAGTTATTAATGCTAACTTTGCTCCTTCGTACTATAGAAGGAAGCTCTACCTGTTTAAACCATTGTGACCAGGTAAGCCAGTCATGCTGTGAATCATCAAGGTTAAGCAAGTTGTTAGAAAAAAGTTCCTTTTCGTTAGCAAAAGGGCTTATATGAGCCAAATATTCAGGACTGCATACCGGAAAAACTTCCTCAGAAAATAATTTAGTAACCCGCATGTTGGCTGGGGGGGTACGGCAATAAAACAAACAAAAGTCACTATCAATATTTTGATAATCAATGGGGTGATCAATGGTTAGAATTCGTAAATCTATGTTGTTGTTTTTCTGAAATTGGGCTACTTTTGGCAGTAACCACAATGTTGCCATCGCGCTACTAGTAGTCACTATTAGCTGTTTAGCGCCTTTATACTTCTTGATTTCAGCCGTCGATTGGGCGATATCCTGAAGGTTTAGAGAGATAGAACCGTGGTAAGTTGAGCCCATTGTTGTCAGGCTAATTGTTCTGTTTTTTCTAACAAACAGTGGATAACCAATGTAGTCTTCTAAATTCTGAACTTGTCGACTAATAGCTCCTTGAGTTACATTTAGTTCAGCACCAGCTTGCGTAAAACTCAAGTGACGAGCCGCTGCCTCAAATGCTACTAAGCTATTAAGAGGGGGTAAGGGGGTTATTTTCATGTGTTCATCCATTGAATTTTAATTGTTGGATGATTTATGGTGATAAATGGACTGTGTTGTATATAACGGCTATTAATATAAGAGCTATTTGAACACTTAAGCTCTTTCATAGGTATCATTTTATTCTTTCCGATAGTTGATAATATCTGCTTTACGCGACAATCTAAATAGTTAGCTAAACAATGACAAGAAATATCATAGGATATTTTTAATATATCAGTCAGCTCTGCTCCTTTATCACTCAGTTGTTCATAACTACTAATATAATTTTGTGGGACAAAATGGCTATTATAACAACTAGCCATTTAATCTGAGAAAGTAAACTCGCTATTAAACTTTAGGGAAATTTAATGTTAGGCGTAAGCCAATAAACTATTAATTAGAAATAATAGCCTATATTGATATTTAGTCGCTTATTCCAATCATCAGAATTACCGGCAAAAGTACCACCGACAAAGGGTTGGTTTTTTGCAACAACAAAGTCAACATAAGCGTATACGCCACCAGCACTAATCGCAACACCCGTTATATTCATTGTCGTATCTTTTGTTCCGCCAGACTTATTGGTTACTAAGTTGTAATCGTTATAGAAAGTCATGTTGGTGATAGGTCCGAAAGACACGGCAGTATCGTAAGATAGGTTTAGGTTATATAGCGAAGCTTCGGCTGGAAGAGTGTCAGTGAATGCCCAAGCACCCACGGCGACAAAATCAGAGCCATTGTCTAGATCATATTCATAATCAGAATACTGGAACATAATACCGATGTTATCAATCTTGCTTTTTACATGGAAAGCGTAAGCTGTGTGGTCACCTACTGAACCTACACCTGAACCACCTTCAAGATCACCTGATAGTAATGATACGCCCACTTCCGTATTAGAGAAAAAATTATAAGAATATCTCAGGTTTAGAGTATTACTCTCACTCATTTGCTGAGTAGGTGAGCTGTAAATACCTTCGCCACTATCAAAATCACGAATGCCAATTACATCGTAAGAATAGCGGTGGGTTCTGTCACTTACATAACCGTCAACACCACCTTGTTCATCATTTTTGAAAAATGCCAGACGAATATCATGTTTGTCATATTTACCTATCATCGAGATACCAGAATCGTAGTCATCTTCGATACCAGCATAATAACCTGAGTTAAAGAAGAAGCTATTGGAATTATAGTTTAGGTTACCAAAGGGAACTTTGGTAATACCAACTTGTCCTTCCCAGTTGTCACTGAACTGGTAGCCCACATAGGCGTGGTGAACCACATTCATGTATTGATACCAGCGATATTCGGCCGATAAAGTTACATCGCCAATACTGCCGTCCACATTGAGGCGAAAGGTGTCAAAGTCGAAATCTCCACCGCGATCTTTATTGGCGTCATTGTAATCTTCATAGCTGTACTGAAAACGTAAGGCACCGCCTATTTTTATTTTTGGCTTCAGCGAGGATATAGCTTTCTTATCATCTTTAATATCAAACTTTAGTTGGTTAATTTGTTTTTGAAGTTCATCAATTTTTTGTATGTCTGAGAGTGAACCATCGGCCCAAGCTGATGCAGAGTTGACTAAAAGTAAGCCTAGTAATGGTGTGAATTTTTTCATTGTATGTATCCCATAAATAATTTTGAGTTTTGTTTTTATTTTTGTTTTTTGTGATAACTTTCGACACGAAATAGTGCCAAAAGTTATCAGTAAGGCTAGACTTAGCTAATCACTTTGTGGTTTTAGCGTTAAGTTACTTGTATGGTTATTCTCCGGTTTGGCATCGTCTGAACATGCAACGGGGCTGTCGAGTTCGTGTGCTGGGGGGCGAACATGTTCTGGTAGCATTTCCCAAGGCTTAGGTTCACGCCTAATGGTGCGATATAAAGTAAATGTCATGATGGCAATAAAAATAGCAATTGGGAATCCTGCGATAATTGATGCGGTCTGCATTGCCTTTACTCCTCCGGCATAGAGTAATACGCTAGATATAGCAGCAATAATGATTCCCCATAATATACGTATACTTTTGGGCGGCTCTAGTGCACCCCCAGAGTCTAGGGTACAAAGTACTAATGTTCCCGAGTCAGCAGAGGTAATAAAATAAGTACCTAGCAAAAGGCAGACAAGTAAACTTAAAATACTACCCATGACGCCACTATCAAGGGTGTCTATTAGAGTGAACATCGCTTTAGTTGGATCTTCTTTGGTTGCCTTGAGGATCGGGCCACCGCTGAAAGCATCAACTTTAACTTCGCTATCAATAGTTTGAGTAGCAACTGCTTGCTCGTGCGCTATACGTGCATCTTGTTCAACTTTAAGTGCTGCGCCACCAAAGGTACCAATCCAAATAAAGGTTATAAGAGTGGGTATAAGTAAGGCTCCACCAATTAATTCGCGTATGGTTCTGCCACGGGAGATACGAGCAATAAACATACCTACAAACGGTGCCCAGGTCATCCACCAAGGCCAGTAATAGGCGGTCCACCAATTCTGCCAGCCTGACTCTTTTTGGGTATCAGTCCAGAAACTCATGCCGACCAAATTGCCCATATAGTTGCCAGTGCCTTCTATGATTGTATTAAAAATATAACCAGTTGGTCCTACGTATAGAACGACGGCGACTAAGGCAATTGAAATGAGCATATTCCATTCAGATAAAATTCTCATGCCTTTAGTGACACCACTAAGCACCGACGCGACGGCTGCTGTACACAACAAGAATATAATTATTAACTGAGTGGTGAGACTAACATCGATACCAAAGACCAGATTTAGCCCGGTATTAATTTGTATAGAGCCCATACCTAAAGTTTGTGCTATGCCAAATGCCGTTATTGCTACAGTAAGAATATCGACAGTGTGACCAATTGGGCCGTAAATACGATCACCAATTAGTGGGTAAAGGATGGATCTCAAGGTAAAGGGTAAATCTTTACGATAAGAAAAATAGGCCAGCGCTAGCGCGACAATAATGAATACACTCCATGGATGGAGACCCCAGTGGAAGAAGGCCAGCTGTATTGACATCGAAGCTGATTCATCACTAAAGCCATCGGTAAATGGATTACTTGCATAATGCCACATTGGCTCAGCAACCGACCAAAATATTAGACCTATGCCCATACCCCCTGAAAATAACATAGCTATCCATGATAGATAAGAAAACTCAGGTTTCTCATCATCTTTACCCAATCTAATATGACCGAATCGACTAACCATTAGGTAGAGTAAAAAGCCAACAACACAGGAGACTAGGCTGATATAAAACCATTTTAAGTTGGTAAGTAATAGTCCTGAAACAGTTTCAAAGTATTGACCTGCTTCGTTGGCTAATATCGCACAAAAGAGTACGAAGCCAATAATAATAATCTTAGACGCGATGGTCACAGTTGGGTTGAGTCCTTTTAGCAACCCGGATTTAGCTCTCAATTTAGCTCTCATAGAATTCTCCAGATAATTCATTTGTTATTATAGTTTTTGGTTTTACTGTTAATTAACGGGTAAAACATACCCGCTTTAAGCAAAGTAAGACAACCTACTATTTGTAATGAGAGGATGAGTTTTTTACATGGATATGCTTTGTATTTATGGTCAGATGTTGATTTGAATCAATTTTTAATTTTATTACTAAGTATTATTTTGATCTGCATCACTAAATAGATAAATTAATCAATTATCATTTTTTCGATTTTACATGAGAAAAACTCATGCTCACCTAGCTGAAAACTTGTTTGATTATTACCAGATTGTTAATCAACATATCTGATGAAAATAATAACTTTAGCCGAGAGTGGCTCCCTGTCCAGGACATTACTAATGATAAAAAACAATTCTATAGCGATTAAACAGATTGATGCTGTGTTAGCTCCTATCACCGAGGCAACAGGTATCCCAAATATAGCTTATACCGATGAAAACTATTTCGCCTTTGAGCGTGATCAAATATTATCTAAAACCTGGGTCTGCATCGGGTTTTCCTCAGATCTGCATAAGAATAGTTATGTAAAACCTATTACTTTTATGAATATGCCATTACTGGCGATGCGTAATCGCGATGGTAAATTAGAAGTGTTTCATAATGTCTGTAGTCACCGCGGCATGAAGTTAGTACACGAGGCAGGTGAAATTCAAGGTGTAATTCGTTGCCCATACCATTCATGGACCTATAATCTTGATGGCGATCTTAAGGGAACCCCTCATATAGGTGGAGTAGATGTTCATAAGGATGAGCGTTTTAAGTGTGAAAAACATGGCCTTAAAGCCATTCGTTCGGCAATTTGGATGGATATGATTTTCATTAATCTGTCTGGCGACGCAGCGGATTTTGATCAGCATATTGCTCCGTTAACTGAGCGTTGGCAACCATTTTTAGGTGATGACGGTTATAACTTAATGCGCAGTGCGCTAACCAGTAGTAATCTTGAAATAACGGTTAAATCAAACTGGAAGCTACCAGTTGAAAATTATTGTGAGGCCTATCATTTACCTTGGGTTCATCCTAGTTTAAATACCTATTCACGCCTTGAAGATCATTATAATATTATGTTCGAAGGTCGTTTTGCTGGCCAAGGAAGCACGGCTTATCGCCTTGCTGAAACGGCTGATACCATCCTACCTAAATTCCCATCGTGGCCAGCAGACAAGCTACAACATGCGGAATATGTTGCATTGTTTCCTAACGTATTACTAGGTATTCAGGCCGATCATGCTTTCGCGATGATGATTGAACCGATCAGCGCCGAAGAAACGGTTGAACACTTACGAGTATTTTATGTCGGTGATGATGCCATTAGCGATGAATATGCAGAATGTCGCAAGGCGACGGTAGAATCATGGCGTATTGTTTTTGGCGAGGACATTGATGCGGTTGAAGGGATGCAAATGGGTCGACATTCTCAAGGCTTTACCGGCGGTGTTTTTTCTCCTGTAATGGATTTACCAACTCATTACTTCCAAACTTGGCTTGCTCAGCAATTAAAAAATATAGAAGACGAGGCATAAGTAATGGAACATTATCTTAATTATATTAATGGTCAGTGGTGTGATAACGCTAGCCACCTGACCATTATGAATCCAGCAACCGACGAGCCGTTTGCTACTATCGCCAAGGCTGACATTAATGATGCCGATATGGCGATGGCAGCAGCACGTCAATGCGTCAAAAGTGGTGCCTTAAGTGATGTACGCCCGGCCGAGCGAACCAAGTGGTTATTACAAATAGCGGCGGCAATTCGTGATGTCACTGAAGAGGGAGCATTAATTTGTTGCCGTGAAAATGGCAAGAGCCTTAATGATGCTAGGAGTGAATTTACTGAAGCGGCACGTTATTTTGAATATTATGCGGGCATGGCAGACAAAATAGAAGGTATCTCGGTACCTTTGGGTAAAGATTACATCGACTTTACCCAATATGTACCCTTTGGCGTATCGGTACAAATTGTTCCGTGGAATTTCCCACCCTCTATTTGTGCTCGCTCATTAGCACCCGCACTGGCGGCAGGTAATGCGGTTGTTGTTAAATCACCTGAAATATCTCCAGCAGCGATGACGGTGCTCTTTAAAGCAATTGCTAGTACAGATTTACCTAAAGGAGCTGTCAACCTTTTGTGTGGCGAAGGCTCTGTTGTTGGCGCACATTTAGTCAAACATCAGGAAACTAATCAAATAGTCTTTACTGGTTCAGTACCTACCGGGCAGCGAATTTTGCAAGATGCGGCCCTTAAAGCGACACCGTCAGTGATGGAGCTTGGCGGGAAGTCGGCTGCTATTGTGTTTGAAGACGCAGATATTAACTGTGTTATCGACAGCGTTAAAGCGGGTATTTACTTTAATGCGGGTCAGGTTTGCTCGGCAATGTCCCGTTTATTAGTCACCAAAAATCGTTACGAAGAAGTAAAAAGTGCCGTTGTTGAAATGGCTAACAGCTTAACCATTGGTCAAGGCGAAGATAACTTCGATTTAACGCCACTGGTTTCCCGTGATCAGCAGCAACGCGTATTAAAGATGATTGAGCAGGCCAAAGCAGACGGCGCTAAAATTCTTGCTGGTGGCGCAGCACCTGATCTTGCTGGTTATTTTGTTCAAGCAACGGTTATTGAAGCGACTCCTGACATGGCGATTGCACGAGAAGAAGTTTTTGGTCCGGTACTCGTTATTATGCCATTTGATACCGAGCAACAGGCAATAGAAATTGCTAATGATACCGATTTTGGCTTAGTTTCCGGAATATTTGGCGAGTCAATTAGTCAAACACTGCGCGTAGCAAACCAACTACGTGGCGGACAAGTATTTGTTAATGAATGGTATGCCGGTGGTATTGAAACACCGTTCGGCGGTGTTGGGCTGTCTGGTTTTGGTCGTGAAAAAGGCCAAGAAGCAATATACAGCTATGTTCAGACACGCAATATTGCTATTCGACTTCATTCATAATTAACAGGCAGGAAAAAATATGAAAACTTGGCTATGTATAATTTGTGGTCTTATTTACGATGAGCGCAAAGGTTGGCCCGATGATGGCATCGCACCAGGAACTCGTTGGGAAGATGTTCCTGACGACTGGTTATGTCCTGATTGTCAGGTTGGCAAAGAAGATTTCGAAATGCTGGCAATTTTTGATGACAACGAACCCGCAACAACGGTCGCTATTTCATCAACAGTTGCGCTGTCAACTGAATCGAAAACCGACACTATCGTAGGTCCTGAGCGCATCGTGATCATTGGTTCAGGTCATGCAGGTTATCACATGGCCAATGCTTTACGTGAGCAAGACAAAAATGTATCAATTACTGTTTTCACCAGTGATGACGGCGCACTTTATAGTAAACCAATGTTGTCTAATGCCTTCAAGCTAGGAAAAACGGCACAAGATCTAGTGTCGGAGTCAGCGCTAACGTGGGAGCAACGTTTAAATATTCGAGTATATCCACATACCGAGGTGCTTGGAATTGATCGTCAAAACCAAATATTAACCACTTCGATTGGTGAAGCTCGTTATGACCGCTTGGTTTTGGCAACTGGCGCGGCGCCAATCCGCATTCCGGTTGCTGGCGATGCTGACGCTATGCTCAGTGTTAATGATTTATGTGATTATGCCAAATTTAGAACCAAAATAACCGATGCCAAACATATTACCATTTTGGGTGATGGCTTAATCGGTTGTGAGTTTGCCAATGATTTGGCTAGTCAGGGCATTAAAGTTACCGTTGTTGGATTAGCAAGTTGGCCTATGGCGGCATTGTTACCTCAACAAGCTGGAGAAACCTTGCAGCACGCGTTATCGCAATTGGGAATTGAATGGCGTTTACAGCAAAGTATTCAAAACATTTCAGCGATTGATCAAGGTTATAGCGTTACGTTATCTGATGGTGAAGTTATTACCACCGATGTTGTGTTATCTGCTGTTGGCTTGAGACCCAATATACAATTAGCCCAGCAATCTGGTTTAGATACAGGTCGCGGCATTAGTGTCGACTTATGTCATCAAACTTCTGACCCTGCAATTTTTGCGGTGGGCGATTGCGCCGAAGTGGGTGGCAAGTGGGCACCTTATATCGCACCAATCAATCAGGCAAAATCAGCCTTGGTGCAAAGTATTTTAGGGCAGCCGGTACCCGCGACAATAGTGGCAACCCCTATTATCGTTAAAACACCGGCTATGCCATTGTGCGTGATGCCAGCTATAGCCGAAGGTGAATGGAAAATTGAGCAGCAAGAAGATGGACTCACTGCAGGTTGTTATGATCAGCAAGGGCAGTTATTGGGCTTCGTTTTATTAGGCCAACGTCAACAAAGTCAGCGAAGCCAATGGCTAAGTACTTTTAATCAATATCAGGCAGCGTAGGAGTAATTATGTCTATAAATTTACCTTTAGATGACAACAATTGCGGCTGGTATGCCGCTTTGCCCGAGCCTAAGGCGACTAAGCGTCTTATTGGTCAACAACGCGCTGATTATGTGGTGATTGGCGCTGGATTCGCGGGACTGGCGGCAGCTAGACGTCTTGCCGAATTAGAACCTCAGGCACGGATTATTTTGCTTGATGCCCAGCGTGTAGGATATGGCGCTAGCGGTCGAAACTCGGGGTTTGTTATTGACTTACCGCATAAATTTTCGTTAGAACATCCTGATCCTGCTCACAAAATGAAGCTGTTAGCACTTAATCGAGCAGCAATTTCGCAACTCGAAGGTGCGGTTAATCGATACGGTATCGATTGTCAGTGGTCACATAGCGGTAAATACCAAGGTGCCGTTGGCGCCAGAGGTGAGGCGTATCTTGATCACTTTGAATCATTGCTTAGTGAACTTGGCGAACCCTACGAGTTGATCGACAAAAGTAAATTAGCTGGAATAACGGGGACTGATTATTACAATCGTGCCATCTACACTCCTGGTTGTTATCTAATGCAACCAGCGGCTCTAGTACGCGGTTTGGCTGATAATCTACCTGAAAATATTGAGCTTTATGAAAACACTGCGGTTTCAGGCTTAGATAAACAGGCTCAAGGTGTGAAAGTTAGCTGTCCTGAGGGCGAAATAATTGCCAGTAAGATTCTTATGGGCACCAGCATTTTCACCAAGGAGTTTGGCTTTCTTAAGAACCGTTTATTACCGATGATGACATTTGCAAGTTGGACTCGTCCTCTTACTGATAGTGAGGTAACAAACTTTACCGGTCAGTTTAATTGGGGGTTAACACCGGCAGATCATGCAGGAACTACAGTGAGAATGACGGCTGATAGGCGACTAATGATTCGTAATTCTTATCAGCATGTGCCTAAGTACGGAGCCAGTATTACCACTTCTATCAGAGAGGGCATTAAGCAAGATCATCGAGCGGCTTTTGAAGCGCGTTACCCTCAACTTAGTCATGTGCCGTTTAGTCATAGCTGGGGTGGTACGTATGCAATCTCTAGAAATTTCACTAATTTCTTTGGTCAACTAGATGACGGGATTTTTGCAACAGCTTGTGATAATGGCGTGGGTGCGGCATGGGGTACTATTTCTGGAACACTATTGGCTGAGCAGGTAGTGGGGTCTAGCAGTACATTATTGAGTCATATTAAAGAAGTCACAGGTATGCCCTCATTAAATCCGCCAGAACCATTCCTTGGGGTTGGCGTGAAAGCACGGATCAAACTGGCAAAGTGGCAAAGCCGCAGTGAAATATAAAGTCAGAAGTTAACACTTATACCTATGTTACCTCAGTCACCCTGAAACTCGTATCTTGAAGTATCATGGGTATATACCTCTAGCTATTCTGGGCTAGGGGTATTTATAAATATCTCGCTTAACGTCGATAACAGACCGAAAAAATTTTAAAACTACAAAAGAGCCTAATAATGAGCAAAGCCAAACTAATTAAACACAATGAACTTACCTTTCTACACCGTGGTGGTCCTCCAGGAAAAGCATCAGTTGCCCGTGCAGTCGGTCCAGATACCAGTAACAGTATGGCTGCAGGTTTCGCACGCTTTGATGGCTGTGCTATCAGCTGGACACTGCTTTATGATGAAGTCGTTGTCGTGATGGAAGGGACTTTCAGGGTACGCACAGCGGATGCCGTACTAGAGGGACAAAAAGGTGATGTTTTGTGGCTGCCCAATGGCACCGAACTACATTATGAAGGTGAAGAAACCCTTATTTTTTATGCCGTACAGCCAGGAAATTGGAAAGAGCTGAATGGTATCGAATAAAGTTAAAATTAATGCCCCTTCATAATATGAGAAAAATATGCTTCAAGCAAAAAGAGATATTACCCTAAGGTTTTTGGCCGAACCACAAGATGTTAATTTTGGGGGGAAAGTTCATGGTGGGGCCGTAATGAAATGGATTGATTTAGCAGCATATGCATGTGCGGCGGGTTGGAGCGGTTGTTATTGTGTAACCGCTTATGCTGGAGGTATTCGTTTTGTTGCTCCAATACACGTAGGAAGTTTGGTTGAAGTAGAAGCCAAAGTTATTTATACCGGGAAATCTTCCATGCATATAGCCCTAAAAGTAAACGCTTGTGATCCTAAGTCGTTAAATCTACGTTTAACTACGCATTGCATTGTAATAATGGTTGCCGTCGATCAAAACGGGCAGCCTGAGCGAGTTCCACCATGGATACCGGAATTAGATTATGATAAAAAACAGCATGAAACGGCCATTAAATTAATAGCCATGCGTAAAAAAATTGGCGAAGAAATGCAAATATTTTCTGAGAAAATGTAGTCTTTATATTGATCAATAACTCAAATTTAAAGCTTGTTTTGGCGGCGATGAAGTATAGAAAGTAACCGTTGGTATTGTGAACTTTTATATCTAAAATTTTTGTGCACTTTGATTGATAACGGGTATAACATAATAAAAGTAATGACTGAATGAACAAGTTTACATTTAATAAATCTGCTGATTTATATAATCTGATTTATATAATCTGATTTTAGGTGGTTTAATTGCCACCTCCTCAGAACAACAGGTAGGTAAGCTTGCCAGTAAAGCGGCAAGTGAAAATATTTTTTTAGGAAAGTGGTTAAAAAGAGCGAAAAAACAAAGGTGCTATCCAAAAAGTGTAGCCAATGATATTGAAAATCTATTACACCTTTATTCCATCGAAGGACGAACTGGAAATCTGGCATCACTATTTAGAAAAATATTTCGGGAATGCCAACTGCTAAAAATTCTGTCACAACAGTTTACGCAATCAGAGAAGCAAAGATTTGATAGTGCCATGAGCCATTTAGCCAAAGGTGATTGGTTTATTTCACTACCAATAAAACATAGTAAAGAAGCTGATAGCCCCTACAGACCAACAAGAAAAAAAGAAATATTTACATCAAAATGGTATTGGGATGGAACCTTTAATGAACAAAATAAATTAACCAAGAAATTTAGTATTTTTGTTGTTTCAGCTCCACAGGAAGTTATTGATTGCTTGTATGAACATGGGTTTGGTTTGGTTCAAGGGCTAACAAGCCATGACCATGAAGGAAATGATTATTATCAGTATCAAATATTTCCGAATAATAAATGCGATGGAGAGCTAGTTATTCCAAGTAAGTTTCAACGTTAGCTTTAAAAAGTAAATCGATATTACCCATTGATTAAGGCTGGTCTTTATCAGGAGTTAAAGACTATATTGTGGTAAAAAATAACGAGTAAAATGTTTGTTATGTTGTAGCGAGCCATTACGATAAGCCCAATTCTGCTATTGATTAGGCTTATCAACATACGTTTATAAACTTAACTTTTAGCTCTATCAAATACTGTGTGTAATTCACTTACGCTAGAGACTGGAATAATGGTCACCCCAGGAGTTTCAAGCCTAGGGTGGTAATTTCGTTTTGGTAAAATGATGGTTTTAAAATCATTACGAACGGCTTCTTTAACGCGTTCCTCACCTGAGGGTACCGGGCGTATTTCGCCTGAAAGTCCTATTTCACCGAAGGCAACCGTACTAGAAGATAAGATAGAGTCATTGTTTGATGAAATCATCGCTAACACCAGTGGCAAGTCTGCAGCCACGTCTTTAGTTAAGTTTACTCCTGAAACCACATTAACATAGATGTCGTTACCGCCAATATTTACCCCCATTCTATTTTGCAGTATTGCCAATAACATTGACATACGTTTGTAGTCAAAACCAACGCCTCCGCGTACTGGGTTTTCACCGTGAGATTGGGTGACCAATGATTGAATATTGATAAGTAAGGTTCTGCCGCCATCATTAGATGCATAGGCCATATTGCCGCTAGACTCTATGCCGCCTTTTTCTAAAAAAATAGCAGACGGATTTGAAATATCTTGCATGCCTTTTGCGGTCATGGCGAATGTGCCGACTTCAGTGGTATCACCAAAGCGATTTTTTGATGCCCGCAAAGTACGATATTTACTGTCACTTTCACATTCAATTTTACACATGGTATCGCCGATATGTTCCAATACCTTAGGGCCTGCCATATCACCTGATTTTGAAACATGACATACTAAAATCACGGTTATGCCGTGCTCTTTGGCCAATCGGTTCAATATAGAGGCTGACTCTTTAACCTGTGTTACACCGCCTGGGGCATTGGGAAGTGAACTGACAAAGGCCGTTTGGATCGAGTCAATAATTAAAAACTTGTATCCCTCTGCTACCACTACATCACAAATTAATTCGACATCGCCAGAGTTCATGATGTCAATATTGCCAATATCAAGCTGTAGTCTCAGGCCGCGATCACGTACTTGGCTTTTAGACTCTTCCCCTGAAGTATACAAAGCCTTGCCTATTTTACTGAGGTTTGAACACGTTTTTATCAGTAAGGTACTTTTGCCGGCACCGGGATCTCCTGACACCAAAATTACCGATGCTTCTACTATACCGCCACCTAAAACACGATTGAACTCAGAGCTTCCGGTGTCAAAACGGATTAAATTGGTATCAGACACTTTGCTGAGGTTTTCAACCTTAGCGTCTTCCTTTGAATAACCTTTATGTTTTCTTGCATGGGGGGTGCGTTGAGTAACGGTTTTTGTTTCCTTGAATTCAATAATGGTATTCCACGCACCACAAGAACATTGGCCTAACCATCGTTGGTGGGTGTTACCGCATTCGCTACACATGTATTGGGTTTTATCTTTTTTTGCCATATTGGTCTCGGGGTAGAATAGCTGAGCTGTTTTTATATACAGTATATCGATGTCTGGTTTATTTGCAATATAACGGGTGTTTTTCTTGAGCAGGATAGGTAATAAATACTAGGAAATGCGTGGTATTTATTTTGAATAATATTTGCGCTCATCACTCTTCTTATTAACGTAGAAGAGTGATAAGGCAATAATATCTATTAACGAGGAGGGTTAATATTTTAGGTTTAATTAGCTACTAATAGATTTAATTTCCAGAAAATCATCAAAGCCAAATTCGCCCCATTCTCGGCCATTGCCTGATTGTTTATAACCACCAAAAGGTGATGTGTAATAATGTGCAGCACCATTAATGCTGATCATACCAGCACGTATTTTTCTTGCCACGCGTTTGGCTCTATCAGCATCTTCTGAATGAATATAGGCCGCTAAACCGTATGGGGTATCATTGGCTATCGCTATCGCTTGCGCTTCATCTTCATAAGGGATCATCACTAAAACAGGGCCAAAGATTTCTTCTCTAGCGATGGTCATATCATTATTTACATCGGAAAAGATGGTTGGTTTGGTAAAGTAGCCCGTTTCAAAACCTGCTGGTTTTCCTACTCCGCCAGCTAATAAAGTAGCACCTTCATCAATTCCTTGCTGGATCATGTGTTGAACTTTATTAAAATGAGCTTCGCTGACTAAGGGGCCAATATGGTTGCCGTGCTCTGCTGGATTACCAACTTTTATCTTGGCAACGGTGGCTTTAGCTACTTCAACTGCCTGTTGATAGTGGCTTGCCGGAACCAACATTCGTGTTGGTGCATTACATGACTGCCCGGTATTACTCATACAGCCTAAGACACCACGTTTAACCACTTTTTCAATATTGGCATCATCCAAAATGATATTAGGTGATTTTCCGCCCAGCTCTTGCGCAACTCTTTTAACGGTATCAGCCGCTGACTTTGCAATAGCAATCCCTGCGCGAGTAGAGCCAGTGAAAGAGACCATATCAATATCTTTATGTGCTGATATAGCCGAGCCTACGCCCATGCCGTCGCCATGCACCATATTATAAACACCAACAGGATAGCCCGCATCGTGCACCATTTGGCTAAATAATTGTGCAGATAAAGGCGCTATCTCACTAGGCTTAAGGATCATAGTACAACCTGTGGCTAACGCTGGCGCTACTTTACAAGCTATTTGATTTATCGGCCAATTCCATGGTGTGATAAAACCACAAACACCAATGGGTTCTTTAATTATTTGTGCGTTGGCTAAGGTTCTTTCAAACTCAAATTCTTTTAAGGCTGATAAAGCCGATTTAATATGGCCTTTACCACAATCAGCTTGGGCATTAATAGCAAAGTCAATTGGCGCGCCCATCTCAAGTGAAATTGCCTGTGCCATGGCATCATAATTATCCATATATTGTTTTAGCAAAGCTTCCAATAAGGAAATACGCTGTTCAACACTGCTATAACCAAATGATGAAAAAGCAGTGCGGGCTGCTGCTACGGCAATATCAACGTCTTTACTACTGCCCAATGAAATAGTTGCTACGGTTTGTTCTGTTGCCGGATTAACCACGGGAAAATCATGAGCGGTTAACGGGTTTACCCAACTTCCATTAATATAAAATTTTTTGCAGTCTTTCATGTAATCTCCAAATTAACTGTGTGTTTGGCAAAAATTTATTTACTGATTTTTTTGCATAAAGCGTTTATATACAGCATCACCAAAAGCTTTAAAAAGCGCAGTTGATAGCTTATCTTGGCTAAATTTCCACTCAGGATGCCATTGTACTCCTACGGCAAAAGTATCATTTTTACGATAACTAATCGCTTCAATGAGGCCATCAGGTGCGTAAGCTTCTGCCGTTAAACCTTGGCCAAGTGTTTTTATGCCTTGGCCGTGTAAAGAGTTCACTTGATGGTTTGTTTGGCCAAGTATAGATGCCAATAAACCATTTGGACATAATGATACCTCATGAGCCACTTGGTATTGTTGTTCTCGTTGAGCTTTTTTATCTTCACGATGTTCAATAAATTGTTGATGAGTAAAAAGTTGTTGGTGTAGCTCTCCTCCCATCGCGACGTTTAATTCTTGCATACCACGGCAAGCCGCTAATAAAGGAATGCCTTTTTCAATAGCCAGCTTAATTAAGGGTAAGTTTGAGTTATCTCTTTGTTGATCATGACTGTCTGGTGTTGCCGATTCCTCATCACCATAGTGGTGAGGTTCTATATTTGATGGGCTACCAGGAAAAAACACACCATCAAGTTGTTGAAAAAAGTCACTATCAAAAAACTCACTGAGTGAATCTAGATCTTCACCAGGTGCTTGCGCAGGAATTAGAATCGGGATGGCATTCACGCCGTGAGCAATGGCATTGATGTATTTTTCCCCAGCGCCATGAAAACTATTAGCACCATACTTAATCACATCGCATACCACACCAACCACAGGTTTTTTAAAGTGCATCTCACTTGTCTCCTTATACAACTCTTTAGGGGTAATCCAATTTAGTGGATTTTATGTGAAACTATTAAACAATAAGAGAGCAGGGTCGGCTATAACCCAATAGTGTAGCCGCTAAGAACCCTTGTTTTATAACGCAGAGAGGTCAGAAATGAATTCCAACACTACACCATTAAATAAGTTAGATAAAGCACATTTTTTACATCCTTTTACTGACTTTAAAGAATATAAAGCAACAGATAATGCTATTTATACTAAAGCCGAACATATCTACATTTACAATGAAGAAGGTAAACAGTTGCTTGACGGTATGTCGGGTCTTTGGTGCTGTAACTTAGGTTATAGCCAACCAAAAATTAATGAAGCGATTAATAATCAATTAAATACATTACCTTTTTACAATAACTTTTTCCAGTGTGCGGCTGATGTTTCAGTGCAAATGGCTAAAGCACTTGTTGATATTTCTCCGGCGCAATTTAATCATGTTTTCTTTACTAACTCAGGCTCAGAAGCTAACGATACTAATATTCGTTTAGTTCACCGTTACTACGACTTACTTGGTAAGCCGAGCAAGAAAATTTTTATCAGTCGTCATGGCGCTTATCATGGTTCAACTATCGCTGCGGGCTCTCTTGGTGGTTTTGATGGCATGCACAAGCAATACACAGGTCTTAGCTATGTAGAACACATTGGTCAACCAAACTGGTTTACTGAAGGTGGCGACATGGATAAAGGCGAATTCGGTATTAAAGTTGCACAAGAATTAGCGGCTAAAATTGATGAAATAGGTGAAGAAAATGTTGCCGCATTCATTGCTGAGCCTATTCAAGGCGCAGGTGGTGTTATTGTTCCGCCGAGCACTTACTGGCCAGAAATTTCTCGAATATGTAAAGAGCGTGATATTTTATTAATTAGTGATGAAGTTATTTGTGGTTTTGGCCGAACTGGTGATTGGTTTGGCGCGCAAACATACGATTATGAACCCGACTTAATGACTTTCGCTAAGGCTGTTACTAATGGTTTTCAACCTCTTGGTGGTGTTATGGTTAGTGATAAAATTGCTGATGTACTGGCAAGTGACGGCGGTGAATTCACCCATGGTTTTACTTACTCAGGTCACCCGGTTGCTTGTGCGGCAGGTATTGCAACTATCGACATTCTTAAGAATGACAAAGTAATTGAAAACGCTGCAGCAGATATTATGCCGTACTTTCAAGCACAGCTTCGTACCTTAGAAAGTCATCCCATTGTTGGTGAAGTACGCGGTATGGGTATGCTTGCTGCGTTAGAAATCGCTAAAGATAAGTCAGCTAAAGAGCGTTTAGCACCCGATGGCGCTGGCGGCGCTATGGTGAAAACGCATGCGATTAACCATGGCTTAATGGTACGTTCAGTAGGGGATGCGATTGTTACTGCACCACCTATGGTTTGTACTAGAGAAGAAATTGATCTGTTAATTGCCCGATTAACCATTGCCCTAGATTACACCGCAAAACACTATGGTATAAGCACTTAATTTAACGCCGTGCGCGACTTTAAAATTTCGTGATTAAGGTTGAAAAAGGCATGTTCTAACTTTATATAGTAATCGCCAAAAAACATTATAAAGCGATTTA
>SPKZ01012769.1_pt1 | contig 40743 bp, 39 predicted proteins | sample 2456571 | NCBI WGS metagenome assembly SPKZ01 (sample SAMN11192286, study PRJNA482655) | marine metagenome | biome: ENVO:00000447; feature: ENVO:00000244|ENVO:00000211|ENVO:00000569|ENVO:00002023; material: ENVO:00002151; isolation source: ocean water from marine abyssalpelagic zone ...
CTATGTAAAAACAAGTTAATGTGAGTATCCACACAAATTGCATGATAACTAATTGTTAAAGAAAAGAGGTCTTAGTCGCATTCGCTAAGTACCTTTGCTGCTTGGTTAACGTTGCCGTTGCCCCGAAGCAGGATGCGTATAATACGCTTCCGAGTTTTGATGTCAACGTTTTTATTAATCTTTTTTAAAAGTTTTTTCAAACTCTTAAAAACATCATAACTTAAACTAAAAATAAAGGTTAAGTTAGCTTATTCACTTCAAAAGCGAGGAGATAACTTATCAAAACATCCAGTTGGTAAAGCTTTTTGGCTGAACCCCTTAGAACTGGAGCGCATTGTATAGATCAAGCCGTAGGGATCAAGCGTTATTTTCAAATTTGTTTTTGTTCGATTAAAAATCGAGCGTTAAAGGCAAAAGAGCTTAGCTTTTGGCTATTATTGGTGCATTTCTGTTAGTCGATATCCCTTTGTTATTACCGATAGCCTGATTTGCATTTGATAATAATATCATTTACTGCCGATAAACTTTCAGAGATGAGTACATTTCGTTAAATAACTTATTTCAATTTGATCTTCATAGCTACGAAAAATTAAAAAGTGATTGAATATACCGCTAATTTAACCTAAGTTGAATTGATGAGTATAATATTTATACTCATCTATAATGAGCAAGTTGTAAACTTAGCGGCAAAGGAATTCATATGTGTATTCGCAATTCAGCTTTCATAGCGATATATTCTGTTGTTATGTTTAGTACAAACGATATATAGCAAAAGATATTGCCATATATCGTTGGCTTGGTGAAAGTAATGTTGTCCACTTTAGTCAACACCAACCACAACACGACAATTATTCACAGTTGACCACGTTTGCATCGTATAAAGCAAAACAGCTTTCAAAAAACAAACAAATGCCATCCGTTAATAAGTAAATAACGCAGCATGAATAAGAACAAAAAAAATAAAGTGATCGCAGAAAAAATTGTACTGCTGCTCAGCTCAACATAAAAATATTAAATTCATTTAGTAAGGTTTCGATCATGGATGCCGACGGAAAAAGCAGTGTATTAACAGATAAAGACAAAAAAACTCAAGTTAAACTGAGTAATAAGCATATAGCTTTATACTGTAAAAAATTGAATAATGAAGATGGTTAACTCCTCACTTATCGTTACCGCCATATACTTATAAATATAGGGCGGCTTATTCGATAGCCACTAAATAACACTTAGTTAAATACTAGCTTGCCATCTTCAACGGCAATATTAACAGTACTTCCTGCGGTAAATTCATTGGCGAGTATTTTTTGTGCTAACGGGTTTTCTAACCCTTGTTGAATAGCGCGCTTTAAAGGTCTTGCACCAAAGATTGGATCAAAGCCTGCTTGTGCAATTAATGTTAACGCTTCTGGACTAACTGCTAATTTCAGATCTTGTTCAGCTAAACGTTGTGCTAACCCTGCTATTTGAATACCGGCAATTTGCAGAATTTGCTCCGCTAATAAAGGATGAAAGACCACGGATTCATCAATACGGTTAATAAATTCAGGTTTAAAGTGATTACTTACTTCATTCATAACTTGAGTTTTCATTTGTTGATACTGGCTATCATCACTAAATTGTTGAATTAAATCTGAGCCAATATTCGCAGTCATAATTATAACGGTATTTTTAAAGTCAACCGTTCTTCCTTGGCCATCAGTTAAACGGCCATCATCAAGTACTTGTAATAATATATTAAAAACATCAGGATGGGCTTTTTCAATTTCATCCAACAATATTACTGAATAAGGTTTGCGGCGTACGGCCTCGGTTAAGTAGCCACCTTCTTCATAGCCAACATAACCTGGAGGTGCGCCAACTAAACGAGAGACTGAATGTTTTTCCATGAATTCAGACATATTAATGCGTATAAGTGAATCTTCACTATCAAACAGAAAATATGCCAAGGCTTTAGTTAACTCAGTTTTTCCTACTCCTGTAGGACCTAAAAATAAAAATGACCCTATTGGTTGATTTGGATCTGCAAGCCCGGCCCTTGATCGTCTAATCGCATTAGATACCGAGGTAACCGCTTCACCTTGACCAATAACTTTTTGATGTAACTCTGCTTCCATGTTCAGTAATTTGTCACGTTCTTGCTCTAACATTTTAGCCACAGGTATTCCGGTAGCTTTGCTAAGAACGTCAGCAATTTCAACATCTGTTACTTTGTTGGCAAGTAAAGTCATTTCTTGCATTTCTGCCTGACTAGCTAAATCTAGTTGTTTTTCGAGTTCAGGTAATTTGCCATACTGTAATTCAGACATGCGATTAAGATCACCGCTTCTTCTTGCCGCTTCTAGCTCAATACGTGCTTGTTCTAATTCTTCTTTAATGGTTTGTGTGCCGTATAATGCGGCTTTTTCTGTTGTCCACACTTCATCCAATTCATCATATTGTTGCTGTTTGTCAGCTATATTATCTAAAATGACTGCCAAGCGTTTTTTTGAAGCATCATCGGAATCTTTTTCTAAGGCTTTTTGTTCTAACTTAAGTTGAATTAATCGGCGCTCGAGTCGATCTAAATCTTCTGGCTTTGAGTCCATTTGCAGACGAATACTAGAAGCGGCTTCATCAATTAGGTCAATGGCTTTATCTGGCAATTGTCGATCACTAATATATCGATGTGATAAGGTAGCCGCTGCAACAATCGCCGGATCGGTAATATTAACGTTATGATGCAATTCGTAACGCTCTTTTAAACCACGCAAGATAGCAATAGTATCTTCAACACTTGGCTCTTCCACTAACACTTTTTGAAAACGGCGCTCTAATGCAGCATCTTTTTCAATATATTTTCGATATTCATCTAACGTAGTTGCACCAACACAGTGGAGGTCACCTCTTGCCAGCGCAGGTTTTAGCATGTTACCCGCATCCATCGCGCCATCAGTTTTACCGGCGCCAACCATGGTATGTAGTTCATCAATAAATAAAATTATTCGCCCTTCTTCTTGCGCAAGCTCATTCAAAACAGCTTTTAAACGTTCTTCAAATTCACCACGGTATTTTGCACCGGCAACCAAAGCGCCCATATCTAAAGACAGAACACGTTTATTTTTCAAACCTTCCGGTACTTCGTGATCCACTATTCGTTGCGCTAAGCCTTCGACAATAGCAGTCTTTCCGACACCTGGTTGTCCAATTAATACAGGGTTATTTTTTGTACGACGTTGCAATACTTGCAAGGTACGTCGAATTTCATCATCGCGCCCAATGACTGGATCTAATTTCCCTTGCTCTGCCAGTTCGGTTAAATCAACGGTAAATTTTTGCAATGCTTGGCGAACATTTTCAGCGTTTTGATCTTCTACTTTTTTGCCACCGCGTATATGGGCAATGGCAGCTTTAAGCCGCTGTTCATTGGCACCCAATTCTTGCAGGATTTTCCCTAAAACGCCCTTATCTTGAAGTACTGCTAACAAAAACATTTCTGAAGAAATATACTTATCTGACATTTTTTGGGCATGTTTGTCACATAAATTAAACAATTTGCCTGACGCTGAAGATAATTGAACATCTCCGGCAGAGTCTTCAACTTGTGCTAATGATTTCAGCGCCTGTTCAACTTCTATACGTAAGGTACGCACATCTATACCGGCACTTTTTAATAATGGAATAATGGAATTTCCATTCTGATTTAACAGTGCCATCATTAAATGTATTGGTTCGATAAATTGATGATCACGTCCTAAGGCTAATGACTGAGCATCAGCAATAGATTCTTGGAATGATTGAGTAAATCGGTCTAAACGCATAAATGCTCTCCTGCCATATTACTGGGCTTATTTGTATTGAACATACTTTGAAATAGTTATTCATAACATTAGGACGCTAGCCTACTTTTTCAATGGTTGATTAGATACAACTTTGATTGATATCAAGTAAACTTAATTTCATTGATGAATTACAATAAACTGATAACAGTTGCCATGCGGCCAGTAGTGGCATTTTTTCGATAGGAGTAATATTTTTCAGGTTGAGAATAAGTACACTCTGACAAAGTGCTTATCTGCTTAATACCTAAATTATTTAACTGTAGTATCGCTATTTTATGTAAGTTTGCAAAGTATTTACCATTTTTTTGCTTACTAAACGCCTGAGAAAATACACTTCCTTGGTCCACAAAGGCCTTTTGTACTTCACTTCCTACCTCAAAGGCTTCTTTACCAATACAAGGACCTAGCCAAGCATAAATTTCATCTGCCGCCGTGTGCATTCTATTTAACGTATTAGCAATAATATTGGCCGCTAATGGGCGCCAACCGCCGTGTATTGCCGCTATTTCATCGCCTTGTTTTGATATTAATAAAATAGGTAAACAATCAGCGGTCATTATAGCTAAAGCAATGTTTTTTTCACGGGTCACCATTGCATCAGCAATAATAGTTGCTTTAGTTACCCTTGATATTTCGGCCACCGTATTGCCATGCACTTGTTCAAGCCATTGAATAGTCGTTTTAAAGGGTAATAATTCTTGTAAATATTGTCGATTATGCGCAACTTTCTTGGCACAATCACTAACATGTAAACCTAAATTAAAACTCTTATGAGGGCTATTGTCATCAGCAGAAATATTACCGGGTGATATACGAGTGGTTTGTATCGCTAGCACTTTATCATTAAGGTATGAACTTTCTAATTGAGAATGCACCGGCCATTGAGCAAATTCAATCGCTGAATTTGCTCTATAATTCAAAGTTGCTAGGGTTTGGTCTTTAATACTTAGTACTCATCTTGAGCATTAAGCTTATTATCAGCTTGCAGAAGCTCAACTAATTCAACAAAATCATCCGGTAAATCAGCATGCCAAGTCATTAATTCCCCCGTAATAGGGTGATATAAAGATAACATTGCGGCATGTAATGCTTGACGCTTAAAACTACGTAACTTAGCTAACAACTCTGGTGTAGCGTTTTTAGGTGGACGTGGTCTACCCCCGTATCCTTGATCGCCAACAAGTGGATGAGTAATGTGTGCCATATGTACGCGAATTTGATGAGTACGCCCAGTTTCAAGACGTAAACGTAAACGCGTATGCAGGCGGTACTTTTCCAGGACCCGGTAATGTGTAACTGAAGGCCGACCTGAGAACGTAACTCCCATCAGTGTACGTTTAGTGGGATGGCGTCCTATGGGTTCATCGACAAGACCTCCTGCGGTCATCAAACCATTGGCTACCGCTTCATATTCTCGAGTTATTTCTCTTAATTGCAACGCTTCTACTAAATTGGTTTGTGCTGCAATAGTTTTAGCTACCACCATCAAGCCAGTCGTGTCTTTATCTAAACGATGCACGATGCCGGCACGAGGTACAATTTCTATTGCCGGGTAATGATGCAACAAGGCATTAAGTACTGTGCCATCAGGATTACCAGCACCAGGATGAACAACTAAACCTGCAGGTTTATTAATTACTAAAATATCATCATCTTCATAGACAATATCTAATGTTATATTTTGCGCTTCAAAGCGCTGTTCTGCTTCGATTTCGGCATTAATAGCAATACTTTCGCCGCCGTACATTTTTTCTCGTGCACGCACTAATACATCGCCATTAACGGTAACACTACCAGCTAAAATCCAATCTTTTAACCTTGATCGTGAATAATCAGGAAACATTATCGCCAAAGTTTGGTCTAAGCGTTTACCTAAACACGAATCAGGAACAGTATCTTTATGTTGAATTATTTCAGCCATTAAACTCTCTTTAAATTTTTAACGTTGTGCAACTCGTCATTGTACTAGCTAAAATGCTAGGTTAGAATGCTTATACTAAAGTATGCACTAAGTAGATTAGTATCATTTTACCCTTTTTATTAAGGGCTTTCATACTTATTTAACCTGAATAAAAGGCGTAATAACAAATTCTATGGAAAAATTGACCACAAAAATAATCTTTATCACATTGGCGCTTGTTTTGGCTGGCTGTTCTTCATCAGAACAGGTACTTGAAAAAGTACCTGATAAATCTGCGCAAGCATTATTTGTAGATGCCCGAACAGCACTAGATAACGGTTTATATCAAAAGGCTATTTTAACGCTAAGCGCTATTGATTCACGCTTTCCTTTCGGCCCTATCTCTCATCAAGTGCAACTAGATTTAATCTATGCATATTATAAAGTGGGTGATTCAGCACAAGGCATCGCTTTAACTGATAGGTTTTTACGACTAAATCCAAACAATCCTAATGTAGATTATGTTTATTATATACGAGCATTAATCAATTTATCCACTGAGGGTAATTTATTTCAAGATATTGTGGGTATCGACCGTTCTGATAGAGATCCTAGCGCATCCCGTGATGCCTTTAATGACTTAAAGCGAGTAGTGACAGATTACCCCGAAAGTAAATATGCTGCAGATTCTCGTAAACGCATGATTGCAATAAAATCACGTTTAGCCAAATATGAATTATCCGTTGCTAACTTCTATTTAAAACGTGAAGCCTATGCATCAGCGGCAAATAGAGGTAGATATATTATTGAATATTTTAATCCTAGTCCTGAGGTAGAGCCGGCATTGGAAATAATGATTGAGTGTTATGATAAACTTGGCTTAGTTGATTTAAAGAAAAACACCTTACAAGTATTAGCCGCAAATTATCCAAACAATTCATTAATTCATTAATTAGTAAAGTTGCGAGTAACGAGTTACGAAGTGCCTAGCCATCAGCAAGGTCTCTTCGCTACTCGAAACTAATAACTCGCAGCTTTTCTATATAGCTTCTTGGTTTTCTTCACCGGTTCTAATCCGAATAATACGCTCAACATCGGTAATAAAGACTTTACCATCACCAATTTTCCCTGTTTGTGCTGTTTCTACAATAGCATTCACACAACGTTCAACATCTTCTTTGGCAATAACAATTTCTAATTTTACTTTAGGTAAAAAATCAACCATATATTCTGCGCCACGATACAATTCAGTATGTCCTTTTTGTCTACCAAAGCCTTTAACTTCAGATACAGTCATACCAGTTACACCAATTTCGCCCAGTGCCTCTCTTACATCATCCAATTTGAATGGCTTAATGATAGCTTCAATTTTTTTCATAATATTTCTCAGTTAAAAGTCAATTATTAGTTACTAACAACATTACAACGCGTTTATCATTATATTTCAATAAGCAGTTGTTATTATTTAGCTAAGACATTTATTTTGGTATTATGAGCTCACATTCGATATTTCCATAGCTAAGTAGGAACCCCATGGATCAGCAAGCAATTATTGATGAGATGAAAGTGTTACCTGAAATTAACATTCCATTTGAGATTCGTCGTCGTATTGACTTTATTAAATCAACATTAGCAAATTCAGGCTTAAAAACATTAGTGCTTGGCATTAGTGGCGGGGTTGACTCTTCGACTTGCGGCCGTTTAGCACAACTTGCCATTACAGAATTAAATGCCGAGCTAAAGCTTAATTCAGACAGCGAGAATACGTTCCAATTTATAGCTGTTCGGTTACCTTACGATGTACAAGCGGATGAAGATGATGCGCAGCAAGCATTAAATTTTATTCAACCTTGCCATTGCTTAACAACAAATGTACTCGATGGTGTAAATGGTATCCACCAGCAAGTTATTAACGCGCTTTCTGGGGCAAACTTACTATCGGCATCAAAAAATCAAATAGACTTTTCTAAAGGCAATGTGAAAGCACGCGCACGCATGGTATCTCAATACCATATTGCCGGAATTATTGGTGGTTTAGTTTTAGGTACAGATCATAGCGCTGAAAATATTACCGGATTTTTTACTAAATGGGGTGACGGTGCCTGCGATTTAGCACCACTGTTTGGTCTTTCTAAGCGACAAGTAAGAATGTTAGCTAAACATTTAGGCGCGCCCTCTATTCTAGTTGATAAAGCACCAACAGCTGATTTAGAGTGTCTCGCTCCAGGTAAAACTGATGAAGATGCTTTAGGTATTAGTTATGATCAACTTGATAACTTTCTTGAAGGTAAAGAAGTATCAACGCAGGTACGTGATCATATTATAAATATCTATCAAAAAACTCAACATAAACGCCAGCCAATACCTACTATTTATGATTAACACTTATTTTAACTAGCGAGCAAATTATAACTAGCAAGATCCATTTTTTTTAACTATACCTAATTCACAAGGACGTTAACTAAAATGGATTTTTATGTTTAAGCTCATAGCCCCAATCACCCTAAATTTATCTCTTAAAGGTTTCACTCTTATAGAGTTAATGGTTTCTATTTCTGTTACTTCAATACTCGCCGCAATGGCCCTCCCTAGCTATAGTGATTTCATCGTAAAAATGCGTGTCGACAATGAAATTTCTCAATTATATCGTATGCTACTTATTACGAGAAATGCCGCTATTAATAGTGGTCACAAAGCTATTATTTGTCCATTAGATAATAGTTTTCAATGTACCGCTCAATGGCAAAAAGAGCTTAGTGTTTTTGTTGATGTAAATGGCAATAAGAAATTTGATGCCAACGAGAAAGTAATTAGCATAAGAGCTGAGATTAATACTGGAGATAAACTTGTTTACGGAAAAGGAAGAAAAAAAATAACCTTTAAACCAACAGGGCAACTTAGCGGCCTAGCCAATGGTACTTTTAGATATTGCCCCTCAAATTACAAAAAATATTCCAGAGGAATTGTTGTCGCACGCTCTGGTAGAGTCTATCAATCAAGCGATATTGATAATGATGGTATTGATGAAAATAGAGGAAATAAACAGATCAACTGTGAATAAATAATTGCAGCGGTCAAAAAAACAAGCACTAGCGACTTAGGCCATAAAATGCTATAAATGTTAAAATTCCAAGTAGTATGTAATGGATGTATTATGGATAACATTAGTAGAACTCAACCCTTCAACATTTTTTCTTCCTACCGCAAACATGGCTTCACCTTAGTCGAATTAATAGTAGCCATTGCCGTTGTCGCCATTTTATCTACCATAGCATTGCCAAGTATGAGTAACTTTTTAGTTAAAATGCGAGTAGACAATGAAATCACTGAAATGCAGCGATTGTTATTAACAGCAAGAAACATTGCTATAAATACCGGGAAAAACACCACTGTTTGCCCTCTTTCAAATGGCGTATGTTCAACCAATTGGCAAAATGAAATTAGTATTTTTACTAATGATGCAAATACATTAGCAAACAGTATTTCATTTGCAGATAATGATGAATTAGTAAAAATAAAGGAAGCAATAAAATCAGGCGATAGATTGCAGTTTACCAATGCTAGTGTCATTTATGCTCCTTCTGGGCAACTAATCACTGCAGCAGGGACTTTCCGCTATTGCCCACAAGGTACTACTGATGAATCTAGAGGCATAGCTCTTTCAATTTCAGGCCGAAGTTATATTAGTTCAGATACCGATAACGACGGAAAAGATGATGACAGAAACGGTAACGAAATAGTTTGTATTTAAATGACTATTCTAATAAATTCAGTTTCATTAAAATATAACTTGGGTTATAAATCAGTGTCCTGTTTCCGCATCAACTATTTTGGCTCGACGGCCAGTAAAATCAGCTTTGAATAAAACACATTCATAAGCTTTGTAAATTTTAACTTTTTGTTTTGAGCCAGGCACCATGACTTTGTGACCGGTGATTGATTTTGACAAGTTTGATACTTTATTTTGAGATACATTCCAAAAACTAACCATTTCTCCGCCGCCAATCAACTCAACAAAACATTTAGCATCGACTTTTTTATCTTGCTTGGTAGATGTTTTAGCCTCAAGGTCGTTGCTAATGATAAACAATATAATTGGCAATAATATTTTAATAAAAGTAGTCATGCTATTTCTCCCAACAAGCGGTTGGTGTCTTCACACCTAATTCATTAATTTTTAAGTTTGTACAACCAGTATCATTGACTTGATTATTTTTAGCCACTGCTTTTAAAGTAAAACGAGTTGTGCTTTGGGCAGATACCATAATTCGATAATTCTTTGATGCTGTATATATTTTTACAGAACTCTTTCCTAAACCTTTCATATCAGCAGCATACGATCTTGTATCAACAAATACTTGTTCTTGTAAATTAGCAAAACGCATTAATTCTCGTTGTGCCTCAGTACGATTAGAACGAATAACATAGTCAGTATACGATGGGTAAGCAACCCCAGCTAAAATTCCAATAATCGCGACAGTAATTAAGAGCTCGATTAAAGAAAAACCGTGATTGAGCTGTTGTTTTTTCATAGTAAATATCCTTAAACAATTCTTTACTAAAGCATTTCTATTATTGCTCTTCAGTTATATAAAGGTAAGTACGCATAGTTTTCAAGTCAAAGTCTACACCGATAATTTTTCGACCAACAATAAGGTTACCAGTAACTTCGGATTTAGGATCATCAGGGTCATCAGGTAATACAATTAGAGTAGGTGAGCCTAAGAACTGTTCACTAATTAGTGAAATTCTATCTGATCTATTATCAGAACTTTCTGAAAGCCAATTATACCTTTTAGTCCCTAATGCTAAATCAACAGCGTATAACCAACCTTTACCCGATGGCGGTTTACAATCAACTAATTCTGCGGCAAACTCTGGCGGTGTGAATGTGGTGTAATAAGCTATTCCATTAATCACTATCGCCGCTGAAGTACTCTTTTCACCTGTTTGAGTGAGATCAATAAACCAACCAGATTGTGCACTTACCTCTAGCGCTAAGGTTTCTCTTGCTTGGCTAGTCATTGTCGCTGCAAAGCGATCAGTGGTAAAATTAAATAAATTTGATTCCTCAATTACCGTTGGCGTTGAAGGAGTTGTATCAGCAGTAAAGGTTTGGGTTTTAATATGTTCATCTTTAATCATAAAGAAACTGTCAGCGGTATCTGTACCTAACGGGTTCGATCTATCGCCACTACCAATTAATACTGCATCATAAGGTTTTTCTTGATGAACCGTAATAGTTTTAGTCGTTCCATCTTCATCAGTAACCTCTGTTTCAATGGTTTCAGCAATAAAAGTTCTTACAATTGAAGGCTCATAAAAGAAACGCCTGTCAGTAGCATTGGTATCACCACCTAAACTCGCTAACTTAAATACTGAAAAGTCAGCTTTGCTATTACCAGGCATATCAACACGCCATACATTTCCGCCTGTATCGCCAGTATAAAGCCTGTCAACTAAGCCATTGCCAGTACTGTCAAGTAAACCAATACTCGATGGAATACTATCAGTACCTGAAAAAGTAGTATCTGCACCGGTAGGTGCCATACTCCATTTTAATACACCTGTTTCAGCATCAACCATATAAACGGATAAACCTTTGTGATCATCTGTAGTACCTGGGCCATCACTATCTTTTTGGGTGTCATAACCTCCGCCAAAGAAAAGCACAGGGCTAGCAATATTGCCACTTACATTAAGTTTCGAAAAACCAATTTTAGGCTGCGACCAGGTTTGACCTAAATTTTCAAAGCCAGTACTGCCACCTTTTATATGCCACATTATACTTGGAGAATCTGGGGTGCTGATATCTAGCGCATAATATGAATCGCCTCCACGGCGTAAACCGAAGAATATCCATACAGTATCAGTACCATTAACTACCCCATCACCATTTTTATCATTAATATAAGAAGTTATTTTGCCGTCAATACCATAGATTTTATCGGCAGAAGAAAAATTATCTCGTAATCCTGTGATATTTGGAAATAACTCAGTTGGCATAAAAGCCCACTTTTCAGAAACAGTATCTCCTGCATCTTCAAACATATGCAATGCCCCCGCGTTAGTCCCTATCACAACGCGTATACTTGTACCATAGTTAACCACTAAAGGCTTTGAATGCAGTGGGTCACCAAAAACATCAGCACGCATATCAGTTTTATTACCATCCTTATCTTCATCATCGACATCCATGCCTAAGTTCCAATTAAAGTAATCAGATACATCAACTAATGCTATCCCTAAGTCATCAGCAAAAGTTTGTTCCTTGCCGGTTAAAGCATCTGTATTTAATAAGGCTAATGCACCACCCTCACCAATATCACTCCAAATCACACGGTCTTCAACATCTTGTGTTGCAAACCAACCAGCAACCCCTCCTTTTGCTACTAAATTACCATCAACGGTTGTAGACCAAAAACTTTTAACTAAAGGAGAAAAGTGCCCAGTGTCTTCATTAAGTGCTGGTAAGTCGTTTGCGCCAACTTGAACACTATCAATAACCTTATATTTCTTTAAATTACCTTGCCAACGCGGACCATTTTGCGGGTCAAACATTGCGTAATAGACAGAATTTAACGTTTCAGTTCTATCAAAATTATTGGCTGCTACCGAGGCAGAAGTTAAACTATCATTACTTGGAGCTAAACTACGTAATGTACTTTGCAGTGCTGAGGTTAATTGTAATTCATCATTTGCTGAGAAATACTCTCCACCACCTCGTTTAGCTGTCTCAATTAATATACCTGCGGCATCCTCAGCCCCTTGACTAAAACCTATGGTATGCGTTGATACCGTCTGCACACCATCAAGAATTAAATTAACATCGTAGGTGTTCATCCAGCCTGCTAGGGCTGGTAAATAGTTTGCTGTGATTCTCGCATCATTATAACTAGAATTATCAAAATTCTCATGAGTGCCTGTAAAGGTAATATTTTTAAATGTAGGGTCGCCATTAGCATCAACCCCATTGGGTTCTTTCGACGTTAATGCCGTAATTTTAGTATTTGCTGCTGCATCTTGGGTTGGGATACCATCGGTGATTAAAATAATGTAAGCTTTGTCCGTACATTCATTAAAAGGAGTAATATATTTATTACTACTTACAAGAGTAGCGTCAGCTATAGGTCTAGTAGAGCTTTTAGCATCATCACCATATTCAACTGATTTTCCAGCAAAATACTGCTGTGCTTCATACGCCGACTCACATAATGGAGTATTCCAGTAAGGGGTAAGATCATTATCAATGATACTAATAAGACTCGCTTCATTCGTCGCTGTCATCTCATTAATACCAAAAACTATACGACCACCATTATTGCTCCAAGCATGATCACCAGTATTTTTGTTAAATATTTCTAAGCCAAATTCTATGCCATCAGTCGTTTCAATTACATTGGTGATACTTCTTATTGCTGTTTCTAAACGACTTTCCGTAATTTCATCTTTAAGCACACTATGATACCAGCGCAGATAATTTGCTGTATACAAGGTAACTAAAGGACCAGACCAAGTAACATTTAGCTTGGTTGTATCTGTTGTATGATAAACAGGATCCGCTCTTGTGCCTAAATTATCTGCAGGATAACCTGGAGGAAGGCTGTCAATATTCTTTAAACTACCGGGATTTATTACATTTCCGCCTTCTTCTATTCTGACATCTTCTTGACAATCAATAACTTTAATGGTGTTAAAACCATTATTATCTCGTATTTCATCCCAGGAGCCGCTATTGCCTTTAAGGTTATACTCTCGAATATGCCCAGTATAATAACCTTTAGTTTTTAAGGCATCTTTAGAACTTTCACAACTGTTAACAAGTACATTAAAACGTCGCCCATCACTTGGACTATCAGGTATAGAGGAAAATCCATCAGCACTACCTTTATTAAAATAAGTCGCTTCATCATTGTAGGCATGGGATACCCCGTCAGGAGGGTAATAAGCAGGATCAGTTTCTTCATCTAGATTATAAGGTTCAGCGACCTTATGCGTGGTTCCCATACTACCTGAGTTATCAAAAATGATTAACACTTTTGTTTTTTGTGCGGATTGCTTAACAACATCACTGATATATAATTCAATGTCTTTTGCCAAAGACAAAGGTGTAGTTGCTAGCACTGAAATAGCAAGTAGGCTAAATAAAATAAATTTTTCCATCGTAAAACCCCAATATAAACATGGCTAGCAGAACTTACATTAATTAAAACACGCTTATTTTATTTCAATAACTGTTGTGCTACGCCTGAATTAACTTCTACCGTACTAGTACCATGACGGCCATATTTTCTGCTTATTTGTATTCTTAAAACATTACAAGTAAACACCTGTGCCGATGAAGCTGACTTAGAGTGGGGGCAATCGGCTTCTTGCATAAATTGATTGTTAGCTAAACCAAGTGTCGCTGAGTCAATATATCCAGCACCACTTTTATTACTGATCGGTAAATCACCACCGACACCAAAATCAATTAGTTTATCAATAGGGTTGCCATCCTCATCCTTAAATGTGGCTATAGGCTCCGCAAAGCCATTATTACCCATAGCAGCTGTAACTTGTGAAAATATATACTCATCAATCGCGCTAACAATTTCTTGCTCTGCAACTGCTTTTTCTTCACTCGCTCCTGACATTCTCATATCTGTCGTGGTATTTTGCATTAACGCTGCAGCAACGGCGGTTAAAGCAATCAAGAAAACTAAAGAGACAATTAACACAACACCTTTTTGTTTATTGATACTGCAGGTCAAGTTATTTGACGTAAGCAATTGAGTTACCATGAGTCGACCCTCGCATTATACAATGTAACAGTAGAGCTAAATAATAATCGTCGATAATGATCATCAAAACTAATACCTTCACCATCATTTAAATCACCTAAGAAATAAGTGTTAGTATTAGTATATTTATTATCAGGTAAAACATTTCGTGCTAGCACATATATTTTGACCGCAATTATTTGGGTACCGCCAGCATTATCCCACATCGCTGCAGTCATATTTTCCGCTGATATAAAGCGGTCTACCACACCATAACCTGGAGCCTCAGGGTTAGTATCTGCATCATAACCATACATAAAGCGGATCATTTCAATACCATCAATAATAGGAGCAAATGACATACGTGTTGTTAATTGCCCTTGCATTAACACCGGCACTTTATTACTGCCTTGGTTTTCTTCACGAATATAATACACATGGTGTTGATACTGCCATACTCTACTATTATCGACAGCAGGCAAAGCACCACTGGTAAACAAAATACCATCATTACTATTAGTAACTAAATGAAAATTTCCTGCTGGAACAGGATCAAGGGGCTCACCCGCACCATCAACTAAATCACCGCCTAACACTCTTTTAATTTGAATAACGTCTGAGCCCGTTTTCGCATCATCAAAACATCCCATCGGGTTGGCACTGGTAACAGTTTCTCCCCATATAGTACGAAAATTACCTAGTGCTAACGGAAAAGTACTATTATTAACCCCTGCACCAGTACAGTCATTTCCAGGGGCGGCAAGTGTATGACTTATACTAGAGCGATCAAAAGTTCCGGTATAGTCACCCCAAAAGTCTTGTTTTGAAATATCATCGGTTAACACGCTCATAGCAAAGCGACCATTTTCTTGTAACTCGCCAAAACTTGTCGTTTCAGTAACCGTTGTGCGCATGCCAACAAAAATGCTTAACACACCTGCAAATATCACTAGGCCAATAGCCAAAGCAACAAAGACTTCTAACAAACTAAAACCTTGTTGATGTATATTATTGATTTTCTTCATATGCGTTACTATTTTCTTATGCTGTTAATAAACAAAGGCTTCAACTAAAACTTGCCGACGTTGCTTGCCCGAAGCACCACAACTTTCAGTATTACCATCAACAGTTACCGTTCTGCCTTGCCAAGTAATCGCTACTGTTACTGCATTATTACTTACATCCACACAAGCTGTGGCATCAACTAGACCACCAGCATTATCATTCCCTGATAAAACATCACCACCTGTTAAGGCTAATTCAAATTCATCTATATTGGTTTGCGTAAAAGCTGAACAGCCACCTGCACAGGTAATGCCCGTGCCATATTCATTACTAACATAAGCATTTAAAATACTCGCATCATCGCTGCGCATTCTTTCAATAATATTTTGCGCTAAAGCTGATGCTAATGAACGCTGCATGGCATCAAAGCTTCCCTTCTTAGCTGTGGCTTGCATAGCAACAGCACCTAAGATACCAGTAACCATAATAACTAAAGCGATCAAAACTTCGATAAAAGTCATGCCATTTTCTTTAGTTGTTTGACTTTTAATACTTCTAAACATGACCTTTCCTCGTTGAATGGCATATTATGATTATCGCTTTGTATTACAGAAATAAAACAAAGCATAAGGCTTAACTGCGCTAAAGCAGTGTTGAAAAGAGTGTTTTTCAGTTTGGGGGATGTGAAAAAAAAATCTTTACCCAAAGTTACTTTTTACATTAAAAATAATAACTTTCTTTCAAAGCCACACCCTTTTTAAGTATAAAAAAAGATGGAGCCAATTTTGTGCTAGCTAAAACTCTACAAAAAACTCATCGGTGAAAAAACCACCAAAGTGAACAGCATTAATCCATATCCTTTCTTCCATAATGAGTGTCCATAAAAATTGTCCGTAAACTTATCCTTGTTCTATATCCTCATATAGTTTTTTATAATGATTAAATTACAACCAATTTAAGACTAGCGCAATTCAACTGGCACTGCAAATACAATATTTTCTTCGCGGCCAGGATATTCCTTAACCTCTTGACCACCATAGCCTTTTAAAGCTGTAATGACTTGCTTTACTAGTATTGCTGGAGCTGACGCCCCCGCAGTCACACCAATTTTATTTACATTTTTCAACCATGAAATATCAATATTATCAGCTGTATCAATAAGGTAAGATGTAGTTCCCATTTTTTCAGCTACTTCTCTTAAACGATTAGAATTAGAGCTATTTTTTGCACCAACTACTAATAATAAGTCAACTTGGTTAGCGATAGCACGAACAGCATCTTGACGATTTTGGGTGGCATAACAAATATCATCCTTGCGAGGCCCTTCAATTAAGGGGAATTTTGCTCGAAGTGCATCAATGACATCAGACGTATCATCAACTGATAGTGTTGTTTGGCTACAAAAATAAAGTTTTTCTGGATATTTTACGTCAAGCTTTAACACATCATCTGCTGATTCAACTAAGTAAATGCCAGCTGATTCACTGTCATATTGTCCCATGGTGCCTTCCACTTCGGGATGCCCTGCATGACCAATTAAAATACATTCAATATTTTTTCTACTGACCCGTGAAACTTCCATATGCACTTTAGTGACTAATGGACAGGTCGCATCGAATACTTTTAAATCTCGCTGTTTAGCTTCATTACGTACCGCTTTAGAAACCCCATGAGCACTAAAAATCACCGTACTGTCATCAGGAACTTCATTTATTTCTTCAACAAAAACTGCGCCGCGTGCTTTTAAACCATCAACCACAAACTTGTTATGTACCACTTCATGGCGTACGTATATTGGTGCGCCAAACAAATCAAGAGCTCGATCAACAATACTAATAGCTCGGTCAACACCGGCACAAAAACCACGAGGGTTTGCTAAAATAATTTCCATAGATCTCTCAATACCATTTTCTAGTGATAAGTTACTAGTTACAAACGACAAGTTACGAAGTCAAGCTGCTTCGTAACTTGATATATACTCGCCACTTAAATTTACAATATTTCTACTAAATCAATCACAAAAGTCACGGCTTGCCCAGCTAATGGATGATTAAAATCAATGGTGACTGAACTACCATTTACTGCTTTGATCATACCCGGTAGCTCGCCACCAGGTTGAGAAAAAGTAATAATATTACCAATTTTTGCTGGCACTTCAGCAGAAAACTTATCAATATCCATATAATGGATATTATCAGGATTAGGCTCACCAAAAGCATCGACAGCTTCAAGAATAAACTCTTTACTCATTCCTGTTGTCATACCCAATAGTTGTGCTTCAAAAGCGGCAGAAATACTCTGATCACCCATAATGATCTTAGCGGGTTTATTATTTACTTTAGTACTATCTGCCGCTGAGCCATCCCTCAATTTCATGGTAATGTGCACTAATATGGTTGAATCAGCTTTAATCGTTGTTACATTTGTCATTTGTTATCTTCTTATCCATGGTCGCACCGTAAGTACAACTTATATTCTATCGTTGTCTTCAGTAGTAAAGGACTCTAAAATCATCAAAGCTGCGCCAATAAAAATCATTGAATCAGCGACATTAAAAGCAGGAAAGTGATTACCAGACCAATGAAAGTCTAAAAAATCGATAACATAACCAAACAAGGCGCGATCAATTAAATTTCCCATCGCGCCACTGAGCATCAATGCTACAGCAATACTTAATAAGGTTTGAGATTTAGCAGTTCTTGCTAACCAAATAGTAAAAACAATACAGGCAATAGCAGCAATAGCAGTAAAAAACCAACGTTGCCAACCACCTTGATCAGCTAAAAAACTAAAAGCAGCACCAAGGTTGTGTACATAAGTAATATTAAAAATAGGTAATACGTTTATAGATTCATATAAACTAAAAGAACCCGCAACCCAATGCTTAGTTACCTGATCAAGCACTAAGCAGAGTAGCGTTAGCCAAAGCCAACGCAAGCCAGAATTATTGAAAGCAATAAAAAATTTAGGCATATTTTCTAACTTCACCATCGCCATCAACATTGGTGATACAACGACCACATAAGTCAGGGTGGGCGTCATGACTACCAACATCAGTAGTTACATGCCAACATCTATCACACTTAGTGCCTTCTGCTGCCGCAACTGACAACCATAAACCGTCAATATCGGTTAGCGTTGCGTTTTCAGGTATTTGGCTTGTATCAGTAACAACATTGAGCGTCACTTTAGAAGTGATCAATACAAAACGTAATTCATCACCTAATTGTGCTAATTTTTCTGCCAAATCTGCGGTTGCATACAAAGTCACCTGTGCTTCAAGCGCCTTACCTACCGTTTTTTCTTTACGAGCAAGCTCTAAGGCACGGTTAACTTCGCCGCGCACTAATAACAGTTCACTCCAATAGTCATTACCTAGCTCAACGTCCTCTGGCATAGTTGCCAAACCATCAAACCAAACACCGGTGAAAACAAACTCATCACGCTCACCACTTGCTGGCGTTGGTAATGCTTGCCAAATTTCTTGGGCGGTAAAGGATAAAATAGGCGCCATCCAAGCTGTCATCGCTTCCACAATTAAGTACATGGCTGTTTGACACGAACGACGGGCGTTAGAATCATCTTTGGCAGTGTATTGTCTATCTTTAATAATATCTAAATAGAAACCACCTAGCTCATTAGTACAGAAATTCATTAATTTATGCACGACTACATGAAACTCATATTCATGGTAGGCATTAACAATTTCATCTTGTAAACGCGCGGCTTTATCTACCACCCAACGGTCAAGCGCAACCATATCTTCAAAAGCAACCGAATGCTGTGCCGGCTCAAAGCCGTTTAAGTTGGCGAGTAAAAAACGTGAAGTATTACGAATACGACGATAAGCATCGGCTTGGCGTTTGAATATTTCATCACCAGCAGTGATTTCTTGGGTGTAGTTAACTGATGCTGTCCACAAACGCAAAACATCAGCACCTAAGGTATTGTTAATTTCTTTTGGGGTGATCACATTGCCTAATGACTTAGACATTTTGTGTCCCTTAGCATCAACAACAAAGCCATGAGTAAGCACTTGCTTATATGGCGCTTTACCTGTCATAGCAACGGATGACATCATTGATGACATAAACCAACCACGATGTTGATCCGAGCCCTCAAGATATAAGTCGGCAATGCCATCAAACTCTTCTCTGGCATTAATCACCGAATAATGCGTGGTGCCCGAGTCAAACCAGACATCTAAAGTATCAGGTACTTTAATATATTCTTGAGCATCATCACCAATTAATTCACTTGCCTCTAAATCAAACCAGGCTTGAATGCCTTCTTTTTCAACACGTAAGGCAACTTCTTCTATTAGCTCGATGCTGCGAGGGTGTAACGCGCCAGTATCTTGATGAATGAATAATGCCATTGGCACGCCCCACGTACGTTGACGAGAGATACACCAATCAGGGCGACCTTCAACCATAGATTCGATACGTCGTTGACCCCAATCAGGGATCCACTGAGTTTTTTCAATTTCTTTTAATGAGTCTTGACGTAATCCTTTCTTGTCCATGCTGATAAACCACTGTGGTGTTGCACGGAAAATCAATGGCGTTTTATGGCGCCAGCAATGCGGATAAGAATGCTCTAACGCATGATGATGTACTAATGTGCCATGTTCTTTCAACGTTTCAACCACACTGGCATTAGCCTTAAAGACATGCTGACCGGCAAATAATTTGGTGTCTTCTAAATAAACGCCATTTGCACCAACAGGGTTTGCGACTTCAAGATTGTATATTTTTCCCACCACAAAATCTTCAACACCATGGCCAGGAGCGGTATGAACACAACCGGTACCAGAGTCAGTAGTAACGTGTTCACCTAAAATAACCGGCACAGTAAAATCATAAAAAGGGTGCTGTAGTTGAATCAACTCTAAATCGCTTCCTTTACAAAAACCTAATGCATGGTATTTATCAATACCAAAGCGGTCCATACAAGTTGTCACTAAGTCTGAAGCCAAGATCAAACGCTCTTTGCCCTGCTCTGTTTCACATTGTACTAAAGTATATTCAACATCGCCATGAACCGAAACTGCACGGTTAGCAGGTAAGGTCCAAGGTGTTGTAGTCCAGATCACGACTGAAATATCACCTTCACCTTGATGATTTTCAGGATGATTAAACTTATTAGCAACGTCAATATCTACCGCAGTAAACTTCACATCAATGGCAGGAGATTGTTTATCTTTGTATTCCACCTCAGCTTCCGCCAAAGATGAACCACAATCTGTACACCAATGCACTGGTTTAAAACCTTGATGTAAATGACCATTTTCAGCAATTTTACCTAAAGAACGGATGATATTAGCTTCCGTAGCAAAATCCATTGTTAAATAAGGTTTGTCCCAATCAGCAAAAATACCCAAACGTTTGAAATCTTCACGTTGACCATTAACTTGCTTAGCTGCATATTCACGGCATTTTTCGCGAAAAACACTGGCTGAAACTTTATGACCAGGCTTGCCAACTTTTTTCTCAACCATTAGTTCAATAGGTAAACCGTGGCAATCCCAACCAGGCACGTAAGGCGAGTTGAAATCAGAAAGGGTTTTCGATTTAACAATAATGTCTTTTAATATTTTATTTATCGCATGACCAAGGTGAATATTACCATTGGCGTATGGAGGGCCATCATGTAAAACGAATGATTTTTTACCTTTTTTTGCTGTACGAATTTTTCCATACAAATCTTTAGCAGCCCATTCTTTGAGCATCTTAGGTTCACGGTTTGCCATATTGCCTTTCATGGCAAACGAAGTGGCTGGCAAATTCAGGGTATGTTTATAATCACTCATTTAAATCATTATCCGGTTATTTAAATTTTTCAAATTATCAGGCACATGCCTAATTTTCATTGTTTAATACTTGTTTAGCCTGCTCACTATCTTGCTTAATTTGCGCTGTTAACGCTTCGAGGCTATCAAACTTCATCACTTGGCGAAGTTTTTTCTTAATTATCACTTCAATACATTGACCGTAAAGATCATCATTAAAGTTAAAAATATGTACTTCTAATTGTTGTCTTATGCCATTTACTGTTGGTCTAGAGCCAATATTAGCAACACCATTAAAGGTGCCATTATTGGTATTCACTATTACGGCAAAAACACCATCTAAAGGAGATTTCCGCCTTTTTAACAGTACATTTGCCGTTGGAAAGCCTAATTGTCGTCCGCGTTTATCACCATGAAAAACCTTACCTATTATCGAATAAGGTCTGCCGAGCATGTTCTCAACATCAGTTAAGTTATCTTGCTCTAAAGCTTGTCGTATCGCCGTACTGCTCACACGACAATTAGCCATTTTACAGCTAGCGGTATCAGTTACATCAAAACCGAATTTCTTTCCCGCTTCAGCTAACATAGTAAAATCACCAAGGCGGTTTTTCCCAAAGTGAAAATCATCTCCAACAATTAAATGCTTTATGCCTAATTTTTCCACTAATAGCTGTTCAATAAACTGCTGTGCACTTTGGCTGGCAAACTTACGGGTAAAGTTAACACAAATTAACCGTTCAACGCCTAGTTCTGCAAGCAGTGAATACTTGTCTCGTAAACGACAAAGCCTTGCTGGCGCTTTCTCTCCCGCAAATAATTCTTGTGGCTGTGGTTCAAACACTAATACCGCAGCAGCACAATTTAGTACTTTGGCTTTAGCAACTAAAGCCGCAATAACACGTTGATGTCCTTTATGAACACCATCAAAATTACCTATGGTTAATACACAGCCGTGATCCTCTAGCTGAATATTATGTATACCGCGAACTAATTTCATTGCTATTTATACTGCCTTTTGACAACCAAAAACCAAAGAACTCACTATTACTTTTTCACCACATACAAGCGTCAATACAGCTAACAATTGATCTTCTGGCGGAATATTGTCTATACCGCGAACTAATTGCATGGTTTGTATTTTAAACCTAAAGGCAAATATGTAGATAAAATAAATCGCCGAATTATATATTAACGAGCGATAATAATCAGCACTTGATAAATATTATTTTTAGTTTTTTACCTTAAAATCACCAGGGCGAACACCTAATAAGGCAATCATAAGAAAATAACTTATGCAGCCACCACCAATACACATGATTAGCTGTAGCACTTGCTCCGCAAAAGCCATCGCTAACCACACCTCGAAATCGCTAGATAATTGATAAACCACCAATGCCATCACCAATGCCGATAAAACTAATTTACCGATAAAATTTTTAGTGCTTTTTGACAAATGATAAACACCGGCCTGCTTTAAACCTCGATAAAGCAGCCAAGCATTTAATGTTGCCGACATAGTCGTTGCCATAGCCAAACCAACATAACCAAAAAAAGGTGCCAGCATTAAATTAAAGGCCATGTTAGCAACCATTGCTATAATACCAATCTTTACTGGGGTTTTAGTATCTTGCCTAGCATAATAACCCGGCGCTAACACCTTAATAAACATAAAGCTTAATAAGCCAGACAAGTAAGCAAATAATGCCATTGATACTTGTAACACATCATTTTGGCTAAATTCTCCTCGCATAAATAGCACCATAATAATCGGTTGTGCAAGAACCATGAGCCCCGCTAAAGCAGGCCAACCAAACAAGGAAATTACTTTAATACCCCAATCTAAAGTACCAGTAAATTCGGTAGCACTATTTTTACTGTGCAGTTTTGCCAAACTAGGTAAAATAACCGTCGCAATACCAATACCAAATAAGCCTAACGGAAACTCTAATAATCTATCGGCGTAATAGAGCCAACTAATAGAGCCAGTAATTAAAAAACTGGCAATCAAGGTATCAAGCAGTAAATTAATTTGAGTAACAGAGACGCCAAACAATGCAGGAATGATCAACTTACGAATTTTAGTAACTCCCTTACTGTGCCAAGACCAACAAGGTTTAACTAAAACGCCCGCTTTATACAAAAAAGGAATTTGAAAAAGAAACTGAACCAAGCCGCCAAAAAATACCCCCCATGCAAGTGCATAAGCAGGACTTTGGGTATATTCTGCGCCATATACTGCCATTAAAATAATAGCGATATTAAGCAGTACCGGCGTAAAAGCCGCCACAGCAAATTTCCCTAAGGTGTTAAGTACCGCCCCGGCAAGCGCGGTAAAACTAATAAACCATAAATAAGGAAAGGTAATTGTTAATAAGCTCGCCGCTAGCTCAAATTTTTCACCGCCAACGCTCTCTGGGCCATTGTTAAACCAATCAATAAACCAACCACCACCAAATAAAATAACAAATAAAGGTGATGCCAGCATGCCAAAAAGAGTAACTAAGGTAATAATTACCCCCAACGTACCGGAAACTTGCGCAATCAAGCGCCTCGTTTCGTCAAGAGAAACATCAAGCTTGCTCTTATTGTCACCGTGCTCCCTTGTCAACGCATTTTTTTCATCTTTGGTATGATATTCACTTAACACTGGCACAAAAGCTTGAGCAAAAGCCCCTTCGGCAAAGAGGCGACGAAAAAAATTAGGAATTTTATTGGCAAAGAGAAAAACATCCGCCATTACTCCTGTGCCCATCACATTAGCAATAACTACATCACGCACTAAGCCCAGCACACGAGAAACTAAGGTCATCACACTAACAATCAACCCTGATTTCATTAACTTTTTACTCAAAAAAACATCCTCAAAAATAATAGAAATAAAGAAATGCAGTAATTAACTAAAATAAGCTACTATTATGTAATGATTTTATCTATATAAACAATGTATACTTAGCTCCGTTCACAATAGGAACAAACAAAATTCAATTTAAATGCTCTTTTATTAGATATAGCAATTAAATCATTTGACAATCAGCTAAAAAACAGGCATATTTCGTCGCCTTAAATTTACGCTTATATAACATTTTTTAGGAGTCACCTTGGCTAACTCAAAGCAAGCTAAGAAGCGCGCAGTACAATCTGAAAAGCGCCGTCAACATAATGCAAGCCGTCGCTCAATGATGCGTACTTTAGTTAAAAAAGTAATCGCAGCTATTGAAGCCGGTGATAAAGAAGTAGCAACAAAAGAATTAGCTGCTGTTACACCAATTTTAGACCGTTATGCAAGTAAAGGTCTTATTCATAAAAACAAAGCAGCTCGTAGTAAGAGCCGTTTAAATGCTGCTATTAAAGCCCTATAGGCTAGGTAGCACTTTACGTTTTTCTGATTACTTATGGTAATATTTTAAAAACCGACCTTGGTCGGTTTTTTTATATCTGCAATTTGATCTATGCTTTTGTTTTTTACTCGTTATAGATTTAACTTTACTCTTTATTAACATTTATATTCATCTCACCTATTGCACTCACCAAGAAATTTTCTTAATCTCATAACAAAATAACAATTGGGCTTACTATGACATTCTTCAACTTTAAAACATCTATAACAAAAATTGCAGCCATGGTATTACTCGCCACAGCCTCATTAACGGCTTGTAATGAACAATCAAGTAAAACAATAGCGATGCAAGGTGCAACTTCTTCTAAAGGCCAGCAACCAACTTCTATGCAACTTGTCGCTAATTACCCTAATCGCTTAGGCATATACCAAGAAGTTACTTTATCAGCAGATTTAAGCCATTTATCTGCCAACCAAAAAAAAATGCTCGCTCTTTTAATAGACGCATCAAAAATTATGGACGATTTATTTTGGCAACAAGCATATTCACAAGACAAAAAAACATTTCTCGCGGCAATTAAAGATGAAAAAGTTCGCCGCTTTGCTGAAATCAACTATGGCCCTTGGGATAGACTAGACGGCGATAAAGTTTTTTTAACGCAAAATAAAGATAAAGCTCATGGTGCAGAGTTTTATCCAAAAAACATGACTAAGGCTGAATTTGAACAAGCTGATTTAGCCAACAAAGACGGATTATATTCAATTATTAGCCGCGATGACGAAGGGCAATTAATTACCATCGCCTACTCGGAAATGTACAGTGACGAAATCAACCGCGCTGCCGCTATTTTAGAGAAAGCAGCGACCTTTGCTGATGATAAAGAGTTTGCTAACTACCTAGCCATGCGGGCTAACGCATTACGTACAGATGATTACCAAGCCTCTGACTTTGCTTGGATGGAGATGAAAAACAACCCCATTGATATTGTTATCGGCCCAATAGAAAACTATGAAGATCAATTATATGGTTATCGCGCAGCTTTTGAAGCCTACGTCTTAATCAAAGATCTTTCATGGAGTGAAAAACTAGCAAAGTATGCACAATATTTACCTGAACTGCAAAAAGAACTGCCTGTAGCTAGAAAATACAAAGCTGAAGTGCCCGGCTCTGATGCGGATTTAAATGCTTATGATGTTATTTATTATGGCGGCCATTCAAATGCGGGCAGCAAAACTATTGCGATTAATCTACCTAACGATGAACAAGTACAGCTAGAAAAAGGTACTCGTCGTTTACAGCTTAAAAATGCGATGCGTGCCAAGTTTGACACTATCATGCTACCTATTGCTGAGACCTTAATTGTACCTGAGCAACGCAAAAACGTTACTTTTACCGGCTTCTTTGCTAATACCATGTTCCATGAAGTTGCTCATGGTTTAGGTATCAAGAACACCCTTAACGGCAAGGGTACTGTTCGTCAAGCCCTCAAAGAGCATGCCAGTGCGTTAGAAGAGGGCAAAGCTGATGTTTTAGGTTTATACATGATACGTCAACTGCTTGAGAAAGGAGCTATTACCGAAGGAAAGCTAGCAGAGTATTACACGACCTTTATGGCTGGAATATTCCGCTCAGTGCGTTTTGGCGCAAGCTCGGCACACGGTAAAGCTAATATGGTTCGTTTCAACTATTTCCAAGAAAAAGGTGCCTTTAGCCGTAATGAACAAGGCTTATACCGCGTTAATATGGATGAAATGACCACAGCTATCGACTCACTTTCTAGGCTGATTTTAACATTACAAGGTAACGGCGATTATCAAGGTGTAGAGGATTTAGTTGCCAGTAAAGGAATTATTAGTGAAACCTTAAGGGCTGATTTAGCGCGTTTAGAAGCTGCTAACATCCCTGTAGATATTGTTTTTAAGCAAGGTAAACAAGTTTTAGGCCTTTAATCATATTACTCCCATAAAAGCGCTTGTAATAAATAAGTACTCTCTAGGCTTTACTATTAGTACTGGCTCTACTGTCAGGTCATTTGATGATCTGCCGCCTAGCTTTAAAAGTAGGTAACATTGCAATACTACTAAAGTTTTCACTCCAAATTTAACTCGCTTAAATTTGGAGTTATCACTACTGTACATAACATACTTATTGATGACTTCACTTTAACAAGCTATCAGCAAAGGTAAAAAGCCATGCAATAAAAAACACTTATACAGGGTCATCTATATATCATTCAAATGAACACAACCCTATATGAAAAAAACCACTTATCTTGCTAGCTTATTTATTCTGCTGCTTTGGACTATTCCTAACGCTATGGCCGAAGGTTTTCCAACCGCGCCACCTTGGCAATTAACCACACAAGCAGGGAAAACTATTTCGTTGAGTGATTATCAAGGTAAGCCAGTCATTTTACATTTTTGGGCTACTTGGTGCCCCTATTGCAAAAAGTTACAACCGAAATTAGTCGAGCTTGAAAAGAAATATCAAAGCTCTGGCATAAAAATTGTTTCTATTAGCTTCAATGAAGACGATGGCGCGACGCCACAAGATGAAATAAACAAACGCGGTTATGATTTCATTACGGCAGTAAAGGGGGAGTTGGTGGCAAAACAGTACGGAGTAAGAGGTACACCCACTACCTTTTTTATTAATCGTCAAGGTAAAGCAATATATAAATCAACCAGTTCAAATATAAATAACCCTAAACTCGAATTAGCCGTGCAAGAAATAATTAAGCCCTAATCACTTTTCTACTCATTACTTTCTACTTGTTACCTTCTAAGTACGAAAAAGGGAAGCTTATCGCTTCCCTCTTTTATCAAGCCTGTCTGACTATTTCATTAATAAGGTTGATTAAAAAGAAAAATCATCCACATCAAGTGCCATCATAGAATCACTGCCATTTTCAACACAAGCAGCATGGCCATTTGCCCTTGGTAAAATACGTTGAAAGTAAAAACGTGCTGTTTTGATTTTTGCTTGATAAAAAGCACTATCATCATCACTTGCTGCGAGCTTATCTTGGGCAACTTTTGCCATTTTAGCCCAAAAATAAGCAAGTACTAAATAACCTGAATACATCAAATAATCAACCGATGCAGCGCCTATTTCATCCGGGTTCTCCATGGCTTTTAAACCTAAGGCTTCGGTCATTTTTTGCCAATCACCACCAAAGGTCATAATAGGTTGAATAAACTCTTGCATGGCTTCATTAGCAGAATTTTCCACACAAAATGCCGTCACTTCTGCGCCAAATGGTTTGAGTATTTCACCTTTAGAGCCTAAAATTTTACGCGCTAACAAATCAAGTGCTTGAATACCGGTAGTGCCTTCATACAAACAGCTAATTTTTGTATCACGCATTAGCTGCTCCATGCCCCACTCTTTGATATAGCCATGACCACCAAATACTTGTACGCCATGACCAGTACACTCTAGACCTAATTCAGTTAAAAAAGCTTTGGCAATTGGCGTTAATAAAGCTAACTTAGCTTCTGCTGAGGATTTTTCTGCTTTATCTACTTTGCCTTCAGCTAAAGGTGCATGAGCGACATCAACTAGCTGTGATAAATAAGCGATTAATGCTCTGCCGCCTTCAGCAATTGATTTTTGCGTTAATAACATACGGCGTACATCTGGGTGAACAATAATAGCATCTGCTGGCCCTTTTGGGTTTTTAACCCCCGACAATGAGCGCATCTGTAATCTATCTTTGGCGTAAGCCAATGCCCCTTGAAATGACGCTTCAGCAGCAGCAACACCTTCGGTAGCAACGCCTAAACGAGCAACATTCATAAAGGTAAACATACAGTTTAAGCCACGATTAACTTCGCCAATTAAATAACCTTTAGCGCCATCAAAATTGATCACACAAGTCGCATTAGCATTGATACCCATTTTATGTTCAATTGAACCACAGCTTACCGCATTTCTATCGCTGATTTCACCCGCATCTGTAACGTTAAATTTAGGCACAATAAATAATGAAATACCGCGACTACCTTCTGGCGAACCAGGAATGCGGGCAATAACAATATGAACAATGTTATCCGACAAGTCATGCTCACCGGCAGAGATAAAAATCTTAGTACCGGTTAACGAGTAGCTACCATCATCATTTATTTCAGCCTTAGTGCGTAACATACCTAAATCTGTACCACAATGAGGCTCAGTTAAGCACATAGTACCAGTCCAAGTACCTTCAACCAGTTTTGGCATAAAAATACTTTTATCGGTATCACTGCCATGTGCTTCTATCGTCGCTAATGCCCCGTGACTCAACCCTGGGTACATAGCAAAGCTATGATTAGCACTGGAGAAAAACTCGGTAATAGCCGTATTTAATGAATGGGGTAAACCTTGACCACCAAAATCAACATTTTGCGCTAAGGTTGGCCAGCCTCCTTCAACATATTGTTGATAAGCTTCTTTAAAACCATCGGGAGTTGTCACCTCACCCTCATGCCAAGTACAACCTTGTTCATCACCAATTTGGTTTATTGGCGCAACCACTTGCTCAGTAAACTTAGCAGCTTCAGCGATTATCGCATCGACCATATCAAGGCTAGCATCTTCATAACCTAGCTTTTGATAATGGCTGTCACAATCAAGTAATTCTTGCATGACAAACTTCATATCTCTAATAGGTGCGTTATATTCTGGCATAAGGGTCTCTCCAATATCAATTTTAGTAGCCCGACCTCAAATCAACTGGTCAGAGGTCGGACTTTCAAACAAGTGTTTGATTAAATCATGTTCTTTACTTTTTCTCAAGTAAGATTAGTGATGATTTATCTAAAAAGACAATTATATAGCTGAATTTTAGGCATAAAAAAAGCGCAAACTATGCGCTTTTTTTAGATGATATATTATTTAAACAGTGATTATACCGTTGCTAAATAAGCAAATACTGTGGTGAAAGCTTGTTCTTGATACTGTTTTAACCCTGTATCTCTAAAGTCGATGTCTATTTGGCTCTTTGATAATTCTTTTTTAATAAAACTTCCTGCAAGAATTTCAACCTGTAATTCTTTTATCAATTGAATAGCTGCTTCTACTTTAAAACCGATAGGCCCACCAGCAAATTTCCCTTTTAACGCACGCCCTTTAATCAGTACATGGCTTACTTGATAGTCTTCCATTAGTTTCGCAAAGGTAAACTGAAAATGTTGCACTTGTTCAGCATCCCCAGCGTTATCAAGGCTAATTTTTTGTACTCGCGTATGAGGAATATCATACAAATTATTTTCTTTAGACATAATACAAATAATTGCATCATTACCTTTTATTTCAACGCCACATGCTTTCATGGAAAAATCTCAAATTTTAGAATTATGGACATTATAGCGAATTTACTAAAATAAGAAAATGGCACTGCACTGAACTTAACGTTATCATTAAGAAAATATTTTATTGATAAACTTAATGGCTCAATTAGATGAAAAAAACATGTGTGGTTACTGGTGGTAGTTCAGGGATAGGTTTAAGCATAGTAAAATTATTTGAACAAAATAATTACCAGGTTTTTAATTTGGATTTATCCCCTTCTCCTTTTGGTGAGTTTTGTTATTGCGATGTGACTAATATTAGCCAGGTAACTAAAATTATTAACAATATTGCTAAACAACAGTCTATCGACGTGCTGGTTTCTAACGCCGGCATTCATTTTTCTGCCAATATAGAAAACACCTCAGAAGATGATTTTGATAAGGTATTTAATCTCAATGTTAAAGGCGCTTATGCTGCCGTTAAAGCCGTATTACCTAGTATGAAAGCGAGTAACAATGGCGCGATTATTATTATCTCTTCCGATCAAGCGTTAATCGCTAAACACAACTCTTTTGCCTATAACTTAAGTAAAGCGGCACTTGCTTCAATGGCGAAAACTACCGCACTTGATTACGCCGCCTTTAATATTCGCGCTAATGCTGTTTGCCCTGGCACTATCGAAACGCCTCTTTATCATCAGGCCATCGATAATTATTGCCAAAAATCGGGTGCCGACAAAGCAGAAATTCATCGAGAAGAGGAAAGTTTGCAACCACTGAATCGTTTAGGACAGCCGGAAGAAGTGGCTGAGTTGGTGTTATTTTTAGCTTCAGATAAAGCTAAGTTTATTACTGGTAGCTTGCAGGTAATCGATGGTGGCTATACTGCGCAATAACACCGTCCAATGGCACAAATAATAAAAGAGCGAGTAGTAAAAATGAAAATAATTGACCCGCACTTACACTTATTTGCGCTTGAATTAGGTGACTATCATTGGTTAAAAGCTGAAAACCCGCCTTTTTGGCCTGATAAGCAATGTATCAATAATAAGTTCGATGAAACTGATTTAATGCTTACCGAGCCATTATCTTTAGCTGGCTTTATACATATTGAAGCCGGTTTTGATAACGAACAGCCATGGCGTGAACTTGCTGCCTTGGAGCATAACTGTAATAAACCTTTTCGCGCTATTGCTAATATCGATTTAACAGCATCGAGCCAACAGGTTAGTGATTTAATAGAAAAATTAGCTGAATTTCGTTCATTCGTTGGCGTTCGCCACTTATTAGATGAGCAAGCTTTGAGTTTATTAACTAACAAACAAGTACTTAATAACATTAAAATACTTAATGATAATAGTTTGATCTTTGAAGTACAGCTAGCCTTGATTGAACATGAGACAGTTAATACTCTATGTGATGTTATCGCTGATAATCTCGAGATTAGTTTCATTATCAATCACGCAGGTTTTCCACCTGCTAACATCGACACTAGTGCATGGCAACGTTGGCAAAGTAACTTAACTAAATTGTCGTTTTATCCTAATGTTGCCATTAAATGCTCTGGTTGGGAAATGACCGACAGAAATTATAATACAGCTTGGTTAAACAACAACTTATCGCTGATTTTTACTGTTTTTGGCGCTAAAAGAGTTATGTTAGCCAGTAACTTTCCACTGTGCCTATTTAACCATAGCAACTATCAAGCCTATTGGCAGTCAATAATCTCGAGCGATTTTTTTCAAGCGCTAAGCAAGTATGAAAAAAACGCCCTGTGCTACGACAATGCGCTTAATTGGTATCTGCTTGCTTCAACGTGCTCAGAGTAAACGGATAAAAAAACCGTTCACCCTAGGCGCTAAGTAGTCGACAGAAACCGGTTATTTAATGGTGATATGTGGCGAACGCTTAACCACTGCATCATTTAACTCAATACCAAGCCCTGGCACTTCCGTTACTTGAAAAAAACCATCCACGGGTTGTGGGTCTTGCAAACATAATTCACGATTCCAGTCTTTAGTCGCATAAGTATGGTGTTCATGAATTAAAAAATTAGGGATCGCTGTTTCTAAGTGTAGCGATGCTGCGGTAGCCACTGGCCCACCACAAACATGTGCTTGAATACGAATATCGTAAACATCAGCATAATCACACACTTTTTTCGTTTCAGTAAAACCACCACATAAGCCAACATCAGGTTGAAGTACGTCAATACTTTGATCTTCAAAGTAAGGACGTACATCCCAGCGATGATATAAGCGCTCGCCACCGGCAATAGGCACATTAACGCGATCAGATACTTTTTTATGTACCGCAGGGTTCAAATAGTTAACTGGCTCTTCATACATCATGCAGCCAACTTCTTCGACAATAGCGCCCATTTGAATGGCCGATGCGGCGCCCATTAATGAGTGCGATTCAAAAATAATATCAACATCTTCACCAACGGCGTCACGGATAGCACGTAATCTGTTACCAAATAAGCGCATTTGTGGCTTAGTAAATAACTTAGTTCGATCAAACGATGAACTGCCGTCTTTGTTATAGACTATAGGATCAACTTTTACCGCATCATAGCCTTCACTTACCGCTTTTAATGCCGCTTCGGCGTATTCTTCTGGCTCAATTAATTTCTTAATTTCGCTGTCCCAATCAAATTGCAGCTGACTGGCATAAGTGCGTAATTTGTCGTTGACCTTGCCGCCTAGTAATTGATAAACCGGTACACCTAACGCTTTGCCTTTAATATCCCAAAGTGCGGTATCAATGGCGCTCATAGCAGAATACAAAACAGGCCCGCCGCCTAAACCCCAAAAACTTTCTCTGAGCATACGTGACCATAACAATTCGGTATTAAACGGGTTAAAGCCTATTAAAATCGCTTCGCTAATTTCTTTGATCATGGCAGCGGCAGCACTGTGCCCCCAATCATAAGCTAAACCAGCTTCGCCAACACCACTAATGCCTTCATCAGTATGAATACGAATAAAAACAGGATTCCAACCGATACGTTTTGGACAGTGAATATCAAATACTTCAATATGGGTAATTTTCATGTTTATCTCTTTAAATTATGTTCTTTATATCTACTGCAAATAACTTAAATACAATACTTATTTAAGTTATCGCTATTTTAAGTAACAGCTCAGCTGCAAGAACTCTGGTTCTAGTTGAGCGATGCTGCAACAAGATGAATGTTAATCAGCAAAATCTGGGTATGCTCTTGATACTCTGCGCACCATTGCTGGCCACGCCGTTGCTCCGCCTGTTTTCCCTGTATGGACAATATTCGCTTGGGCTTTAATGCCGTCAATAATGCTCTGCGGTGCATAAATTGGTTTCATGCCCGTAGCCATAACTTGCAATTGCACCTGACATGCTCGGGTTAGATCATACATATGCATAAACGCGTCACCAATGGTTTTACCCAACGTAAGTGCACCATGGTTGCGCAATAACATAAAATTGGCATTGCCTAAGTCTTGCTGCAATCTTAATTTTTCATCGGCATTTACCGCTAAACCTTCGTATTCATGGTAACTCATCGACGCAAGTGCAAACATAGAATATTGGCTTAATGGCAGCAAACCTTCTTCAAGGCTAGCAACAGCAATTGTTTCGTTGGTGTGAACATGCATCACGCAAATATCATCATGACGCGCCTCATGTACCGCACTGTGAATAGTAAAACCCGCGGGGTTAATCTTAAATGGGCAATTTTTATCAATAATATTACCGTCAATATCAATTTTAACTAAGTTTGATGCGGTGACTTCTTCAAACGCCAAGCCAAAAGCATTAATTAATAGATACTCTGTCCCAGGAATACGAGCAGAAATATGCGTATGAATCAGATCATCCCAACCATGCATTACCATTAAACGATAACAGGCCGCTAAATCAACCCGAATTTGCCATTCTTGCGCTGACACTTTATCTTTTACATTTACCCTAGGAAGTTCAAACATCGTTATGCCTTATCTATTTTATTGCTATAAATAAATTCTACCTGAGCTAGCGGCTGGTATAAAGAAAGAGTTACCATAAGCGCTAATTTCGAATTAAAAACTCTCTTTATATGTGTATTTTATTTTTTGCCATCAAACAGCACCCTAAATATCCGATTATCATTTGTGCAAACCGTGATGAATTTCATCAAAGGCCGACACAAGCTATGCATTGGTGGCCTAAAAACAAGTTACTAACGGCTAATGTACAAGCAGGTGATGTATTAGCGGGTAAAGATCTACAAGCGGGTGGCACCTGGCTTGGGCTAAATAATCAGGGACGCTTTAGTGCACTGACCAATTTTCGCCAACCGCATTTAATTGATAAAAATAAGCAATCTCGTGGTGACTTGGTATTACAAGCGTTAGCACATCAAGATAATGAAATGATAAAGAAATTAACTAAGTCATCTAGCGAATATAATGGCTTTAACTTAGTCTTTGGTCAACTTAATAAGCTAAGGTGTTTTGACAGCGTCTCACAAAAACAACAGGTGTTAAGTGCAGGCTTTCACAGTTTATGTAACGGCGCATTAGACGACATTTGGCCTAAAATGGCACTTGGACAAGCTAAACTTTCCGAGGCAATAACAGAGCATTCCTTAGATGTCGAGCAGTTATTCAAGCTGATGAAAAGTGACCAACAAGCACACACTGATCATTTACCAAAAACAGGTGTACCACTAAGTTGGGAGCGGCTACTGAGCTCTATTTTTATTACTTCGCCAGATTACGGCACCCGAACGACCAATATCATCACCCTAGATAATGAAGGAAATATATCAATTTATGATCAAAGCTATAATGAGCATGGTGAGTGTATAAAAAAACAAAGTTTCTCTATAGAGCTATAAACCATTGAACTTTATACATAGTTCCAAGATGAAAATAAATTAAATAGCATTTAACTTATTTCTTTTACCAGCGCAGCCAGTAAAAGAACAAACACTAAGATCCATGTAGTTTTACTAAATTTCTCTTGCTGCTCAGCACTCATAGGCTTACCAAACCGTTCTCCTAAAACCACCATAAGCGCTACTGCAACAAAAACACCTGCTAATATAATTATTAATGCCATTTATACCACCCTCCCTAGTTAAGGTTAACTAAGTTTTTCTACCTAGATTTAACAAAATCATTTACTATTACAAAAGATACATCTTATTTATTATTTTAGCTAGAGACAGAGTTTACATGCCGCAAGTTTCACCATCACAAACGGATGCTTTTTTTCAAAAACGTCGATTTATTATTCGACTTGGCAAGGCATTACATAAGCTCGGCTCAACAGCATATCGTTTAGAAGATAACCTCCTTTCTATTGCCCGGTTTTTAGATATTCGTGCATCTTTTATTATTACCCCGACAGCGTTAACTTTTATTCTTTCTGATGATGAAGATGATCAACAATATAACCACTTAGTTCGTGTTACACCGGGAGAAATTGATCTAGGCTCTTTAGCTCGTATTGATGAATTAGTTGATGAGCTAGTCAATGGCGAACGCACATTAGATGAAGCAATAGAACGCTTAAAAGAAGTCAATAGTAAACCGCCGCCCTATGGGATAATATTAACATTTTTAGCGTTTGGTGCCTCTAGTGGTGCCTTTGCGATGTTAATGCACACTAGCTGGCATGATGTTTTTTGGTCTACCATACTTGGCTTTGTGGTCTTTCTTTTTGTTATTTGGGCAGAGCGTTCACGCCGGGTAACTGAAATGTTAGAGCCCATAGCTGCATTAACCACCTCGATGTTAGCCTCACTAATTTCATTATTCGACCCTAGCATTAATATTCCCATGGTGATTTTATCAAGCATTATCGCTTTTATTCCTGGTCTGTCACTCACGGTAGGTTTATCTGAACTTGCTGCTCGACATTTAATGTCCGGCACGGCTCGGATAATGGATAGCGTTATGGTGCTATTTAAGCTTTATTTTGGCGCCGTATTAGGTATGGCTTTTGGTAAACTTATTTGGGGTGAAACGAGTTTTATCCCCCCAGATACCATGCCCGTTTGGACCTCATGGCTAGCGGTAACCACGCTGTCAATTTCTTTAGTTATCCTATTTAAAGTGCGCTTAAAAGACGCCCCTTGGGGCATGATAGCCGGCTATATTTCATTTAGCGTCAGTATTTGGGCCAGTAATTATTTAGGTGTCGCTTTAGGCGCATTTGTTGGCGCGTTTGCGTTAGGGATCTATAGTAATTTATTCTCACGTATAATGAACTTACCTTCTTCTATCGTTCGCTTACTTGGCTTAGTGGTATTAGTACCAGGCAGTAAAGTCTATATCGGTTTAAACAATTTTGTTACGGGAAAACAGATGGTTGCGGTGAGTGACTTAGGCTCACAAACCTTTTTAATTTTTATGTCATTGGTTGCAGGGCTTATTTTTTCTAATGTCGCCCTACCTCATAGAAAAAATCTATAAATTTGGCTATTAACTGATTGAAAGTAATGATAACAAAAAAACAAAAAACGCTATCAACAATAGCCGTATCCACAACAAAAGCCTCAACAAATTACCATCATGGCGATTTATATAGCAGCTTACTTACTACAGCAACTGAGCTGATATCGGCAGGTGGCGTAGAATCTTTATCGTTACGAAAACTAGCGATGCGCATTGGCGTTTCTCGTACCGCTGCATACCATCACTTTACCGATAAAAATGATTTACTTATCGCCATAGCGACGCAAGGTTTTGTTTCATGGAAAAATAAAGCTGAACAAATATTTACTGATAATTACTTAACTGAACGAGAAAAATATCAAACTTTCGTTCACTATTATGTGCAATTTGCCACCGAAAATGCCGCCATCTATCAACTCATGTTTGGCGGCACTTTATGGAAAGATAAAAAAAGCCCTTCAAAACTCAAAGAAGTTGCTTACCCTAGTTTTCAATTTCAACTAGAAATGACTAAATCTTGGCAGAAAAAAGGGCTGTTACCTGCATCACCAAACACCTTACGTCTTGCCCAAGTAACCTGGGCAACGTTACATGGTATCGCACAGTTAGTGATTGATGGGATATATGCTGATGCTAGTCAAATTGATGAAATGTGCCAATGTGCTGTTGACTTATTTTTAGTTCCCAATAAAAAATAGCGCTAATATTTTATCTTTAAAGTGAATCAATCACCTCTATTCATTGTAAACAAAAAGTAAATAGTCTATAAATTTAACGTTACATTAAAAATGTAAAGGGATGTTTCGCTGAGTAGAAATTAAGGTAAATTCCTCGTAGTATCGAACCACGCTGCAGCACTTTCTAATATAGTGCATAAGCACAACGATATAGTATTATTAAAATATAAAATGAGAGTGAATAATGAAAGCGATTATAACTAGCGCGGTATGCTCATCTTTACTATTACTTAGCGGTTGTAGTAACAGTGATAGCCCAGTAAAAGATTCTTCCATGGTGACCGTACCGAAAACAGCTTTAGCTTCCGGTATAGATAAAGCCAATATGGATATAACTGTTCGTCCACAAGATAACTTTTATCGCTACATTAATGGCGGTTGGCTCAACAGCAATGAAATTCCCGGTGATAAAACCGCAATAGGCTCTTTTTACGATTTACGAGATAAAGCCGATGAAGATGTAAAAGTGATTATTGAAGAGCTTGCTGCGACTGACGCCTTAAAAATGGGTTCTGATGAGCAAAAAGTAGCTGATTTATTTCGCTCTTACATGGATACGAAGCAACGTAATAGCGCAGGTATTACCCCAATTCAATCAATTATAACTGCCATCAATAACCTCCAGAATAAAAATGACCTGGCTGATTTTTTTGGTAAATACGCCACTACCGGCATTAATAATCCATTAGCTTTGTACGTTAGCGTAGATGCTAAAAACTCATCCAGTTACGCTATCCACATTTGGCAAAATGGCTTAAATTTACCAGATAAAGATTACTACTTTAATGAAACAGAGCGCTTTGTTGATTTGCGTAGTGGTTATGTAACACATATTGAAAACATGTATAACTTAGCAGGCATCAGTAATGGTAAAAGTGCCGCTAAAAATATTATGGCATTAGAAACTAGCTTAGCTGAGTTTCATTGGACCCGCGTACAAAGCCGTGACAGCGAAAAACGTTATAATAAATTTGCGATTAAGGATCTCAATAACCTCACTAGCCAATTTAATTGGCAAGCATTTTTAGCCGCCGAAGGGGTTGCTAGCCAAAAAGATATTATTATTAATCAGCCTGATTTTATTGAAGGCTTTGGTAAAGTATTTGCTCAAACCTCACTTGAAACCTGGAAGCAGTATTTAACATTCAATACCTTAAGTGCTTTTGCTAGTTACTTAACAGCTGATTTAGATAATGAAAATTTTGACTTTTTCTCAAAACAACTAAACGGTCGTAAAGAGCAACGTCCACAATGGAAACGCGGTGTCGCTGTTGTTAATGGTAATTTGGGTGAAGTGATTGGTAAAGTTTATGTAGCTCGCCATTTTACCGCCCAAGCAAAATCTAGAATGAGTAGCTTAGTTGAGAATTTACGTAATGCTTACGGCGCCAGTATTGACGATTTAACCTGGATGTCTGCAGAGACTAAAAAAGCAGCTCACCTTAAACTAGCAGCTTTTACGCCTAAAATTGGTTACCCTGATCAGTGGGAAGATTATTCAGCCCTAAACATTGTTGCTGATGATCTTGTTGGTAATATCATTCGTGCACGCAAAGTGTCTAGTGACAAAGAAATTTCAAAACTAGGTGGTCCAATTCGTAAGTGGGAATGGGGCATGACACCACAAACCGTTAATGCCTATTACAATCCAACAGTAAATGAAATTGTTTTTCCTGCAGCTATTTTACAAGCCCCTTTCTTTAATATGAAGGCTGACGATGCGGTGAATTACGGCGGTATTGGCGCGGTAATTGGCCATGAAATGGGACATGGCTTTGATGATCAAGGCAGTAAATACGATGCTAGCGGTAATCTTCGCAATTGGTGGACAGCGCAAGATCTAAAAGAGTTTTCAATTCGCACTAAAGCCCTTGTTGAGCAATACACGGGTTATCAAGTATTTGATGACTTACACGTTAATGGTAAATTAACCTTAGGTGAAAACATTGGTGACTTATCAGGAGTTACTATTGCTTATAAAGCTTACCAGGCATCGTTAAATGGCAAAAAAGCCGCGGTAATTGATGGTTTAACTGGCGATCAGCGCTTCTTTATCGGCTACGCACAAATCTGGCGCTCTAAAATAGTCGAAAAATCAATGCGTAACCGTGTAGCAACTGATCCGCATTCTCCAGGAGAGTTTCGTGCTTTAGGCTCACTTTCTAATATGAATGAGTTCTATAAAACTTTTGATGTTAAAGAAGGTGATGCTATGTATATAGCTCCTGAAAAACGCGTTAAAATTTGGTAGTAGTTAGCTGAGATTGACTTAACAAATACTGCTCTAGCAGCTACTGTCATTAACTTCGGCGTTAAATTCACTAGCAATAGACTAGTTAAAAAAGCAGCCTCGGCTGCTTTTTTATACTTAGCAATAATATTGTTATTGATAATCATTACCATTAAGGTTATTATTAGTAAATAAATTTACTCTTGGTTTTATAGGTGTTAATAATGTACGTATGCATTTGTCATGGGGTAACCGATACCCAAATAGAAACGGCGATTGATAATGGCGCACACACCATGAAACAACTCAGTAGCGAATTAAAAATAGGCTCACAGTGCGGTAAATGCTGTCAGTGCAGTAAGCGCTTACTCAATAATAAATTAATGCAAATTGCCGAGGCTGAACTTTACGTGGCCTAGCTTGTATTAGCTCAGCAAAGGTATGCTAAATAATAAATTAATACAAATTTCCAAGGCTTAACCTTACGTGGCCTAGCTTGTACTAGCTCATCATAGACTGTAAATAATTTTCCAAGCCGGCACCGGCTATCAAATATTGCTGAGCCTCAAGCCAGTCTATTTGTTCTTCAACATTTTCTAGTAAATCTTCAGCGCAATCTCTACTAATAAAGTCTTGTTTCAGCTCACCAGCAGCGATTACCTCTTGTAAGACCGCTCTAGATTGATGTTCTAAAACAAGGTTTGCTTGCAACATTTCAGCGGTATTTTCACCAATATGCAACCTGCCTAAATCTTGTAAATTAGGTAAACCTTCTAAAAAGAGAATACGCTCAATCAACTTATCGGCTTGCTTCATTTTTTCAATTGAAATTTTATAATCCGCTTTATCGAGTTTATCTAAGCCCCAGTTTTTATACATCCGAGCATGTAAAAAATATTGATTAATTGCAACTAACTCAACCGCTAATGCTTTATTTAATAATAATATAATACTTTTATCACCCTGCATGATTTATCCCTCTGCTTAAGCACCTAAATGATTACCCATATAGGATTGAATGTAATTCTGCAGACCAATTTTAGCAATCAAACCAAGTTGCTTTTCAAGCCAATAAACATGGTCTTCCTCGGTATCTTCAAGTAATTGCTCTAGCATCTTTCGGCTTATGTAATCTTCTTCAGCCTCACACAAGCTGATACTTGCTTTTAACGCTGCCACTACTTCCGTTTCTAGCAGCAAATCATTATTTAGCATTGATGGCACATCATTGCCGATCATAAGATCTCGACGAGCGGTTAAATTAGGCGTGCCTTCCAAAAATAATATTCGTTTGATCAAAGCATCCGCATGGGTAATTTCTTCTTGTATTTCATGATCTAATTGCTCAAATAACTTATCTAGTCCCCAGTCTTGATACATGCGAGAATGAGTGAAATATTGATCAATTGCGGCAAGTTCGTTATGTAATAAACCATTTAGACTAGCGATAACTTTTACACTACC
>SPKZ01004000.1_pt1 | contig 40654 bp, 63 predicted proteins | sample 2456571 | NCBI WGS metagenome assembly SPKZ01 (sample SAMN11192286, study PRJNA482655) | marine metagenome | biome: ENVO:00000447; feature: ENVO:00000244|ENVO:00000211|ENVO:00000569|ENVO:00002023; material: ENVO:00002151; isolation source: ocean water from marine abyssalpelagic zone ...
ATAACATCACCAGAATACTCAATAACAAAATCTCCAAATTCTTTTTTGGCTCTTATTTTTAACTCATCAACGTAATCATCCGGCATACACCCGCAAGACTTGATTATAAGTACGGTTTCGCCGCTTGACCTTTTCATTTTGTATATGTTTATCGTATTCACACCCTCACCGCCTTATTTAGTTTAATTTAGGTAGTTTAACCGTTTCTGCGTACTTAAATACTCTTTCCTTTGCTAGTTGGTAAATCTCCTTGTAGTGCAACTCCATGCCCATACCTTGCTGTAGTGCACTCTTGGCTACTTGCTCTGCAGTGGACAAAAAGCAAAGATCCATGCAATCTAACGTATCTCGAAAATCTTTAGGAAGCCTTTGACCCTTCTCGGTAAGCTCGAGCGCTGCGTATTCCATCTTAGTAATATTTGTATAATACATGGCTGCAGACTTTGAGCCTTGCTTTGTTGCGTACTCAACAAACTGCTTAACTACATCAGTAAACGATCGGCGTGCCGATTTACTCTGCAGCCTTGCTTGCTTCCACTCGAGCGAATCGTTTTGCTGCAGTATTTGTTTCTCCATTGAGTTAAAAGCATTGATAAACGCCTCTTTCCATTCTGCGGCTTTCTTACCAGTAAATCCCATACACAAAAATGAGAATCCATCTCGAGTCATCATGAAGCCTTCATACTCACGATTCATTTTATTTTTAAAGGAACACCGCGCAAAATTGCGCACTTTAAAACCTTCGCTGCAGTCCATGTTTTTAATTGCTCGCAAAACATCTCGATGCGCCTTTTCGAACTTATCAGCAACTAACTGACTACTTACCATTTGTTTGCCTTCGTGCATAACTACTAAATCATTCATGTAAACCCCTTGGTTAAAAACAATGTTAGCATTCAATATTGATTTGGCAAGTGTTATTTTACTGTTAATTCGTCCAGCGTATTTTATAATTAAGATGCACAAGGATGTGCCTCTATGTTGCCTGTCACGGAGTTACAATATGACTACAATTAATCGTCTTACGCAGATACCAGCGCTGGACGACAACGACCTTTCAGTCGTTTGGCAAAATGAAAGCGGACGAACTCGCGCTATTACAATTGCCAACTTTCGAAAATTCATCCAATCAACAGACCCAAACGCAGACGCATTTGTAAAAGCTGAGCTTGACGGTGACGAGCTAGTTTTTACAGCTCACGATGAGACCCAGACGCGGATTAATATCAATCTGCTGCCTGAACATTCAGTAACTGAATTGTCAGACATGCCCGACACTTTAGAGTCTGACCATTACCTAAAAGTTAACGACGCTGGCACAGCTTTTGTTTTAACTCCCGCGAGTGAATTCCCGACCGAACTAGTTATAGAAAATAACGGTGAAGACGTAGGCCAAGCGGCAGTTCTAAACTTTACGGGCGATGTGACAGCTTCAATCACTGAAAAGACAGCGGATATAGATGTAAAGCTTTCGGACGCCATTGACGACACGCAGTCTTTAAGTGATAAGACATACTCAAGCTCGAAGATTGATTTGCTGTTTGATGATAAAGGCTTGGTTAATCTTGGTTTAATCGACGGGCTTGACGAGGATTTCCGAACTACTGATAAGCTACATCAAGGTAAAGCACAGGTTACTAACTGGACTACTACCAGTTTATTACCAGACTTACCCACAAAAGACGCCGCATTATTGGACCTTGGCGAGTTTTCGGAATCACCTCTGTGGATGCTCACGACTAAGGAAAACGGGGTTTATTATTACCTTGATGACTCAGGGTGGCAAAATCTTGCCGGAATAGATGACTCGATATCATCGACAGACAAAACTTATTCAAGCGCAAAAGTAGAAGAACTAGTAGAAGTCGCAAGCCAGACCCCCTTAAGTGCAGGTTTTGGTACTGTTAACGAGTATGACTACTATATCAACACGTACGAATTCACATCAGAAAACGCTGGAACCCCTGTTTTTGACAAGGAAAATACTGAGCAAAAGTTTTATAACGGCGAATCTGGTCCGTGTTACAAGTTTGTTGTTCAGCGTACGGGTTCGGGGTCTGAGGAATTTATAGCTAAAATCAATTTCGCTTTTGACGATTATCACTACACAACTGGGACCAGGGCGCTTTTTAGAGTCCTAATACAATTCGACCCCAGCAGCTCAACGGGCGACTTGGAAAAATTCATAAGCATTGCTGAGCTTAAGTGTTCCCCAACTCAATACAATACTTTTAATGTTTTTCACAAGCCTCTAAACATGCTTGAGTACTTTGTTGAGACGACCGGAGCATCTAAGCAAACTGTCACTTTTGAAATTGACTTAACCGACACGCTAAGCAGCGGGTATTACGAAAAATTCCACTTTGTCATGAAGACGCCCCGCATGATAAAAAAGGAGTTTGAATATAGCCAAGAACAAATACCGCCTCAATTTATCCCATTCGCTGAGGGAATTCCTAATGAAGGCACGCCTTTCGGCAATGTGTGGGATGAAAGGCAGCAAGCAAAATACTATGTTGAAGACTTTACCGAGGAAAATGGCGGCCCTCCTGGTACTACAACTGACGACCAGAAACGAGGATTTTTAGTTAAATTCTCACCATTTGGCACTTATAAAACATCATCAGCACTGTTGTTTTTCAATGCGGCTCATGAAGTTTGGTCTGCTAGTAACTTTGTACCCTCTAACCCTAAAGGTTGGAAAAAGTTAACCGGTTCCACATATGCAAATGCTAAGTCAACTTTTGCTAGTGACGGCCAAGAATATCTGTCTATTGATAGAAACGCTCCCGTCATCACGACAGAAGAAATTGACAGCCTAACGCTAATCAGATTAAGCGACCCCGAAAATATTGACGGGACTTTACCCAAAGTGAGAAAAGCGGCAAGCGGTGAATTGGCAAGCGGGTTTAGTTTGTGTCAAGACAACACTCCGTCTAACACTCAGATATTACAAATATCAAGCGGTACATATTCGTTAGACTCAATGACGTTTGCAATTATTGCTAATCCTGACGACCCCGTTTATGTAAGTGATTCGGGAAAATTAGTTCTCGAGCAAACGCCTTACTTGGCTGGCTGGGTGCTTGAAGATGGCGTCATTATTGACATTGATTTATATAACAGTTGCGTTAATGCTAAAAACTCCGCATCGACACTGATTGAAGTTAACAATGACGAAATAATCACGCCTAACCCCGGCTCTCAGTTTCAGCTTGTTGACTCTACAAAATCGGGCGGATACGGCAAAAACAACAGCGTAACGTACTTTCAGCCCCAAGAGGGAACACAGTCAAGCTTTTTACTTAGCAAGTTGGATTATGGTTCGGCATGGGCGATTCACGAAAGCGTTGATAGTGTAAAGCTGAATTTGATATTGCACGAATCTTTGGTTGAACAAATTTATGGCCGTGACCTCACAGGTGTAAATGAGTTAACAATGTTGTTCACTGGTGATGCAAGGGGAAGACTTGGGAAATCTAATCAAACGGCTGACCAACAATTTATTATCAACTGGAACGGTGAGCTCATCCCCGCAACGAATGACGCTAACGAGATTAATCCTAGTGAGTGGGTAGCTAGTGACGATTCAGTAACCGAAACGTGGTCCAACAGTGTGAAAACTGTCTGTTACAGTAACGGCATGTTGGCAAATCGCGGCTCTGCAATGTTAAGACGTGGCGATGTTGTGTACACAAACAGCAATGCGCTAGCTGACGCCCCACTAGTCGAAACCCCAAAATACTCAACTCCAGCAGTAAGTGATAGCGGCGAGTCTTCACATCTAGTTTTTGATAATTCAAGTGAGTTTTTTGTCATGCCTATCATTGCAGGTGGTGGGACATTCAACGTGATGAAGCTTTTCCAGTTCTTCATGGGTCGCAAACGTCAAGAGGAAACAGAGTGGGGTTCTATCACGTTTGATAAATCGTCTGACTGCATCGGAACAATACTCAAGATTGCTTATGACGCAGCTATTGCGGCAGAAGAAAAGGAGGAGCAAGACCAAGATGACGAACTGCTTGAGGGAATGGCAAGTGGATTTATTTTTGCAAAAGAGGTGAGAATAGGATAATGCCAATTTATAGATATAGCGGCGATGACGGTACGTATATTTTCCGTAATGAGGAGTCGCTGAATAAACCCGTTCACGGGATAACGTTTAAAGGGCACACGGACCCCACCGCCGGGACTGTGGAAATAAAAGTTAGACAGCCTGGCGCGCCTGACGACCTACTGCTCAGTGTTGGCTCATATGATTTTACCGATTTGTCGGTAATTGAATTTGTTGGCAACGTTTCAGAGTGGCATTTCGAAGTTAGTGGCGTAGATACTGACTTAATCGAAACAACAATCGTCAGCACTACAACAGCAAAGGCTAGCTCTGGTGGCAGCGTCACGCCAGAGGACCAAGCAAAACTTGACGCTATAACGGACACAGGATCCGGGAAAGTAATTACTAATGATGAAAGAACTAAGCTGAGCGGCATCACTGATATTGGCAGTGGAAAAATAATCACTGATTCCGAGCGCTCAAAACTTTCTGACATTATCACGTCGGACGAAAGAGCCAAGCTTGCAAGCATTACTGATGTTGGAAGCGGCAAAGTAATTACAGACGCTGAAAGAACCAAGCTTGACGGACTTTCGAACACTCCAATTTTAGACGCACTGCTTGAAGGTATAGCAAGCGGTTTTATTTATGCAAAAACGGTACAGGTAGGATAAAAAAATGGCAGTACTTGAAACATTAGCAGTAGATAAATTAATGCTGCGCGGAAAAGGCAACGAATTTAACTCATTCGGTCGTATGTTTAAATCTAAAACCGAAGCACTGGAAGCTATCGCATCGGGTGACTACACGCCAACGCCGGGACAGCAAAACGCTATAATTGTGATATCCGAGGGGATCATGGTTTACTCGTTTGATTTAGCGGATTTTGTGCATATTAGCCAATTTGCGGCATTGGGCGTACAGGCTAATAAATATATCGACATTGACGGCGTTAACGATTACGTGGAATTTGATAACGCTGGTGATGTATTAGACTTTACAAAAGATTGGTCAATCGGAGTCACTTTAGTGGGTCTAACTGGCCCAGCGACATCTAAAAAGATGACGTTATTTAGTCGTGGTGGGGTCCATATCAATTTACAGGCTTTGGAAATCCCAACTGACCCAGATCAAGAAGTACAAATCAACTGGGGCTTGTATGTGACATCTGACAATGATTTGTTTGATGCCAACAAGCGAGCGCAAGCCAACACATGGTACGCGCCGGGCAATTTCTCTCGACTTTTATTTACTTATAACGCATCGACTAAGCGCTTAAAATACTCGATCGGTAATCCTGAGACGGGTGCTTATGCTCAAAGAGCGAATTTGTTAATCAGTGATTCAATGATTCTGGCCCAAAATATCAATGGTGGCTTATGTGTGGGTAAAGGCTGGACAGGCTCCGGTGGCGAATCCTTTAGCGGCGTAAATTGGAATGGTGGTTTAAATAATCTTGTAGGTTCTCATATGGAACTTACAGGGCCACAACTAATCGAGTATTTCCAGACGGGTGAAGCTTTTGAGTCTATGGAGCTATATAGCGATTTGTCATTTTATGCAAAAATGGGCGAGGATACTTACCCATCCGTCACCGATGAAAAGGGTCTGCTAACCAATGGGCAGCTTGTTAACGGCACGGCGGCTGACTTTAAAGACATTCCAACAGAATAACACTTAGCCCCTTCGGGGGCTTTTTACTTACTATAACTTTAAAAGAGTAACTTATGATTACACAGACCACACATATTACACAGCCTTATGTTAATTTTATTGTCCCCAATGCGGGAGGGAAGCTCAAGCCCATATCAAACGGCAAAATTTTTATCGGCATGGAAGGTGTAGACCCCAAATTGGGCGGAAATCCCATCTACTACAGAGACAATGAAGGCACAGAAGTAGAGATAAGCAATCCTCTTTACTTAAATGCAACGGGGGTTATTGTTGATGGCCCTAACAGCTCAAAAGTCATCAATCCGTACACTAAAGGCCCAATTTCAATTTTAATTTTAAATTATAATGACGATCCCGTTTGGAGTGAGTTGGAATATGTTAGCGTGCCTTCTGATACTAATCATATTCATGATTTTGATACGCTTGAAGATGCTCAAAAATCAATGTATTTGGCGGTAGGAGATGTATTAACAATCTATGAGAGATGGGCTGGAATTGTTGGGAGTGGTGGCGTTTGGGATGTTGTTTCTGGTGAATCCGCAAACGGTGCAAATATTGTTGCCCATGAAACACTACCAATACAATTAAAACTAAGAACTAATAAAAAGATTAACGCTGTACAAGCTGGTATCTATCCGAATGATGAATCAAAAGCCTCAGAAAATAGCGCAGTATACTCTGTACTTGAAGATTTGCTGTCAGGTGGCGGGGTGATTACATTTCTCCCTGGCGATTATTACTACTCTGAGAGTTTGATTATAGATGACGGATTAACAATCCTTGGTGAGGGTGGCGTCACTTACAGAGAGGGACATAAGGGGCAGGTCAAATTTATATTCACTGAAGACACTGACGGTATCACACTAAATGGGTTTAGCTCTTATAGAAACACAATCAAAGACATACATGTGGCAAATGGCTTAGGAGCGGCAGAGAGCACCAAAATTGGCATTAACTTTTCTTCAAATGGGGGAGGGGTTGGGACTCGTGGGCTGGCTGGTATTCTGGAGAATGTTACCGTTTCGGATTTCCAAAGCGGGATAATAACATCATCAACTGGTGATTATGCATGGAATGCTGAGTGGAAGAATATTAAAATTTTTAGATGTCAGGACAGCCTTGTCATAGATGGATCTAACGGTGTGAGTCAAATTGACGGCCTTCACATTGATGCAAACGGCGGCTATCAGGCGAGTAAAAACGGCATCACTGTGATAACTTCTAATGGTTTCTCAATAAGAAATTACGGCATCGAGAGCTGTACAACAGGTATAAACTGGCAATGCCAAAACATAAATCACCGAGTTTACTTATCTGAGGGATATTTTGAAAACAACTCAAGTGCTGATGTTATTTTTAACACGGGAACAAAAGGCCAACTTTATAGTGACGGCTGTAGAATGGCTTGGTTTGGGGGTTACAAAGCTGCATGCATAAAGGCTCAGCCTGGGTGTGACATTGTAAGTAACTGGCGTAATTTACATGTAAGGGGATCAGAGGACGGAGCTGACGGCTTAGTTAGAGTAACAGAATTTAAAACTGCTGGCGCAAGGGTTTCAATTGATGGTCTACTGTTGGATGCAGATGCAGGAATCTGGCAGGATTTCGATGAAGGGGTAAGTCCAGTTGAAGTCAGGTTAGTTAACTTTGACAAAAACTTAAACTCATTCGAACTAAAAAGAAACTCGACAAATTTAAATCGGATGTTTGCAAGTTGCGTGAGGGGTTCAGTTGTAAAGCCAACTAATGATACATTTGTTATAGACTTGCCCGGAGGTAATACTTTAGACCTAAAATATTCTGGAGCTTCGGTCCGGGCTATGGTTGCGGGGGCGTTTACTGAATGGCTATGGGATGGAAATGATTTCGTCGCAACAACCTAACAAACAAACCCCCAGATTAACGGGGGTTTATAACTTAGTGACCTTTACAAAAAGCTTACCACCTTTTACTTTCTAATCATTAATCCCGACCTTGCCCGGGATTTTTCTATCAACGAACTGGTTTATGCCCGTGAGATTTGATTATTTTATTATATCTATCAATTTCCCTTTCGTAGTCTTTCCACGTTTTAAATTGCTCTTTCAATGAATCATGCTTTCCATCTAGCCAATCCAAATGCTCTTGTCCGTAGTGATGAATAATAAATCCGCGATACTCCGCCCTCATTCCAGAGCCGTAAACGTTGCACTTTACAGCGCATTGCTTGTGTATGTTAGTAAGTTCATAACGTAGCTCTGGCGCGGCAGCTCGCGTTCTATAGTGTCCGGCGTCATATTTAATAGATGGTGAATCATTCCCGCATGTGCAGCATGGTTTATCAGCGTCTCTAATATGCACGACATAATAGTTAACAACTCTTTGAAGTTTGTCTTGCCACCACTTTATTGGCCTTAGTTCTTTTTTTCGCTCTCTAAGCCTCGCTGTGGCTTCCTTTTCCCTTTCTTGATGCTCACGCTTGGCTTTTTTGCTTTGTCGCTCCCTAGACTTGCTCAGGGCCTTATTTCCCAACTTGTAAGCGCACTTTATAGAGCAAACAAAGTTAACCCCACAGATAAGCCCCTCACAAGCTGGAATTTTGGCTTCGCATTCCTTGCATTTTCTTTTCCTATTTCCTTCTCCCTTAATCATTTTAAATCTCCAACCTTAACTATAAATAACCATAGAGAAAGGAAATTACGTCATTTCTACTTTCAAAGCTTTTATCTTTCGATCCCGTTAATGAATAAAGACAATCATTACAAACACTTATAACTTCATCAATGAAATTGTCATCATCAAAAGTATTACATGCATCGATTAAGACTTCGCAAGGTTTTGTTTTTGAAGCTGAAGAAAAAACCATTGACCATGCAAATCGTTTAATTTTATTTTCATCACACAAATTATCTTTAATTGGATTCTCAGCAAACTTATCATATGCATCTTTTACGGATTTAATTGCTAAATCTAACTCGCAATTAAACCATTCGCCTTTGGCTCTATCTACGCAAATACTATGCGCTTCCTTTTCAACTATAGCGCTGTTTGAACAGGGGTTTGATACATACTCTACTGAGCACGAAAGCCCGCTATGGCTTATTATTTGATTAAGCCTCTGCTCTACGTTTGCGCTTCTTCCTATCTTGTACATACCGCTAATTTCACAACTAATAACATAAATACTAGCGTTCATTTTTTACTTTCCTTTGAAGTGACTTTCTGCACCTGTGACTACCGCAAGTCTTTGCGTCATGTCTTTTAATTTTAACTTCGCCACAGATAGGGCATTTTAATTCCATATACATAATGTCTCGCTTAAACTAGACTTTCAAGTAAAATTTAACACTTCGTATAAGAGGTGTCAAATTAAGCACTTCATAAGGATTATGATTCACTCTCTTGCTTTAGTTTGTTGTATTCGCTGTCTTGAGGGTTGATTAGTGGTATAGCCTTGTCAACTCCAATCATCCACATCCTATCCATAGCCCTTAAGCGCTCTCCAGTGCTCGCCACTCGCTTTTTATTACTACCTGCCTCACTTAGCGCCCATGATAGCCTTTCTCCGCTCTCATCGCATGGCATGCACAAATAAGTAAAGGCATGGTGACAATCTTCAGGAGTCATTGGGCGGGTTCCAAATGGCTCACCTGATTTTGTGTAATACAGTGGCATTGTATTGCCGTTTGCGTTCATGTACTCACACATTTGTTTCATCCACATGCGCCATAGTCTAAGCATTGGGAGGGTTCCGTTATTCTTCTTGGTAAAAACAACGCTAGCCGTTCCACCAGCATCAATTATCGCTTGTATTCCATCATCAAGCTTTGGCCTTTCCGTTTCTACGTTAGCGCTGTTTATTTCAAGCTTTGCCATCTCTATCTCCTATGGGTTAAACTACTCTTGCTCTTTTGGGGTCCAATGCTTATTGTGCTCTGGTAGCGATTTGATCACCCCGTTATCAAGCCAGACGTACCCGGGGGTAAACTTTGTTTCGTGGTCTGCATATCTCAAACAGTCATCGTTATAAATTCCGAAGTATGTTTGTCCAGATTCCCTAAATATTCTAAAGCCTATGAAAGCCTGCATTTCATGCCTTAAGCGCGATGTGTCAAGAATGTCGTAAGATGTTGGGTTTCGGCCTTTCGTTTCGTTTTTTAGCTGACATAGTAGAACCACGGCAATATCTAAATCAGCAGCTGTATTCTTTAGCATCCTTGCATCATCGCCCATTGCATAGGTCATGCTTTTTTTAGAGGTATCAAAAGTAAGTCGGTGAAAGTGGTCAATAATAACAACTCTAAGCTTTTCACCTTGATTTGCTGCAATTTGCGCCTTTCTTCTCATCTGTGCGCATATGTAGTTCATATCGACTTCTTTCTTTCCGTCTATCTCAATCCTGTTTTCTGCGTTTATCTCCTGAGCAGCTTTACCCCACCTAGCCATCCATTCGTCATAAATCCCACCCATAACCTTTTGGTAATAGTTCTGTCTACAATAAAAATTAGATGGTACGCCAGATAATGCAGATAGCATTCCGTTGAACATTCCTATAGCTGGCATCTCAACGCTAAATATCAAAGCTCGCTCTTCAGGCTTTAACTCGCATTTTGCCGCTAGAGTATTGGCAAATAGCGTTTTACCATTTTTTGAAAGCGCTGAGAGCACCGTTATCTCTCCCACAGCAAGTTTCTTGTATCCTAACCTCTCATCTATCTCTGGTATTCCGCTAGACACCCCAGACCTTAGATCTTTAAGAGACCGCTCCATTTCATCGACCGATAGATTTATCATCTCGTTAACTGTCAAAGTGTCGCTCGTGTTCAATCTGCACATTGACTCATCAACCTGGCAAGAAACCTTGTTGATCTCATCAACAAAGTTAGTTCTTGTGTCTGCTAGGTCTTCAATAGCTTTTTGATACGCTGCTATTGACTTTCGTCTGATAGATAAATCAACGACTTTTCTAGCGTATGGTATTATCGCGTGACAAGCTGTTTTAGTTGTGCAGATTTCAGAGAAGTAAGCTATTCCGCCCATTTCATCAGTCAATTTGTCTGCCAGTAAGTTGATGTCGAAGTGCTCCCCTCTGCTAGATTCCTCGATAAACAACTCAAAAATCAATCTATGAGGCGTCATGTAGAAGTCATCAGGCTTCAAAAATTCAATCTTGCTAATCAGTGAGCAATCTTCAAACAGTGTCGAGATTACGGCCATTTCCGATTCTGGTGAGTACGGTGGCAAAATTGGATTCATTACATCCTCCTCAGTGATTCAAGTGGATCATAATTATCTAGTGGCATGTTGTTTTGTTCAGGCTGTTTCTTAGTTAGCTTCTTAGTCCAGTTCCTAGTCGCCGCTTTCCAATCCTTCATTGGATTCTTCCCAACCTTCCAACCGTTACTTGAGTAGTAATCTATAAATGACTCTGCCTCTTTAGGGTATGGGTATCCTCTCTCTGTCATGTAATCCAAAACATCTTTTAGAGAAGGCGGAGCGAAGCGACTAGATTCTTTCTTTCTTACATTCTTACATTCTTTGTTAGTGGTTGTTGGTTGGTTGTTGGTTGGTTGTTCGATGGTTGCTTGCTGGTTAGTTACATCTTCATTTATGTCGTAAACCTTTGAGTTTAATATAGTTCCTATGGTTCCCTTGTTGGTTCCCTTGAAGGTTGCTAGGTTCCACTTTGTTAGTTGCTCCTGAGCGGTTCTATATTGCTGTCTTGTCATACCTATTGAAGAATAATCACCAAGGAAACATTGACCCGATTTAAGTCCGCTCATTGGGTGATCTGTTCTTCTAGCTCTAAACGCCATCACCATAAACAAGTGATTTGCGTTTGGGTACTTGAGAAGAAACTCAGACTCTTCGCTCCTCATGTACTTGATAAATCCAGTCATGTATAATTCCTATGTATCTGGTGAATGCCCTTGCTTTGGTCGGCGGGGCGTTTTTATAGAAAAACTTCGAAGTATTTAATGTTTAAGTCAGTTAGTAATTTGGCTAGGTTGTCTAAAGTTTTGAAGACCCTAATTTCATTTCTTTGGCTTGATACCCAAACGCCTGGAACACCATCAACGCTTCCTTGAACCTTGTATCCTCCAAGGCATTTGTCATAAGTAACGATTACCCTGAACTGCTTTTTCTTGTAATTAAGTACAGTAAGCTCCTTGCTCTCTTCTGACTGAATTACTACATTTCTCCACTCTGCTAGTTTGTTAAGCATCATAACTGATTATCCCATTTGCTGTTTGTGATTATCATTATACAACAAAGTGATTTACTTGCAACATTAAAAAGGAGCCTATTGGCCCCATTTACTTGCAAACTAGTTTTTATTAAAAGGGCTATCTCTAGCCCTGTTGTTAGTCACAACCTTTAAAATCTATCTCTATGCAAACTTCACCATGACTTCCAGTGTGTACTTCTATGTAGTTAACATCTGTAACTAGCATTTTAAGAGATAGCCAAGCAATAAAATTTGGCTTTCCGCTTTTAATTTTTCTCTCATGTGTATGTTTGAAAATGTTGCATGTGATTTCATCGCAGCATTCATTCATCCATTTATTTTTCATTTCCTTCAAGTCAAACGGCTCATCAACTACACATAGCGACTCGACCATGTAGTCTGAATAATCTCCTTCAGAAAAAGCGATTAGCTGTCCTTTTTCTACTTTCATTTTCTCTACTCCTATTTATCTCTAGCCCTGTTGTTACCAACTTATGACTAACCCATAGTCAGCGAACTGAAGCTCACGATAAAAGGTATCTATTTTAAAGCCTGCACTTTTTAGCTCATCGAAAACCTTTTCTCCAACCTCGCCTGGATTGCTTCTGTTGTAGGCCCAATTTGCATAAGGCTCTTTCCTGATAGTTATTGAGCTTTGTTTCTTTTCTGCTGAAGTTCTAATCATTGATGATAAGTCATTCAATGCGTTTTTTACTTGCTCATCAATTGATGGTCCTGAGATTTCTCTAGCTTCTTTTGCTGTAATCATCTTATCTACTCCTATTCATCAAACATCAAAAGAAAAAGAATCCATATGCACACAAAAAAATGAAGCACGCACAAAATCAAAAAAGCTACCAAATAATATGAAATAATTAAATCACCCATCTTCTCTACTCCTACTTACCTAATTTTGCCTTTAAAGTGATGCGCTAATTCTTGTGAGTTCTTCAACTGAACCACTCAACATTCTAGATATGCTGTTAACTTGCTTGGCAAGCCAACCTAACGGATAAACTGATTCAGCCCCCTGTTTACATATTGCTTTTATTTTTTCGCTTGTAATGCGGTTATAAATGCATTTTAGCGTGTGCCTTAATGCCTTATTGGGGCGAGCTTTGTTAAACTCCACGCTTAGCTGGCAGCTTAAAATCATGCTTACAAACTCTCTAGCTTCGGTCGCTTTTTCTTCATATGTCATAATCTATCTCTTTGTTATAACAGCGGCTATAGTAACCGCTGTGTTGGTTATTTAATTTTGTAGTTTGTTTTGCGTACTACTCGAAGCCACCCAGCAACATCCCCATGCTTTTTAAAATCATCAAGTGCTAACGCGCAGTTTGGGTATCTTGCTTTGTATAAATCATAAGCCGCTTCTAACTCTTCACGCTCTTTGCGCTGCTCCGGTGTTTCTAATGGGCGGAATTGAACTTCATCAATAAATGCAGAGCATTCAACACCCTCCTCATCTGAATAAACAATAATCCTACTACCTATATAAATGGCTGAGCAAACCTCTTCATCCACACCGCAAAAATTAAACCAGCAAGGTTTACCAACAGGCGGATAACCTTCACCGTTCCAAGGGGTTTCCTCTTGGTAGTCTTTAGGGTTGCAGATTGCCCAATGTCGATCACCCATTCGATGCCATGTTGAATTTCCCGTACCATCATCTAAATCTCTAGGCTGGAATTTGCCTATTAAATCCTTGCTATGCTCCCAATCTGGGCCAGTAGTAACAATCTCTGAATCTAGGTGCGCTGCTTTTGCTTCTGCGTATGTATCGTAAGTTTTCATAATTTCCTCTCTGTTAGTAGGCAGTTTAACGTGATGCCGCACTGTTGGTTATTTAGCCTTAAAGTTACGCCTTGTTATTGGTTCAACTCCTTCATTTTTTAGTAAATATTCTAGGTGATATAGAATCATTTTAATCACATCGCCGTCATACACATAAAGCTGTGACCTGTTAGGTGTAACCTCTGTGTAGTCAGGGTTAATTATTGCATTACGTAGACTAACTAGGTATTTAATTCTTTCTTGCTTCTTAATCATAATCTATCTCTCTGTTATAACAGCGGCTATAGTAACCGCTGTGCTGTGGGTTATTTGTTATCTATTATCAATACTACCGCAAAGAATGGCATTCAAGTCCTGAGAATGAATGTATCTAATGGCATCTTCAGGGGTGGACATTTTTAGCTTATTTATAGCTTCAATCAGTAACAGGTTATGGTGAAGAATGGCTTCAATAGGCTTTGCTAGACCCTCGACAAAATCCTCACTGACGTCACACCAATCACCTTGATGCACAGTATTAAGAACTATATAAATCGCCTCTCTCTGCAATTGCATTTTGATTAAATCAATACTTCCTTGGTTTTCTTTGCGTTCGGAAGTTTTCATAATAATTCCTTATTTCTCTATTAGTTGTAAAAGAATCTCATCGGCTATTTCCCAGCTATATTCATTTTCTGCAATTGAGAAGTTGTGTGTACTGCATTTAACAATTTCGTGGCCTAGTTCGTCATTAATCCAGCCAATGACGGCTGCACGCATTCTTGAACGGTAGTGATCGGCGGATACATTTTCCGTTAAAAATTCGGATTCAGCTTCAAGAAAAGTATCCTGATGCTCATTAGCTGGGGCAGACATAAATAGTGTGATTAGGTTTTGCATTTTAATTACTCTTTGTGTGTTGACATGTACACAAATATAAATATAATAATTCACATAGTCAAGCAAAAAAGAGGCGGTTATGGGAAAAGATACAAAAAAGCAAAAGCAGATAATGATTAGGCCAAGCGTCGAGAAAAAAGCAAAAAAGGTAGAGAAGAAAGTTGGTGCTACTTCTTTCTCAGACATGGTAGAAAAGCTTATTTTGGAGAGGCTTGATGATAAGTAAATGTATAAATATGGGTGCTGCTGAAGTGATGCACTTTGACGGTGAAAGTTCGATGATTCCTTTTAATGTGCAAACACTTGAAGGCTTGCCAGAGGTTTTTATTGAAACAGCTAAGGCGATGCTTAAAGGTATAAGCTCAACTGGAACAGCGTATTTCACCGCGCACGGTAAGACGCTTAAATCTGGAGGAACACTGAGACGAGGCGGCCCACACACTGACGGAAACTACGAGCCTGACACAATGACCTTTGGCGGTGGTGGCTGGAAGATTGGAGAGAATGGCCCAGCAATAAACAGCCAAGAGCACAAGCGGCAATATCTTAGTGAAAAGGGCGGGATCATACTACTTACCAACTTTCAATCCGCCGTTGGATATTGCGGTGAGTTTGATGATATTCCGCACGTTGGTGGTAATTGTTCTCATATTGATTTGCCTGAAAGCTTCCCCTTAAAAGCTTTTAACGTTTACTACGGCAACAACCACTTTATACACGAATCATTACCAGTTAATGCAGACGTGCATAGAGTTATGTATAGGATCACAATGCCAGAAAGCCACGAATTTAAACACTAAGAGATATAGAGATGACTGACAATAAAAAAGTAAAAAATATGTTGCTGTGGGATTCAGTTAAAACCACTCCAACCGCTCATATACAAATAGATACATCAAAAACGCCACCAAGAAAAACCGTTAAAGCTCCAATTAAGAAAGAGCGAGCAACTAAAGAGTTTGGGCCTTTTGGCACTGGTTGGGGTGTTATTTGCGGCAGTGAAAAATATGAGCGAATAAATATCGGTGATACAGTTTTACTTCAATATACGGCAAATGTTTTTTACATCCATAATGGTGTTCGCGGAGAGTTTCCAATAGCAGCAGCAATAAAAGAGGCTTACGTAACCAATGGAGGAAAGGGATACCTAAAGATTGATGACGAAGCGGTAAAGAAAGTAAGAACCGACGCATTAACAAAGGGCCTTTCAGAACTTGGCTTTAACGCAGATATTTATCAAGGACTACACGACCTCGGTGGTTACTCTGAGTATGCTGATAGCTTGGTTTACGAGGCTCAAACGATTGAGCAAGAAACTGATAGCGTAAAAGAGGCTGAAGAGTACGCAAAATGGAAAGAGTCGGCACTCTTGGTTTACAAAGATCTTAAAACAAACAAGGCGATTGAAACTACATTTACCGGGCATGTGCGCAGAGCAAATAAAATTGGCGACGTGAAAGGCGTTAAACAATTCGAAGAAGCTAAAAAAGCACGACAAGAGGAATTAAAGAATGGCTAGCATTTACGAACTTACATCAGCACAAAAAGAGCTAATGAATATGGTTGAGTCTGGTGAGATTTCATCGGAAGACGCTGCGGATACATTTGAAGGAATGCAAGGCGAACTCAACGACAAGATAAACGATTATCTTTATGTTCGCCGTGACATGCTTGATACGGTAAGCAACATTAATGCGGAGATAGAGCGGCTAAAAACGTTGAAGACAACCAAAGAGAACCAAATAAAATCTTTAACCAAAAGGCTGCAAAATAACCTGGAAGGTATCAATAAAAATAACTTTGATACTGGCCTTTTTAAGGGGTACTTCAGAAAGGGCGGTAAATCGTTAAAGGTTCATAAGCCCGAACAGGTTCCTGATGAATTCGTTGAAACAAGCATTACGGAAAACGTAGACACTAAAGCACTAAAGAAAGCAATTGAAAGCGGCGAGGTAATATTAAGCTCAGAAGTTGCAGAAATTGTAACGGGCGAATCATCACTAATTATTAAGTAAGGGTAAGAAATGGCTAAACGACTAGTAGCAAAAACAGGCGAGTACCAAAAAGACGGACAGACAAAAGGCGAGTACACAAAAATCGGAGTGGTTCTTAGTAATCAAAATGGTGAATACATGCTTCTCGATCCAGCCGTATCACTTGCTGGGGTAATGGCAAAGCAAAACGCTATGGCAATTTCGAAAGGTGAGCAGGTTCGCGATAACGTTATGGTTTCAATCTTTGATGATGAGAATCAAGGCCAACAGCAGCAACCTCAACAACAGCAACAGGGCGGGTGGGGTCAGCCACAACAGCAGCAACAACAAGGCGGATGGGGCCAACCGCAACAACCTCAAGGTCAATACCAAGGTCAGCGCGGTTAATTTTAACTAACAGGAGATACAGAGATGAGAAATTTTACGGCTGAAGAAAAAATAATGCATATGATTATTAATAAAGCTATTGAATATGGCGAATTCAATAATGACCTTGGTGAAATAACGAAAGAAAACATACAAGATGTTTACGAAAAAATGATTGATGATGATGCGCACTGGGATGCCACTGAAGAAATAAGAAGTACAGGGATAAAAACTGGTACGGACTCGGGACGCTCAAGACATTTTGAATCTTACGACGTTGCAATTCAGTACTTTGATGGGTCTTGGGTCGGCTGGGTTTATTACTATGGCGGCGGGAAACATGCTGAACCTAGTGACGTTCCTTGGATGGATAAAGCAAAAAATCTTCTATGTACAGAAGAGGAGGTCACAACAATAAAGAGAACATTCACTGAAGCATTTTAAGCACCAACGCCCCGATAGTTTCGGGGCATTAAATACGGAGAAAGAAAAATGAATCTAGAAACAGAGAAATATTTAGTAACAACAGACAACGAGCAATTTATTTTACAAATGAAGTCAGTTGTTAAGGACTCCCCAAAGCTAGAAAACAAAGAAAAAATTGGCACGATTCAGGTTTCAAAAGACAAGAAATACTACTCAAGTCTGTCAAGCCTATTCTATGGAATGGTGAAGTACCAGCTATTGAGTAATAATGAAATTACATCTTTTGAGCAGATCCTTGATTTAATCACTAACACTAAGGCTGATTTAGTATTGCTAGATACTTTTAATGTATTGGAGGAAGAAGTGTTGGAGGAAAAAAAATGAACGAATATGACAAATGTTTTGACCGTGCTCACTTGAGTGAGGGCGGATACCAAAATGATTACAATGATAGGGGTAACTGGACAACTGGGGTTATTGGAAGCGGAGAGAGAAAAGGAACAAAGTTCGGGATTAGTGCAATGACTTACCCCGACTTAGATATACAGAGACTTACAATAGAAAAGGCAAAAGAAATCTATTACGAGCACTTCTGGAAGCACTACAACATAGAACAATATCCGCCTGTGCTTAGATTTCAGATTTTTGACGCATATGTTCAGCACCAGCCTAGAGCTGTTGTAAAAATGATACAGGCGGCTGTATTTGAAAAGCAAGACGGGGTAATTGGGCCAAAAACAAGAATGGCAATCAAGAACGCTAATGTGGATACTTTTTTGAATTTGTTTAATGCCGCACGAATGAAGTATTACGTAAATTTGGCTAACTTCCCTCGCTATGGGGGTGGCTGGATGCGCCGAATGGCCGATAACTTGAAATATGCGGCAGAGGATTATGTATGAATTTAGCATTGATTGGCCGCGCTATACTAAAATTTCTGACCAAGCTGTTAATGTCCATTGCTAGTGATGCAGCAATAAAGTTTTTATTTTTCTACCTTGCAAAGCAGATTGTAGAGCGCACAAAGACAAAGAAAGATGATGAACTTTATGAGTTTATCAAGAAAAATTATGACGATTATCAAGCCAGAGATAAAAACCAAAGGCTTTATTAATCAAATTAAGTGTTATATTATCCCTCAATCTGCTGTTATCTTAGTGATTTATAGCAGGTTAGAGGGACTTAAGTATGGGAAAAGGAATTTTATTTTTAATCATCGCCGCTTTTTTGTGTGTCTATATATTTAGCAAAGACAAAAAGGCTAAGTATAAAATTTACACTGTAAAGAGCGCGAAAGAGAATGAGCTGTAATAAATGCGTCCATCCCCATCAAACATTAATGAATTACCCCCGGTTAAAAAACCTAAGAAATCCAATAAGCCAGAAAAACCCGCACGAAAGGCCCCAAAAAGAAAGTCAGCGACAAGAAAGCCAGCAACAAGAAAGCCAACCAAGCGCACTAGTAGACGCTAGTTTACTGCTTATCATCTTTTACTACTTTGCAGCTCTGTGTATCAATGCAGAGCTTTATAATATCAATCAAGTGATATACGACAAAGAAACCCTACTAAATGAAATGGATTGGCGGCAGTATTTTTTCAACGCTGGTATCATTGCTTTGTCGAGCCTTGCCTTTATCGCCGCTATCCCCGGAAGAGTGACTGCCTTAGAAAAGTTACTATCTATCACCTTTTTTGCTTCTATCACTATGAGTGCGTTAAAATACGACAGTTATCGAAACGGAGTTTGGATACTAAATACAATTGACGCAATAGCTCAGGAAGGGATAACAGCTATAATGTCAGTATTGGGCGCGTTTCTCATATGTCGTTTGCTTCGATTGATTCAATAGTTTTAATAGTAATTGCTTTAGTAATTCTCAAATGTGTATTTAACGAGGGCTTTATACGTGGTCAACAACACATCTCAAAATCCAGACACTCAGAATCCCACAGAGATGAGCTTCGAGATCCGTTATCTAAAAAAAATGCTGGAAGCCCACATTGAGGAAAGTAAAAATAATACTAAAGCGATTCAAGAACTAACAATGTCCCTTCGAGAATACACGCAAGTTGTTAGCCATTTGCAGGACAGATTTGACAAGATTGAAGAAGTTTCGCGGTCGAATAAAGAGCGTTTGGACATACAACAGACTACAATATCGGGAGTACGTTGGACGCTTGCAGCTATTGCAACGGCAGTTATTGGATTTATCGTTACATCATTAGGGAAGTAAAATGACAATCAAAAAGACAATCAAAAAGACAGTCAAAATGCCAACTCGAAACTTAAGGATGAAAACGAATAAGGGGCGCAAGAAAAATGCCAAAAGCTAAGCCAAAATCCAAGACAGCAGGGAAGCCAGCAAAGGGAAAGGCAAGCGCTAAGATGGTAACCGACCCAAAAACAGGGAAGAAGGTTAAGCGTTCTTACGGGCAAGCTGGCAAAACAAAAGACGGCAAAGCAAGGGTTCAGCCTGGAACGAAAAAGGGTGATGCATATTGCGCCCGGTCTGCTGAAATTAAGAAATGTAAAAATCCACCATGCCCTAATGACTTAAGTCGCAAGAAGTGGAAGTGTCGCGGTAAAAAATCAATGAAATAGGTGAAGCATGAAAGGGAGTTGTTGCAATGGGAAAGCTGGACGCATGCGCAAAAAAGGTCAAAGCAAGGGTAAAAGTGTGGCCCAGCGCAAGAGCAAGCCAACAAGTCGCAAAATGCCGAAAAGCTAAAGGCCAAGTCAAAAAGACAGAAAAAGGCGCGGACCTAAAGCGCTGGGATAAAGAGAAGTGGGAAAACACTAAAACGGGTGAGAAGTGCGGAGACTCAAAGAAGGGTAAAGGTTACTGTAGGCCGACCAAGAAAGTCTCAAGCAAAACCCCTAAAACTAAGTCCCAGATGAGCAAATCTACGGTTGCTAAAAACCAGAAGCGCAAGAGCGAAGGGAAGCGAGCTAAAAAAGCTTAAAAAAATACCCCTACCTGGGAAAGTATGCGAAAACCGATAGGGGCCAATACATGGAGTTAGACAAATATATCAAACTAAGCTTTAATTGTAACGCTGTATATAAAAATCGACATCTCTGTTTTTTAGGCCCACCTTTGCGGGCCTTTTTTTATGCCCCTCATAAATCTATTTTTTTCATAAAAACTCCATTATCAATCGATTTATTCCATTGTACTAACTTAAAATAAGTGGGTAATATAAGCTTATCCAATGGGGATGACAATCAAACAGAGAGATGAATTATGACAATAGAAAAGCAAATTGAAGGGTTTAAGAGCAAGCCCGTTCGCTCATTATTCAAATGGGCAATCATTCTGTGCTTACTAAGTGGTATATTTACTGCTTTTTTTTATGCCTTGATGCCCGCAAAAATGGCTATTGAACGTCAAGTAATGAAACAAAGCTTTCAGTACAAAGAAGGTATGTCTCAACGAGCAGCAATCCTAGAAGCCAATATCATTGAAGTAGAAAACCAATTACGTATGGACCCAACTAACCAAGGTCTAGCGGGTCAACTTAGCACACTTAAAGCTCAGCACAGAGCAACACTAATTAACCAATAAGGCATTAAAAATGAAAAAGTTTGTATTTATCTTGGCTGCTGTACTTTCAATGACAGCATGTCAAGGAGAAACTTCAGCAAATGAAAAAGACTCACAAGCAGTTGAACGTCAGCAAAAGCAGTATGCTACAGCGCAACCTGTGCCAGCGTATGACTGGTCACTTGAGCGACACTTGGTTATTGAGCTGTATAACGTGCGTAACATGCGTGCAGCAACACACTCAGTTTGGCGTAGTGACTTAGGTACTATTGAGGGTGATTGCCCATCTATGGGTTTTGGTGTTCCATATGATACATCACTTACAAACCCACTGGTTGCTACTGGTAACACAATTCATGCCCTAACCAGTATTGAGCAACCAGAGCCTAACGGTATTTTTGCCAGCAAGAACACCGCAGCAACATGGGTAATGTGTACCAATGAACTAGGACAAATTGAACCTGTTTATGTAGAGACTAAAGTTACAACTTACCCTTATCCAGTTAATGTTGATTACGATAAAAATCGAGTAACCAAGTCTGGTAAGTCAACGGTGGCAATTAAATAAAGGGAATTTTAACTGATGAATAAGCAACAGTACACAGCATCAATAAGATTGAAGTTGTGGACAGTTGAAGAGGCGCTTCTATATTGGGGGCGCTCTCAAGACTGGTATCACCGAAATGCAAATGGCACAGAAAAGCAAAGGGTGCGCTTAGAGTGCATGATTAGAGGTTTGCCAGATAGGGGAGGTAACAATGAGTAAATTAAAACCTTGTCCATTCTGTGGCTGTGAAGAAATTGAAATCATCCAGCACTTCCACCCAAGATGTACAAGGTGTGGATGCATTCAGGAGAGCGTAATAGGCTGTGAAGCTGTACCAGAGTGGAACGGGAGAACCACCGACCGACTAGAGAAAGAGAACGAAGAGCTTAAGTCTGAAATTGTTAGGCTTAAATCTGGTTTGCTTATGATAGAAAGCCCAATTTTATATCTTCAGGAACAGGCAGAAAGAACGGGTAATGATTTCAATGGAGCGGCGGCTGTTAGTCTTTCTAATGACCCAGAATTTTTAAAATACATTGCTAGGCAAACACTAAGCGCGGGAGGTAACAATGAAGATGAGTGATGTTAGCTGCGAGGTAAGCTTTGTAGATTACGTTTTAGAGTGCGTCAAAAACCATGACCGACTAGAGCAAGAGAACAAACAGTTAATAGAAACTGGTCACAAGGCAAATAAAGCCCTGCGCAATGAAGTTGACCGACTAGAGCAAGAAAACGCAGAGTTAAGAGAGGCTTTGCAAGTTTTTGTTGATGGTTATTCCAGTCATGACTTAGTGCATCAAGCTGGCTTAACTCAAGAAGAGTGTAAAAAGATTATAGATATAGCAATGAACAAATAAGGAAGAAAAACATATGCCTTGTGTAATTAAATACGAATACAACGATGGAGAAAGGCTACCGCCGAGTAAACAAGAGCTTTGGTGTGGTAAAAAGAGAAGCGGCTTTGATTGGTGCTTCAATGACGCTCAACACGCAGCATTAGCGGATAAACCAATTTGCAATTCATGCAAAGCTAAAATCAAAAAAGCCTTAGACGGCAAGGAACAGAGATGAGCATTACTTGGAAGGAATTTAAAGATGCTGTTGAGTCAAAAGGCGCTAATGATGAAACAGAGATAAATTATATTGACGTTAGCCTACCGACAGATACGGATGATTTGGAAATAAGTGTTTATTATGGTGAGCTTTCGGTTTGCAGTTACTAAATAAATAAGGAACAGGGATGAAGTGTATATTTTGCAAGAAAGAAACAGGCGATACACATAATGTTTGTCATGGTTGTCATTATGATTGCGGTCGTAAGCCTTCAAAAAAAACTGATTATTTCGTCGTTAATCAACTTGGTAAGATTTTAAGAAAGTTCAGAGTTGATAAAGAGCTTACTTTGAAAGACATGGCAACGTCATTAAACACTAATCCGGCTCAGCTTTGTGCAATAGAAATAAGTAAGAAAGATATTGACAATGAACTGGCGGAAAAAATTGTTAATCAGTATGGAATAGAAATCATTAAGGAACTGGGGGAACAGAGATGAATCATAAATACTTAGAAGATTGCGGTTTTTGTGCGCACATACAAGATAATTTAAGCAACAATCTTGTTGATGTTATTTCCAATGGTAACGATGTAGCTTCGGGTGTAACTCCCGAACAAGCCAAGGAAATAATAAATTACATTCAGACGCTTGAGCAAAAGGTAAAGGATTACATAGAGCTTCACTACTGGTCTAGCGAATCCCCCGACTGTAAGAAGGTAGAGAATTCAGAGATGAACAAACACATATTACTAGTTATGAAATTCTTGAATGACCCTAATTCGGTTACTAAAGAAGAGTTAATGGATAATCGTAAATCTGCTGCTGCTGCTTATGCTGCTGCTGCTTATGCTGCTGATGCTGCTTATGCTGCTGCTGCTGCTGCTGCTGCTGATGCTGCTGATTATGAAGTTAAAATTTATTTTGAAATCACAAAAGAAAACAGAGCCGATTATGAAAACAAGATATTAGAAACAGAGCGCGAACGACACATAGAGCGTCTAACTAGGATTTGCAGGAGCTCAGGCTATCACTGTTCTGATGCATTTGCTGGGTTCCTTTTTGATAACGGGTTTAGGGTGGATTGATGAAAACAATAGTAAGATGTAGCGAATGTAAAAAAGTTCTATTTTCCGAAGACGGGTGCCCTGATATAGACACTTCAAAAATTGGGAATTGTCCAGATTGTGATAGTAGTAATTTTGACGTTGACATAGGGTAGAGAGATGACAATAGAGCAGCAATCAATAAAAGAGCTAGCACTAGCACTAGCAGAGCGTGAAGAGCGAATAGCAGCACTAGAAGAAGTGTTGAGGCTAAAAGAGATTGAGTTAAAAGAGTGCAGAGGAAAGGGTGATTAGGTATGACTGAGTTAATTTTATTCCTCGTTGTTGTTTACCTGATATTTAAGTTAATTGATGATTTTTATAAAAAGGAAAGGGGCGCGTTAACACAATCACAGTATGAAAGAATGCTTTATATCCAAAATCAATTAAAAGGGGACAAATTGAGTGATAGAAGTTGGCGTTCACTGCGCTCAGAGCTTCGGGACTTACAAAAGAAAAAGCGTGGGATAAATTAGGTATGAACTATGAAGATATGAGTGACTTTGAGCTTTCTTGTAATGTTGCGTCAGTTGCTTTTGGTGTTGACATTGAAGATATGAGTGAATTTACCGTTGGTGGTAAATCAGTTCCAGTGTGGGGGCACTCCTTGTCTGGATTAAGGAGTTTTGACATAAACAACCCAACTGATGTATGGCCTATCATTTTGGAGAATAAAATCAACATAACATTCAGAGATAAACCCAGCCTTGAGCCTATGGCAACTAAAGCGGGCGATGATAAGCTTTCACACTCAGACAAAAACCCACTACGAGCGGCAATGATTTTTTTTTGATGATGAAGGATGCAGAGAAATGAAGAACAAACAAGCAAAGCAGATGATGCTCGATGGCTATAGCGATAAGTATCTGAGAACGTGCTACGAAGATAAAAGTAGAAGCAATTGGGCTTTTGATAGACTAAGACTTTTTGAGGATGGGATGACAAGAAAAAAACTAAGATATCCACAACTAAGCAAGGTTTCAATAAAAGGTAATGAGAAATGAGCAATAAATTTGATTTAAGCGAAATTGAAAAAGAGCAAGTTAGAATAATGCAGCTGAATGACTTCAGCATGGACGATTGGCAGAGCTTTAGCGTTCTCGCAATTCTTTTCTATCTTTGTGATGCAACAGGAGGCAATAAGGAATGCGTTCAAGATTGCCTAGACCTTTTAGTGATTGATAAAGAATAACCTACAGAGGAAAGAGAGATGAGTCACTCTTGAATAACTCAAAATGAATGTTATAGTGTAAGTACAAATATCTGTGTTTTTGTTTTTTTGTTCTCTATCATCACACTATTTGTCTCTCATACATACCTAAACTGTTCAAAAACCCGCACGTTTCAGCGGGTTTTTTATTGCCTCAAAAATATTTCAAAAAAAAGCTCGCGAGCTATTGACGTGCTCATGAGCTTTTTGTATTATTACTCCATCGAAACGAAACAGAGTAAGCAATCATGACTAAATCAGAAATCTTCAAAGCAGCACACGCATTCGCCAGAGCTTCAGTGTGCAAAATAGGCGATTACATGGTTGCTTTTCAATACTCACTTAAAGTTGTTTACAAAAAATTAAAGTTGGGCGCTTCTTTTGTTCAGCTTGAAATGGCAGCAAAAGAAGTCTCAAAAAAATACGAAGCAGAAATCATTAAGCAAGAAGGGTTTTTTACCAACAACCGTGTCTTTACAACAATGAAAGGCACCAAATGCAAAGTCTACAAATTTGCATCAAAAGAAGATTACATGAGAATTGCAGACAAAAGCTTCGGTATGCCTTTTGACTGTGACGGTGTGATAACTGCATACAAATATTAATCAAAACAGAGAGAGAAATGATTATGAACGCAACACTAACTAGCAAAGATAATGATTGGAATGCAGGAACAACAACGTACTGGTTTGATGTGGAGTTTTCCGTTAATGATGAGCAATACAATATGGTCCTTGGCTTGTCTGAGTCAGGCAATGATAAAGTCATATTAGACGATGAGGGTCGCCCCATAATTGGAGTATGGTTTGAACCTTGCGTTTCTGAACTGCAAGAATTTGTAACTGAGGAGATGCGACTTGGCTACTGAATACAGAAAGGGCAAAATTCTGATATACGGCTGCTATCTTACAGAAGATGATGCAACGCTAGTAGAAGAAGCTGTTAATAAAGCAGCGGATAAAATTGGCGTTGATAACAACCGGAAAACCCGTCTCGCTCTAATAGAAATGGCGCGGCATTATAACGAAACAGCATAAATCGAACCCTCCTAGTGAGGGTTTTTTATTATCTGCTACAACAGTGTATAATTATGATTAAATACACTATATAGGGCGGTTTATGTCTGAGAAAAAGAAAGGGAGACCGACAAAGTACACGCAAAGGATTGCTGATTGTATATGCGCTCGTCTAGTTATGGGGGAGTCAATTAGAGAAATAACAGCTAAAAAGCATTTCCCCTCACAAAGAACAATCTACTACTGGTTGGCTAAAAATGAAGCTTTTTTGCAGCAATACACGCTCGCAAGGGAGGTTCAGCAAGAAAGATTCTATGAAGAGTGCCTAGAAATAGCAGATGATGCTACTAACGACTGGATGGAAAGGCGCGACAAAGAAGGCAACATAGTCGGGTATCAGCTAAACGGTGAGCACGTCCAAAGGTCAAGACTCAGAATTGAAACTAGGCGCTGGATGATGGAAAGAATGGCAGCCAAGCGATATGGCAAAGACAAGCCAGCACCCCGCAAAGACCCCATTAGCGACATGTCACGCGAGCAGCTAATTGAAAAGCTAACCAGTATGGGTATAACTCATGTTGAATCTTGACAAGGCCAGCGATAACGATTTAAGGCAGATGGTAAAGATTCTTGAAGCACTAGAGCTAGAGGCTGAAAGAAATAAGTTTTACAAGATGTGGCCTAAATTCTACGACTGGCAAAAAGACTGGATGAACGCAACGTCATGGGCTAGGGAGAATATGCTCATGGCGGCTAACCGGGTCGGTAAGACATACACTGGTACTTATCTAGATGCCTGTCACTTGCTTGGTGAGTATGATAAAGAATTCCAAGGTCACAAGTTTGCTCATGCGCCTACATGCTGGTTACTCGGTGCAACTGGCGAGAAGTGCCGAGACTTACTACAAACGGCACTTTTTGGGGAATATAAAGACAAAAAGTTTTCCGGCGGAATAATCCCAGCAGAAAGAATTGATAGTTGGGAATCAGCGGCAGGAACTGTAAATTTAATGCGCTCGGTATGGGTTAAGCATTCTTCAGGGCATTTATCGAAAGTTCAATTCTGGTCATACTCACAAGGACAGCACGTTCTAATGGGTGATGATATCGACTGGTTTCACATTGACGAAGAACCCAAAGACCAAACAATTAGGCCCCAGGTAATCACGCGAACCGCAACAGGCGACAAAGGTAAAGGTGGAAGGGGGATATATACTTTCACCCCGGAAAACGGCCGAACCGAAACTGTTATCACCTTCATGGATAAGCCTTCAGAATACATGCACATGACAAGGGCGGGTTGGGATGATGCCCCGCACTTGGCTGAGGAAACAAAGAAAGCCCTTTTAGCAGGATACCCGCCACATCAAAGAGATATGCGAACAAAAGGCATCCCAATGCTTGGTCATGGACGAATCTACGACATGAGCGAAGACTTTATAAGCTGTGAGCCTTTTGATATACCCTCTCATTTCCATGTTATTGGTGGTATGGATTTTGGTTTTGACCACCCTCAAGCACAAGTCAGGCTGGCAATAGACAGAGACAACGACATTATTTATCTAACTCACGCTTGGAAAAGAAGCCATGTTTCAGCTAATGATGCCTGGGGAGCTTGTCGCTGGCAAAAGGATGTTCCTATTGCTTGGCCTCATGATGGTTTGATGCATGAAAAAGGGCGCGATGACGCAAAGCAGCAGAGAGACCACTATCAAGAAGCTGGTTTCAATATGCTTTATGACCGCGCAACATGGGACGGTAAAAGCAATTCAGTAGAGCAAGGCATACTGGAAATAAGGCAGAGAATGCAAATGGGTAAATTTGTTGTCTTTCGTAGTTGTCGTGATTTTTATGATGAGTTCCTTCAATATCATCGGGATGACAAAGGAAAAATTGTTAAGGTCCGTGATGATATACTTGACGCAGTAAGATACGCCTACATGATGCAAAGATATGCGATACCCATTGCTGAGCTAGGCGCTGGAAAGAAAAAAATTGACATTGACGCACTGCATAGAGCGAGCGCAAGAGGTTGGTAAAAATGATTAAGCACGAAGAAATGTGCATAAATTTTCGAGATGCATCGACAGACACGATGGACAATCGAAGATTGGGATTGCAAGACCAAGAGCGGTTTTATATAAACTTTTGGCAGGGTAGCTACGGCGAAAAGTTTGAAAACAAACCTAAGCCACAATTTAATAAGCTGTGGCGAGGAATAAACCGCGCCGCATCAAATGTAAATAATCAAGAGTACGGGCCGAAGATTACTCCAAATTCTCAAGATGCAAATCAAGAAGGCGCTTCACTTCTAGAGAAAAAATACAGAAATGACGCGCAAAATAAACGAGGCGTTGAAGCAAGTGAAATTGCAACAATGGAGGCGTTTGTCGGTGGCATGGGTGCTACTAAGTGGGTGGCAAAGTACGAAGATGAAGAAAACCCCGACTTAGATAAGCAGTATATGTGCCTAGAGCCGATTGAGTGTGCGTTGGCCTTTGCATTTTGGGATGCTGGCTCAAAGTACAAAGATAAAGCAGATAGTCGCTGGGGCTGGCATTTGGAGCCAGCTAATAGAAAGGCAACAGAAGAAGAGTTTGGCGTTAGTGTTGTTTCCTTTTACGACGGCGTGAACAATTATGCTTATACACTCAATAGAAGAACTGACACGCAAAAGGATATAATGCTTGCTCACTATTACGAGCTAGTAACTAAAAAGCTAAGAGTCCACGACTTTACACCCGTTGGTGGCCCTATCATTACTACGGGTGACGGAATAAAAGACGAGCAAGGGAATAAGTACACTAGAGAAGAGTTTGTAGAGCTTAAAAACGATTACCTTGAGATAATCGGTGAGCCTGTATCTTCAATTGGTAAGACTAAAGTATATGTCGAGTACGCCCTAGCTGATGGTGAGAAGTATTTAACTAAGCCGCAAAGATTACCTTTTGATAGGGTGCCTATTTACCCGAGATACGGCTATTACGCACGATTGCATGAAGGCGAGTTCTTTTGTGGTGAGGTAAGAAAGCAAACAGACTCCGAGATGTTCTACAATTTACACGGCTCAAACATGATGAGCATCTTAAATGAGTCACCAATTCAAAAGCCAATATTTGCACCGGAGCAAGTCGCGCCTTATGCAACCTCTTGGGCTCGAGCAAACATTGATGATACTCCCTACCTGTTTGCTGACCCTCTAAAGGAAAATGGCAATGTAATTGTGCCCGGTCCGCTTGGGTATCAACAGCCCCCGCAATTAGGCACAGGCCACGCAGCGGCAGGGCAATTTCTTGAACAAAACTTGATGCAATCAAATGGGACAGGACAGGCGACAGTTCCGTCAAATGCAAGTGGAGCGGCAATTCAACAAGTCAACGAGCGAACTGATGACGCTTATCTTCCACTCGTTAAAAATACAATTTTTGCTAAAAGAGCTGAATGTGAATCATGGATAGTAGCAGCCCAAGATAAATACTTTACTAATCCGATGATGATACGAGTGCAAGAAATAAACGGCGACTTCAATAACATCATGACGAATCAGCCGGGCATTGATGAGCAGGGCAATTACAGTAACTTCCAAAAGAATACGGCCCGAGGTAAGTACACTGTACAAATTAAAGCGAATCAATCATACAAAACAACCCAAGAGCAGAAGTATCAGTCCAACCTTGAACTAATGGCGGCAGTCGGTAGTGAGACAGAGGCGGGGCAGATTATTGCGTTTGAAAATATGCGGATACTTAACGAAGACCAAAATCCAATGATCGAAGCTTTGGCTAAATACGGCCCGCTCAATGTCATTGCTAAATCTGGCATTCCTTACACACCTCAAGACGAAGAAGAAAGGCAGTATCTAGAGCAAGTTAAACAGCAAATGGAACAAACTCAGATGCAGCAGCAAGAAATGCAACGTCAAGTTATACAGCAATCAATGCAGGAAAATGCCAACGCTCGAATGATGGAAGGCCAGGCGGCAATCATGAATGAACAAAATGACGCTGTTAAAAATCAGATTGAAATGGAAAAAGTTATTACTGACAGGGCAAAAGTAGAGATTGAAGCGGAAAAAGCTCAAGTGGATATTGATGTTAAGCGAATTGACAGCCAGCTCAAGATAGCAGATAAATTTGCGAGCATGGGGCGCTTAATGTGATAAATTCGCAATTTGCAAAGTTAGTAATGTATAATATGTTTAAGCTTCCCATTGCTTTAGTGGGATTTTCGTTCACCGATAGGCGAGGTTAATATGTCGGATTCTTTGGAAAATATCGCAGACACACAGAATAATGTAACTCAACCCGAATCTTTTGTGGTGAAAGAGTCGGAGGAAACCAGCACACCACATGTTGGGGATGGAGAGGCGGAGTTTTATGTTGAAGCGGAAGGCGACCAATCAAAAGAGCCTAATAGTGCTAGTCCTTCAGAGTCAGAGTTACATGCTCGATGGCTGAAAGAGAGGGAAAAGCGCAAGAAAAAAGAAGAGCAACGCAAGGCAGAAGCAGAGAGAGCCGACAGGCTTGAGGCTAGGCTTGCGGAACTCGAAAAGGGTGTAACTTCGGTTACTCGCGGCCCAAGACCAGACCCGTTTGACTTCGAAAGCAAAGAAGCCTTTTATGAGGCCGATGCTGAGTGGCACAGGAAAGGTACTGTTACTAATGAGCCAAGCAAGCCCGAAACGGTAAGCAATAAAAGCGCATTTAGTGATGAAGATGAGTTTTATCTATATCAAAAAGAGCAAGATGTTAGCAGTGTAATACCTGATTACGAAGCTCAAAAGCAACGGCTTATTGAGCAGTTTGCGCAATATGGCGGCGGTGAGGATAATATTACTCACTTAGCCTCAATTGCTAGGCAGAGTGGTCACAACATAGCTAAAGCAATAATCGGATTAAATAACAACCCTTCGATGATTCGCCGTCTAAATGAGGCTTACGCGAAAGGAAGCCCGTTTGCTCTTGCTGATATTCTCGATGAAGCTCAAAAAAAGGTCACGATACACGAACGTAAGCCCTTAGATACAAAACCAGAGCCGACTATCTCTAATGGCGGTAGAGTTGATAATCTACAGGCGGCAGTTGAAAAAGCCAAAGAAGCTTGGATGAAAGATAGCTCAATCGCAAATTACAAAGCTTATAAAGCTGCACAGAAAGCAGCTAAAACTAAATAATAAGGTGAACTAAAATGGCAAACCAACTAATGCAAGACGTGCATACGCTAGTTGATGAAGTTGTCGAGCTTTACAATACAGAGGCGGGTTATACTAAGTCTCTTCCTGTATTTGGCGAGCTTGGCGATGTTGAGGGACAGCGCTATGATGATGTTGAATACTTACCTCAAGAGTTCCGATTTACCGCTAACGATGGATTTAAGTCAAAGTCTGACAATTCAGACGTACAAGACTTGGTTGACCGCATGATTCCTATCCGCCGAAACAAGTCTTTCTACATCAAAGCTAAAATTGGCACTAAAGAACTCCGTGATCCGCGCCTTCGAAAAATGGCCGTACAAGGCATGTCAACTCGCCTTAAAAACGAAATTGACATGTACGGGCTAACCAAAGCTATGAATGCCGCTCAAATGATTGTTGTTGCTGATGGCGATATTACTCAAGCTATATGCTCAAAAGCATTTAATATGATGATTAAGCAGGGCTTTAGTGGTGAATCTAAACACTTATGCTTGTCGGTTGACCATTACGAAACTTTATCTGATGCGCTGGCGCTTAATCAGTATCATGGTGGCCTTCCTCAAACTGCTTACGAGCGTTCAATTATTCCTAATCAAATTTCTGGATTTGATAAAGCAATGCGCTTAGATTATCCGTTTGCATGGAATGCGGCGAAAGGCAGTGGAATCACAATCAATGGCGCTGACCAAGTTCACACTGTTCAAACCAAAGATGCTAACGACAACTACATAGACAACCGTTATTATCAGATTACAGTTGATTCAACTACCGACGTTGAGATCGGTGATAAGTTTACACTTGTTGATGTGAACGGAGTTAACCCTGATGTAAATCAAGATATTGGCACAACTAAAACATTTACAGTAGCTGAAGTTGTAAGTTCTACAATTTTACGTGTGAACTCACTTATAACTGCCGAACCTTACAAAAACGGCAGTGCAGCTCCTGAAGATGGATCGCCCATTACATTCTTGAATACAAAAGCTTCACAGCCTTCACTATTCCATACTTCAGATGCAGTTAAAATCATTCCAGGCAATTTGCCTGTTGAGCCAGAAGGGGCGGGTGTTCAAGCTGTCAACGCAGTTACAGACCAAGGTCTTCCAATGCGCTTTACTTACAAGTACGACTTTGACGAAGAAGAGCTGTTTATGAAGGCAGTTTGTTATTTTGATGTAGAGCCTTGGAAGCCAGAGCAAATTGGTATGATCATTACAACCCAAGGCTAGTGAATAGCAAGGGGCTTCGGCCCCTTAATTGTTTAGAGGTGATAATGGAAAAACACGTTTTTAAGTTATCAGAGAGCGGCGAGTTTTCTGGGAATGGGTTTAAATACGATTGCAAATGTGTGTCTAAGTTAAAGGCGGCCGAGCTAATAAATTTAGGATGGGCTGAAAGCTTGAGTTCATTGATTGAATCGAAAGAAGAAAGTCCTGAACTTTCCTTGAAACAAAAGATAGAAAGCTTAGGCGGAAAGGTTGACGGCCGTTCGTCTATTGAGACGCTAGAAAAGCAATTGAAGGAACTTGAAAATGAGCACTTCGACGAAGGGTGAGATTGTAATGTTGGCCTTTGACATGGCCGGAGTAAATGGTTTTGGTGCCTCATCAACCCCTGACATGGAGAATAGAATATCACGTTACTTAGAGCTAATGATTACAAGCTGGACAAATAAAGGGCTTTCAATTGGGTATAAAACGGCTGAAGACCCCTTGAGCGTTGATTTGTCTGAGGATTCGGGAATAAAAATCGATGACCTTTTAGGTGTGGCTAGTAACCTAGCTGTGTTTGCTATGCAGATGATGGGGCAGTCTGTGTCACCGATTTTATTACAGACCGCAAGTGACTCCTATAGCGCTCTGTTTTCTAAAACTCCGATACGTAGAGCATCAAACCCATACATGCCTATCGGTACAGGTTGTTATGGTGGTTATGGGTATAGCGGCTATCAGGCTTCAGATGTGCCTCTATCAGTAGAAAATAACGGCAACTTAGACGATTTAACCGAATACTAATTGGTGTGGTATTATTTAATAAAAGAGGAATTAAATAATGCCACTTATAGAGCTACCACTAAACAAAGGCACCGGAGTAGACGGGCCTACATCTAGATACATCGACTTATACAATTTCAATTTTGTATACATCCCCAAAGATACAGACGGCAAAGCCTACTACCTAAGAAACTTCCCCGGCGTTACTAACTTGTACCCCGCTGGCGGAAAGTCATTCGCAGCAGAATATAACCGCGAACTAGGTCATGAATATAGAATCATTGGCAGAGCGCTATATCAAGACGGCAAGAAGATAGCAGATTTAACTAAACCAGCCTTGGCTAATACCGCTCACACAGCAAAAAATCAGGCTTTTGTCGATAATGGAACATTAAAATTCTGGGATGGCAAAAGCGTAAGCCCTATTAAAAACTGGGCTGAAGGCGAAAACTTTGTTGTTTATCCTGATTACAAATATATTGTTGACTTTGACGGCGCGGGCTCGCTTGCTATAACGCCTTACTCAAAAGACACGCCTTTCATATTTAACGCAACTGTAGACACTGCTTTTGACCAAGATTTCGACTTGCTTAACGGTGAGATTGGCACACATAAATACAAGCTAAGTTACATTAAAGATGAAGACAAATTTGTTGAAATTGTCATGAATGGTAGCACTGAAGAGCGCAGAGAAGACAAGGGCGCTAGCTCTGACTTTTTAAGCTTTTTCTTAAATGCTACTTATAGTAGCAATGGTCAGGACATCCCCATACCCATAACCAGGGTTGGCGGAGCTGGTAGCTATTTTAAGGGCAAGATTGAAAGCTTTGTATTTAGTGACACTATAAGAAATGTCACGTTTAGCACTATCGTTGAAGTTAAGCGAGATTCTAGTTCTATACCTCTTCCGCCCACAACGCGAACCATTAAGAGTGAGCAAAACGATAACATTATCGCTAAGCTTGATAGCTCTTTAACTTGGGTGGCATACAAAGACCAATTAGAGCCAGACAAATCAGAGCCGACAAATTATGACTTGTCAGGTGTTTTAGATGTAGACAGACATAGAAGCAGATTTGTTTTTGTTAATAAACGATTCTTCTTGTGTACCGCTATATCTCAAGGCTCGGAAAATGAAGAGCTCATTGATGTTGAGCATCGCCCTGATTACCTAGCGGCAGAATCAGAAGCACAGACAGACCCCGATGGGATTTTAGCAGTAAGAAGCTATAACGATGACGCGCTTACTATTTTCGGTCGAAATACTACCGAGTTTTTCGAACTAACAGGAAGCCCCCAGCAAATTTATGCCCCGATTCGTGCCTACAAAGTCGCGTGTGGAATCGTTGCGACTGCGGCAGTTTGTAGATTCATGGGCGAGTTTGCGGCCATTGGCTCAAGTGCTGGAATGAGCCCTCAGATAATGATGATAAAGCCTGGACAATATAAAGCGTTTTCCACAGCTACGATAGACTTTATCCTCAACTCATACACAGAAAGCGAACTTAGAAACGCACATCTTGAAGCTTTTAACAAAGAGCAACATCAATTCTTAGTTGTTCACCTTCCTAACCACACGTTTATATTTGATGGTTCCACGGGCCAATGGTCACAGCTTTCTACCGGATACGGAAGGAATATGGGTAGTTATCAAGGCTCGCATATTGTTTACAACCCCGAAATAGGTCACACCATCGCCCATAATGGGATAGGAAAGCTAGACGATTACGTGTCGTCACAAAACGGCAAAATACAGGAGCACATAGCATACACCCCACTTATTAGGCTTGTTGATGAGTACGGGGCGACGACAGTTAAAAGCATTAGTTTTGATTCCATTCGCGGCCATAACGCAACCGAGCAGGTGTGTTTTTTGTCTAGCACAAGAGACGGGTACGCATACCAAGAACAGGAATTCCGCATTGATTTTAATCACCCTCTTGAGTACTTCAAAAAGACGGTACAAGGTCCGTTCGGGGTTGTTCAGCAATCTATAGGCTTTAAACTTAATATTGTTACTGGCGATAATCTCACACTTAGCAAATTTTTGGTGAAAGCATGACAAGTTCAATTATTAGGTTTGACGATTTAAAAGATACGGGCTGGCCCGACTTAGTAAAAAAGCAAGTGGTTGCCACAAGCCAGACGGCAGAAAGCGCACAATCTGACGCTGAAGCGGCACAAAAAACGGCTAACGATGCAATTGATTCCGCTAGTGGGATTGATGAAAAGTTTACTGTTGTCGGTATATCAATTGAAGAAAACGCAGAAAATATAAGCAATGTACAGAAAAGCTTACAAAATCATACACAATCAAGAAATGTACACGGGGCTTCGGGTCCAGTTGTAGGTAATCTTGATTACGCAACAGACAGTGTTGGCGGCGTAGTATTGCTGGCGGCGGCGTTGTCAGATTTACAAGATATTGAGGGTAATTTAAGTAACGCGCCAGCAGAGTATGAGCAATCATACTCGCAGCAACAGACAGACTTAATACTCAGTATGCAATCAAAAATCAATGAGGTTATAACAGCACACAATGCACTTTTGCAATCATTACGTGACGCTAAACAAATGCAAGATAATGCCCCAGTGGGGTGACAGTTACTTGCCGTTTAGGTTCTTCTTTGGTAAGGGCTGGACGATAGCAACAATAAATCACGGCGCAATAGGTAGGGAAATACACGTCAATTCCAGCGTGCCTATTAGAAGGATAGCAACGGATATTATGGATTCTTTTGATTGCGATTGGCTCACTACAATTGATAGTGAAAATATCAAGGCCCACAATGTAGCTGTTAAATGTGGTTTTAAATGTGTTGATTCGGTAGCGTTGAAAAGTGTTTCTACTGGAGAGATAAAGCATACAAATTTATACGAGAGGTTAAAACTATGAGTTTTATTGGGGACGCAATAGGCGGAATTTTTGGCGGAATAACAGGCGCAAATCAGGCAGCCGAAGCTCAGCAAGATGCAAGAAGAGATGGTATTGCATATAGTGAGCGTATGTATGACAAAATGGAAGCCAATGAACGTCCGTTTATGCAGGCTGGTATCGGAATGATCCCCGGCATGATTGACGCGATGAACTTTGATTACGGGAAGGCCATGCAAGATTATGCCAATTCGGGTGAATATGCAGCAATGGAAGAGGCAGCCAACAGAACATTGGCAACACAAAATGAAGCTGGTGGTGTTGGTGGTAGTTCTTTTGCCAACTCTTTAAAAATGATTGCTCCGCAACTGATGCAGCAAGGCGCAAACAGAGCCTACAGCCAAAATATGGACAAATTTAATATGATGGGTTCACTTTTCAATGCCGGGCAAAATGCGGCAAGCATGACGGGTAGCCAGGGTATGAACTTAGCCTCAAACGTTAGTGAATACCTTGGGGACATTGGCGAGTCAAAGGCCTACGGCGCAATGGCTCCTTTTCAGTCTGCGATGAACATAGGCGGAATGCTAGCAAGGGGAGGCATGTTTTAATGAAAGTTATTAATTACGGCGCAGAGTTAGCGCCATCAATGCAAAACTTTGGCAACGCACTCGCATACAGAAACGAGCGCAACGAAGCAGAAGCGGCAAGGCAGAAGCAGCAGGAAGCCTTAAAGCAGGCAGCCCAGCTTTACTCAACTGGTACGCCTAAAGAAATAGCACAGTTCTCGATTGAAAACCCCCAAGTAGCAAAGTTATTAAGTGAGCAGATTGGCTATAAAGATGAAGCGACTAAACAGAACGCACTAGAAACAATGCGGGGGATTTTGACTAATCCCGGCCGAGCAGAGGAGCTACTACAAAACCGAGTCAGTTATTTAAAAAGCGTTGGCGCAGACCCTAGCGAAACGTTAGGAGAAATTGAATTTCTACGCTCAAACCCCGAAGGCTACGCTGATATTGTAGAAAAAGCTTACGCATTTAAAGACCCAGCAGGCTACAAGGCTTATCGGTCAACGTTGGGCGGTGGCTCAAGCGTTCCAAGCTATTCAAATGTTAACTTTGATGAAAGTGGCAAACCCTACGGACTAAATAAAGCTACGGGCAATTATGAAGAAATTGGCGGCGGATTTGTTAAAGGAAAAGCGGCACCATCAACAATTGTCAACATGGGAAGAGCAGAAAGCGAACAATCAAAGGTGATCGCTAAAGCTGAAGGAGAAAACTATAACTCCTACATATCAGACGCAAAAGCCGCAAGAAAAAGCGATGCAGCTTTAAATAGATTAAGCGGGCTTACTGAAAAGGCATTTTCTGGGACATTGGCACCAGCCTACAAAGCAGGCTCAAAGCTGGCTAGTTCGCTGGGTATTGATGTTGAAGGGCTAAAAGAAAGTGAGCTATTTGACGCACTTTCGAATGAACTTGTCCTGTCTCAAACATCAAAGCTAACTGGAGTTTTAACAGACGCAGATATGAGGTTCTTAGCTAACACTGTGCCGCAATTGTCACAAAGCAAGGAAGGTAGAAAAGCGCTTATAGGAGTAATGAAAGAGGTTAACTCAGCAATTAAAGAGCGAGCTAGATTAGCAGCAAAATTCAGGGCGTCTCAGCCTAACCAGCAGTTTGATGAAATGAAATTCATGGACTACCTACAAAGTCAGCCCAAAAAAGACCGATTCAGTAAAATCAATTTACCAAAGAAAGAAAAGGTTCCTAGTGGCCTAGGTAGTGGGAATGTGGCTGATATGTCAGACGAGGATTTAATGAATTCTCTTAATATAGGGGGGTAATATGGCGAGCAGAACTGACATGTTAATAGAGGCCGACAGGCGCGGCCTCTTAAAGGGTGAGCAAAAAAGAATGTTTGATGAGGCCGTTTCCCGCGGCCTTATTACCATTTCACCGCAGGATATGAGCAATGAAAATTTAGAGGTAGAGTCAAGCCAAACAAGAATCATGACACCAGAGCAAGCGGGAGATTTTGCAAGAAGAGCCCAAGCAACGGTTGATTATGGTGGGCCGGATGGATACTTAGACGCATTTGGTCAAGGTGCAGTCAGGGGGATGGAAAAAATAGGCGAAGGGATAGGTCAAAGATATTTGGATGTAAAAGAATTTTTTGGCGGAGACACTGCTTCAGATAGGCGAGATTTAGAAGTTAGTAGAAAAATTCAACAGCAAAAATACAAGCCAACCCAAGATGAGTATCCAATAACCTCAACCGCTGGCGACATTGCCGGGTCAATTGTAGCTTTACCAATACCAGCAGCTAGGGTAAGGGACGCAATGGCCGTTGGTGGTACTATTGGCGCGGGTACATATTTAGAGCCTGGTGAGGGGGCGGCCGAGTTTGCTAAGAATATAGCGGTAGACTCTGCCCTTTCTGGTCTGGGCCAGTTGGCAGCCCCATATTTACAAAAGGGGTTTAATAAAGGCCAGGCGTTCTTTTCGGCATTATACAAAAAGGTGGTGGGGGCAGACCCTCGGCCGGAAATGTTTACGAGAAACGGGCTATCAAGCGAAGGAAGGCGGGCGATTGATGAGCTAGGAATAACAGAAGAAGAGTTTTCCAGAATATACCAAGAGCTAGATAAAAGCCTAGACCCAACACAAGCGGCAAGACAATCTAGAGCTGAAGAGGCAGGTATACCACTCACGCAAGCCCAAATAACAAGAGACTTTGAGCAGCAGCAAGCCGAGCAAGCTTTAAAGTCTGGGTTAGGCCGAGACGCAAACGAGGCGAGAGCTTTTGAACAGGGCCAACAAGACTCAATCCGTGAGTCAATGGAGGGGTTTCAACAACAGTTTGGTGACGCAAACTTAGGAAGAGAAACCAGAGGCCGAGAAGTTCAAGAGGCATTCATAAAAAACAAGAAAGAACAAGATGACAATGTTCGAGAGCTTTATAAAAAAGCCAAGGAAATTCAAGGCGATGACACGATACTAGATAATAACTCAATTGTCGATTCCGCATATGAGAATTTAATTGGTTCGGGCCGACCCGTTGAAGACGGGGTAATTAAAAGCGTTGAGACGGCCTTGGCAAAATATGGCCTGCTTGGTGATGTGGCTGAATCTTCAGGCAGATTCCGCACTGTTGTAACTGATGATGGAAGAAGAATTCAAATACTCGGTGACATTGAGCCGTTAACTCTAAATAACTCTGAGCTATTAAGACAAAAGCTAAACGAGGCGTATCGATTAGATAAGTCTGGCGCTGTCAAAGGAATTATTAAAGAGCTAGATGATCAAGTAGAAAACGCAGTATCAAGACTGCCAAGCGGAAGCCGAAAGCAAGAGGCTTTTGAAAAGGCAAGGCTGGCAGCTAGAGATGTAAAACAACAATTTGGTCAAAAAGACATAATAAGTAACCTAGTTGGTTACAAGAAAGGAACAACAACCAACGCCATTGACCCGGCTGATGTCATGGCAAAAATTTACAAAGGCGATAAGGGAATAACAAATTTAAAGCAAGTTAAAGCGGCGTTAATGTCAAACCCAAACAACCGCTCGCTAGACGCTTGGAAATCAATACAAGCACAAGGAGTTAGCGATATATTCACCCAAGCATTTAACCCGGCTAATGGTAACGTTTCAGGACAAAGACTAAAGTCAGCAATAAAAAGGTTTGGCAATGGCGATATGAAGCAGGGCGAAAGAAAGCTAAAATTACTACTTGGTGACAAGTACAAGCAGTTTAACAGCCTTGTGCAGTCAATTGGCGATGCAACCATTCCGCTTGAAAGAACAACGAACCCAAGCGGAACGGGGGCGGCAATTATAAACTTCCTTGTTAGAATCGGTAACGTTGGCAAGTTTGGACTAGGTGATACTGCGCTCATGCTAACCCAAAAGGCCAAAGATGCAGCGGCAGCAAAAAGCACACTAAGGGGAATAAAGGAAGCGAGCCCAGAAAAATACAGGAAGGCCATCAAAGCAAATAATGACCTAATTGACGCCTTTATTGGTCTAGGAGTATCGAGAGCAGGACAAGGAGAATAAAATAAGAGAGGAAGAGCCCCAAAAACCAAAGGGGCTCAAACAACGCGAGGCAAACATAGAAAGTTAATACAATTAATCTCAATTAATTCACCTCAATAATGTTAAGCTAACTTAAGCTTTCCGGACTTGGCTAGATATTCAACTTTAGATAAATTGGTTTCTTCTTTGTGCCACTTAGATAGAAGGTTTTCGATAACCCCTTCCAGCTTATCTTCTTCTGTTAGCTCTACACGGCGGTAGACATTTGAATCAATAAACGCATTAATAAAATCTTCTTCAGAGTCAATTTTTAGGTATTTATCACTGATAGCAGATAAGAAATAATACAACTCCCCCGCTTCAAACTCAGTCTTTAAGTCAAAGCTAAACTCATTAACATGCACATACTTGTATGTAGTCATTTTTGTTCTCTCTATCTTATTAAGGTTGCTTATTGGTGTTCCCTTTGCGGTTTCGTAAAGGCCGCCTCTAAGCTTTATATCTATGATCATCTTCTGCTTTTAATACCTTTTCTTGAGGTTTTTCCTTGGCAATTGCATAGCTTTCATTTTTTATAACATCACCAGAATACTCAATAACAAAATCTCCAAATTCTTTTTTGGCTCTTATTTTTAACTCATCAACGTAATCATCCGGCATACACCCGCAAGAC
>SPKZ01006162.1_pt1 | contig 40390 bp, 40 predicted proteins | sample 2456571 | NCBI WGS metagenome assembly SPKZ01 (sample SAMN11192286, study PRJNA482655) | marine metagenome | biome: ENVO:00000447; feature: ENVO:00000244|ENVO:00000211|ENVO:00000569|ENVO:00002023; material: ENVO:00002151; isolation source: ocean water from marine abyssalpelagic zone ...
CATCATCATCATCATCATCGTAGCGATATCCGCGAACAATTAGCGCGATGGCGCGTGCCACTTCTGCTTCGTCTTCCACCAACAAAACGCGGGGCTGCGACGTAGCCGAGTCAACCATTGGAGGCTCCGATTCGGCGCAACTACGCTAGTGAATGGAGGAATCTGGCTTGGTCAGTGTGTTCTTTTCGTTCTGTGTGTTCCTGGGCGATGGATGTTCAGAATTTTGTAGCCAAAAATGGGGAGGCAAGCTGGGTACAACTCCGACTCTGGTTGGCAACGTGGACTCCCCGGTGCCAACCACGCACAGCTACTCACCGTTGCCCCCGCAGAAAATACGCTCCGCAAATCCTCGGAGCACCAGAATGCCAGCGGCCTACCTGTACGCTGGTTACGGAGCGTACAGGCGAGACCGCCGTGTAGTGGTCCGTCGACGAGCCCTCTGGGCGCGCACGCGCGCCCAGAGGGCTCGTCCCTAGGAGACGATGACGGGCTGAATTCACATGCCAATAGCGGGTGCTTCAGCTCTTGGCAGCGCCACAGCAGACTGTTTGTGCCCGGCAATACGGTCATTATCCGGAGTGCTTGCGCGGAGCCCCTGCCCAGTTCAAGACAGTAAGCATGCTCGTGAACGATGAGAGGGCCCACGACCTGGAGCTCGACGACGCCCGGAAAACCTACGACTTCGGCGGAGCGGTATTTGATCTCGGCGCCCCTGGCGACCGTGACATCGTTCGCTTTATTCTTTCCCAGGCGCTGTATGGCGAAGCAACCGGCGTCTACTGCGGCAAGTCGCTCTACGCCGCTCATTCTCTTGAGGCTGCCAAGTTTTATGTCCGGCAGGCACGGCAGGAGCTCGCTCACCTCGAAATGTTCGGAGAAATTTTCCGAGAGCTGGACATGACGCCTACGGCGCCCCATTGGGGACTAAAATTGCTCTCCAGCCACAACAATTACTACCCGCTCAAAGTGTTAATGGAGCACGCGATCGGCGAGGGCATGGTCCTCCACGTATTTCAAGATCTGCTTCTGGCAACGTTGCCCGATAACCATCCTGGGGTACCGAGTATCAAGAAAAAGCTGCGCACCATTTGCCGCGACGAATCTGAGCACGTCGCGTGGGGGGAAAAGGAGGCGACACGCCTGCTCCAGGAGTCTCCGTGGCTCCGCACTCCGTTCCAGGGCGTCCTAGAAATACAAATGAGCGTGATTCCCTACATCGTCGGGTCCTTAAGAAAACGCTACCCAGACCATCCCGTAATGAACCAGGCTGGGGACTTCTTGAACCACGTACAGCGTGAAGTCGGCGAGCAGGCAAAGCGCTTGGGTTTCGCGCCTGCCACCAACGGTAGTCGTTCGTTTCGAGCATGGTGCATGGCCAGTGGAACGGCTCTGTTCCTTCGAAGTCAATTGGCACGATCGGAATCGAAACTTGATAAAACATACCTATCGGACCTTGGTTTTCCCGATCGCCCCTAAAGTTTTTACGGCAACATTTCACCTCTATCGATGAACTTTCAATTCTGCACTATCTGCATCTGAAACATTCTCTAGGCACTCGTTCTCCCGGGCTCGACAATCGGCACGCGATTGGCATATGGGAAGGACATGGGAATGATGATGCAACGCGGCAGCCGGGACTCGATGCCAATCGGGTTCTCGGAAGAATCACTGAACGCTATGTTCGACCAGCACGAGCAGACCCTCGATCTGGCCGGCTCTGCTGAACTGGGTGCGCCGGTTCGGCAGAAGACTCCCGAAGAACTGGCACGGATTAACGCCTACGCACGCATGGCGAAAGAAATGGTCGACGGCAAACGCGAAGTCCGAACAACGCCCGCGCCTTCGGCTGAAACCAAAGCGGCTCCTAGCGCAACGGATGCCTACAGCGAACAACTCGCCCGTTCGATGAAACATGCCGCCGCGCTCAGCCTGGTCCAAAAGTTTCGGAACCAAGCTTCCAGCGCCTTGTCCGGCGGCGAGCCGCTCTGCGCGATGGTGGTCGGAAAAAATTCCGAATGGGCGCTGTCGTCGCTCTACGGCATTTTCTCATCGGTCCGCTATGCCGCTACGCTCTTAGGTCAAAATAACGTAGCGATGGTAGCGGGACGCGGCGAAGTGTTGCTGTGTGTACTCCGCCACAACATGCTCTCCCCCACTGAAACTCACGCCGGGCTGCTCAGCGAGACACTCACCCTTCTCCTCGCTCTCTTCGATCGAGTCGATAAAGAGGGCTCAGATTCCAGTTGCTATGCGGAAGCTCAGATGATGCTCAGCCTATATGCCGCGGCGGTCCCCGGCACTCGGAACTTTCATCCGACGGAAAAGCCGACCTCCGCGAAACTCGCCTAGTCGAAGGCGGCTGCGCAGCGACGCCGTTTACCCCGAGGGTTTGGCCTGGCAGCGCTTGGCCCCTCGCCACCGGCGGGCTAGGGTGCTCTTATGGTAACAGTCTCCGCCCCGGGCACGCCCATCGCTGGTTGCCACCCAGCGATGCTGATCGGACTGCTGATCGCAGCCTGCACCCCCAGCGGTCTGCCGCCGGAATCTCCGAAAGGAGCGCCGGCCACCCCCGCGCCCCTGGCGCCTGTAATCGTCGACCCGGCTCCCCCGCCCGAAGGGGCCGACGGCCAAGCCCCGATTGCAGCACCGGCCGCACTCGATGGTGGCATGGACGCACAAAATCCCCCCGTCAGTCCTCAGCCGTGAGCGCTCGCCCCAAGCTATAGCTAGCACCGAGGCAAGCTTGACGAACGGAATCCACCGTTCCATGCTGCGCCTGCCATGCCAACCAACGCACTACTTGCATGCCCAGGCGGGCTCAGCCGCAGGCTGGGCTCGATGGCGCCATCCGCTGAGAATGGTACTAGATCCACAAACGCGGGAGCGGGATCCATCGACACCGAAGCTGGTTGGTGGCGCCGATCTCGGTGAGACGGAATTGCCCCGCGCGCAAAAAGCCGTCTCACTGAGGCGGCTTTTTTTGATTTCTGCCCAGCTCCCCCTCTAAAGAACCATCCCATGCCTGAATCCTCACTCCAGTACCGCACCCGAGGCGGACTCTCCGTCAGCAGACGCGAGGAAGCCGTAGACCTTCGGGCCGACGTCCAAAACTTAATCAGACAGCTCGACTCTCAACGAGGGGTGTTGCTCTCATCGAACTACGACTATCCGGGCCGGTACACGCGCTGGGACTTGGGATTTGTAAACCCTCCGTTGGAGATCTCGTCACGCGGCGCTTCATTCCGAATCCGAGCGCTCAACGAGCGGGGAAACGTCCTGATCGACGCACTGCGCGGACCCATCGCCTCCCTCGAAGCCCTAGAGTCCCTCACCCAGTCGGAGACGGAAATCTCCGGGACTGTCAAAAAACCGAAGGAACGCTTCGCCGAAGAAAACCGCAGCCGTCAGCCGTCAGTGTTTTCTGTCCTCCGCTGGATCGTCAATTTTTTCTACAACGACGCCGAACATCACCTCGGTTTGTATGGGGCGTTTGGCTACGATCTCACGTTTCAGTTCGAACCGACCACCTTGCGGCGAGCGCGGCCTGATTCCCAACGAGATCTCGTGTTGTATCTGCCGGACGAGCTCTACGTGGTGGATCACCGCCGCGAACAGGCGACGCGTTACCACTACGAGTTCCGCACCGACAAGCTGAACACCGAGGGATTGGCACGCAGCGGAGAGTCGAGACCGTTTGAAATGACGGAACCGTTCGATGGCTACTGCGATCACCAACCCGGCGAATACGCCGCGAACGTGGAGCGGGCTCGGGAATCTTTCCGCCAGGGCGAGCTATTCGAGGTCGTGCTGAGCCAAACCTTCGTCGAACCCTGCCGGTCCAATCCGTCCACCATCTTCGAACGGTTACAGAAAGCCAACCCCGCGCCCTACGCCCTGTTCTTGAACTTGGGAAACAACGAATACCTCGTCGGGGCCTCCCCAGAAATGTATGTGCGCGTGGAAGGTCGACGTGTCGAGACCTGCCCCATTTCCGGAACCATCGCTCGAGGCAAGGACCCGCTTGAGGACGCCGACCGAATCGCCGAATTGCTCAATTCCAAAAAGGACGAGTCGGAGCTCACCATGTGCACGGATGTGGACCGGAATGACAAGAGCCGCATCTGTGAGCCAGGCTCCGTCAAGATCCTCGGGCGTCGCCAAATCGAACTCTACTCCCGGCTGATTCATACGGTCGATCACGTAGAAGGTCAGCTGCGAGAAGAGTTCGACGCCCTGGACGCCTTCCTCACGCACACGTGGGCTGTCACGGTCACTGGCGCGCCCAAACCGGCGGCGATCCAACGAGTCGAGGACGACGAACGCTCCCCCCGTGCCTGGTACGGCGGCGCCATCGGCATGATCGGCTTCGATGGCAATCTCAATACGGGTCTCACGCTGAGAACGGTGCACCTCCACGACGGCGTGGCGGAAGTTCGTGCTGGCGCCACTCTGCTCTACGATTCTGATCCCGACGCTGAGGAACGAGAAACACGGGTCAAAGCCTCGGCGTTCCTGGACGCGATCAGCGCGGACCCGAAACCCGTAGGGAGAGCTCACATCGCTCCCGTGTCTGGCGCCGGCGCCAGCGTGCTGCTGCTCGACCACGAGGACTCCTTCGTGCACACCTTGGCAAACTATCTACGCCAGACCGGCGCCTCCGTTATCACTCTCCGCCGTGACCAAGCCATGGCAGAGATCGACCAGATCAAACCCAACTTAGTGGTGCTCTCCCCGGGTCCGGGAACACCCCAGGATTTCAAAGTGGCTGACTCCGTAGGGGAAGCCATCAAGCGAGACATCCCGGTATTCGGTGTCTGTCTTGGCCTGCAGGGTGTCGTCGAACATTTCGGCGGGGAGCTCGGTGTTCTCGGTTACCCCATGCACGGCAAACCCTCGGTGATCCGCAAGCTCCGGGGCCCGCTGTTTGAAGGATTCCCCGACAGTTTCACCGCAGCGCGTTACCACTCACTATTCGCCAAGCCGGAATCCATGCCCGACGAGTTGAGCGTCGTCGCGGAAAGCGAAGACGGCATCATCATGGCGGTAGAACACAAGACCCTCCCGATCCGCGCAGTGCAATTTCATCCGGAATCGATCTTGAGCGAAACGGGCGGACACGGACTGGCCTTGCTCGGCAATTTGATGAACACCGTTTAACAGGGCTGACGGCGCCGAGAGCGCTCAGTACGCCAGGTGACCGTAGAACTCGTAGACGAGAGAGCCGATTACGCAGAGCGCGATCAACACCAGCCCACCGCCGAACACAATCGCGCCCGTAACCGCAGTCGCTACGCGAGTAACGGCCCGGCGGTCCTGAGACTGCAACCCCCGGTGTTCCCGTAGGTAGACCTGAGTCGCTACCCCCGGAATACTCAGTGCCGAGCTGAGCGCCGTACGGGCTCCCGACGGGCCTCGTTGAATCAGCGCAACGACGAAGCCGAAGGGCGAGGTGATCAGATCCCAGCCGCAGGTGTAGAGGCCGTATCGGCTCCCCACCGTAAGATCCGCCGGTTGTTTCTGGAGCCGAATGCCAAGCTCTAAACTGACGCCCCACACCCAGTGGAGGCCCACCATGATAATCGCGACCAAGGGCCAGCCAACGAACAATACCGCGATGGCAAAGTTGCGAAACACGGGAACAGAGGCAACGGTAATGACAAAGGTCGGCGCGAGCACATACAACATGGGCAACCACAGAAAATACGAGCTCCCGATAGCCAGCAGCTCCACTGCGAAGGCAAATCGGAACGCGGGGGAGACAAGGCCCTTCGGTAAGTTCGCGAAGAACTCTTGGCCTTCCAACGTTACCAACTCCACAGTCGCCCAGAGACCCGTGGGCGCGTCGATGAGCTCCCTTTCCCACGGAATGGTTCGAATGATTCCCGAGTTTTCGAACGATTTTGGCGGCAGCGCGCAGCCGGAACACGTCGCCATCCCGCACGCGGCACAAACCACTGCCGGCGGGATCTCAAAATCCGCAAGCTCGTCTTCGTCCTCCGTTGGGGAGAGCGCCTGCCCACGTGCCACTGGATCAGGGCTAACACACTCGCCTACGCCGGGCGACCGACCACCTAGAATATCTCAGCATTGTCCGCTCCGACGTCGTCCTTAGGACAATCATATTGCCAGCTTAGAGGCCGCCGCGCGTGCCCGTGGACAGTTCCAGTGGCTAGCTCCAACGCTCAAATAGCACCACCAGCGAACACAAGTCGACCGCCGGCGCGCCAAACTTTGCCTCTCCCGAGCGGATTGCGAACAATTCGGATGTGCAAAGTCCCTCACCCAGTCCCTCACGCCCGTCCCCTTCGTCCCGACGCCCTAGCCCCCATCCAAGCTGGTTTGTGACCAACGGGGTACGGACGGTCGGACCCATCGATACCTCGCTACTGCTCAGGGGTTACGTATCCGGTCGGATCCCAGCAGATTGCCAGGTCGGACAACCCGGCTGGAAACAATGGCGGCTGATCGGAAACACTCGGGAGGTGCGAGCACTTGAGCTGAGCTCACAAGTTACGGCTGAGGCCGGTCGTTTCGCCGCCGACAGCGCGCGGAGTTTTGCCCTGCAAAGCGCGCTCCCCGAGTCATTCTTTTCGAGCGCCAAGACGGTGTCGGACCTCGGACTGCTCGCCCTTCATCTAGCGGTCAAGCAAACGGGAGCGAATGTGGCTCTCCTGCACCGTCGTCGGGAACCATTCGTTGGCCTGGTAAGTTGCACCGCTCACGGCGACGTTGCCCACGAGCAGCTCGGGCAAGTGCTACTCCACCGAGACCCCGCGGTCCTCGCCGCAGAGCGCGGCGATGTCATGATCTCAGATCGCCACAGCTCAGAGGCCGCTCGCTCCACCACCCGCCGACTCAGCGAGAGCCCCCTGGCCGGTGTCGCGATGGTTCCGTTCCGGAGCGGGTCCCGATTACTTGGAATGATAGAACTGGGAAAGTACCGACACCGATTTCGCAGCACGGATGCTCACCTACTCAGCGAACTCAGTGACGCCACCACGGCTCGCCTGTCGTCCCTCGCCGCGTCGTAGTGACGCCCTCTCAACCACGCGCGAAAGACCTAGGCGGACCACCTAACAGGATCCGTCCGAACGTTTTATCTTGCCCCTAGATCGGGCAATTCGTTTCCGCTCGTCAAAATGGTCTGCTAAGGCGGCGCGGTCCCCAGCATGCTGATAGGAGATGCCAACATGTCGTTTGCAGCAAAAGTAGTGTTCATCACCGGCGCCGGAAGCGGCATGGGTCGCCTCGCGGCTCAGAATCTCGCCGAACAAGGCGCCATCATCGCCGGCCTCGACTTGAACGAAGACGGCCTGGCAGAAACGCGTGGCAGTTCGCAAGCCATCCACACTTTCCCGTGTGATGTGTCGGATACCGACGCGGTAGAGGAGTGTGTTCGGAAGACCGAAAAAGATCTCGGACCGATCGCGCGCGTCTACAGCGCTGCCGGAATCATGCCGACGGCTCTGCTGATGGATCAGCCCACTCGCACTATTTTGAAGATCACCGAGGTGAACTACTTCGGTGTTGTCAACGTAGCCAAGGCGACGCTGCCGGCAATGTTCGAAAGAGGTCGAGGAGAGCTGATCAATTTCGCCAGCATGGCCGGATGGCAACCGACGCCCTACCTTGGCGCCTACAACGCATCCAAGTTCGCGGTCGTCGCCTTCAGCGAGGTTCTGCACAACGAGAACCGAGGACGCGGAGTGAAGATGGTCTGCGTCTGTCCTCCCCCCGTCGCCACCCCACTCATGAACACGACCATTCGCCCCAAGGCCTTCGACTACGTCAACCCGATCAGCGCTCAGGACGTGCTGGATGAGATCGACAAGTGCCTGAAAAAGAATAAACAACTCTGTTTCCCGAGCGCCTCCAGCCGCGCGCAGTGGGTGCTCCGACGCTTCATGCCGAATACCATTTGGGCATCCATCCGACGCATCGAGGGACTCAGCTGAGTGAACTCGGGGCGCTCGATTCGGGCGCGCCCTATCGCCAGGCACGATGATTGGGCGCGACTGTTGGATGGGCGCGATCCTAGGGGATGCGATTCAAGCAGCGCACAACCCTTAGGATCGGCTGGTCTCGAAATCAGCGAGCAAGCCCGGAAGCTCGGGAAACGGTATCACGAACTTCAGCGCCAACTGCACCGGCCACAGCCCGTCCGGATCCCGCTCGTTAACGGAACAGCGCACGACAGTCGCTTGGAGCGAAGTAGTTTGCTCTGCGGTGGGCGGCAGGCGAAACGTGACCTTCACCTCTTGGCCCTCAGGCAACTTGGCCGCGGCTACGATGAGCAAACCCACTTCGCTCGCGTTGTGTCCCACCGCTACGCCACCGGTCAGCTCCCCAATCTCCAGGGGAAGCCAAAAATCTTTTCGGGGAAAGTTACGCCGCTCTTCCATATTACCTCGGGTGACTCGAGTACCTCCGGTGACTCAAGTCCGCCGTCACCTTAGCACGCACTGACGCCGCGTCACTGGCGCACGGGCCGGCTCGGAACGGCTTCAACGGGCGACGAGCCCTCAAGTCCAGCCGTCCTGGGGTGTCGTGCATTGGCCCCGTCGAAGCGACAGCCTCGCTTGAGGGACCCGACTAGGGACTACTCGATCTTAAGAGCGGCTCGGGGGCAGAATTTCACCGCGCGCTCGATCTTCTCGCGGTGTTCTTCACCCGGATTCTCGATCAGGATGTGAATGTTGTCGCTGTCATCGACCTTGAACACCTCTGGAGCCTCTTCCATGCAGACAGCGTTGCCTTCACACAAATCGTAGTCGACTAGTACTTTCATTCTTGCCTTACCTCGTAGAAAGCGCCCTTGCCCGGCCGCTGAGGGGACCGTCGCACGAACATCCAAGAAACGGAAGCCCCAGTAAATTGGCCATCTGAGGCAAGACCCAGGGGCCGGGGGAGTCAGCTTTCCTGCGCGATGGCGCCAACATCTTGGGGCGCGCTGGCGGCCCGCGCGCCCTGATGGCGAAGGTACGCGAGCGTCAAGAACTGATGAATCGCCCGGCAGGCATGGGTGACTTTGGGCGAATGAAACATATCAAAATTGTGCTGGGTATTCCGTAGCTCAGCAAAGGCCACGGGCTGCTGTGACACCTTGCGTAGTTCATCCACGAAGTACCGAGCGCCCTCCACATGAGTGAAGCTATCCGTGTCTCCGTTCACCACAAAGAACGGCGGGGCATGCGCGCCCACCCGATGTACCGGTGAGGAACGCCGAAACAAATCTTCGTTCCCCACGTAGGATTTTTGCCAGACGGACTTGGACGCAAAATCGACCAGTGCTTCGTGGGAGCGGTGCTCCGCCGTCACGTCATAAACGCCGTAAAGCGGCACGGCAGCTTGAACCGTAGTATCCGCATCAGGGCAGTCCGGCTGAAACTCGGGGTCGTTCGCCGTGAGCGCGGCAAGCGACGCCAGATGTCCGCCAGCCGAGCCGCCGGTGACGGCGATGAATTCGGGATCTCCGCCGTATTCGGCGATGTGCTCTTTGATCCATGCGATGCACAACTTTACGTCGATCAGATGTGCGGGGAACGCGGAGCGGGGACTGAGCCGATAGTTGAGCGCGACACAAATCCAGCCTTCGGCGGTCATGCTCCCCATTAGAGGCTGTGCCTGTTGCTCCTTCGAACCCGTGAACCAACCGCCGCCGTGGATCTGCAACAATACCGGCGCGCCCTTCGCTCCCGATTTGGAAACGTGAACATCCAACAGATGCCGCGGACCAGCTCCCGGCGCGTATCGAATATTCTTATGAACTTTGACGCGCGGATCCCACAGCATCAATGGCATGAGCCCCCGCCCGAACGGAGCCTTCCACTCGGTAGTGAGAGCGGGTAGCTGCGGCTCGTAGTCCCCGAGGGCGTCCCGCAGCGCTTCATCGAATACCTGGCGTGAGCCATGAGAGTCGCGCCAGCTGGGCAACATGCCGAGCCAAGCCACCACCGCCAAACCGAGCCCGATCTGTCCCGGCCAATCGCCGAGAGCGCCGAACTGAACCAGCCCCGCCGACACCAAAACCTGAAGCACGATTTGATGAGGCACGCTTTCGCTCACGATCCAACCCGCCATGAAACTGACGATGGTCATCGGAGTAAAAAACCGAACGGAGCGGTAGATATTGGACGCCACCCACGCAAAAAAACAGCCGGCAGCTAGCAAGCTCCAGGACGCGACAGCCGGAGTAAAGAACTCAGGCACGCGCCCCTCGGCGTTCCTCAATCACAACTGGATCTCCGACTGCGATCCGGCGGGATTGATTGGCGGTCATAAGCTCGGGCACTAGATTCACTCCAAAACACACCTTGTTGTTTACGCGGCGGAACGTCGAGAGCGTCGCCAGTGGCTCGCGACCCGACTGCAGTGTATCTGGATCGATTGTCGTCACGACGCAACGGTCACATAGCTTCAGCATTCGAAATCGACAGCCGCCAATGGCCAATAGCCGATAGCCATCTTCCTCAAACGCTCCCTCGCCGTCGATCACAATGTTCGGGCGAAACCGTGCTTGCGATATTGGTTCCTCCAAACGGGAGTTCAAATCGGCCAAGGAAGCGTCGCTCGTGAGCAGCACCGGATAAGTATCAGCGAAACTGACGTGTTCTCCGGGGCGTACTCCAGGATCGTCGATGTCGCGCCGGCTATCATCCGGCTGGAACACGGCGCGTACTTTCCGGTCTAATACCTCACTGAACCAATAACTGAGTTCCGGATCTTCCAGCGCCGTACAAGCGCTCCCCCACACCGTCACATTTAGTTGGTTCTGTGCGTCTTCCGGACACCACGGGCGACTTAGTGGCGGCGCCCCCTCCGCTGTGACCACGAGTTGTGGCGCGAGCCCAGACTCCACGATCTGCGCCCGAACTTTTCCCAAGGCACGAGTATCCCGTTGGGATAGGAACTTCCCGTTCAGATCCGTCACCATCCAGCGCCGATCCGCGAACAGCCCGCGGAGACTGATATCCGCCTCACTGACCTCTACTCCCCGACACGATTTTATCGGGTAACGAAAGAGAGCACTGACCTTCATTGCAAACGCTTGGGGGGGGCCCGCCGCCGGATCGCCGTCGCGGTTGCCCTGGCAGATTCGGCCCGTCGGCGCGCGAGTGCTTTGTGCTTAGGCTGCTTCAACATCGACACCGCTTTTTTGAAGCGTCGGGCCACGTCCGACCAGTAACCCCCATCATCCGTAACCGGGGGCACCAGACTGAGAATATAGGCGGCGTTGTAGGCAGCCAGCCCAGCCACCGGACTTTTGCTCTTGGCGATTCGGTCAAGCTCAGCCACATTGCCCACACCATCTGGCAGCAGCGGTCCGCGCACCATCATATCTGCCGCGTCCTTCGGTCCGTGCTGAAGAGCTGTCGCGACAGCTCCGACTAGCTGCGCTTGCGGTGTAGTGCCCGCTCCCGGAGTCGGAGCGGCGCTCAATAGACTTGCCGCTCGAGTAAAATCTGCAGACAGCCAGTACGTCTGTCCCAGTCGAAGCAAGACGCGCGCATACAGATCCCGTGCAGCATAGGGCAGCGCCATGCGATCGAGCCGCTTGCGAAATACCGACGGGATCCCCTTGGCCGACAGAGCGCGGAGGAACGGTTCGTCTTCCAAATGACTCGGATCCAGAAGAAATGGAGAATAGAAAACAGGGAGGTGCTCCGCCACGCGCAGCATGGCGTCGCCGCTCGGGCTCTCCGGAAGTTCCGGTAACAGTAGCTCGTCGAGGGCATCGATTCGCCGCCCACCGTAGAGGGTCGATAGCAAGGCGCGCGCCGCTACCACTCGAGCACCGCCAAGACTCCCCGTCTCCGCTAGCCTCCGTAGCCCCACCAGCGCGCCATCCCGACCTCGAGTCTTGATGGGGCCCAATGCCTGATCGAGCTGACCAAAATACACATCTCGCAACTCTTCATCGGAAGCGATCTCCACCGGTAGCGGAGCCGTCCGTATCGCTTCGACGAAGCGCATGTCCGCGACCCCAGCCGCCACCGCCACCACCCCGCGTCCGTAGCCCTGTAATTGCGCACCCAGCTTGGCGGTCGCATAGAGAGCCCGGGCCTGCTCCACAATCCAACGCCCCAGCTGTCCGCGAAAAAATTCGAGGAACCGTTCCCGGTTGACTTCGCCCTCCAGCACCGGAACCGACAGCGCCAGACGCGAGAGCCGAGCCGACAGCGCCAAACCGCTGAGTGCATCTCGAACGTCAATTCGCAGGGATGCTCCCTGTTGGGCCAAGTAGCCCTCCGCCCACACATCTGCGCAAAAGTTCGGGACCAAGTCCACCCTCAGCGTTCGCACCAATCCAGGCTCGATGTCCTCGCAGCTCTCGAGAGGTGCCAAAGCCCGATCCCGCGCAGCCCAATCAGACAGCTCCAGGGCATCGGCTAACTTCTCGAGCGGTACTCCCGCCCCGCATGGCTCGCTGGATAACGGCGATATTTTACACTCCGCCGGAGCGGGCGCGACAGCCGAATCGGCTGGGGGGAGAGAAAAGTCCTCCTCGGGAGGGACGCTGGTTGCTGGGACCGGCTCCGTAGGCGGCGGGGACTCGGAAGCCAAGGCTGCTCGTGGAGGCGCCCCAGCACAGCCTGAAAGGCCCACAACGGCAAGAATGGCAAGAAGCGTCATCGGTCGCATCCGTCCGGCATAGGCTCAAACCACTACTGTACGCAAGAGCCAGCAGGCTCTTGCCGCAGAGACAAAAACTGGGCTAACTCGCGATATGGTGACCTTGGTAACGGGAGGTTCTGGCTATGTCGGAGAAACCCTCATTCGGCATCTCCGCCGGCGCGGGGATCAGATCCGAGTTCTCGATCTCGTCGATAACAGCGACCGCCCCGACGACGTCGAATTCATCCGCGGGGACATTCGAGATCCCGGCACCGTTCGCGAGGCGCTCGCCGGCGTGGACCGAGTCCATCACAACGTCGCCCAAGTTCCCCTGGCCAAAGACCGTGCGCAATTTTGGTCGGTGAATGTCGAAGGCACCAAGACCTTGTTGAACTCAGCCCTTGAGGCGGATGTCAGCAAAGTCGTGTTCGTATCCTCCAGCGCCATTTACGGAATCCCCGCCAACAATCCCGTAGACGAATCCGTTCCCGCTAGACCCCTAGAAGAGTACGGAAAAGCGAAACTCGCAGGCGAAGATTTAGTGCACGGATTCGTGGGACGCGGACTCGACGTGTCCGTCGTCCGGCCTCGCACAGTGCTCGGGCACGGACGGCTCGGTATTTTTCAAATCTTGTTCGAATGGGTCCGCCGAGGACAACCGCTGTATTTGCTGGGTCGCGGAGATAACCGATACCAATTCGTTCACGCGGACGATCTAGCGGGCGTCTGCCTTCGGGCTGACGAGCACCGCGGCTACTCAGTCTGCCTGGCGGGAACCGACCGATTCGGCACCATGCGCGAGCTGCTCGAGGGCCTAGTGCAACATGCGCATTCTACCAGCCCCGTACGCTCCCTGCCCTTCCGACCGGCTCAGCTGATTATGGGTTTGGCTAGCAAAACAGGGCTCTCTCCGCTGGGCGATTACCACACTCTTATGTACGGCCGCGAAATGTACTTCGACACTTCCGAGACCCAACGCAAGATGAATTGGCAGCCGAAGCATTCCAACGCAGAGATGATCGCCGAGTCCTATGATTGGTACATCGAACACCGCGATGAAGTGCTCGCCCGCAACAATGCCTCGCCCCATCGCTCGGCGGTGAAGCTAGGCGCTCTTAGGCTTCTGGAGCTACTTCCCTAGGAGCCCTCGTCTCCGCTCGCAGAACTCGACAGCGGAGCTCTACAGGGCCCGCAGAACGGGGCCTCATTTGCCCACCCGCTCGGCACAAGCACAGCGCTCGCTTGCTCAGAGCGGCTCCAACGTGCAGTCTTAAGGGTGTCCTTCGATCGTCTCAAACAGGTGATGCAGCTCTGGGAACAGGGGCTGACACCGGCGAGCCCGCCGTGGACCCTCGACCCAACGCTCGGTCTCGAGCTTCTAGAATCCATGTTGCTGGCTCGTCATCTGGACTACCAAGCCCATCAACTCAAATCGGACGGGGTCGGACACTACACGATTTGCAGCACGGGGCACGAAGCCAACGTCGTACTGGGCCGGCTGACTCGGCCGACGGATCCGAGTCTCGTCCACTACCGAAGCTGCGCGCTGGTACTGGAAAGAGCCCGGCAGGTACCCGACTTTGACGCCCCAGAGGCGATAGCGCTGTCGCTGGTAGCCGCGGGCACGGATCCGGTGAGCGGGGGGCGCCACAAGGTGTTTGGCGGAAAGCCCCTCGGCATCCTCCCCCAGACAAGTACCATCGCGTCCCACCTTCCCCGCGCCCTCGGCCTCGCGCACGCCTTGGAACTCCGACGCAAGCTCGGTCTCCCCGAGTTAGGCTCACCCGATTCCATCGTGATGGCGTCCTTTGGCGACGCGAGCATCAACCACTCCACGGCAACGGGAAGCTTCAACGCTACGGCCTGGGCCCGAGCGCGACAGCTGCCCCTGCCCCTGCTTCTTGTCTGCGAAGACAACGGACTCGGCATCAGTGTGGCAGCCCCAGCAGGATGGACCGCCCAACGGCTCCGGAGCCTCCCCGAAATTCGATACTTCCACGCGCACGGTAGCTTGATGGAGATTTATCAAGTGGCGTCGGAGGCCATGCAGTACTGCCGCCAACGACGTGCACCGGCCGTGCTGCATCTGGAATGTCGGCGGATATTGGGGCACGCCGGTAGCGACGTCGACACCAACTACCGACAACGCCAAGAAATCGAAGAGGCCATCGCACTGGATCCGGTACTCGCTCAAGCTCGAAGCCTACTCGCAGCGGACATCGCCACAGCCTCCGATTTAATCGAACTCGACTCGCGTTGTGGGAAACGGGCCCAGAGGGCAGCCGACACGGCGCTGGCGGCGCCTGCGCTACTAGCAGAAAATAACATGAAGCCGTTACAGCTGGACGAAGCCGCGCTGTGGCAACGGTTTGAGCCCCGGGCGGAGCCAGAGCCAGGGCCAGAGCAGAGCCTGGCCCAAGGCATCAACGAGATCTTGTCTCGTGGTCTCGCGTCGGACCCAAAAATGGTCGTGTTTGGCGAAGACGTCGGTCGCAAGGGGGGCGTCTACGGGGTCACCAAAGGTCTCCGCGAGAAACACGGCGAGACTCGGGTGTTCGACACTCTGCTCGACGAATCCACCATCCTCGGCCTCGCCTTGGGAGCCGCTGGGATGGGGTTGATCCCCGTCGCGGAGATTCAGTACCTGGCGTACTTGCACAACGCCATCGATCAATTGCGCGGGGAAGCCATGACCCTGCCCTACTTCTCGAACGGGGAGTACGCCAATCCGATGATGTTGCGCATCGCGAGTTTCGGCTACCAACGAGGATTCGGCGGGCATTTTCACAACGACAATTCCTTCACTGCCATCCGCGACATTCCCGGTCTGATTGTCATGGTGCCGGTGACTGCCGAAGACGCCCGAGAGCTGTACGAGCTCGCGTACCACCTGCTCACCCGCGAACGACGTGTCGTCGTCGCGTTGGAGCCTATCGCGCTGTACCACGAGCGCGACATCTACGAGAAGGGAGACGGTCAATGGCTGAACCCCCGTGATAGGTCCCGACTCCATGGCCCCCTCCGTGTGTACGCTGGCCCCAAGCCCCAGGACTCCTCGGAGTTGTCCCCCCAGTTGGTCATGATCAGTTACGGCAACGGAGTCCGAATGTGTTTACGGGCAGCTCGCCAGCTAGAGCAGGAAGGCACCGTCGGTGTAATCGTTATCGATCTCCGGATGCTCATCCCTCTGCCGTGGCCAGCTTTGTTAGACGAGCTGCGCTCGACGGACCGGATCCTCATCGTAGACGAGGGACGCCGGCGCGGGAGTCTTTCGGAAGAACTGCTCACCGGGTTGGCGGAAGCTCAACTCGCCGCCCAGTCCATTCGCCGCGTATGCAGCCCAGACGAGCTGATTCCCCTCGGTGCTGCAGCAATACACGCCATGCTGGACGAAGCCTCCGTCGTCCGCATCGCCCGAGAAATGATTACCTCGCCGACAGCGGACGCCGGCTGACTCGCCCGAACCCCGAGCCCTCTGGTGCTCACAAACGCGGAGAAAAGCCCCGGGACCGGAGGCCCAGTGAGCGCCGGCCCCGGAAGGTCTGTTAGGCTCTCCAGCACCTATGGATTCCGTCACAGTCTTCCTGCTCTCCATCGCTGGCATCTTTCTAATCGGCGCGCTCGGCGAGATCATATTCCAACGAACGAACATCCCCGACGTCATCTGGTTGATCTTTGCCGGCATTGTCCTGGGACCCTGCACGAATATCGTTACGCGACCCGAACTGAACGCCATCGCCCCCTATTTCGCCGCCATCACCCTGGTGGTCGTACTGTTTCAAGGAGGGTCCACGCTGAGCTTGACGGATCTCTCCAAAGCAGCGCCCCGTTCCAGCTTGTTGGCGCTGCTCGCCTTCACTTGCTCGGTACTCGCCATTTGCGTGTTCAGCATGGCGGCCTCCTTCGTCGGAGCCCTGCCCGACTCGTGGAGTTGGATGCACGGACTGCTGCTCGGCGCTATTCTCGGCGGGTCGAGCTCGATCATCATCATGCCGGCGATGGCTCAAGCAAAACTGCCGTCCAAGATCGCGGGTTTGATCAACCTGGAGTCTGCATTGACGGACGCCCTCTGCGTGGTGGGTACCAGCGCCATCATCAACATCATGTTGTCGGGTATCTCCAGCGGGAACCCGGGCGGAGAGCTGCTGCGTTCCTTCGGTATCGGTCTGGCGATCGGATTGGTCGCCGGCCTCTTCTGGTTGTTGTTCTTGCGGGCCCTACGGTCCAGCGAACACGCCTACCCCGTCACCCTCGCGGCTCTGATGATCCTCTATGTGGTCATCGACAACGCTGGCGGTAGCGCCGCACTGGGAATTTTGACCGTCGCCGTGATGCTCGGAAACGCCAAGATTCTGGGTCAGGTAATCGGTCTGAAAAAATCGATTCAGCTGGGTTCCGCTCTCCGTGGCTTTCACAGCCAAATGGCCTTCTTCGTCAAATCGTTCTTCTTTGTGTTCATCGGCGCCATGCTCGGACCACCGTGGAAACACATCCTGCTTGGCATCTTGATGGGAGCCTTGCTCTACATCGCCCGAATCCCGGCCGTGCGCATCGCCTGCGTAGGTGGCGGCTTCGATGCCGCCGACCGGCGCATGATCACCATCTCCCTGCCCCGAGGCATGGCCGCCGGCGTACTAGCGACCCTGCCCGCGTCCGCGGGAGTTCCGGGAACCAAAGAGCTCCCCGTGGTGGTGTTCTCCTGTGTGTTCACCACCATTCTGTTTTTCGCTGGAGGATTCCCCGTGGCGAGGAAATCCATCTCCGGCGAGCAAGAGGAGTTCGAAGGGATCCTGCCTCCCGGTGCGGCATCGCCCGCCGGTTTTGAGCACCGAGAGACATTCTCTTCGGTCAATTTGATGGCTCCCGCCCTCAGCGCGGACACCACGCAACTCAGCGCGGTCGGCGCCGGAGCGATTACCCCAGCGCCGGGCCCCGCCAGCGCGACGGCCAGCGACAATCCGACTCCCGGCAATACCACTCAACTGAGCCGAGTTGCCCGCACAGCGGACCCCGCCCCGGAAGCGCCCGCTCAGTCCGACGAGACGAGCCCTTCCGATCCGACTTCGTCGGACAGCTAGCGGGATTTGCGGCGCCTTGTCAGTGCCGGCCGAGCCGCCAGCCGCGCCACCGCTAGCCCATCAGTTCGCCGCTCAGTCCAGGATGTGGACGAGCAGTCCCGATCGTAGCTTCGGTTCAAACCATGTCGATTTGGGCGGCATGATCGCGCCAGCGTCAGCGACGTCGATGAGCTGTTGAATCGTTGTCGCGTGCATCGCAAAGGCGACCTGACATTCACCAGAGTTCACTCGCTTCTCGAGCTCGCCGGTCCCCCGAATTCCGCCGACAAAATCGATTCGCTTATCGGTGCGAATCTCTTCAATTCCCAAGAGCGGACGCAGCACGTGCTCGTAGAGCAACACGTAGTCCAGTGAGTTCACAGGATCCTTCGAATCGATGAGCGAAGCGTTGATGGCCACTTGGTACCACTTGCCGCCCACGTACATTCCGAGATTCCCGGGAGACTGGGGTTCCGCCTCGGGGGTCTCTTGCACTTTGCCGATAGCCTTCACTTTTTCGATCAGTGACTCGGGAGTCAAGCCGTTGAGATCCTTCACTACCCGGTGATACGGCAAGATGCTCAGTTGGCTCGCAGGAAACAACACGGTCAAGAACCAGTTGTACTCCTCGTCGCCTGTGTGTTCGGGGTTGGCGGCGCGCAGCTCCGCGCCGGCTCGAGCCGCCGACGCACTGCGATGGTGACCATCCGCTACGTAGGCCCCCTCCACCTTAGCGAAAGCCCCGACGTAGGCAGACGGCTCAGCGACGGACCATACGGTGTGGCGCACTCCGTCAGCGGCCGGAAAATCGTACTCCGGGGTGCCGGCACTATCTCGCGCGATCAGTGTCGCAAGATCCGGTTCGTCTTTGTAGAGCAAGAACACAGGCCCCGCATTCGCTCGCAACGTGAGCACGTGACGTGTGCGATCATCCTCTTTGTCCTGACGCGTTTTCTCGTGTTTCTTGATTGTGCCGTCGTTGTAATCCTCGATGTGGCACGACGCGACGACGCCCAATTGCGTCACTTTCTGCCCCAGCAATTCCATCTCTTGGCGGTACAAATAAATCGCCGGTGCTTTGTCTTGAACCAACGCCCCCTTCTCAATCAAACCCTGAAGATTCGACTTGGCGGTAACGTAAACGGAATCGTCGTAGGGAGAGGTGTCGTCTGGCAGATCGATGTCGGGTCGAACGACATGCAGAAAGCTAAGCTCGTTGCCAGCCGCCAGGGCCCGGGCTTCCGCCTTGTTCACCACGTCGTAGGGCACGCTGGCCACCTGTTCGGCAAGTGCGGCAGGGGGGCGTAGGGCGCGGAAAGCGTTGACTCGAAGCATGGGGCATCTCTCTCGGTGAAAGGTCGGTAGAACTACGTCGTTCGCGCATCGCACGGGCGGGCGGACTGATCAAGCGCTCGCGTCACGAGCCCGAGCGGCAGGGGCGGCAAGCCCAACCCAACGCCTCCACACGGTGCCCCGTCTCGGTCCCCCGGCGGGGCGACGCCCCGAACCGAGCAAAAATCGCCAATTTTGGCTCGGTTCGGGGCGCTGCTGAGAGTTTGCGCAACGGTCTTGTCCCAGGTAAATTTGAACGGTGGATCTGCCTAGGCTGTTGAGCATCGACCACGACGCGGTTCTCCGAGAATTGATCGTTATGGCCTTTCCCGACCATGAGGTGCAGGGCGCTGATAACTGGGAATCCGGCTTGTCCCGACTGGCTACGGAACTCCCCATTGCCGTCGTGATCGACATGCAGTTGCCCGGACCGCCGGGGGCTCAACGAGTCCGTCAACTCCGCGCCTCAACGCGCACCAAAGAACTCACAATTATCTGCATTCGCCGAGCGGTAGACCCCGATGCGTGCCGGACGGCCTTGGATGCCGGCGCCGACGCCGTACTGGACCGACAGCTGACCGCCAAAGAACTCCGTCGCGGCGTCGAGTCTCAGATCCAAGCACGGGCCAGTAGCCGACCGACGCCAGCCCACCGCGACGACCTGTTCCTCGCCCATCGCCTCACCCACAGCCTCGCCAACGAGATCGATACCCACAAGATCATCGCCACCCTCTGTTCTGGCCTCGCCACTCTCAGCCAGGTCGACCGATGCTGCGTGATACTGACAGACCCCACCGCCCCCAATAGCGGTTCTGTGGTGAGTAACGACGATGACCGCGTCCGTCGACTGAACCTCGACGCAGCTCGCTATCCGGAGCTTGACTCGGCGCTGCGCTCGACGGAGGCCATCGGCATCAGCCAGGCGGCGAGTCACCCGCTGACGTCGGCGATCCACAGCAATCCCCCGGAAACAGTCTACGATTACCTGACGCTGGTGCCGGTCACGATCGGACGCCGCGCATGGGGAGTCATTTGTTTGCAAAGCTCAGAGAGCCACTGCAACAAAGACACGCTAGCCCTCGTTCAAATCGTCGGCACCGCCAGCGCCGTGTCTCTCAAAAATGCATCAACCCCCTCTTCTCCCGATCTGAAGCCCGGAACCGCTGCCGGTCAGCACAGCTTCCGCGTACCGAACAGCTTATACCAACGCTCCGCAGACTTCCTCGACAGCGCGGCCGATGGCGTTGTCGTACTGACCTTAGATGGCACGCTGCTCTTCTCGAATCCCAAGGCGAGAGAGATCGTGGGCTTTGGTGACAGTAGTGGCGCTTCCACGGATCTGCTCAACTTGCTTTCAGCTTCCGAACTGAAGCGGGCCACTGAGCTCGTGAGGGGGTTTTCGGAAGGCATCTATCCCCAGGGCTTCGAGCTGGAAATTCGCGGGCCGTCCGGCATCATTGCCCTCAACATCAACACCAGTTCCGTATTGAAGGACGACAACGCCGTATTACTGAGCTTTCGGGAAGTCACAGCTCAGCGACAAACGGAAGCCGAACTCAAGCAAACCAAGGAATTTCTTGAGCGCGTGATCGAGAGCAGTGTCGACGGCATCGTCTCAGCCAATTTAGAAGGACGCGTGCTTCTGTTCAACGAAGCCGCCGGTGCGTTGTTTGGACGTCGGCCCGCTGATGTCATCAACAGAGTGCACATTCAGGAGCTGTATGGCCCGGGAGTGGCGAAAAAAGTCATGCGACTGATTCGCGATCCGAATGTCACGGGACGGGACCGCCTGAGCGATTATCGCGTAGCGGCACTCGGACCCAATGGCGAAGAGATCCCCGTCATGCTCTCGGCATCGCTGATTTACAAAGACCGTCAAGAAATGGGCAGCGTCGGCATTTATACGGATATTCGCCCGCGCCTCGGCATGGAAGCGCGGCTTTCCCACGCTGAACTCGAGCTTCGGGAACAGGAAAAAGGCGCGGCCATCGCTCAACTTGCGGGCGCTACCTCCCACGAACTAAACCAGCCGCTCACGAGCGTGCTGGGTTACGCAGAGTACCTATCCAAGTATCTCGGCGACGAACCGAAGCTGCGCAAGGCAGCGGAGGTAATTCTCAGTGAAGCAGAGCGCATGACAGAAATCGTACGTAAGCTGGGTAAAATCACCAAGTACGAGACCAAGACTTACATCGGCGGCTCACAGATCGTGGATATCGACCGCGCGGCTGAGTCCTCCCCGCGGGGCAAGAAGTGAGTCAAGTCGACGACCCAACAGAGGAATGTTCTGAAGGCAGGGAGGATGGCTCTTCTGAAGGCGGGGCGGAGGGCTCCGCTGACGAGCGGCCGATCACCGAGCCCGTACCGAGCCGACGAGAGCCGCCCGACGAGAGCCGCCCGACGAGAGCCGCCAGGAGTCCCGCGACGCCCGTCGGAGCCGGAAACAATCCGACCGGGCAGTTCAGCTACTGCGCCGCTTGCTCGCCCTGGTAGCCGACCACGATCCCAACGATGACTATCAGTCATGCCTCACGCTACTGTTGGAACAAACCGCAGACTGCATGCCGAATTTCGCGTTCACCATTCGACTTGAGGGCGGAACCGACGGGGACTGCCAGGTGCACTACGCCGATTCCGACACAGTCGTCCACAACGCGCGGCGCCGCTGCTTCCCTGAGCAATCTCACGAACGAACCTTCCGCTTAGGTGCGGCCCTGGGCGCGTCAGCCTTGCATGTGGGCAGCGAGATCGATCTCGAGACCCAGCCCAAGGAGCTCGCCTTGTGCGACGACGTCGCCCGAGCCGCCTACGCGGTACTGCGTGGCAGCGCGTCTTCGCCCGATCCAGAATCGTCGTTGATCGAACGCTTGCGAGCGCAATTGGTCCAGACCCAAAAACTCGCCTCTCTCGGCCAAGCTGTCGCCGGGGTCGCGCACGAAGTCTCAAGCCCGCTATCGGCCATCATGGGCTACTCGGAACATTTGAGACAGCGTGCGCGGGCTGACGGCAGCGCGGGCGAACAGATTGAGCGTATCGGTCGCATCGGCTCGGCGGCAGAACACATCATGGGATTCGCCCAAGATTTGCTCAACTACGCGAAACCCTCCAGCGACGAAGAGACCCAGCTCAGCCTCAACGAACCCATCGAACGCGCCACGTTGCTATGCGAACACGCGGTCAAGCATCGCGGCATCGTCGTAGAGCTCAGCTTGAACGAACAACTGCCCCCAATACTCGGCATCCACAGCGCTCTGACCCAAGTGTTTGTCAACCTCATCACCAACGCCTGCCACGCCATGGAGAGTGGGGGCTCGATTCAGCTGTCCAGCGAGCTTCGTGAAGAGCGAGTCTTCGGCATCGTGAGAGATGCCGGAAACGGCATCGATCCCGCACACACGGATCGAATATTCGAGTCCTTCTTCACGACTAAGAACGACCACGGCACGGGTCTTGGACTGTCCGTGTCTCGAGATATTGTCACCGCCCACCACGGACGGTTAGAGATCGAAAGCGTCCCCGGTCACGGCTCCAGCTTCCTCGTGATGTTGCCCCTGATGAGCCCCAAAACATAGGCCCGGCCGGGAGCAGGCCATGCTTGGTTCGCCCTGGATCGCCGCCAAGTCGAAAGCGCCCGATAGCGCTACTTCGACAGCGTGATGACCAGCACCAGGATGCCGCCCTGATAGCTCTGGCCAGCAACGATAAAACGCTGGCCCAGTTTGGCGCGAACCTCCAGCAGCGGGAGGAACGCCTTGCCCCCCGGTTGGTCAATGCTCACACTGACTCGGTATCGATCGGCTGATAGCTTCTTGAGGAGCTTGGCGCGCAGCGAGCGGCCATTTGGGAGGCTCATGACACTAGCTTCGGATTCGAGAGCGAGCGAGTCCTTCTTGATCAATCGGTAGGAGCGATACGACGAAAACGGCGGCTTGCTGAGCTCGGGAAGATCACCCACAGCCGGATCGATGCCCTTCTTGGCGTTGGTCGCGTGCAGTACCAACACTTCGGCGCGCAGCTCGCTCTCGGCCGCCTTCTTCGGGGGGGCGGCTTTCTTCGGGGCGGCTTTCGTCGGAGGTGCCTTCTTTGGCGCAGCCTGCTGCCCGCTGCTCCCTTTGCCGTCCGGACCCTTGGCGTTAGCCGGTGCCGCTACCAACAAGAAACTTCCGACCGCGAAAATCAGAACTCGACCCAGGGGACTCATAGGGGACGCATTCTAGCCTGGTCGCTGTCAGATTCCACCAACCAAACAACGGGGGTGACCCCATCGGCAACGGGAACCACGAATACGGTCCCCCCGCCGCTTCCCAAATCTACCGCTTCAAAATGACAGGTGTCGGCGGTTGCGGGCTCCGCAGCTCCGACGCGAGCAGGACGTGTCGCCGCTGCCTCGGGAGCCACTCTGCCGGGCAATATCACCGGCGTCGGAGGGAGCCAGAGCGCACAGGCTGCTGCAACGGCACTACACAGCGCCAGTTCAAATTTTCTTTGGGGCAACCGAATGCACCGTGCTACGGGCAACTGAGCCCGCAATGCGCGCACGATGCGGTCATCCTTCGTTGAAAGAAACGCTGACGTGGGCGGGCAGTGGGCTCGGATGGCATCCGACCCGGCGGCAAGCTCGCGTGCCAACTGACGAGCTTCGGCCGAACGCCGGAGCAAGGCCTGAGCCCGAAGCCCATCCATCCACCCTAGTTCTCCATCGTGTAGCTGCATGACGAGCAGCTCTTCGTTGAGCGTCATTGGCCACCTCAGACTTTCTGGGGATCTCTCCCGAACTGTTCCCGGTAGCAGTCGGCGAGGGCGACTTGGAGTTTTCGGCGAGCATGAAACAGCCGGCTCATGATCGTTCCTTTAGACACCCCCATGGCTTTGGCCATTTCATCGTAGCTCAGACCTTGAATCTCGCGCATCACGATAACCCCACGGTGGTAGGGGGGCAGCTGGGCGATAGCTTCGTCGATTTGATCAGAAATTTCTCGGTTGCGAAGTGCACGGAGCGGGTCCGATCCTGGCAGCTTGGCCAACAGGGGCTGATCGCTATCCGCCTCGAGCAAACGAGTGTCGAGCGCTTCACTCTCGCGGCGTACCGGCTTGCGAATGAGGTCGATAGAGAGGTTGCTAACGATTCGGTAGAGCCAGGTGAAAAAGCTGGAGCTGCCTTGGAAAGACTTGAGCCCGCGGTGTACCCGAAGAAAGGCCTCCTGGACAACCTCGAGCGCATCTTGTTCGTTGCGGAGGATCTGTACAGCAATGGCAAAAGCGCGGCGCTGATGCCGCCGAACCAAGGCGTCAAAAGCTGCTGGGTCTCCCGCTTGAGCGCGGACGACAAGTTTGCGATCTTCCTCAGCTTCACGTTCGCGCTCCGGAGAGTTTGACGCCCGGGAGCGGGGTCTATTCACCCGTTCGGGTGGTCGATTGCGGACGCGTGATTCTGGTCCGGCGGGGGGATTGAATGAGGGGGACCCGGCGCTCGTCTCTGGAGTAGCCGCGCGGGTGAGGGAGCCTAAGAATGCAACTGAAGTAGCCATCGTACGAATTGGTACGCAGGCGACAGCCGGGATCTCCCCCCCGATGCGTGAATCCCCTATTCTGAGGGCAAAACCTCAGAATGTTGAGCGGCTCGCGGGGCTCTCAGCGGCTCCAACTGGACCCGGAGTGTGAGCGCTCTGGTGCGGCGAAGCACCTGTACCAACACAGGCGCTTTTTGGCTGCTAATGCTGACCCGCCAGCGCAATTGCTCGCTGCTGGTTGCCGGTTTACCGTCGAAAGCTACAATCACGTCATCCGGCAACAATCCGACCCGGGCTCCCGGCCCACCGGAACGCACCCGGGTGACCAGCACCCCACGTCGAGACTTCAGCCCTAACCTCGCGACATCATCGTGACGCAGGCTCGCCACGTGAACCCCCATTGCGCTGCGCTCGACGGCCCCATTCTCGATGAGCGCCGGAAGGATTTCACGCACCATGTCGATAGGTATCGCGAAGCCGATGTTGTTCGCGTGGGGTTTGACCGCCGTGTTCACTCCCACCACTCGACCCATCAGATCGATCAGCGGACCTCCGGAGTTACCGCGATTGATACTCGCATCAGTTTGAAGGAAACTGTAGTAGCCCGCCGTGTCCAGGCCTTGCACGTCATTGCGAGTACGACCCTTCGCCGAAATGATTCCCGCGGATACCGTGTGAGAGAGACCGAAGGGGTTGCCGATGGCCACTACCCAGTCGCCGACCTCCAGAGTGGACGATTCCCCAAGTGGCAGATGAGGAAGATTCTTTTCCTCAAGACGAACCACCGCGATATCGGTGAGCGAGTCCTCGCCGACGACCTCGCCCCGAAGCTTGCGTGAATCCCCCAACAGGATCTGGACGTGTTTAGCGCCGGACAACACATGGTGGTTGGTCAGTACATAACCGTCGGGGTCGAAGATGAATCCGCTGCCCCAGGTCACGCTGACGTTTCGCCCGCTGGCGGTGGGCATCGCCTGTTGAGTCTGGACAAAGACCACAGCAGGATCTGCCTTCCGAACCAATGGTGCCAAGCTCGGCACCCCTACGGGCCGACTGACGACCGCCGCAGCATCTCGCCCCAGGTTGGAATTGGCTACCGGAGGAGCGAGGGACACACGCCCGGTACTCACTTCCGGCGCGGTGTTACATGCCAGCAAAACAACACCAAGCGACCCCCAACAGGCTACAGCTTGGTGATTTTGCTTCACCTATTAGTCTTGACCTCGGCGAGGCGACTCCGCAAGTCGTAGATAACCTGCTCTAGAAGACGCTCCTCCTCACCCACCAAGTTACCCAGGGTTTTCTGCTGCAGCAGGCCGAGCAATTCAATGGTCTGAGCGGCCATGGGGATATTGGGGGGGCCACTGTGCCCAGCCGGATCCGGAGCTTCCCCCAGATGAACCATCGCGCTGTGACTCAGCGACAGAATGAATGTCCCGAAATCAATGGCCGGTAGTTCGCCTCCCCCGGAAGCTGTCACGCCTCCTCGCTACCGCCTGAATCTTCGGCTCCAGCGTCGGTCGCCGGCGCTGAAGGCGCGGGCGCACTGATCCCTAGGACAGCGGCCTCTGGAGAGCTCACACTGGCGGGGGGGGCCGTAGCAGCAGGCGGCGCGGCCTCAACTGGCGGAGCGGCTGCCACGGGAGGAGCGGCCTCAACTGGCGGAGCGACTGCCACAGGCGGAGAATATACCTGGGGAGCTAGAGCTTCGACGGGGGCTGGAGCTTCGACGGCAGCGACCGGAGCGGCGGCAGCCGGCGGCGAATAAATTTGCGGCGCGGGCGGCTCGGCGGCGACGGGGGCTGGCTCGACAACGGGAGCGGCGGGCGGCGTGTACACCTGCGGCGGAGGAGTCTCGATGCGCAAGGGAGCGGCGGGCGGCGTGGGCGCTTCCTGAATCAAGTTCGGCGGAGGAATAGGATCCGGCGAGGGCTCATGCACGATGGGGGGCGGCGCGGTGTCGGGGTATCCAGCCTCGGCGGCGCGGGCACTGCTCGAACCATAGGATGCAGAGCCGAGGGACGGCGAATACCCGCCAATGCTCGCGATAGGCGCGGGGGCTGCCGGCGGCGGCGGCGGCGGCGCGCTGGCAGGCACGGCGCCTGGCTTTCCAATATCAATGCGGTCGCATTCATCGTCCAAGTCCGGCAAAGCTGCGAGGCGTTTCTCGACATCGCCATCAGTGATCATTCCCTTATGAAGGGAACGTCGACGAATACGAACATCGAACTGGAAGTCATCGGGGTAATTCATGGAAGCGCTCCTGCAGCGGAATTTGAGAACGAGACCCTTAGCGGGGAAAAGACTCTCGGGCTAGGCTCTTTAGCCCGATGGGGGGCGGCGAAGCAAGCGCTCTGCGGGAAGCATATCCCGCGCCCCGGGAAGGCCCTTGGCCTCCAGCCGCAGATCGGCCAATTCGTCCTCTGTGGCGGGCCGAACCTGCTGGATTTCCAGGGACAACTGCACGTTTTGCCCAGCCAAGGGGTGGTTCGTATCCAGCGCCACATGGTCGGGGGTAATAGCCACGACTTTGAGGTAGGCGATCCGCCCATCTGCTGCCTCGGCCTCGAGTTCCTCCCCGACGGCCAATTCTGGCCCAAATTCCGACCGATCTACTTCAATAATGGCGTCAGCATCGTGGTCACCGAAGGCATCGTCGGGCTCTAGTTGGATGGAAAGCTTGTCCCCCGGGACGCGGCCGAGCAACGCCTCCTCCACCGCTGGTGGTGTTTGGGCGTGACCCACTACGAAACGCGCCGGCTCTCCGTCCGTTTGGGCCACAATACTGCCCTTTTCGTCAGCCAGTGTGTAGTGGAAAGAGACAACGGTATTTGGTGCCACCGCCACTGCGGTCGCGCCAGCTCCTCCAAAAGTCTCCAACATCGCGCGGCAACGCTATCTCTATCTGCAGCCAAACGGAAGAGAGACCTGGAGCGAGGCCCTCCGGCAGCCGAATCAGTGCACCTCGGGCAGCCGGCGGGCAGCCAGAGCCAGTACGACGCCAATGGCGAGCTGCAGCTCCTCCGAGTCCGGGGGCGAGTCGTCGACACGGGTGGCCAGCTCCGCTAGATCGCGACTCACCCGGAGCAATTGAGCCTCGTCCAGTACCAGCTCAGCTTGCCCGCGCAACACCTCTGTTACCGCCCCTTGCCCATGCTTGAGCGCGCACGCCAATCGTCCCAACAAGTCTTCGCTCACGGCGGACAGCCTAGTGCGCGATTCGCTTCACTTGAAGGGAATCGCGACCATAAGATCCTGCGGCAGAAACAGAGTGGTCCCTATTTCGTCGAGAGAACTGCTCTCACCCCGAGTGAGCAGTTCTCTCGAATGCCCTTCCGTGTTTCTGAATCCCGCACTAGGGCTGAAAACCGTCGCCGTCGAGAGAGGGCCGCGGCGCGCACGACAGTGTTACTGCTCGCCCTCGTCGCCTGCTCTTCGGGTTCGCAGAAAAACGAAGCGCCGAGCGGAGCGGCTCCCGGCGCCCGGGTGTTGCTACCCAACGAACATGTCGAAATCCCTGGGGGGGAGTTCCTGAGCGGCAGCCGGGCCAGCTCTTCCGGTCGCAGACCCGCCGTGGAACCTCGCGAACATCCGGTCCAATTGGGGCCATTCGAAATCGATCGCCTCCCCTATCCGAACGATCCCGGGAGCACCCCACTGACCGGTATAGATCGGCAGCGCGCCGCCCGATTGTGTGCCGAACGCAAGCAGCGATTGTGCACAGAACTCGAATGGGAGCGAGCCTGCCGCGGCCCCGACCACAGCCCCTACGCAACCGGCGACAGCTGGAAGAAGGACTGCGAAAAATCGCCGGAGCTATGCCGCTCGGGCTTTGACGTCTTACGAATGAGCACCATTCGAGAGTGGACAGCGAGCGCCATCGGCAACCCCGCTCTGCCTGGACACTCTGCGGTGCGGGGAGCGCCCACCGACGCCAAGGCTGAAGAGCGCCGCTGCGGCTTGCGCCGGGCCGAAAAAAATTCCGCAGGCGCGAACGACCTGGGGTTCCGTTGCTGCCAGGGACCGCCGAACGCGGTCATCGTGACCGAGCCGTCCGCGGGCGAAACCTATCGAAAGCTAACCCTCAGTCGGGCGCGGCTCGCCAGTCTGCTCAAGAGCAGTCCGCAAACTCAAGACTTCGCCGCGGAAGCCACATTTTTTCGGGAGCCGGAAGCGGCGCATACTGTCGTGGATCGGGGGCCTGGTCAGCGAAAGGGTTTCCGCTTCACCGTCAAACCCCTCATCTGGAAGCCGGTTCCGGGTGCAGAATTTCTCGTGCTGACCGCGCGCTCCGGTAAGGACACAAGTCTAGTCGCCGTTTATCACGTGATGGGAGAAGACGACTATTCCCTCGCCTCAAGCTTCGTGATGAAGAAAGAGCCGGGACCGATCGCCCTAGCGTACACCCCCGACATTCGGCCACGGCTCCACTTCAGCAATTGCTGGGGCTGTCTGGGAGAGACCGGAAAAATCCTCTACCGAGAACCTGACCGCGCGGTGATCCTACAACCCTGATGCCTCGGGCACTGTGGGTCCACCGGGGACCGAGTGCCGCCCGCCTTCAAGCTCGTGGGATGACGAGTTCAAACAGCGCGCCTTGCTCGTCTTCGGAAGCGCGGGGCTGGATGCCGGCAGCCGCGGCGGCGATGCCCACTGACAACAACCCCAAGCCTCGACTGTAGCGCCCACTCGCACTGGATTTGGTGGAGACCTGAGCGGCGGCACCAAAGGCTGCGCCTCGCATCTCGTCCGCGATAGCTCGCCCAGGATCCCGTACTGAGAGTACGATGGTATCGCTACTTTCTTCTCGATATCCGAGGGTAACCTGGCGACCCGGCGGGCAATGCTGAATGGAATTGCGAACGAGATTAGCCAACGCCCGCGATGCCATCGCGTGATTGGTCCGTAGCTCTACTTTTGTCTCTTCGAGAGACGGTTCGACGACGAGCAGCAGCTCGTGACTCCGCGCGGCCTGAGCGCACCGACCCACGACTTCATTTACAAATGCGGAGAGCGACACAGTGGACACCGACGGGGCTGCTTGCTGCCCGAGCATCTCAGCGAAGAGATCCAAATTGTCGATGATGTGCCCGAGGCCGTCGCAGGACGCCATGCCGTCTACCAACGCCTCCTTGGTATCCAAGCTCGTATCCCCGACAACACTGTCCAGAAAACCCACGTTGGAATGCAGCGCAGACAGCGGATTGCGAAGATCGTGGGCCACCAACCCCAGCAGTTCGCCAATTAACTTCGAATCCATGTTTCCTTCCCGAGGACAAACAGCGCGACGCTCTCAGCCCCAACCCCCAACGGAGTCGGCTCCGCAGACAAAACTGACATGACATCAGCGTACAAGAAACGAAGTCACGGGGGCCTACAATCACGCCGCGGCACTCGGCACCGCCGCACGCAGATGTCAGGCGCCGTCTGGAGGACGGATCCCTAGGAGGGACACCGGATCTGGCTCGTCAATTGAGCTAAACGCAGCCCTAGCGCCACCTCGAATCACCCTCGAAATGCCGTAGCGGCCGCTATATCAATGCGCCTTCATCTGAATGCGCCTCGCAGCCACGCCTAGGAGCTAATGTTGCTCGAGGTGAATAGGCCCACGCTAGCTTGGCCCGCGCGCGGCGGGCCAAGGCAGCTAGTGGGACAGGTCCTAGGCTTTGGGAGCCGCTGCCGGCTCGTCCTCTTCCCCTTCGTTGACGCTCGGTATCTTTCGGATATCCGGGCGAGATATCTTCCAGGCACGCTGGACGATCCACGAAAGCGAACGGTCCAGCCGGGCCGCTTCGTCCTTTATTTCCTGGAGCATCGCTTCCGGGAAGTACAGGCTCTGTTTTCTTTTATCGCTACCTTTGCTCACGGCACCCCGCTTCATGGCCATATGAGAAGAATCCCTACCAGTGCTGAAGGGAAAACGTACCACCCACGTGGCAGTACACGTTAATTAGGCTGCATCCGTCCCATCAATGCAAGCCCAAAACGGCTTCGCTAAGCGATGTCGGGAACGTCAGAATTCGCGCCGCCGGCCGAGACGGGAGCGGACGCCGACGTCGGCGCCTGGTCAGGCCCCAGGACGGAGAGCCAGCTTAGGTGGCGGGCAAGGAATTTTCCCGTGTTAGCCTTATTGTCCCCCCGCCTCTACCGGTGTTTTCGTCACTCAAGCGGCTGCACGAACGGTCTGTACGGCCACCGGCTCCACTCCAAATTTAACGAGCGCGAATCAGACGCCAGAAAACTGGCGCTCGGGCGACAACGCCAAATGGGACGGCCAGTCGCCGAAAGTTGTGCCGTCCATGGACTGCGATGAGTCATGCTGTACGGGTGGCCCCCCCCGAGGACATCGAAAATCAACGAAACGCCTCCGCGCCTCCGCGCCGACCGACGCGGTCGATTGTGGACAAACTACTCCGCTACGCGGCACTGACGCTGTGTGCCTTCGCTGGAGGTGCCTGTGCGGGCGGGCTCAGCGCGGCAACAGCCGAGGCTGATAGTCCCTACGGCTTCCTGCGTCAGCTCGCACGGGTCCTGGTACTGGTCGAGAGCGAATACGTCGAGCCGGTAGATCGTGAGCGTCTGCTGGAGGGTGCCATCAAAGGCATGGTTGCCGAACTCGACCCACACTCGGCCTACTATCCCCCTAGAGATTTCGCGGTCCGCCAAGCCGACACTCAGGGAAAGTTCGGCGGCGTAGGCGTAGAGGTCGAATTCCAAAACGACAAGATCATCGTCATCACTCCCATCGAGGGCTCCCCCGCCGCTCGAGCCGGAATCCTCAGTGGTGATGAAATCGTCACCATCGATCGGGTGCCAGTTCACGGTAAGGCCGTGCCGGATCTCGTGCGACGCATGCGAGGCGAATCCGGAAGCACCGTCACCATTTCAGTGCGACGCAAGGGGCACGAAAAGCTCCTGGTGATCGCGCTCAAGCGAGAAATTATTCGTGTTGCCAGCGTCGGCAGCAAGTTGCTCGAAGGCAAGATCGCCTACATTCGCCTGAAACAATTTCACCGAGGCACCCACGAAGAACTGTTGGAGCAGGTCGGGCAGCTACGCCGTGCGGCGGGCGGCGCCCCGCTGGGCCTGCTCCTCGATCTTCGGAATAACCCGGGCGGGCTGGTGGACGAAGCCGCCGCCGTCGCCGACGAGCTGTTGAGCGACATGCCGATCTACTCGACGCGACACCGCGGTGAAATTGTGGAGGAAGTTCACGCCAATCGAGGCGGCGCCTTGTCGGACCTCCCCATGACCGCGCTGGTGAATCAGTACACGATCAGTGCTGCCGAACTGATTGCTGGCGCGCTTCAGGACAATCATCGAGCCAGCCTGGTAGGAGCCCAGAGCTTCGGCAAGGGTTCCGTTCAGACCTACCTGGACTTGCCCGGCGGCGCGGGGCTCGTGCTCACCACCATGCGCTACTACACCCCAAAAGGGCGTTCCATTCAGGCTCAAGGCGTGCGCCCCGATGTATTGGTCGAAGCCGCCTATGTCGCCGATCGCAGCTTCGGCATCTTGCGCGAAAGCGACCACGAAAATCATCTACCCGCCGAAGGGGCCACTGGCAAGGACCCCCCGGATGCCAAGGTGATTCGCCAGCAGAAGTATCCCGAGAAGAATGCCGACGGTATCTCTGACACCCACATGGGCATGGTCCGGGACGTTCCGTTCAACCCCGCGGGCGGGCCTGACTTCGCTCTGTCGATTGGATATCAGATGCTTCGCGAAACCGTGCGCAAGCTGCAGCACGAGCAAGACGGCTGACATCAATACTGAGCGTTGGGGGCCGTTTGGACGGGGACAAAACAACAAAGAACGCCGAGATCCGAAGATCCCGGCGTCATTTGAGCGCTGTCGACTATCGACCTGCGTTCAGCTAGCGACCAGCTAACGTAATACGTACTGCAAGATGCCGCCATGTCGGTAGTAGTCGAGCTCCACCAATGTATCGATGCGAGACTTGACGGTGAACTCTTGCTTCTTGCCGGCCTTGTCCGTCGCGGTCACCGTGAACTCTTTGCCCGGCTTCATGTCGCTGGCGATGCCGCTAAAGTTGAATACTTCTTCGCCGGTGAGACCCAGGGACTCCGCGGTGGCGCCGCCCGCGTATTCCAACGGCATGACGCCCATGCCGATGAGGTTGCTGCGGTGAATACGCTCGAAGGACTCGGGCAAGACCGCTTTGATGCCAAGCATGAATGTGCCCTTGGCCGCCCAGTCACGGGACGAACCGGAGCGGTACTCCTTGCCCGCTAGCACCATCAACGGCACGCTATCGGCCTGGTACTTGGCGGAGGCATCGTAAATGCTCATGGCATCGCCACCCGGGAGGTGACGAGTCACGCCGCCTTCGGTGCCAGGGGCGATTTGGTTACGAAGGCGCACGTTGGCGAAGGTGGCTCGCACCATCACTTCGTGGTTACCGCGACGGGAGCCGTCGGAGTTAAAGTTCTTACGCTCGACGCCGTGGTCCTTGAGGTACACACCAGTGGGAGAGTCCAGAGCCATCGCGCCGGCTGGCGAGATGTGATCCGTCGTGACCGAATTGCCGAGCTTCGCGAGTACCCGCGCGCCGGAGATGTCCGACATGGGACCCGGCTCTTCCGGCATGTTCTTGAAGAAGCTGGGTTGACGAATGTAGGTGCTGTGCTCGCCCCAGCCAAAGCTCTTGCCCTTGGGAATATCGAGCCCCCGCAGGCCTTGTCGCCCACGAAGGTATTCTCGTACTGCTTGCGGTACATCTCTGCGGAGAGGGACTTGGCCATGATCTCACTGATCTCTTCTGGGGAGGGCCAGATGTCCTTGAGGAAGACGTCTTTGCCTTTGTCCAGTGCTTCGGCTTCGAAGTCGACGCGACCGGCGATAGCGTAAGCTACCACCAACGGCGGACTGGCCAGGTAGTTCGCGCGGATGTCAGGGCTGATGCGACCCTCGAAGTTGCGGTTGCCGCTGAGCACCGAGCACGCCACGAGATTGCCGCTATTGATGGATTCACTAACTGGGGGAGGCAGCGGACCGCTGGTGCCGATACAGGTCGTGCAGCCATAACCCACCACGTGGAAGTTGAGCGCCTCTAGGGACGAGAGCGTGCCGGACTCCCGCAGGTATTCGGTCACCACGGTGGACTAGGCTGGTCTTGACCCAGGGCTTCACCTGGAGACCCGCCGCGGCTGCCTTGTAAGCCAGCAGGCCCGCACCGAGCATGACCGACGGGTTGCTGGTGTTGGTGCAGGAAGTGATCGCTGCGATCACGACGTCACCGTGGCCGAGCTCAAGGGTCTCACCCTTGAAGGTGGTGCTGACTGTCTTGGTCTTGTCCGACGCCGGGATCTTGTTTTGCTCGAGCAAGCTATCCCGAGTGGCGCTCCAGGCGTTCTTCATATCGCTGAGAGCCACGTTGCCCTGGGGCCGCTTCGGACCGGCCAAGCTGGGCACCACGGTACCGATGTCGAGAGCGATGGTGTCGCTGAAGAGGGGCTCAGGGCTGTCCGGCGTGAGGAACATGCCCTGAGCCTTGGCGTAGGCCTCTACGAGATCGGCAGTCTCGTCGCTGCGCCCGCTGAAGCGCTGGAAGTTCACGGTCTCCTCGTCAATGGGGAAGATGCCGCAGGTGGAGCCGAACTCGGGCGCCATATTAGCGATAGTCGCGCGACCCACGAGAGTGAGAGCAGCAACGCCTTCGCCGTAGAACTCGACGAACTTGCCATCGTCACAGCGCAGCAAGTTCTCCAACAAGATCTTGAGCGAGAAAGGTAGCCGCGAAACGTCCACCCCGGAAGATTTCGCGAACTTCTCCAGCCTGTAGTAGCCGAGGGTTTTGCCGCCAATTTTGAGGTCGCTGTAGGTCGAAAAAGAATCTGTGGAACGCGTTGCCTTGAGGGATCCTAGCTGTGCTGTCTGGTCACGAGGTCCCGCGTTCGGGGCTCGCCAAGAGAGCGTGAAGGTTCGACCGAACTACGGCCGAACTACGGCCGAACTACGGCCGGTTATCGTTAACTTTAGAGCTACCGCCAAGTTGGCTAGACGTGGGTTATTGCGGCGCTTCCAGCTGCGAGGCCTGAGACCACGGCCTCCAGCAAGGTCCGCGGACGACCCGCCAAAAGAGCGCCCGCACCGAACAATCCAGGCGCTCTCAGCCCGCCCGCGCGGTCGGCTTGCAGTCCGATCCGCTGCAAGGCGTCCAGCCCCAAGTGGCTGAGATCTAGCCCCGAAGCAGCGCCGGTGGACGAAACATGGGTGCCATCCAGGACCACATCGCCCGGAGCCTTCCAGGAAAGACTCGCCGCCGGGGCACCACTCAATGTTTCTGCGCTGCTTCCGAGTCTAATCCCCCCAGAAGCGAGGCCGCCGCAGGCAAGCACGATCCGGTCAGCAAGCAGGCTGCCGCCACCGCGGAACTCGATTTTCCAGCCGTCAGCGGTCCGCGCCAAACTCTCCGCCCGATCGCCTCGCATCTCCACGCCGACGGCCTGAAACAGTGCGTCCCTCCGAGACGCAAATCGGTGTCCCGCGGTGGAACGAAGTGCCCCGGCCCATTCACCGCACGGAAGCGATAAGGACTTTTCGAGGAATGTCCCCAAATTTTCGGCCACGCCGAGGACCGGCGGAAAGAGGGCCGCAGCCAACTTCTCGCACTGGGTTTTCAGGCCAGCTTCGAGCTCAGCAAAGCCTGGAGCCGTATCGAGATAGCCCGCGATATCCGCTGAAGGCGTATCTGCCCAGCGCCCCGCCCCGGCGATCGCGATGGCTTCAAAGTGCAGCCCTTGCGCTGCCAGCTGCTCCCTCAGAGCCCGCGCGAGCAGACGCGATTCGCTCTCGTTCGTGCCCCAGGCCACGACGCCGACGGTCGCTCCTTCTTGCAACGCGTCGAAGCGACTAGCGGGCAGCTGCCAGTCCGTCAGTCCGGCGCAAGCTAGCAGCATACCTGTATCGCTCACCACTCGATCCGGCTGCAGGCGCCAGTAGTTCAACTTCTCGAAGAACTCTGTGACCGCCGCGGTTTCCGAAAAACTCAGGGGGACATCATCAGCCCCGCCAGTCAACAAAGCTCCGCCAGCTAGCGCCGTGTCGCCATCGCGGTCGCACAAGACGATGACGTCTGCTCGGGAACTCGCGGCCCAAGCGCTCGCCGTGCCTGCCGCTCCCGCTCCTACGACCACAAGCTTCACTGCGCGTTTTCTCCGGAGCGCGGTGTTTCTCCGGAGCCGAGCGACGCTAAGGCCGAAGCGCTCAACATCGCCTCTTGTCGCGCTTGAGCGGGATTCAGTGCAGGCAGTCGACGGCGACCGGCCGATACTAGAAATTGCCGAGCACTTTCCCTCCCCCAGGACGGCGGCTGACCCAGTTCGTCGGCTACCACCGCCCCGCAGGAAGCCGCGCAGCGCATGCCTCCGCAGGCTCCCAAGCCGAGCCGGGTTCGGCGCGAGACATCTTCCACCGTCCGAGCGAGTTCTCCCCGCACCACATGGCGGACCTCGGCTTCTAGTACCGGCTCGCAGTCGCAGAGCACCCGTTTTTGCTCCGGATCGCTCGCCATCCGCTCGGCTAGCTGACGGCTACGACCGCCGTGACGATAAATCATGCGCACCGCCGCAAGCCCGGAAATCCCGTTGGCTACTGCGAACTCTTCGGGAGCGATCACTTCCTCTCCGCCCGGCAGCGGCATCGAATGGGTATGGCAGGCGGTCTGATTGCTCAAGCGTTCGGCCACCACATCGCTCATCTCCTCGGCAAACCAGCGATAACCCGCGAGCTTTCCACCCAGCATGGAAAACATGCCTGGTGCCCCCTGCGGACCGTGATCAACGATCTCGTGATCCCGAGAGAGCGCATCTTCGTGTTTGCCCCATTCGTAAAGGGTGGGACGAACACCCGCCGTCGTGCCGATAGCCCGGGCTTGTCGGATGCCTGGAAACACTCGGGCCACCGCTTCGAATAGGTAACGCACCTCGTCGCTGTTCGCAGTCACATGATCGAGGTCGCCGTAGAAGTCGTCATCGGTTGTCCCCAGGATACTCACGTTCTGCCACGGCAACAGAAAGATGGAACGACCATCCACTGCCTTCGTCAGAATGGCGTAGTTGCTCACCCGTCTGTCCAACACCACGTGCGTGCCCTTGCCCGGACGGACCCGGGCCACTTCCGGATTCAGCTTCGAAAGCGCCGCCGTGATCGGTGCCCAAGCGCCAGTCGCGTTGACGACAACACGGCAGTCTAGTCTGCCTTCTTCATGGGTGAGTTCGTCGCGGAACTTAACCCCGCTCACCGCGCCGTTCTCATCGCGTTCGATGGTCGTGACACTGGTGTGCACCTGCGCGGTGGCACCGTGCTCTACGGCGTCCACCACGTTTGCCACGCACAGCCGGTTCCCGTCGATGCCCCATTCGTCAAACGAGATCCCGCCTGCCCCCACGCCTAGTAATCCGGGCTCCGCCGCTTGAAGCTCATCGGCGGTGAGTCGCAAGTGGGGTTTGCCTCGCTTCAGCGGTTGGAATCGATCGTACGCTTCAAAGAAGCCGTCCAAACCCAACAACTCGATTTTTCCAGCAATGCCTCCGCGCTCCACTGGCATCAGCACAGGGATACGAAACAGCAGGTGAGGCGCGATTTTTTGGATATACCCAGAGTCTTGGCAGGACCGAAAAGTAACTTCCGGATCTTGGGTCAAGTAACGGGGCCCGCCGTGAATCATGCCGCTGGAATTACCGCTCGCACCGAAGGCGATATCGTTGCGTTCAAACAACGCCACTCGCATGCCTCTCAGGGCGCAATCCCGCGCGACGCCAGAGCCGTTCACACCGGCACCGATGACCACCACGTCAACCGAGCTATTTCCCCCGTCCATGAGTCCTCCGATTATTCACCATGGCGGAGCTTATTTGACACATATTCGGCCCAGAACACGATACTTGGCCGGCTCGGGCCGGGCCGCGTACCGTCGGCGGGTGACCCCTGGGCGCCCCACAAATCGGCCAATTTGTCGCAAACAGCCCTACCGCACGCTAGCGCGCGCCGCCGGCATGGCCGTGGTCATCCTTCTGACACCACTGATGGCCCAACCGGCCCACGCCCTCCGTGCCCAGCCGGGCAAGGTCAAGCCAGATAAACCTAAGCCACCGCCCAAGGGGCGCCCCAAGACCGTTCTCAACCGGCTGGAGTTTCCGCCGCTGGTCGGCGGCACCGCGTTCAAGAAACACCTCGCGCGATCGCTCAAGCGAGAAGCCCGACGAGCCGATTGGGGCGTGGGGCGCGGACACCGAATCGAATACCGGGTCAACGTCAGTGAGCTCACCGTCAGACAAGAGGGGCGCACACTACATGTGCATTGCCGGGCCTCCGGCAAGCTTCCCAAGGCCAGAGCGGTGAGCAGTCAACTGAGCTTCGGCGGAGACGCGCGCAACCGCGGCAAAGTCGTCAGACACGTTCTGGACATCGTGGCGCGCGGCCTGATCGCACGACTCGCGGAAATGGAGCGAGTGCGACGCGACCGTCTCCGACAAGTTCGGGCGCGGACGCCATCAGCTTCCTGAGTCAGGCTGACTGAGCACTAGGCAGACCCAGTCGTCGTCCGTGGTCCGAGCCGCAACACTCAGCCCGCAGGCAGCGAAGGCTTCCCGAACGTCGCCCGCCATATTGTCCACGAATCTCGACACGATCAACCGCCCTTCAAGCGAGAACCGTTCCGACAGAATTACCGAAAGACGACACAGCGTCGCCCAGTCCACGTTGACGACGACGTCGTCGAATCGCTGAGACATGTCCTCCCGGGAGGATTCGGCGAATTCGCAGACCTCGGCCACGCTGTTGAGCGCTGGGTTAGACCGCGACGCGTTCACGCCTCAGGATCGATATCTACTCCCAGCACATGGCGCGCGCCCAGCTGTGCCGCGACGAAAAACAGGATGCCGCTACCGCAGCCGAAATCGAGCACGGCAGCGTGAGGTCTTCCCTGCAACACCTGCGTCAGCTGCTCGGCGCACATACACGTCGTCACGTGCTCTCCAAAGCCAAATGCGGGGTGTCGCCGGAGCGCGATGATGTCCGGACCGGCGGAAACATCGGGTCCGAGCGAGGTGCGCTTGGGTCTCGCTCACATGCCGCAGCCATTCTTCGGCCCAATCCCCGCTGGTACCGACCTCGATTCTCAGTCCGCGATGGGGAATGGTTGCCGCTTCGAGCTGACTCGCAATCGAGTCCAGCTCACTCCGGCTGCCGAAGGCGATGAGTTCCGTCCCGCCGGGAGCGCCTGGCTGCGGGAAGCCCGCCACTCCCGCATCAAAGATGACTACAGCTCACCGCCTCCTTGTGTTCGCCAGCAACCAACACGACCAATCGGTACAGCGTCGTCAAAGGCTCGGTCGGACTCACATCAACACTCCATGAGCGTCCGGCTTCGGCAGAGCCGGCAGGTCCGTTTCTCCCAGGCGCTACCGAATGTTTATCTCGATGGTGGTCGAGAGCGCCGAGAGCGCAAAACCATTATAGAAATGGGTGAACGGGTCCTCCAAGACCCGACCGGCCTCGCTGATCAAGGCAAAGGCGAGACCGACCAAGACGGTGAGCGGCACCACCGCCCAGCTCAACTCATGAACGACGGCAAAGGGGAACAAGATCGAGAAGGCAATGACCAGCCGGTGCGCAAGAAAACCGTACAGCATAGGCATTGGCGTTTTCTTGATGCGTTCGCAGCCGCCCTGGTGGTTGAGCATTTCTTGCAAGCTTGAATCCAGGCTCGCCATGCGGAATTCGGAAATGATCCCAGCATCACTGAGCTCACGCACCTCTCGAAACTGCGCATCGAGCAGTGCGTGAGTGATGTTGCTTTCACCACGCAAGCCTTCGAGCTCTTCCGCTGCCAAGAAATTTTTGACCGAGGGATCCTTCAAGGGGTCGTCCTCCCTGAGCAAGCACCGCAACGTGTGAACGTAGGCGACTTGCCGACGCAGCAATGTTTCGGCGGAATCGCGGTGTTCGGGATTCGCCCCGATGTACTGCATCACCTGCGTAGAGAAATGCCTACACACGTTGACCATGCCGCCCCACAACTTGCGCCCTTCCCACCAACGGTCGTAGGCGGAGTTCGCGCGGAAGCTGACGAAGATGCTCAGTGCGCCACCGACGACGGCCAATGGCAAATTAGGCAGTACGTTTCGTTCGAAGTGATAGTGACGTTCCATCATCACCGCAGCGGTGCCAGCGACCGCCATGACCAGCGCATAGCGCCACTGCCATCTGATCATTTTCCAGATCGAAGCCCTCGTCGAAACCATCATAGCGATCGCCTTTCCCTCGCGGTCTAGTACGCGGTGGATGGCCTTGCTATCAACAAGCGTCTACCACAATAAGCCGTTTGAGCGTGATCCCAACTCGATCCGCTTGGCCTGCTGCTGGGATGGGTTTATCCTAGCCCAGATGGCTCACATTCTCTGGCTGGCTTGTCTTTGGGTATTAGTCGGCTGCCAGGACACAACTCGCGTCAAGCAGACTGCACCCGGTACGGCTACGGCTCAGGCAACCGTCGCGGTCCCAGCAAGCGTCGAGAGTTCCGTGCGGGCCGTGGTGGCTGCAGAGCTAGTGGTATCGCCCAGCTCACTGACGCTAGACGCCACACTGACCGATATTCATCCCGCAGCCACAGACGACTCGGTTGCGGCGATCATTGGCGCCCTCGAGGGCCATTGGCAGATCAACGTTCCGGACGACGCATTTGAAGAAATCGCCGGGGGACACCACAGCCTCGCCGGGGTCCTCACTGTCCAACAAATTATCGCGGTGGTGGAGCGAGCCAGACCCGCCGCACGTGTTCCCTAGCCCAAGCGTTCCCCAGCCCGAGCCTCAATCAACGCGACGGGTCCCACGGATTTAGAAGAACATGCC
>SPKZ01010870.1_pt1 | contig 40282 bp, 80 predicted proteins | sample 2456571 | NCBI WGS metagenome assembly SPKZ01 (sample SAMN11192286, study PRJNA482655) | marine metagenome | biome: ENVO:00000447; feature: ENVO:00000244|ENVO:00000211|ENVO:00000569|ENVO:00002023; material: ENVO:00002151; isolation source: ocean water from marine abyssalpelagic zone ...
ATAATATTCCCAATATCCATGTTCTTTACCATCCTTATTTCTTTGATTCTTTATCATATGTGAAATTTTTTATACAGCATTACCTCATCAAAATCCCAATATTCTTCCCAGTATCCATGTGGTTTGTCATCCTTCCAATATCCTTTATACCATAGCTTACTATCATAATCAGATTCTTCCCAGTATCCATGTCGTTTACCATCCTTATTTCTTTGATTCTTTATTATACCCATAAATTAATTAGTGTTTGTGATGTATAGCAGTATAATGAATATTGTGAAGCATAGGGACCAAACTCTTAGCATATTTTTTAGTTCTTGTTTCATTAGTTTAAATTTTAGATTTGTTATTTTGAAATAGGGTTTCTAATTCTTTTTCGCTACGTCTACCTAATTGAACAAATTGTGTGTTCATTAGTACTTGCCAATCCTCATTATTATTTCTTCTATAAGTTGTATATTCTTTACCATGTGGTCCTAATTCGGTTTCCATTATATGGTAGCTACAACCTATGTCAGTCCATTTTGTTATTTTAATTTCCTTTTTCATCTTTGTTTTATATTGTATATTTCAAATGACCACCTAATTTTAACCAACCTAAAGCTTTGTCGTAATCATAATCAAACCTAACTAAAGCCGTCTTACAATCCATTACACCAGCACCTGTTTCTTTCCTTAACTTAAATGACAATTCTTTTAATTCTTCTTTACTCATCTTTGTTTTGGTTTAAAACTTTCATAATATTTTCTATTGTTCTTACATATTTCTGTAAATGTCTCTAATGAATGTTCCATTGGTGTTACTAATACCCATCCATCCCATGATATTCTTTCGTGAGATTTAGCATATTCATTATACGCTTCTTTTATTTGTTCTTCTGTCAATTCTTTACTCATCTTTGTTTTGGTTTAAGTTATATAATTAATTTGATAGGGGTAATTTAATTTTTGGGTGTGCCTTATAATTAATAAGTGAGATATCATCAAGTGTATAATCTGAGATATCATTAACTTTTACATCAGATATATGAACATTTGGTAAGTGGTGTGGTTTTCTGGTTAATTGTTCTTTAATACCATCAACTTGGTTAAGGTAAATGTGGGTATCACCTAAGTTACCAATTAATTCATCTGGGGTCATATTAACTTGTTTTGCCAACATAAGTAGCAGCAGTGCATAAGAAGCGATATTAAATGGAAGCCCCAATGGTGTATCTACTGAACGTTGGTTATACATTAGAGATATTGCTCTGGTTGGTATATTGTATTTTTCATAATCTTCCTCATTTATGATAGCATCTGTGAATCTAAAGTCATTTTTTGATAAAACGTAGTCCATTCTCTCCTCCATACTCAACTCTCTTGTATAAACTTGAAAGAAGTTATGGCAAGGTCTTAATGTCATTTGGTCTAAATCTGCTGGATTCCAAGCGGATACAATAAGACCTCTATCATCTGGATTTGTTTTAAGTTGTTCGATTAGGTTTTGTATTTGGTCTATGTGTATTTTATATACTCCAGGATTAGTTATCTTTTCTTCTCTTGTGGCATTCCTTTCCCAACTTCTCCATTGCTTACCATATATTGGACCTAGGTCACCATGTATTTTAGTGAAGTAGTTATTAATTTTGATTTCATTTATAAACCAATTAATATCTGGAACATCATCATAACCAATAAATTTATTTAAATATGTTTGATAAGCATCACCATTCCATATATTGCAATTATTATCCACAAGGTATTTAATATTTGTATCACCACGTAAGAACCATAGCAATTCGGTTATGATACCTTTAAAGTACATTTTTTTGGTTGTGAGTAGGGGGAAACCTTTTGACATATTGTGTTTAATTTGTCTACCGAATACAGATAATGTTTTACCATTTCTAGTATTTTTTTCAACACCATTGTTAAGGATGTCTTTTAATAAGTTTAAATAATCGTGTTCTATATGTCTCATACTTTAATTTTATTGGGGTAGAATTAATTTTGTGGGGGTATATTTTATTTAAATTAATATATCTGGTTTATATCTGGTTTAGAGTCATGTGGGTTTTCGTTATTAAATACTAGGTCTTCTCTATTTATTGGTTCATCGATTAGCATTTCTATTAGGGTAGCCACATCACCTAAGAGTAGTGCTTCATAACCTAACTTAGTTTTATCTATGTGGGCATGTTTCACGAATTCAATTGCCTTTAATTTTTTATCCTTGTTCATCTTTATTTAATTCATTTTTAATGGTTTCTACTTCAGCCAGTAGGTCATCCCAGCATCCACCATAATAAGTGTCATAGCAATTAAATAACCCAAATCTTTTTTCATCACCATGAATTATTAATTCATATAGGGTGATTAATCTTTTAATTTTTTCGTCATTCATAATATTTATTATTTTTTTATATGTGAAATTGTTTTATTACCTTTTTACCATTGGAGTAATAATCTTCACAGTAGCCATGTTTTTTGCCATCCTTATAATATCTTTTATGATATACGTTGCCATTGTAACCATACTTTTCCCAATATCCATGTGGTTCATCATCCTTAAAATCGCCTTTATACCATAGCTTACCATTGGACCAATAAGCTTCATGGTAGCCATGTCGTTTACCATCCTTATTTATTTGATTCTTTTTCATATGCATTTGGTTTAATGTTTAATGGTTTAAAATCATCTTTTGGTTCACTGAGGATTAATATGGTTAAGAATAGCATTATTGTTAATATAACAAATACTATAGAATATATTTTTTCTTTTTTCATATATAAAATTGTTTTGTTTTTAGTGGGGCATGATGTTTTTCCCAGTAGCCAATTCTTTCACCATTCTTTTGATATCCCATAGACCATAATCCACCACCATAAAGCCTATAATATCTCCAAAGGCCATGTTCTTTACCATTAAGATAATTACCCTTAAAACATGGTTTACCATTGGACCAATAATCTTCCCAGTAACCATCTCTTTCACAATCCTTATATTGATTCTTTTTCATCATGATTAATTTTGAATAATTCATAAACACTATTTTCTGTTTTAAACTTAATATAGTCATCCTTTTGTTGGATTATTTCAATGATTGGTGTTGTCAACCATGTGAAACTTTTATCACCAAATGGAGACATCATTAAGCTTGTATTAATGAGTGGTTCATCATGTTTTTGTTTGAAGGTATTATCTTCATTCCATTCAACAAAAAGGATATCGTTTGATGTTTTGGTTAGTCCATCACGTTCTCTTATTAATTTCCAATTTGGTATGGACATTAAGTGAGTCAGTTCAGTTACTATATATGTTAATTTTTTATGTATATTTTCTTCTTCACTCATTTTTTTTCAAGTTTATTAGCATTATTAGTTCTACCTCATTTAATTTGTTATATATTTTTTTAAGGTTATTTCTAAACCCTGGTGGTTCGTGTTCATATGTACCGTTACAACATTTTCTAATGCATCTAAATGCTGATGTATCAATAAGTGTTAATTGATTTATAAGTTGTTCTTTTATTTTATTTTTCATATATGAAATCCTTTATTTGCATTATCTTCTTGATATATTAGTTTACCATTTATGTAAGTGCCCTCGAATATTAGCTTTCCACTTGGGAAATATCTTTCACAGAAGCCATGTTCTACACCATTGACATAATTTATTTTATATCTTAGTTGACCATTAGACCAATATCTTTCTGCATCCCCATGAGGTTTATCATCAACATACATGGTTTTATTTTCCAAGTAACCATCCTCACTATATGTTTCTGTGATACCATGTCTAGTATCATCTTCTTTAAGGGTTTCCTTAGAATATAATGCACCACTTGAATAATATCTTTTAACTTGTTTCATATATAAAATTGTTTAATGTTACATTAATAAGTAATTGGTGTGAGTGTAATATAGGTTAATTATTTTACTTATGCAAGTAATTTGAATAATATTAAAAAAAAATGTTTACCAACCGAAGTGGATAAACAAAATTAATGTTATTAATACAATGATAACCATGAATAAAAAATCTGAGGTTAATATATCTTTTAAGACTTTTATTATATTTTTCATATATAAAATTGTTTTGTTAGGTCACCACCATAATAATACTCCCATAGGCCATGTTGTTCACTATCCTTGTAACATCCTTTAAACCTTATATTACCATTGTCCCAATATTCTTCCCAGAAGCCATATACTTCACCATCCTTATAATTACCTTTATAACCTATGTTACCATTGGGATAATAAAATTCCCAAGGGTCATGTTTTTTACCATTAAGATATTGCCCTTTATACTTTAAATTACCATTGGACCAATAAACTTCATGGTAGCCATGTCGTTTACCATCCTTATTTATTTGATTCTTTTTCATATATAAAATTGTTTTGTTTGGTCACCATTGTGATGATAGTATTCCCAATAGTCATGTGGTTTACCATTGTTAAGATTACCTTTATGCCATACCTTACCATTAGAATCATAAGATTTAAAATACCCATGTTCTTTACCATCCTTAAAATATCCTGTATACCATGGCTTGCTATTAGGATGATACCTTTGCCAGATGCCATGTCGTTTACCATCCTTAAATTGATTCTTTTTCATATATAAACTTCTTTTGTTAACTTACCACAGGACCAATAAACTTCCCAATAACCATGTGGTTTGTCATCCTTATAATTACGTTTCATCCATAACCATCCATTGGAATGATAATATTCCCAATAGCCATATCGTTTACCATCCTTGTAATATCCTTTATCACTTATGGCCCCATTGGCGTGGTATTCTTCCCAAAGGCCATGTCGTTTACCATCCTTAAATTCGCCCTTAAACATGTTTTTTAAAATCATCATAACTTATATCGTTTTATATCATGAATAAAATAATTTTCTGGCCGATGGAGTCTCAGCATCCAGTCTTTTGTCGTTCAGTCCTTCTTATATACTATTAGATATAATTGGTTATTGAGTGGATTAATCCCTCAACTTAGGGGTGCTGAACCACCCCAAAATATTTCTTTTAATTCATTAATATCTAGCAATAAAAATTCTGTATTTTCATATATCATAGAATTGCTTCTATGAAAGTGACCATATATCCATTTAATAATATTATTATTCTTATTAAGGATTTCATACATGGTTGTTAGAGCACCTCTTTCTTCATTTAAGTCAACCATAAGTGTTTCATCATCTTCCGCATAGTTTAAAACGATATGACCTTTATTTACTGGGTCAGCGAAGTGTGGTGAAGTATGTGTAATAACATAAGAGATATCTCTTATATCGTTTAGTATTTCTTCATCAAGTATAAATTCTTCACCATACCAATATAGTTCTCTATTTGTGCCTCTACTTGCCATAAGTTGTTGGTCATAGAGTCTTGGTATTCTATCTATGCTTATTGCACCACCAACCATAAGGATATTAACACCATCAAGATTAATGATTGTATAATCTGGCACAAGATGCAGATTGGAATAATCCCTGGAGCCATCAAAGTAATCTGGGTTATCATGATTACCACGAATCACATAGAGTTGACAATTATGTTCTTTTAGTCTATCGTTTAACTTGATTAGACTAGTTTCATCATTTACTTTATTAAACCCAACCCCAAAATCACCAACATGGAATAATGTGGTATCATAAATCTTAGAAAGTTTAAGTCTATACATGATGTATTTAAAATTTCCATGAGTGTCACCGATAACTATAAAACTATTTAATTCAGTCATTGTTAGTTTGGTTTTTTTATGTCTTCATACATTAGCTTCTCTGTTCAGTCCTTCTTATATATTACAATTATAGGTATTCGGTATGCTTGTGAATTTTTTGTTTGTTCAGTCCTTCTTATAATATATAATTGGTTATTGAGTGGATTAATCCCTCAACTTAGGGCCGCTGAACCGACCCAAAATATTTATGTTTTTATTTCAAACACTGGAATGTTATCAGTCTTTACCAAAAACCCATCATTCCGAACAGCATCACTTACGAATTCGTTAAGTACAGCTTTTTCAATTCGAGAAAAGATGTATTTATAACCTATGATTAATTTTTTCTTACCTTTAAGTTTATAGTTCATAAGTATATCATTATACGCTTCAAATTCAGTTATAATATCATCATGCTTAAAGAATACATTATTATCTTTATCCACTACTAATGTCATTGTCTCCCCAAACTCATTGGTGAATAACACTCTCTTTTTTATCTTTTTCATTGTTTTAGTGTTTATTTATTTCTGGAAATATTTCAAGCAAAGCATATGAAAAGTGAGCAAGAATATTCATCAAAAGAAATTTCCTCTGGTTCAGTCCTTATTATATACTATGATATAATTGGTTGTTGAGTGGATAAATCCCTCAACCTAGGGCAGCTGAACCTACCCAAAATAAATTTATTTTAATTAATCAACTAAGATTGTTTTTGAGTCAGAATGTTTTTTAATTAACTTTTTATATTCTTTTGTATTTGCTATTGAAATATTTTTTGCTGCGTTATGGTCAGCATTATCTTTATGACCACAATTTGTGCATTCAAAATGTTCTTGAGTTTTTCTATTATCTCTATCTATGTGACCGCATTCAAAGCATCTTTGTGATGAGTATTTAGGTGTAACTTTATTTACGGTTATACCATATTTTTTTGCTTTATCGGTTATAAATTGTTGTAATTGAAAGTAGGACCAATTGCTAAGAACAAAGGTATTAATATTATTTCCAATACCTTTTAGGTCTTCAATATTAATTGTTTTGCATTTAGTTTTAAGTGCAAATTCTATTACTTGTTTAGAGAGTTTATGGTTATATGTTGTGACCCAATTTTTTTCTGTTGTGTTTAATCTATCCAGTGCTTTCATTTTTTGTTTTCTACCTCTACCACCAGTATTAAATCTTAAGTTTCTTTGTAGGTCTTTTTTCCTTCTCTTTAGCGTTAGTCTTTGATTTAAGAAGTTTTCTCTTGACCCTATTGCTAATGATTCATTAGTTGTATTAACTGAAGCATATAGTGGAATATTTAAACCTAAGTCAATACCAAGTGTTTTGTTTTCATCCAGTTCAGCTATTTCTTTTGGTATTTTAACAACCATTAGGAAGAATAGTTTATTTTTTTTGAATTGTATTGACGAGTCACACATTTTATATTCACCAGAAGCAATTCTATCCAAGATTGTTTCATTATCACTTTTATCTCTACCCAATCTTGTTGACATTGGTATACCAGGAGTTTTGCGAGTTCCAAATATTGTGAAGGTATAGTTTTTATTATTATCTAATTTTTTTAGATTATTTATTGTCTTTGACTGAAATGGTATTGGTATACCTCTTCTGTAATTTCTAATACTTTTTCTACCACACAGCACATCTTTTTTATCTGAGTTATAATTTTTGTGTATAACTGAATTAAGTGTTGACCTAATTATAGATGGGAGAATATTATAAGTTTCTTCATTAATAAATTTGTAACCAATATTTCTTTCTGAGCATTCAAATATTGTTGATACTTTTTCAGATATTTCTTTTGGTGTGATTATATTTTTGCCAGCACCCAAACCAGTTCTGAGTATATCTTTCAAATAGTTGAGTTGAACTATTTGGTTTGCATATTTAAATGTATGATATTCATAATCTCTTAATTGTTTATAGAAATTTTTTCTTTGGTCGTTATCTTTTTCGTTGACAAATATTTCAACTTTTCTTGTTATTGTTATTTTATCCATTTTTACTTTTTTATGTGATTAAATAATAATTTAAACTACTTTTCCCAGTGATTTTGTTCAGTCCTTCTTATTAATATATAATTGGTTGTTGAGTGGATAAATCCCTCAACCTAGGGCCGCTGAACCGACCCAAAAATGATTATCTTATTAAATAAGGTGTGGTGTGTAATCGTTTGGTAGTCTTATGTTTTTACATTTTTCATTATTTCTATACTTATTCCAAACATATGTTATTAACAACAATAAGTCTAAATTAGTTAATCTATAATTTTTATCAAACTTAGCTTTAATTATTTTATTTCTTAAAGCGTTAATTGGGGATTTTTCCGTTAAATTAAAACCATTGCATAGGCTTGTTAAGAATTCCTTTGCATCATTTTCATCAATTTCAGCCATTAGATAATAAAGTCCACTAACTAATTTTGGTCTTAACAAACCACTTGATTTAACGCTATTATAAAATTTAACACACTGACTAATCTTAGTCTCACCTAAACTATAATAATATTCTAGTAAATCACTATTGCTAAGGGTTCTATGTGAATGCACATTTGCCCCATATTTACCATTTTTAAATGCATAAATAAATTTAACTGTTGCGGCAACATGAGGGGCATTTGGAACATTATTAATCCCTAAGACATCAGAAGCGGAACGGTTGGTCCCAGTATCAATTGTTTTAAATGTATCTGGATTTAGACCAGTAATTGTAAATGTGAGTATTGGGATACCTGTGGCAATAACTGCCAAAAGTCGGTGTTGCCCATTGGTTAAATCACCCTTATAATCAAAAGTAATGGTTTCACCATTTAATTTCCAATTACCACTCTCCATTTCACTAATTAAAAAATTAACATTATATTTTTTAATTATCCTATTTTCATTATTATGGTTTTCTAATAATTCTACAGCTAACTCTGGGGTAAATGAAACCATACTTACTTTTAACCCATAATCTTTCCATTCAAATGAGGTGGTGCCATCAATGGTGTATGATTCTAAAAGAGTGTTTAATTTAGCCACTCTAGTAGCGTTGGTAGTTTTTGTAGCACCATTTTCTCTATAAGCAATTTCCTTTTGTAACATAATGTTGTTTTTTAAGTTTATTAAATAATTTAATTGTTTTACAAATGTATTAATTTTTTCACTATTAACCAAATTTTGGTAACTATTTATATGAAAATACTTTTTATTACGATACTTCCATTGATATAAGTTTCCCAAAGGCCATGTGCTTTACCATCCTTATAATTACCTTTAGAGCTTAACTTACCATTGGCATAATAATACTCCCAATAACCATCTAAATCACCATCCTTATTCCTTTGATTCTTTTTCATAAGATTTGGTTTCAAAACTATTTAATATGTTTATAAAATCTTCCAGGTATTTTAAATTTTTAAAGTAATCATTTGTGTGTCCAACAAAAACCTTCCATGTTTTATCTTTAACTGAATCATTGGAACATGTTATCAAGTTAATATATTCAGTATCATACACATAATAGTGGAACTTTTCATCCATATCATCCGATTCTTCCTTTTCAAACCCTAACTTTATTAATTTTTCTTCAGTTATCATCTTAATTTAATTTTTTAGTATTTTTTTAATGGTAAATGTGTTATTATGATGTATAATAACATAATATATTCCGCTGGATAGTTGGTTTAAGTTTATCTGAACATTAACTCTATTTATATGCTCTTCGTATAATTTTTCACCAAAACTATCATATATTAAAACATTTGAATTTTCAAATAGATTATCAATGTTAATAATATCACTAAATTGAGTTGGGTATATGTTTATGTTTGATGTTTTTGTTTTATCTATGGTTGGAACTGGTATATTACAAGTGTTGTTAAATATATCAGTTCTATATAATGCTATGCTTCCCCATGCTCTTAATTTTTGACCATTTGTGAAGCATCTCATACACCAACAAGGGACATAATCCATGTAATTCATAACAAGGTCCTGGGTTGTGCAAGATGTTGTATCTGTGTAGCAATCTCTATATAAATAAAGTTGGTTTGGTGTGTCATCAACATGGTCTGTGACATTACAATTATTGTAATCACCCCATATATGTCTTAAGTTAACCCAATGTCCAACCTCATGTTGCAAGACTCTTCCAGCATAGTCTTCATATAATAGGTTCCAAGAGGTTGTATCTTCACCAATTGTACCATAATCAACAACAACCCCATCAGTTGAATCTGGACCAAGATTTGGGAATTGTGCGTATCCTAATAGTCCACCATATAAATTACAAATCCATATATTAAGATAGTATTTTGTATCCCAAGGGGATTTCCCACCAGTATAATCAGATTTAACATAATTACCGTAATAACCAAACGCAGAATAAACTGTTTCGGTTCTGGTTATACCCTTTAAACAAAACTCCATTTGCATGTCAGCAACTCTGCTTTGGAATATATTTGGGATTGAATCTTTATCTGTATTAAGTTTTCTGAAGTCTCTATTTAGGATATCTATTTGCTCTTGTATTTGAGCATCTGATATATTTTGTGAACTATCATGTTCATAATAAACTACATGTACAACGCATGGTATTTCCAATATCAATGATGTATTAATAGTATTATTATTTATATAGTTTTGTATTTGTATTTCCATGCTTGCCATTTTTTGCTGGTAAGTTGGGTCATTGTTTGCGATTTGCTGCATGTGGTATTGTGTACCACATATTGTGTCTTGGGCATTTATTGTCGATACAATAAAAAGTAGGGTTAGAGATATTATTAGTGTTTTCATAATTAATTTAGTTTATATTGTTTCATATATTAAATTCTTTTGTTAGCTTTCTATTGGAATAAAAATAACATTCCCAATATCCATCTTGGTTACCATCCTTCCAATTGCCTTTATACATTAGTTTTCCATTGGTATAATAGGTTTCCCAATAACCATGTTCTTCCCTATCCTTGTTAAATTGATTCTTTTTCATATATAATTAATTAGACCATCTAGGACCAGCTTCACAATCAAAATCAGTGGCTCTATACAATGATTCAATATGTGTGGTTTCATCTGGGGTTAATGTAATGGTTATTGGACAATCCTCCTTTGTATGTTTATCCAACTTATCGGTTAGCCATGGGGATATGGTGAAAAATAATTTATCTTCTCTACCATATATTATTGCAGCACAATAATATTTATTCCAATCTGTTATTTGTATTTCCATTATTTTTTTTGATGTTTTAATATCATTATATCTTTAGTGGGATATGATGATACAAGTTCTTTTTTATAATAAGGGTAAAAATATAAGGTACCATCCTTATTTTTACCCACTTTTTCAAATATACCTTTTACATCTACCCAGTGACCTTCCTTTATCACATCACCAAACTTATCTTTTAGTTGTTCTATTTCTTCACGCATCATCTTTTGGTTTATCGAAGAATATCCAATTCGCTTTTCCCTTTCTTCCTATTTTGGAAATTAAATTAGAAGCATCTTTAAGTTTATCAATTAGTTTCTTCATCTTTGTTTTGGTTTTTTAATTGTTTTACATTTTCAAAAAAACTAACCCCATTTTCGTAAGATATTACATGCTCTTCTGGAACAACGGATGAGGTTCCAACCCTCTCGTCATTATAGCCCTTATCAAACCAATGTTTTTCCCTTTTAAAGACATTTAAGTCCGTTTTAAGGGTTTCTTTTAATTCTTCCTCCCCAACATCACCAGAAAGAAAAGAATCAACTCTATCAGCATATATTTCGGCTAATCTAAGGTGTCTCATACTACCCAAAAATATTTCTTTAATTTCAGATGAATAATCTTTATATTTCTTATCTTCTGGATACTTTTCGTAGTATTCTTGAGTATCAAATAACTCATCTTCTGGTTTTTCTTTACCCATGCGACTAAGACATCTTTCAATTGTATCATGGATGTCTCTTATTCTAAATTGATTGTAATCAAAAAAACCACCACTCATGTTTATATTGTTTTATATAATGTAAAATTGTTTTAAAATCTCAGTACTTGTTTCGCTATAACACACCCATTCCCAGTAAAAGACTGGTTCACCACTTTTGTAATACCCTTTGAAACTTGATTTGTCAATGAAATATTTTTCCCAGTATCCATCTTGATACCCTTGTTTGTCTAATTGATTCTTTTTCATACATGAAACACTTTTGCAAATCTACTGTACGAATAGTATTCCCAATATCCAGTTCTTTTACCATCCTCATAATTTCCTTTATAGATTAACTCACCATCGGCAAAATACCTTTCCCAATAACCATATCTTTTACCACCATTATTTAATTGATTAATTTTCATATATAAAACATTTTTACGAACTTACCACCATAATGATGTTCCCAATAGTCATGTGGTTTACCATTCTTAAAATTACCCTTATATGATAATATACCATTAGAAAAATAATAGTCCCAATATCCATCTAGTTTACCTTCTTTATTTAATTGATTCATTTTCATATATAAAAATATTTATTTATCTTATCATTATGATACTCTATACTGTAGGAATGTTTTTCACCAAGTGTGTATTTAACAATCTTATAAGGATTACCATTCCAATAATAATCAATGAATACACCATCTCTTATGCCGTTGGTATAATTACCCTCCCAAATTAAATGACCACTCCAATGATGTTTAACATACCCATGTAATTGGTTTTTATTGTTTCGTGGGATTCCCAATATTTTTAATTTGTTTTAAGAATATTATTAAGCAAATAATCCAAACATAAATAAAACAAAAAATACTATTATTAGCATTCTTATGATTGTTCTGGCTGGACCAATATGCCAAACTTTTTCTTCTTTGTCATATACATAACCATTAATCCATACTTCTCCATCAACAACCGTTAAGTATGGGAATGTACCTCTAACGTGCTTTGGTACATTATGTTCTTGACCATTAATATAAATTTTATCTTGTGCTTGGTAGCGCACTTCCAAATCATCTTGAATTATGTTAAACATCTTGTAGATTTTATTGAGTGAGGAATTTATTTTGTTTCAAATTCTATTAATTTATCCAGATATTCTTTAGCTTTTTTAAGGTCTTCAACCCCATTCTTATATTTCCACCTTGTAACATATTTTATAATATTACCTTCATAGAAACTTAAGTTATGTGAATGAGCATAATCCCACATTTCAATACCATTATTATAATAATCTGGATGTTTAATTTTTGACATATTTTAAATTAATTTGATTAGAAGCATGGGAAGGATTCGAACCTTCGACCTTGAGATTATGAGACTCATGAGCTGACCACTGCTCTACCATGCAATTTTTACCGTATGTTGTTGTGTGTAGGCTTAGATTTCTACTACCATACCATGCACCCTTGCCACGACAACCTTTTCTTTTCTTATACGGGGTTCTGCACCCTTGAAAAACAACACTAAATAATATAAATACTATGATAATTTTAATGAAATTCTTCATAACTTATATTGTTTTATATATTCGCATATTCAGTTAACCGATTCAGTCCTTCTTATATACTATTAGATATAATTGGTTGTTGAGTGGATAAATCCCTCAACCTAGGGATGCTGAACCACCCCAAAATATTAATTGATTTTAGAGTAATTCTATACCCATTTCTTTTGCAGATTCAATCACATCGTCTGACCATATACTTACTTGTACTTCACCAATATGTTTCTTTTGTAAAATAAGCATAGCTAATCTTGATTGACCAATACCACCACCAATACTTTGTGGTAATCTACCCTCTAGCAATTCATTATGAAAATATAAGTTTTTCCTATCTAAGCAACCTTCTATATCTAATTGTCTAAGTAATGCAGTTTTATCAACTCTTATACCCATAGAAGATATTTCAAATGAAGTACCCAAAGCTGGGTTCCAAATAAGTATATCGCCATTTAATCCTTTTAGTCCATCACCTGTTGATGTTGACCAATCGTCATAGTCTGGTGCTCTACCATCATGTTTAACACCATTAGATAATTCACCACCAATACCAATTAGAAATACTGAACCATACCTTTGAACTATTGCGTTCTCCCTTTGTTTGGCGGTTAAGTTAGGGAACTCTTTTATTAACTCTTCAGTATGTACAAATGTAATATCATCTGGAAGTGATAGCGAATCCTCTGCCCAACCATTAATTAATGATATTTGATATGTATACTTAATGGCATTATAAATTTTATTAACAGTGTCTTTTAGGGTATTAAGATTCCTATCTTCTTCAGATATATGTTTTTCCCAATCAAATTGGTCAACAGAAATTGAATGTATTTTTGACATTTCCTCATCTGGTCGAAGTGCTCTCATATCAGTAACGATACCATTACCTTCTTCAATACCATATTCTTTAAGTCTTAGACGTTTCCATTTTGCCAAAGAATGTACCACCTCTGCCCTTTGTTCACCCATATCCTTAATAGGGAAACCTACAGCCCGTTCTACACCATTTAGGTCATCATTGATGCCAGTACCTTTAAGCACCACTACTGGTGCAGATACAACACTTAAATTTAATTCGTCACATAATTTATAAAGAAATGTGTTTTTAACCATTCTTATGGCTTGTTCTGCAATTAATTTGCTCATGTTTTTTATTTTGTTGTTGAAGTAGTGTCAATATTTTTTGTTAATGTGTCAATATTTTTTGTTAATGTGTCAATATTTGTTGTTGAAGTATCAATTCCAGCCCTGGATATATGTTCAACATCTAGGTGTATAAGATTAACTTGTGGTTCGATATCATTACATGATTGAACCATAATAAACCCTAATGCGCCAATAGTAAGTGTGATAAATAATTTTTTCATTTTCATTTTCATTTTAATTTAGTATTATAATTATTATAGTATTTAGTGTCAATCCATTTAACAATGAACTGATATTGTTTTTTCATTCTGTTGCCATAGGTATTACTTGCGGCATATTTATAACCATTAACATCTTTAAATTTATTTGAAAATAAATCAAATATGGTTTTTCTACCACAGTCTAAATAATTTATAGCAATAAGTTTATAGTATGCTAACATCCCATCCTTTGTGGATTTGTATCTTAATACTGTTTTATTAGAATACTCACCCAAGTTGCATGGATTGTTTTTTGGGCTCCTACCTTTTAACCCCATGCCACTTTCAAATTGTGCTTGTGCTAATGCAAGTTCAACTGGAATGAAAACCCCATATGACTTATATGTTTCTCTAGCACAATCCGAAAGTATATCTCCACTTATTGGAGATGGTTTGAACCTACTTCTACTTAAATAAATATCAGCTCGTTTGCAATAAGTTTCCCAATTAATATCATCTTCAATGAGTGTCTCAATAACCTTACCATTATCAGAAGAATTCATTTTTTTTGGTTTATTTGTTTGACCAAGCAATACCCAAGAAACCAATAGAATAATAAAAATATTAATCTTCATAATTATTTATTTTATTCACTAAATTTATTTCTTTTTTTGGTATTTTAATGGTATAAGAACTATACCCACTAATGATAGCTTGCAAACCAGTGGCACCAGTTTCATATTCTTCAATAGTAGCATTTAATTTATTTAATTCATCAACCCAGTTTGATAATTGAATGATAGATTCATCACCTCTACCTAAGACAGCCAAACAATCATGCTTATGATAAGCAAGTGATGGTTGAATGTCATAAAATCTATCATCATAAAACTCATCAATTGCTTCACCACGTGTATTTTCAGCTTGTGAATGAGGATTGAATGCAATATAATTACCACCCTTAAGTAGCCCAACACATTCTCTACCAAAACCACATTCACCTTCATCCTCAAATAGTATCTTATGTTTATTTGCGAATTTTTGGATATTAGCTCGGTATTCAAAAATTGTTTTTATTGACATTTTATTTATTTATTTTTGTTTATGAAATTGTTTACCTCGTTAAAATCAAAATCCCTATCTTGTTCTCTACCATAATATGGATATGAAACATAGGAGTTACCATCAATAAGTTCAATTGAGTTACCACTAACACCGCCTTTTGTGATATCTAGGTTGTTGGATAGGATATCTTTTAGGTCTTTTTCTAATGCTCTGTTTTTTAATTTGTTCTTCATCACAATTAAATATTTTTTTTGTTAATTAATTTTTTATCATAAATCAAATATATAAAAAATATTTTAAAAAAACAAATTATTAAACAATTAAATTAAAAATATATTTTATGTAATGTCTAATGCTTTTCTAACACCAGTTAATTCATCCTCATCAAACTTATATATACTACCACTATCTGGGTTTTTCTTCCTACGTAGTTTTTTATTAAATAGTGCTCTGTTTATTGCCTTTTTATCATCTGGAATACCAATGGATTTCATGACACCAACTTGAGTGGGTGCTGTTGGGTTTAGGTTTTTATTCATTGCTCGTCTAACATCTGGATATGTATCTATTTTCTTTTTTTTACGGGTGGTCCCACCAGCTTTACTGGTATCACTTTTCTTCCCTGGTTTTTGTTTTGCGGCAGATGCTTCTGGCATAAATGCCTCTCTAAGTAGTTTTTTTATTAAATCTTTTTTCACTATATTTTAATTTATATTATAGTTCAGCCCTTCTTATACACCTTATTTAGTTATTGACCCAACCTATATATAAATATATCGATAAACGATAAAAAATGCACACAATTAATATTATGTGCATTTTTTATTTCTTGTATCAAAACATACAATGTGTTATCCCTAATCTATTGCATTTATTCCTTAGCTTTCGCAATACTTTTTTTTGTGTTAGTCTAACCGATTCCTTACTTAAATTAAGTTCATCAGCAACATCATTTATTGTTCTTTGTTGACAACCCAACCCAAACATAGCACTTATTATTAATTTTTGTTTATCGGTTAAACTTGATAATAACAACCTAATTAACTCTGGATTTTTTTCATTCATCAAAACAGAATCAGTAGGGGTTAATTCAGATTCTAGCATATCACCTAGTGTAGAACTACCTCTTTCATTAACCAATGGCCTATCCAAAGATGTCATACTTAAGTTTGAAATCTTTGAAATAATTTCTACTTGAAAATCATTATAATTTGGTATTTCACCAAGTATTTCGGAAACATCTGGGGTGCGTTCCAACTTTTGTGTTAATCTATTAACTTCAATATTAAACTTACTTAATTCAGCAAATCTATTTTGTGGTAATCGTATTTGCCTTGATGAATCTTTTAAAAACAGAAGCATTTCCTTTCTTATATGCCAAACAGCATAAGAAATAAACTTATAACCTGTCTCTGGGTTAAATTTTGTGGCTGCTTCACATAAACCCATATTACCTTGATTAACCAAATCCTCAATTGGGGCATCTTTAGATTCGTACTTCTTAGCGACACTAATAACAAATCTAAGGTTTTTATAAATAAGTTCATTCAACGAAGCCTTATCACCATCCTTCGCTTTAAAAGCACACTTTAACTCATCTTCTGTTGATTCAAACAATGGTATTCTGGAAACATCTGCAAGATACTTAGCAAATGATTTACTTTTGTTTCTATTGGTTATACTTTTTTCAATAACTTTAAAACCTCTTTTCATTTCATTTAATTTAATTAGTTAAAAAAATTATAAATCGTAACACTTTATTATTCTCCTTATTTTATCACTATAATAAACTTCATCCTCTTCACGGTCATGGCATGCTGAAGCATAAACACTACCACGATTTTCTACAAATTCAATACTTTCCTTAAGCGTTTTGCCACCGCACAGACTTTCTAACCAATTTTCTACTGTTGGTTCACCTTCCAATCGTTTCCAATACATACCCATCAATAATTTACTATGAGCACGAAGTGAGAACCATTTTGATGTAAACACCCTAAATTTATCATGAGGTCCATCATCCTTAGCAGTCACATGTTGACTAGTGTCTTTTCCCCAATATTTGTGCCCATAAATGTTGTTAGCACTAAAGGCAATATAGGAACACCCGTAGTTCGACTCAAGTATTGCTTGTGCGACATAAAGTTGATATGGTATTTGTGGATATACTTTTGACTCTTCTTTAGCACCTTGAATAATATAAGTTAAAAATTTATCTATTATTATCTTTTTTTCTTCTCTATCTAAAGCTTTCCATTCTGTTTCTGTATAATACCCACTCTCTTCTTCATTGCCCTCATTTTTTTCTTTATCTCTTCCAGGATATATTGGTTTTATTGGTCTTATGAATAGTGAATCATTATTTGGTAGTATTAAACCATGTGACTCCATTGTTAATTGAGTTGATTGGTTATTTTGTGTTAGGTTTAAATAAATTAGGATTATTGTTGAAAATGCTACTAATAAAATAATTTTTTTCATGGTTTTTTTTTAAAAAAATCGTTATAGCACAAATATAACTAAAAAAAATTTAATATCGAAGCATTATCTGATATAAATTAAAAATTGTTTTATCATATCACCATAATTAAAATTAGTGGCTTTGAATAGGTTATGAGTTTCTTTAAGATTGTTTATATATAATTCTTTATTTGGTGTTATATGTAATTGTTGTGTTTGTGATATGTGGAATTTTTTTTGGTTAATAAGGTAAAAAACTAATGATGCCCATCTGTCAGCAAATAATTCTTCAGAAATAATGAACTCATAAAAACTTTTAAAATCTGAAGTGGTTAACATATTCATATGATATTCAACCCCAAACTTATCAATCCTTTTTTTATGTGCAATTTCATGTAATAGGATAAAAAAAACCTTATGTAAATTTATTTCCCCAACACTTACTCTAGTCAGTATATCATATATGTCGATATATATACAATCTAATGTTGTCAAACCTACAATATCATCACTTAAACAGGCATTTATTATTTTTATATCAGACTCATTAATGATTCCAAGTATTGTTTCAAAATTTAAAAGACTCATGTTATTAAGTCTAAATATAAAATCTTCAAAACTCATTGAATTTTTCCATCTTTAACGTGATAAATTTTAAACTCATTGATAAACCCTAACTTAATTAATTCTCTTCCGAAGCTATTAAATTCTGAAATATGTGCATCTCTATCATCATACATGGTAATATTTTCTATGTTTGACATTTCATTTATTAAGTTAAATATTTGTTCTTTTTTATTTATTAATGTACTGCCACCATAATTATACATATATTTATCAAAATATGTGATACCATTTTTATTTAATACCGCTTCAACATATTTACTTAAATGTGTTTTTCTACCTGTTAACATAACAGTAAATGTGTTGGGGTTATCAATAGCTTCATTGTAAACACTAATTACGTCTGGTATCGGTGTATGTGTGAATATACTTGTATCTAATGATTCTTTCCTATCCCACCAACTACCCCAGTTCCAATTTTTACCAGTCTTTTCTTTATAGATATTTTTTTGTTTTTCATCACCCTTTCCAGTATCGATTAATGTACCATCAAAATCCATAATTACAAGTTTAGTTAATTTTTTTTTATTTGTTATTTCTTTCATTATAAGATTTATTTAATAACATATCTAATTTATGGCGCAACCATTTGAAAAATGGTACTGGGGACATTATTTGTAACTCAAGTTCAACAGCACCACTTTCTGTTATCCTCCTAAGTGTACTATCGCCATCTTTAAAGTGTGAACTATAAAATGAATAAAAATCATTTGGTTTATCTTTAGGTGTAGATAAAATATTATCTTCTGTTTTACTAACAACATGAAAATATAAAAAATCCACACCAATTTTATAATCCTTAATATTCATTTTAATTATTTCACCTTTTTTAACACTATACCACTCAAATTTGGTAGTAATGTAGAATTTATATTTATTATATTTTGTTAAATTTAAGTCAATTTTTTTCATAATTGTAGAGGGTTTAATATTGAATCATTATTATATAATTATATAATTGATTATTGAATTAACGCAGTCCCTCACAGTTCCTCTATAAATAATTTAATCAATTAATTAATTGTTGTATACTTCTTATTCTTCCCAATAAAATTAATGTGTTGGCATTTGCCATTTGGGAAGATTATTACATGTGACTGTAGCCAACCAGAAGCACCCTTATTATAGGATAGTCTAAGTTTTGTTGTTGTTCCTGTACATATAACATTATCAAACCTTGATGGAGAATGTGTATGTGCTGTAATCATCTTTGTATTTAATTTCCTAAACTGTGTTGCAGAACCTCTTGACCCATTACTACCTAAATCGCCATGCATTGCTATTTCGTACCCATTAACCTTATACGAATCATTATATGTTAGTGTCTTAAACTTAGGAAATTTTCTATTTATTAATTCTGGTATAACACCCTTCACATTTCCATCCGCATGTTGTTCTAATAACATCTTAGAGTATTCCATATACTCTATGGAATTTTTGGGGGTTGCCGATTTTCTCCAATCAGTTAATAAATATTTATCTAAATGTACATCATGGTTAGACCTAACTATTATAACATTTTCAAAATCTTTAAAATTATCCAACCCATCTAACATAACACCTATCTCATCCTTTAATGAATTATTACCATTTACCTCCATAGCATATTGTATAAATGGATTATCCTTTGTATGGTGTGATATTGATTTACCATCAAACACATCATGCAATATAACACTTTTGGGTTTTAATTTTGATAATAACTCAAATGTTTTTGACAATACTTTTTCATCATGTTCCCCATAGTGTAAATCACCAATAACTATTCCAGATATTTTATCATTCTTATTTACCGAACCATCTTTTATGTGAAAAAATAAATCATAAAATGACCCATTTTTATCACTGGTGACTTGTCTTGAATGAAATGTATTATCATCTTCAATTTCAACCACCACAAAACCATATTGGTGATGGAATTCTGACTTCTTCCCAGCCTTTGAATCTGTATAATTCATCTTTGTTATTGCACCAGTAGTCATCATCATCTTTGGACTATAATTATTAAGAACTGGTATCATTTTCATGTGAACCTTTGGATGACCAAATATACATGAATTGTCTCTACTCATACCTTCCATCCCAGACATTGGGTTTACTGCTGTTGGTTGAGTTCTAACATCAGACATTATTGTCATATACTTATGTATGTCGTGTCTTTTAGCACTTAAGTATTTTGTTAGGCTTTTATCCCAATAATCATTTGTCTTGTTAACTCTTAAGCTTGTTGGGTTATTATACCTACCAGCAATAACAATTATCTCAGCATCAAGAAATCTTGAATATGCTTCAATATTTTTAAGTAGCTTTTTGTGAACTGATGTGGCATTTTGTGCCCAAGTTATTATAAATCTTTTTTTATCCTTATTATGTGTTTTTGTTTTTGCCAATTCTAAATCTGGAGAATCTGCTAAGTTTTTTTTAGTTAATCCAAGCCTAACTGCCCATTTTCTAACAGTCCTTTCAGATTTTTTTGTTAACTCCATTAAAAGATACATTCTCTTATCCCAACTAAGTTCTTTATCCCAATATATCTTTTCAAAATAAAACTTATCATTATTAGTTAATTCTTTGAACTTCATATATAGTATTTATGAAAATCGTTATTTAGTGGAAATGCTACACTATCTTTTTAATATAGTACTTGTAGCCACTATCTGAATTTGATTGGAAAATGTCGGCTAAATTTTGAGCCTCATCCTTGTTATCAAATTCTATTATTTCCGAAAGACTATCAACCAGTATAACATTTTGTTTAATGTTATTTGGTAATATCAATTCCTTTATTATACAATAAATATTCACTTTCATGATTTAACTTTTTTCCATTCACGATTATGGTAACGAGTTTTGTATAACCCTGGTTCAAATGTTTGTTTATTTAGGATAACTTCAAGTGCTGTTGGCAACTCTTTAAGTAGTTTATCCATTTCAACTTTTTGTTCATTTGACCATTGAAATGGATTACCATCAAATGGGTCAAAATCATTGGGCTTACCATATAATATAACCCCCATGTCCTCGTAATAATCAAAACCACCAAATGGTGAGCCTTGGTCAGTTGTACTTATAAGATTAGTATCTGTTAATTCAGCCCAACCTAAATGTTTAACCAACTTTATATGGTTACCCGTTAATTTAAATTTTATTATTGACATATAAACCTTTTTTTTAAAACGCTAACTTTTTTATTATTTCACCTAGTGTCATTATTTTTGTTTTATATTATCTAATCTGTTCGCAATCGTATACCCAGAATAAAAAATGAAAATTAAAAAAATTAACATTAGTATAGGGTTATAGGTAGAATATAGACCTAATGTGGCTACTAAAAAACACATAATTAGATATCTACTCTTAAATAAAACTTGCTTTACTTGCTTATCCATAATTGAAATTATTTTTATTTATTATTATATATTTAGGATTTGAAATACTTTACAATACCCCCCCAAAAGTCCTCTGTTAAAAAAAATATTGGCTCTGAGGACATAGTATCTATAACAAAAGGCATGAAACCTGGAAGGATGTAATAAATAGATAATGGCCAAAATATTAAATTGAATTGTAACGCCATAAAAAAGTTGTCATCAATTGCCTCATAAAACCCGTTCAATTCTTTATCACACCATAAACACAAAATTAATACAAAAACAACACCAAAATTTAGCGCAACCAACCAATGAAGTACATATAATTGAGTTGCCTCACCTTCACCAGAATTAAAAAACAACCAAAGAACCCCACCAAACCAATAATCTAAAAGTAAAATTACACCAGATGCAATTCCAAGTTTTATCAACCCAACCCTATTTTCTTTGTGGTTTTCAGCTGGTAAAAGAAATAACACTAACGGTGCAAAAACCCAATAAATAAAAAATCCGAAAAAAATGTATTTAAATATATTAATAACATACTCCATCCCAACATCACCCATGTCCCATTCCATGCTATCAAAACCACCTCTACCATCTGGAAAACTTTTTAACCATTTCATATTTTATAATTTTTTTCATTAACTAATAAAACAAATATACATAAAAAAACGGATAAAAAAAATATTTAACCTCTTTTTTTAAGTTTTTTATAAAAATGGTATCCAATATTTCCATCAATTGAATAATGTGCCCACCTAAGTTCACCCTTCTGAACTCTTTTACCAATTTCTATAAATTTGTTTATTCTAGAGTTTTCACTGACCTTAAGGTAGTCGCTTGGGTTAATCTTTCTATTTGCATAGAGATTTGGTTTTTTCTTCTTTTTTGTGGTTGTTTTCTTTCTTGCCCGTTTTTTAGGTTTTACTTTAGAAGTTTTTCTTACTGGTCTTTTTTTTGCCATTTTTTTGTGTCTTAAGCTTTTTAATGTGTAAGTTATTGACGTTAATGAAACACCAAAATATACCTACTAAAGAAAAAATAAGAAGCATATAAAGGGTTGTCAACCCATCGTGACCATTCAAATCAAGATGTAAATCATAAATACCATGAAGTATTGTAGCTACAAATAACCCGATAAAACTAAATATACCTGTTCTAATTTTTTGTTTATTTAAAACCATAATATCCAATAACGACCTATTTTTAACTCTACCCCCAATTCTACCAATGACTATCCAATAACCCATAAATAATCCAAAAACTGTATGACCTATAACTGCTGTTATTGACCTCCACATAATGGTGGTAGTTGGGTCCACTGCTCTTAACCCATAATGTACATTTTCCACAATAGCGAAGCCCAAAGAAACCATACCAACATAAAACATGGTGGCTAATGGGTGGTCATTTAACTTACCCTTCTTTCGTCTATGTTTCTCTATTATTAAAAACACAGCAAATTTAGATAACTCTTCAATAAACGCAATTTGAATAAAGTTTTTAAAATGTAAAAACTCAAGTGGCTTGAGCCAAGGAGCAAAAACACTCTCACTAATATGCCCCCAAAATGGTGTGATACCAAAAAAAGATAATAATAAAACTACAGATAAAAATCCACCACATAAATAATGTAAAGCGATTTTTGGTTTTATGGCATTATGGGGAACAACACTAAAAATTATAAATGCGTAAATTAGTGCTGGAACCAAAGATAATATTATGATACTAATAATCCCCATAATAATAAATACTATGGGGATTAGGTTTTCAAATGATAATTTTTTATTTTTTTTCTAAAAAATTGTCATTCAAGTAGTTAACACACATCTTGGCAGATAATTCACTATCAAAATAACCGCTATCATTTGCTAACTGAATTAGTGTCCCAAGAGCATTACAAAGCGTTGTCATGTCTTCCAACACCATTTTTTTCGCTGATTCCTCATCATTTACCTTACTAACAGTATCTTCAGTCTTTGTAATTCTAATAGGGTCTTCCCTTTCGGTATCCAAATCAATTAATAATGAATTTTTCATAAATTTTTATTTTTATTACTGCTAATAATATCCCTTAATTTTGCGGCCTCTTCATAATCTTCGGTCTCAATGGCAAGTTTTAATTGTTCTTCATAACTAACTGAGTTGGGTTTGTCTATTGGTGATGATATCATCTCAACCTTAACTATCTGACCACCCTCAACATTCCAAGTGGTTTTTTGAAATGAAAACCCATTTTCCTCAAAAAAAATAACCTTGTCTGGTTCACCCAACTCATCTTCGTCTGGGTCAAAACCACCATCAGTTAAATTGAATGAATCTGTTAAATCATTTAATTTTTCTATCATCTCAGCAAAACTATTAAGTTCTTCAGAATCAATTTCACTTCGTTTAGACTTACCAAAGTATTTTTCAAATAAAGACTCAAAGTCATCAAAATTATCAAACATATTTCATATTTTTTTTATATTTCGTTATTTAAAGACATTACAAAAAAAAGACCAAACCAATATAATTATGCCATTTCTGCTTCTTTATGTAATTCCCATGCTCTACCCAATCTGGTTAAACCAATACCACCACCAAATCTTGGGAAAAAGTCATAAGATAAAAATTCTTCAAGTTCGTTTTCAACTCTTTCCTTACCAAAGAGTTCAAAAAGTTTTGTTGCATAACCACCATCCATTATGGTATAAAAAAAGTTTCTCATCTCTTCAACATTGCAACTTCTCTCGGCAGACCCTATTGTTTCTTGACCAAAAAGAATAACATCACACTTATTAAACTTATTATTACCAAGATATTTCATATTCCAGAATGGTGAAGTTCTATATGGGAATGTTTCTAAAGACACCGAATGACCAAGTTCCTTCCACATTTTTGATTCATGCTCATCCTCAAGAATCTTAACACCACCATATTTTTCACAAGTCTCATCATAATCAATACTAACTGGTGTATCAAACCCTAAGTATTCAACTAATTCTTTGTTTAATTCTATTAAATCTCCCATCTCACCCTTTGACTCAAATTCAAACATTGGGAATATCTTCTCATGTCTTCCAGGGATAGGTTCTTTTTCATCTCTATAAGAAGTGCTAATACAAAAACAACCCTCCCATTCTGGGTTCTTAAGCATTTCATATTCAAGCCACATCTGACCAGTTTGTGGTAGTGGCCAAATCTCACCATCATATGTGAATGTTGCAACCGAATATGGATTCTCACAAGCGGCAAGGATTGATTTTCTACTTTGAGTTGGTACCTCAACAAAGTTTTTAGATAAGAAGAAATCTCTTAATTTTTGTACAATTTCGTGATAAGTTTTTGTTTGTCTCATTTTACAATTTTAATGTTTTAATGTTTTAATTATTATATATACTAAAAAAAAGAACCAATAAATGGTTCTTTTAAAAAATTCTGGTATCTTGTACAAATAAGCTTGGGTTGGATGTGACCCAATTTATTAAAAAGTTTTGAAGCCCTTTTGGGAGTGGGTACCCTCCCATATAAATGACATCCGCAACAATGTGAAATTCTGCACCACCCTTAAATATAAGAGGTTGTGAATTTGGCACCCCTAATGTATTGTCATGTTTTAATCTATAAACAATATTTGATATCTTAACCTTAGCCATTATTACATTAATTTTGTTAACATTTAAACCTTATAATATTTATGTTAATTCTAATTTATTAACTATAAATACAAAGATAATTAACTTTATTTAAAAAATAAACAAAAAATATAAATTATTTTATATTTCCACAAAAATAACAACATTTGCTCGTTCTTTTTGGAATTTTATTTTACCATCGTATCCCATTTCTTTTGCTTTAGATTTATATTTATCATATAGCTTATCAAAATTCTCATCAAAAACTTTTATTTTTTCACTCCCTAGTTTTTTATATTTACAAGCCATAACCATTATATTTTATCTAAAACTTTATTTTTTATATTATCTGGTAACTCATCAACTATATCAAGTATATCAGCATATATATCTAATATTGTACCATCGTTTGTTATGAATTCATTTCTATCTTCATAATATTTCACTTCACCATATCCTTCTATGTTAACTTTTTTAAATTTACGTTTTTTTATTGGTGGGTTAACTTCAACAGGTACTTTATATTTTGAGAAATTTTTAACCCTTATAATTTTATCAACTTTAAAAGAATCCATTAAATGTTTTTCACTACCATCTTGTGAACTTCGCCTAAACATAATTGTTACTATCTCATTACGTCTAATTATTACCCATATTTGATTACCAACACTTATATCACCTCTATCTTTAACAGAATAATACATTATATTTTTTTTCACCATTTTGTCATAATACTGAACAACACTAACATCTCTATGCCTATTTTTATTATTTCGATTAACATTAAAATCACCTAACAAAATACCAAAAGACTCGTCAATAGGAAAATCATAATTTTTTACTGACTCTAAGTTTTTTATGATTCTAGTTTTCTCCTCATTGGTGATGTCACCATCATTCAATTTACCAAATCTATTTTTAAACCTTGTTATTGAGTGATGTGTTTCCAATGCCTCCCTTAATAAAACTCCAATTAGTTTTTTCATGATATTATAACCTTTAGTAATAAATATATTTAAAGATTGATAGTTAACCTAATTTTTCAAAAATTTATTAATATAAACACCCATACTATGATATATTTTTAAAATATACAACCCATTATTAAGATTTTTAACATATATTGTTTTATATTCTTCTTTAATCACCAATTTACCTGTTGAATCATAAATTTCAATATTGGATATCTCAACTTCATCATTTGACTTAATATATAATCTATCTTTTGTTGGATTAGGGTAAACACTAATGTTTCCACTATCATAACCTTCAACATAAATCACATGTGTGTATGTGGCATCACCTTTAAAGTCTATAAGTTTAAGTCTATAATAGTTATTTAGTTTTGGATATATATCTAAGTAACTCTCATTTGTTTCTGTAATTGATATCTTATCAAAACTACACCCATCTTCACTCTTTTGCAATTCATATGTGTCAATTAAATCCATGGTATCCCAAGATATGTGAATATTTTTATTTTGTTTTTCGGCTTCAAATCTTATTGAGTTTTCAGTGAGTATGATTGGGAAACAATTTACTGGATTTGAAAAGTCCTTGTAATCAAAAGAACCCATTTTAATATTATATATTAAGTTGCCATTATTAATCGTATTTGGTAATCCTGGTGTATCAAAATTAGCATCACCCCTCATATAACTTGACTGTTCTGTCCAGTCACTACAATCTAAAAAATAATTTCGACCAGTACCACTACCACTTAATACGTTAAATGAATTTTTTGACCCAAATTCGGGAGGAAAAACTGGGAATGGTGTCAACACATCACCATAAGAAAAACCATGGTAAAAACTAAAATTTGGAGCTCTTGTTTGTGCGACATCACCACCATTTCTTAACCCTATACTATTCCATGTTTGTGATGTTGTTGATGTGTAAACACATGGTATGTAAGATGGGCCAAGTGTTGAAGATGGAATCGATGTACATCTTTCCAGATATATGGAGTTTATTGGTATTATATATACACCATCTAAGTTAGTATCTAATGGGTCATCTGGTGGTATATTTAAATTAACATCTGAAGAATTATAAACAACGATAAGTGAACCAATTGGTATTGGTGGTAAGAGTGCTGTAAACCTATAATGCCCAGCGGCAACTCCTGTGCCTGTGGATGCCTCAAAATCACCATTATTATCATCAAATACCCAATTTCTAAGACTAACCAATCCAATGGGTTGTGCATGTGAACCAACAACTAAAAATTCTATGAATTCTTTTGTGCCAGATGTTCCATTTGATATCTCATTTATTATTATTCCTTGTGAATTGATTTTGGTTAGTGCGACAACAATTAAAATAATTGTTAAGATGGGGTTTTTCATTTATAAATATTTTTTATAATAAATATTAAAACTTTACCCAAATTTAAAATTTTTTATTTTGTTTTATATCATTCCATGTTTCATAATCTATTATATGTAATTTTTTTATAAATTCTTTAAGGACTGGTTGCTTCAATGCATACCATTTTTTATATTCTGAAAATTTGTGTGGTGGCCATAAATAAGGGTATCCTTCCCATTTTTTATTTGTTACGGGGATTTTAAATTCCAAGACCGCAGCAACATTATCTTCATTCAAGTATGAATGGAATATGGCACTTTCAATATCTGAGGCTAAAACATACCAATTAGCACTATCATAATGACCAATATTATTTTTTAACCCTGTCTCTTTTATTTTTTTTGCTTTATCGGTAGTTGTTCCATGATATAAGGTAATAAATGTATCATCAGTATTTTCCAATACTAATTGCCTTATATATTGTTTTATATATTCTCTGGTATTTAACATGTTATTAAACCTTATCATAATATCCTTTAAATTTATTTATACATCTATACAAGTATCTTCTAGTGGACCGTATTTAACCCAAAATGAACCAAATTCATGAATTTGAATTATATTTCTATTTATATTATCATTGTTAATATTCTCACCACTATTAAATTCTTTAAGTTTATCAATTAAAAAATCTATAAAATTTTCTTTAATAACCTCAGTTTCCACTTTATTAGATAATGAACCATAAGAACCAGCTATTACAAATTTTTCTTTATCCATATGATGCATACTGAAATATGAATTATCACAAATTTTGTCAGAACCAATTGATTTAATACCTTTTTTAAAATTTATAAATTCAGAACCAGCATATTTAACATTACTTAATAACCCTATAAATCTTTTAGGTATATAAAAATAACCATAATACGAATAAATGTTTAATTTATCATCACCTCTCTTCTTTTTTTTACGAATTTTGGGGGGGTTAGTAATTGCCTTAACCTCTTCGTTAGTAATTGACTCATTTGCCATTTTATCATCAATATCAAAAGCTTTAAGTGTCCCTTTGCTATCATATCCCATATTTTCTGGACGAATATCTGATGCCATAATCCCTAAATTACGGTAATCAACTGAAATACCATAAACCCCATTTATAAATTCTTTAAGTTCTTCAGAAATCTCACCATATTCATCTTCATATTCATCTTCATCAAAATTACCAACATATTGTGGTGGTAATCCTTGTGTTTCTAATAACTCACTCATTTCATAATACAAATTTTCAATATCCGAATCTATATTAAGTAATTCTTGTAATATAATATAACCCTCCTTAGTGTCAACAGCATCATATATTTTAGCCATACTTGAAAATTGTTTAGCTTTACCAATTAATTCTTTAGCGATACGAAATTCACTCTTAGATGTTGTTATCTTAACTACACGATTATCTTCAGTCTCATAAGCATTACCAAAATCACCACTACCTAACCAACTTAATTCCTCTGAATCTATATTATGTTTTTTATAAAAATCTTCTATATCTACCTTGTTAAGACCCTCCCTTAATAATCTTTTTATATATTTTTTCATAGTTATTAATCATCTATTGTCATTAAAAATCTATTTGGACCAATTTTTTGAATCACTTTAAAGTTATATTTATTTTCAAGTATTTCTTTTAATTTTGGATTTATAACATCAACCTCCATTTTAAAATCATCACCATACACTTCTTTATTAAATTCATACTCATCAATTGCCGCATCAATAAGCATCTCAAATAACCCTTTATTATGGTAATGTTTATCTATGGCAATATCAAATGAAAAAGAACTACTATTTTGACTAACCCATAACCCACCAATAACTTTAGGAGGGACTCTAACATGTTTATCTTCTGATTCATTATAGTCAATTAAAATTTGACTTAATTCCATATTCCTTAAAATATTAATACCATTATCTTTTGCTATCTTATGTGCATCATTATAAGCCTCATCTTCATCAAGACCCACTTCAGAAAAATAATCATCACCTTCAGTATATGCCAATAACCCATACCTATCACTATACCCTTCTTCATCATCTTCTTCATCATCATTAGGGGCTGACCCTGGAATTTGTTTCTCTTCCAATAACCCAATCCTTAATAAACCTCTTATATGGTTTTCTGTTAATTCACCCTCATCTATCGTCATCATATCATCATAAGCATTAACCACCAAGTCATTTAATTTTGTCATTATTTCATTTCTCCTTAATAACTTAAACACAATATTCTCAATTGAAAATTGCCCACCACTTTCAAGACCAGACTTCCTCATGTTTTTTATCTTCTCTTTGATACTCTCAACTCTATTAATAATATCCTCATAGTCTTTTTTAACACCAAGGTCTTTTTCGATATCATCTATATGGTTAATCAACTTATTATACTTCTTCCTCACATTTGCCTTATCAATATTAACAACCATCTTCTCTGGTTTCTTAATCCATTCATCATTTAATAACGAATACACACCCGTTGAGTGATGCGGTTGCCCTTCTGGTTGAAGATATATTTCAACCTCAAAATCTTTTATCTTTATATCATGTTGTGTATTCCAGGTTCTGGTCTTGCTATCTAATAATTCCTTAATCAAATCATTATGTTCACCAAAGTTATCAAGGTTAAATATTATATGTAAATCAATATCTGAAAAGCTTGACCAATTATAATTGGCCAAACTACCTGTTATGGTAATATCAATGATTGGTATACCTAAGTCAAGAGAGTCCCAATAGTATTCAGCGACACTAATTAAATTATCTTTAACTTCTTCATTTATCTCATCATCAGAATTCCATATATCACCATTTAAGTTATCTCTAACCCTAAATAATGAGAAATCTAACTCATCTTTTATCTCAGTTAATAGTTGTTCTATTTGTATATTGTGCTTCATAATTATTTTTCTTTATTATTACTATATTTAACACCCATAATAGTACCTATGATACTAAATGAATTTGTCAATAAGATACCAAAAAGATTACTCCAGGTAGACCCAATTATTTGTGTTTCCCTATTAAATGATATTGCAACAACATACATCAATGTTGTAATTATTGCAACAGATACTATAATAACAAGTGCAACCTTAACTATCACCCCCATTAACTCAAATTGAGTTTTTTTTTGGAGTATTGTTAAATCATTTTCAACACTTTCTTTGGCTTTACCAACATCTATTAAGGATTGAGACAGTTCTTCATTAATCCTTTCGTTTTCAATCTTAGCGAACTGTAATTCTTTATTTTGTTTTTGAATCTTCTTGGTAATTTCAAGTCTCTTAAGTCTCTTACCCTTATCACTAGATATACAATCCGTAACGTATTGTTTAAAATTATCATCTTCCTCATCATCTAATGGAATTAGCTTGAGTATATTCCCTTCTAATTGAATATTATGTTGTTCATATAACTCAAGTAATTTTTTCTTAGTATCATTACTAATCATTTGTAAATTTTAAAGGGGGCCGTTCTATTCTTATATCCTTCAAAGTCTTTCCTAAATTCTTCAAGTCTCGGCTCAATCTCATCTGATTTAATAATCCAAAATTGCGCACCAGCCTTAACCGCTTTAGCTTGTTCTTCTGCTTCATCTGATGATGAAATGATACCAATCACTAATGCGTTACCATATTCAAAGTTTATTTTCCTAACCAATTCTATACCATCAAAACTGGAACCAATTATGTTTAAATCAATAAATGCACAGGCTGGTTTTTTACCACCAGTATGAAACCATTTTTTAAACATTTCTTCCGCTTCCTCACAAGAAGATACTGAAGTTAAATTAAGTGTTATATCTAAGATACTACACGCATCTTCAAAAACTAAATGAAATAAGTTTTCATCATCAACCAAAAGTATTGACTCAATCATAATAATATTTTTATTTTTGTACCATTTTTTAATTTTTCGCATGAAACCAAAAATCCATGCTCATCCATTATTGCTATGCATATATTTAAACCTAAACCGCTGCCAGATTCTTTATTGCCGTTATTCCTTATATAGGGTTTTGAATATTCTTCAAATTCTTGTTTGCTCATACCTCTACCATTGTCCCTAACAATTAAATAGTCACCTTCCATGTAAACCACAATAAACTTACTCTTACTATCATTGTATTTAAGACCATTTCTTATCAAATTATCAATTGCTGTACAAAATAATGATTGATTAACTTCCTTTTCTATTAACTTATCAATCTTAACTTGGTCTGAATATGATGTAGATTTTAAATGTTTCTTTAATATCACACCAAGATTATGGGTGCTAATTTCTAACTTGGAATCCTTCTTAACAAGATTAGTGAATTCTTTCACACCTTCATATACTTTTTGTGTATGTGCTAACCCTTCTTCAAGTAACCTCAATGGTACCTCAATATTTAATAATTTTATTACATCATCATTTAATCTTCTTTTTAATGAACGTAACCCTCTTGGTATGTATGTATTTATTCCACTATGCATATCATGCCTAAGTATCTTGGCCGCATGCTCCAAATAAGTATTTTTCTTTTCTAGTTCAAGCTTCTGGTTTACTGATTCTGTAATATCGGTAACAATCTTCAATATCTTAATAATATCACCATCTTTATTAAAAATTGGGTTGTAGGTCCCATGTATGTGTACCTCTTCACCTAATTTAGTATATCTTATGAAGTCACCAGATTTAAATTTACCTAACCTTAAATCATCCCAAAACTTAATATATTTTTTAGACTTAACCATACGTTTATTAACAAATATACTATGTTTTTTACCAACTATATCTGAAATATTATAACCCATTATGGCTAAAAAATTTTCATTGGCTGTTATTATACCACCATTAGGGCAGAACTCTATCACAGCATTAGATTTATTAATGGCATTTAAGACATTTTTTATCTCTTCATTTTTGTCACTAAGTATTTTCTTAGTCTTTAAAAATTCACCCTTTCTCATTGAATTACATATAATTAAAAAGCATATTATTAAATAACCCCCCACCAACCCGTATTCAAAATACATTATTGATGTTGTTTCAAATATAATGTTGGTTAATCCAAGTGTTTTTAACCCAAAAAACAAAATTAAAAGTGAAACACATAAGACCACATAACCCCTAATATTATATCTCATATATATAAATACTTTATATAAATAAAAAAACCCATACAACTATTTGTATGGGTTTTTGAAATGAAAAAAATTTTAAAGAAATTAATTAGGGAAGTCAGAAAGATATTAGTCCTGTTTGATAGATGTTAGTTGCGGTAATCTTTCTTTATTTTTACCCTATTCAGATTAATGTGTTTACATTTCCGATTGTATGTGTATTTGCTGGAATTAATCTTTATTTATTTCCTTGTTATAACAAAGATAATAAAGTTTTTTTAAAAAATGAACTTTTTTAATCTTTTTTTTCAAATAAATTATAATCATCTGTATATTCTTCAATGATTATGTAAATATCTTGCATATGTCCAATGTTATGTACAATGTTCGCTACCCTATAATAAACACTATTAAGATATATTAGTTCATGTATTCTGGGTAAATATTTTAATTTTACATTAGAAGCCATTAATTCCCATTTTTCATTTAAAAATGATATCTTAATTTTTTTATTAAACATAATTACTATTTATTTTATTATTATAATATTTATTATTATACTAAATAACAAAAATACTAAAAACATTAAATTATGTGTGGTTGCAAAAAAAAGAACAAGACAAAACCTAAAACAAAACCTAAAACAAATCAAACACCCCCTAATGGGAAAAAATAAATCTAACATCCAGTAACTTAAATATATTCAGAGGTTACTGGGTATTAGATTATCCTTCTGGGTTTGATGGTTTATTCTGTTTGCTAAATGATTTAATTACTGAAACACCTAACATGGTACCAGAAAACAATAACATTGAATTAAACATTTCATTGTTAATGTCATAAAAATGGAAACCATCAACAATAAATGCAATAAATGCAAGTATTGAACCGATTATACCCATTGTCTTCTTTGATGAGAATTTACCCTCATTTTTATCTTCTGTAAAGATATCTGCTATAAAAGTTTTCATAATAAATAATTTTATAATAAATATCCAGTAAACCAAAAAAACTTCATTTATATTAAACCACAGAAACAATCTCTAAATCAAAGATTAAATCCTCACCAGCTAATGGATGGTTGGCATCAAGAATAACAGTGTTCTCTTTCACTTCCTTAACCCTAACATTCATAACCCCCATTTCATTTTTAGCTTCAAGCATTTGCCCCACTTGTATAGAGTCTGGAACATATTGCTTATCAACTTCTTGGTAATTGTCTTTGGTGATATCGCCATAGGCTTCATTGCAAGGTATGTTTATGGTCTTTTTTTCACCTTGTTTCATACCTTGTAATGCTTTCTCAAATCCAGGTATTAGTGAACCCTCACCCAACGTAACAGTTAATGGTTCTCCCCCAGTAGATGAGTCAAAAACTTCATCATTTGTTAATTTACCTGTGTAATGCACTGAAACGGTGCTGTCTTCTTTAATAATATTATTTTCTGTTGTAACATCTTCATCTTTATGGTTAACAACATAGCTTCTAATAGCCTCACCCAAATCATAATCATTAGGATGTTTTTTAACCATGTCTTTTAAAAAATCAATAATTTCCATTTTTTTTGTTTTTAATTTAAAATTTATTTATCTAAGGGTTAAATCCCTTACCTTTATGCAATGACAATCATGTGAAAAAGTCCAAGGATTATCAAAATATGTATCATCAACGTCACCCTTCTTATAGAACTTAGATTCATTAAAGAATGCTTCCTTCTCTTTCCACCCAACAATCCAACCATTCCTATGTTCATAATCAACAACTATAAAACAATACCAATCGCATTGTTGTTCTATGTTAAAATTAAAGATATTCATATAGTGATATGGTTCTGGATAAACCATTTGGCGTTTGGTCTTAACTTCAACCCTTTCACCCTTTATGATTAAATCATAATCAAATGTGCTAACATCCTCAACCCTATCACCATACTTATCAATTAAAAGAATTTCACCAAGAGCACCTGTGGTGTTCCCACCGCCACCAGTCATAGAATTATTTAATCTCTTAAATTCGTACCGTTCATTTGCTCTTTTCCTTTGCCCTTCAGTTATCTTAATTCTTTTAAATATCATCGTCATAGTATGATTTATAAATGAATACTGGAGTATTCTCACCAACCCAAGAACCTATGATATTAAAATTAAAATGTTCAAGTGCCATTTCATATCTCCTGGAATCTTGTTCTTCAACTGATAATTTTAATTCCTCATCATCCAAAGGCATGTCGGGTTTTAAAATATCAATTATCTTTTCAACATCATAGGCTGCAACACAAAGATTTATTCTTTGGGCAACCCCAATTATTGCATCATCAAAACCATCACACAATAACGCTTCTTCATTGTATTCTGCTACTTCTTCTCTTTTCATAATATTTCGATTTCAGCTTCTTCTTCTTGCTCTTTGTTATAAATTGTTTTAATACTCTCATATAAGACTTCACACCTATCATATCCATAATTTCTTATAAATCCAGAAAATGTTTGGAAGTCACGTTTTCGTATCTCCATCTTATCCTTTTCAAAATTAAAAGAAATACCAACAATAGATTCTTCGGCAACCATATGTTTTTGGAAATCTGGTAATTGGTCAAATACCTTTTCATTAATAATAATGTAAACATCATTATTAGTTTCAAACTTAAGTAATGGAGTTGATTTTTGTAATTTAAAAATGGTCTTTTGTCTATTATCGCAAAGACATTTGACATTTACAACCTCATTTAACCCAGCCTTAATTAAACATTCATTAAAAATTAAATTAATGTCACTTGAAGATTCTTCATACCTACTCATAATAAAATTTATTTATGATTTATAAAATGTTATTTACACCACAAAGATAATATTTTTTTTTTAAAACAATCAACTTTTATTTATTTTTGTTGGGTTATTTATTATATTTATCATTATGTATCGTATAATAGTAACACAAAACGGAGTAGTTAAAAAAACAATTTATAAATCTAAAGATATAGAAAAATCATTTATTAGATTTAGGGAAATAAAAAAAGAGAATAAATCAGTATTGTTCCCAAAAGAACATATTAATACCAACGCCATAATACCAGTGAAATTTAAAATGCACATCGTTAAAGATACTGAAGAGGGTGACAAGTTTAGGGTTATAAGAGATGAGTATGGTAAAACTAAGATTGAAGAACCAATACTTGGTAAATGGACAGTACTGGATGACCACCTATATAGGGTCGAAGAAAAGTTTTGGATGTATGGTAGAGATTCTAAAAAAAATAGAATTACAATACATGAAATTGTTAAACCACTAATGTTACATGCCTATAAGAAAACAATGGTTAAACAAGTTATCATTGTACACAATAAGCTAATATTTTATAATGAAGATGAATTTGGTATGGTCTTATGTAAGTGTAAGAAAGATGCGCAAAGGCTACACCATGCATTAGCTAAGGCATGTAAGAAAAATAAAATACATAGTATTATGTTTATGGGTACAGCTTGTGAAGTTGTTGTATCTAGAATGTATGACCTAATTAAAGAAAAAACTGGTTGGCCAATGAGTAAGATATATAGGAGAACAACCAGACCATAAATTCACCAGACACACCTACTTAATCAACTTTCGTTGGAGACTTGTAACTATCTCCTCTAACTTCTCCTGTTCTTCAAACTCATGCCCCTCAAGCTTTAACTCAAATAATAAGTCTTCAATCCTATATAATAATGCTAATAGTTGATTACCTTTATCCATCAATAATTATTTCATTGTTGGGGTTATTTTTACCTTCATCTGCACCCAAACCAACATCAAAGTTTTTTGATAAATCTTGAATTATTTTATCAACATTTGTCATTTGTGATTCAGATAGTAACTTAGGGTTAAGACACTCAATCTTTTCATCACCATCGGTTGGCATAAAGAATACAAGGATATTTAAATCCTTTTTCTTTATTAGGTTATCAACAGATTCTGTAAATGGTATTATTATTTCTTTATTTGTCATTACCTCTCTGTCAAGATAAAAAACTAAAATTAATGGATGCTCCTTTTTCATAATACTAATCTTTATATTTAATTTCTTCAATGTTATTTTTTAAATCGTACATTTTGTTCACCCAATCGTCTGGGATAAAATACTCACATAGTAAATAATTGATTATTTTGCCCTTATTAGCCACTTTAACAATAAAACCTTCTATTGGTCTGCCATGACTTGTATCGATTAAATATACTATAAATTCTGAGCCATCTGGCTTAATCTCTTTTGATACTATTTTCATATTTTCCATAAAAACAATATAATAATAATAAATTAAAATGTAAACATTAAAAAACCCCACATATAAAAATATGTGAGGTAACTTTCAGAATGTAGAGGAAATTAAATTAATTGAATTTGATTTAGTTTAAGTTGCTGAAAACATTCTTTATGGGTTTATACTTTAATAGCTGAATATCTATCTTGGTTTATAGTTTCTAACATAATTGACATTGGTGTCATTTCTTTTCCTCCCAATATACTCTTAAGTATTGATGGTGAAAAACCACTAACAAGTGAAGTGCCAACTTCATCAAACTTAACGGGACAATTATCCTGTCTTGAATTTAAGTTCCAATAAACTATTTTTGGTGTCTCATAACCATGCTCACTATATAATGAAGTAATCATTTCTTGAGCAGTCATATCCCACCCATTATTATTGGTGGCAACATCAAATTCCATGTCAGACAATATTAGGATAATAGTTGGCATATCTTCTTTAGCAACATTATTCTTAACGGACTTATCTAATATAAGTTTAAATACAGATTCTATGTTAGTGTTATACCCCCATTCTGAATCTGATAACTGATTAAATCTATCAACCAAATTACCCTTTAAGTGTTGCAATTCTGGTTCTGCGGAAAAAGTTATAAAACTATCCTTGAATGGACCAACATTTCTTTCAGAAATATACAACCCTAATGAGATTGCCACATCCATACAAGTTACATTGCCACTTCTACCAACTGGACAATCCATTGAACCAGAAACATCAACAAGAGGTAAAACCATTTCTTTGTTACCATCCATGAAGTCTGGAAGATTATTCCATTGTTGCATAGCACCATTTGAATCACCAAACTTTAAATTTGTTATCACATCATATGGGTAAATAGCACCAGTATTTATCTTCTCCGTACCATTAGAAACAGATTCAAGATAGTCACTAAACCTATCACCATCATTCTTTGTGAATGCTCTCATGTAGCCAGACATGGCTTTTGATGGAACCTTACCATATTCTATCTTAGAAAACTCCTTATTGCACATAAGATTCTCTACCGTAGCAGAAAGACTTGCAAGGAGTTTTCTGTACTCTTTTGGCGTTTTTTTAAGATATTCTCTAATAGCTTTCGCTTGCTTCTTCTTAACTTGGTTTTTACCATTACCTCTTGGAAGCCACTTGGCACATAACCCATTACCATTTTCCAAAGCATTGGCTATCAACTCTAAGGCATCCTTTTCAAGGTCTGTACCAACTAGTGTTAATACATCATCCCATCTACCATACTCTGGCATTAAATGTATATTCTTCTGTAATGCAGAAGAATTATATAGTGCAAGATATTCAACAATATCTCTATATGTTTGTCTTTCGCCAGCACCACCTCTCACATCTCTAACCCAAAAAAGGATTTTCATTGCAATCAATGGGTTTAAATCAAAAGCCTTTGAAAATAAAGATAATTTTCTACGCTTTTCTGAACCCCTTAAGGCACCAATTTGAAAAAATAAATCCACACAACTATTAAGAGTAGTTGAATGTGTTGGCATACCATTTTCTGTAAAGGTATCTTTATTTCTAAGTGCATCTATAAAGTTCATAATTTTTAATTTTTAATGGTAAAAAAAGTATCGACAGCGGTAGTTCAGTTCTTCTTATAATATATAATTGGTTGTTGAGTGAAAAACTTCCTCAACCTAGGGTTGCTGAACCAACCCAACAATACAAAGATATATAAGTTTTTTTAAAAACCAAACTTTTTATGGTTATTTTTTATTTTTTTTCACAAATCTAACTAATGTCCCCCCAATTTCCACTTCTATTAACTCCCTATGTGTGAATTTAGTTTCGGATGGATTAGATTTATAAAATAAATGTTCATCCATTTGTTTATGTCTCTTCTCTTCCAACTCATATACTAAGACTAAACCATCCTTATATATTTTTTCATTGGCAATGATTTCTGAAACCGTCTGTATTAAATCTTTATAATTCAAATTAGTGTTTTTTGTTCAACCCTTCTTATATTATATAATGGTTGTTGAAGCAACCCAACAACACAAAGATATATAAGTTTTTTTAAAAACCAAACTTTTAAGGATTATTTTTAATTAAAATCTTGTGAAGATGTTTTTAATGAATAGTTTTGTTTTCTGACCGAATGTTTTTTCAATCTTTTTTATTTTTGTGGGGTTTTCTTTTACCTTTTCACCTAGACCACCTTTTAGTTCATTGATGAAGTTTTGTTTCTTTACATTGGTTGTATGTTCAATACCCTTTATATCATTAAGAACAACTTCCAGGGTTTCCATCCTTTCAAGTCTTTCTTCGTTATCTATGTTTTTAATAAATTCTTTGTTTTGTTCTTTAAATTTAAAAAGAACTTCTTCCAAGGATATTATTCTATCTTTTTTACTCATTGAAGTATTTTTATAATTTTATTAAGTGTACCAGGAAATAATGGTTGTGGTAATGTATTTAAATTGCACCATACGTAATCAAGGTGTTCATTATTTAATGTTGGTTTAAATTCTCTTTCAACATAACCTTCATAATAATAAAAATCTAAATTTTTGGTCTGGAAAACTTCCTTATGTTTAAATTTATATGTGATATAATTTAGGTCAATATTTATTTCTTCCTTAACTTTCCTTTCAATACCATCTAGTATTCGTTCAGTGGGTTCAATGGTACCACTTACTAGCGACCATGTATTTGGTTCATCACCAATATCACTTCTTAACAATAATAAAACCTTATCAGTATTTAGGCATTTTATCAACACACCACCAGCTACGTTTCGATTAGTCAATTTTCTATATAATTTTAATTTTTTTTTATAACCCCCTTCATAAATATAAATATTTACTTATTGC
>SPKZ01019311.1_pt1 | contig 40124 bp, 53 predicted proteins | sample 2456571 | NCBI WGS metagenome assembly SPKZ01 (sample SAMN11192286, study PRJNA482655) | marine metagenome | biome: ENVO:00000447; feature: ENVO:00000244|ENVO:00000211|ENVO:00000569|ENVO:00002023; material: ENVO:00002151; isolation source: ocean water from marine abyssalpelagic zone ...
GCAAAAATCATATCTTTTTGTGCGGTAGTAAAACTAACACCTGACTCACGTAAAGACGCTAGACCGGTCTTAGGGTCATTGAGCGCCTTAGCTAATTGCACAGCAGCGGACCTGGCGTCTGTTCCCATAACACGAGATAGATCACCAACCATCGCCAGGGCTTCTCTAAAAGTTTGTCCTGTAATGTTTCTAAATGTAGACATGACAGCCGCGGCTTCGAGTAATTTACCTTGTGATACCACTCCGGCTCTCGCTAAAGCCGCAGTCATGTCTCTTATTTCTCTAGTAGTATGACCTGTATGTTGCCCCGTAACACGCAATACTGAAGCAATCCGACCCAATAGTCGTTCATGTGCAACAAAGGCGCGTAAGGCCGCCCCTGCTGCTTTGAACGCGGCAATAATAGTTCCTATGGCAGCGGTAACAGCGGCAATGGCGAGTATCATTTTACCTGAAAAAGAGCTACCGCCTTCCTTGCCTATGACACCCATTACATGTTGAAAACGAGGCCCTAGAACACTATCGAGAGTGCGCAATATTCCACGCGAATAAGCCTCGCCGCTTTCTTTACCGGCGCGACCCATCTTCTCTTTCATCCGAGCGTTAGCTGCATCTATCTTAGCTTTACGTGTCTTAGCCATCTCAGTTTGAGACTTCAATAGCTCTAAACGTGCTTTTTCTAAGCCCGATTTGAAGGGCTGTAAGTCTACCTTGATAGGTACGGTTGCTTCGCCTAAACTCATGCTCTATTCCTTATCATTTCAGCCACTTGTTTAGCAGTTGGCTTTACAATACCCTGCGATGCGAGTTCTTTGCAAGCTTTTCTAGCTAAATCAACTGTGCCCTGGTGGCCTAATTTTCCGCCTTTGCTTTTATCCGCATCGGGATTTTCAGCCTTCAGCTTTTTAATGTAAATACCGTAATAGAGTGTCAATTCACCTGCCGATAGATACATCGCTGTATTAGGAGGCCAACCCAGGGCGACATCTAAAGTAGCGCAAGCTTCGGTTATTCCGATGATTGCGCTTCGGTCTTTCCCGGCTCTTTGTTGTCCGCTTCTGTGATGGCTTCCTCTATCGTATCATTAACAAACGTTATTGTCCCGCCCAATATGCACTTTATTAACGCGTCGCGATCTTCAGCACCCATATTGTCTAAGACTTCTTCCGCTTTTACCGGATCACGCCTTAGCGTTCCATTAAAACGCTTCAGTGCATATAAGCAAAACGATTCCTGACAATCACCTGTTTCAATATAGGTGATGGCTAAAGACTCTAATTCTTCGCCTTTAGGGACAGAACGTTCTTTTTCCATAATGTATTTAGCACGGTCAGGCCCGGTTTCCCCGAACAACAAATCAGCGTTTTCGCGTAAGTCCACACGGAATTGTTTAAGGTAAAAAGTCGTTGCCTGGGAGTAAACTTCCAGCAAACCTAAAGTTTTAACTTTATATGTCACGCCGGACACGTCGAAATGCTGCCAAATGTTGACAGGTGATTTATTGCTCATAATTTCACGCCTTTATTTTATTTAATTTAAGCTACGGTGCCGAGTGCGAAAGATCCGCGGAACTCAAAGTTAGCTGTGTACGTAATTACGCCGCCTTGTACAGGAGTAGATTGATCCACACTTGTAATCAAAGCATCGCCAGTAATTGTACGTTGCCCTGTAGTAGCACCGTTAGCTAAAACCATAGCGGTAACAGTACCTTCTTCAGGAACACTACTTGAGCTTACTGCGGTGAAAGATCCAACGCATTTTTTAATACCTTCGACTGAGTCGTAAAATCCCCCACCATCCATGTTGGTAGCGTCTAAGCCTTCAACAGACAGTGTTGCATTCCACTCAACCACTTCTGCGCCGATATCACCAGTATCGCCGCCACCGGGTGTGCTGCTTATTGAACCGTTTTTACCGGATTCAGCAGTAGTTAATGAGGGCATAATATGTCTCCTTTTTTAGTTTCCAATTTCGAAATGAAATCCAACATACCAAGTATAGCCATCGCTATCAGTGTTTTGTAAACAAAAATCATCTATAACAACAGCATCAACAACACGCCCGTTAGGTAATGAAAAACTACTTCTTTCAAACAGTTTTTTCAAATCATCAGCGCACTTTCCTACATTTTTCTTGCGCTTTTCGCGGGTAACTACCTCAAAAGTGATCTCAACAGTTTTATATTTCTTGAGCGAGGAAGTACCCATAATGTATTGTACAGGTGAGCTAGTAGGCACTTGCCAGGTCATATACGGCGGCTCTTGTGGCAATTGTAAATCACCTGAGCTGTAGTATTCTAAATACCTACGAATTGCCACCGCTTCAGCGGCCAATGAAGTATCTAACTCCGTATAAATGCCTTGTAATAGATCAACTATCATGACAGCCTCTTTTTTAGTATCTTAGTTAAACGTACTCTACTACGCATTCGTTGAGGGCGCAAATATGGTCTTGGCTGTAGACCCTTAGATGGCATCCCCATTTCCAGTGCCATTGCATAAGGCACACTAGGCGATACGCCTATGATTAATCTTCTGCCTTGCACCCTAGCCTGGACACCTCTGTACAGTGTGCCTGTTTTTATGCCAGGAGGCTGCCCGGGTTCGGAAATACCCCGCGTAAAACTAGCGCGAATTTCCTCAACCGCTCTTTCGCTTTCTCGTTTAAGCTCTTGTTTAACGATTTGTTCAACTTCTTCAATAAGTTTATTTGGCGTCCATTTTACGTTTTTAGTCATGCCACATACGTTACCTATTTTTAGGGTACATCGTTTACTATGTCTGCAACAGTCATATTGTTCATTACAAAATGACAATTAGCTTCCGTTCCACTATCCTGAAGAATTGGATATGTGTCTCCATCTCCCAGTCTTCCCCAATGTTTCGGTTGTGTGCCTAATGTAGATAGATCAAAAGGTGCTCCGCTATTGTAGATAGATGCTATATTACCACTCTGATCACTATCCCATATAGCTAACTCATCTACCTTACAATCACCTCTCATATATGATGATGTGTTGTATCTTCCTACTCTTAAATTTTGTCCACTTAGTGCCGTTGTAATTCCAAAATTACTATTACTATTGGTTGTACTTTGCTGAACCCCATCCATAAATATTTTGAATCTAGAGTAGTAGTCGTTTATAGAACCACTTGAGGCACCTGTTGTTCCTCCATCATAAGTAATAAGAAAGTGTTTCCAACCATTTGCTGAACCTATACTACCTACTGGCGTTTCAAACTCTAAATTATTGTTATTAGTACCATATCTTAAGATAATCTGCCTTCTTGCAGGATTGTCTCCATTATATTTTATTAAAATATGGTTGCCATTTGCAATGTCATTAGATCCGAAATAGAAAATAGTTTGGTTTTGGTTACTACTTCCACCTGCCTTGAAATAAAAACTAATAGACCAAGCATCACCACTGCCAGAACCATTACCTGCTCTACCTAAAACTGAGTCCAAAAGGGCTGCGTTGGCACCTAACCAGTCATTTTGATTAAATCTTACACTCTTAGTGTTTGAAAATGGCGGATTAGCTACTTCAAGGGTAATATTAGCAGTGTCTTCCCCAAAATAATTTATCGCTTTTGCGGTAATATTGTATGTACCAACTGAAAGATTAGAACCTCCGATGAGCTTTCTCACATTACCCTCTACAGTCACAACACCAGCGGGTAGATTGTCCCACTCGTAGCCAACACCATAATCTGCTGTTAGTTCATAATTAAGTGTGTCCCCTTCTGTGACATTTATCGTAGTATTCGATGTTATATTTGGTACTTCTCCTGTAGAACCCGACGCTTGAAATATAGCATTAAGAGCGTCACATACTTCTACCGCATCAGCACCATATGTATCTCCATTCTCATCTACTATGTCGTCATATTGTAAATTGCTTACTAATTCAAAACTTTTTGCAGTGTCTTCAATGGACACTAAAGAATTTTCAGTAGTAGCATGTAGCGAGTTTAAGAATTGCGCTCCATTAGCATCTTGGATAAATATTGCATTGGCTTCGCTATCTCTATAAATTGTTGTAGGCATCTTTTATTCTCCTATCTGATACTTTATGACTTGAATAGCAGATCCTGCATTTACTAAAGTTCCGCCAGTTGATAATTTTACTTGCAAGACAATATGATTATCTCTAGTGTTAGCATCTCCCATATATATCAAGTCAGGGCTAAGTGAAAATCTATAATCTTGCCCGGAGCCTTGGTCTAGTCGCCCTAGCGGTTTGTTTAATGTATAAGCGCCACCACCAGTACCTAACTGATACCTGAATTCTAAAGAAGCATTATTGGTGTTGGGATTGACTGTAAAGTCATTGCGAATTAATAATGTATCACCCAAATCTAGCTCTGTAGGGTCTATTGCACCTGTGCTAGTGTCCATGAGTTGTGTGACATCTTGTGGTGCATAACTGTTATTGGAAAATGCACCAAGACCATCATTAGGAACTATTGTCCAAGTATCCGCAACAAGAGTTATAGGTGAGGAACTAGTAGATGTATCATTGTAATCAATAAAGCCACCGATAGCTCTGCTTAACCTTGCCTCCGCGTCAGTTGCGTTGTTATTGAGTTTAGCTCTTACAGACGCTAAACTTTCGCCATCATTAAATGTTTGTTGTGCCATAAATTAGTCCTCCCATGTTTCTGTGTCGTTCCACGGGTCTGAAAGAAACCCTGAACCATTATCTTTCCAAAGATTGATGAGATCAACTATTTTCACAAACCCTATGGATAATATATTTTTTTTGCCTTTAATGAATGACATTTGTTCACCAAACGTGCCATTGTATTTCACAGTCGAACCCGTCAGCAAAGGCATTACAAGCCCCATAATATTTCCTATATTGAGGCAGCACTATGTGATCACCTGCGGTGCCTGCGGGGGTTAACATAAGGCCTTCTTCTAGTACTGCATCTTCGCCCCATGCGAAATAAACATTGGCTGATCCCAGGTTTTTTAGGCTTACCATCCAGTAATTTTTATCGTCAGGTATGATTAATGTCGAAACACCGTCCAGTGCCGGTGTTTTACCTATGTTACTCATCTAAATCCCTCCATATGTGTGATTATATTCCTCAATTATTAGAACTCATTTTTTTCATAGATTTCTGAGTTTTTAAGAGCTTTAATCTCAAATTCAAAATTAGTTAAAAGATATGAAATAGTTTCTTGTGGCAGCCTTTCAATATATTTGTCTGTTATTCTAGGAATTAATAACTCACCAGTTTTAGAAACGATTAATTTTTTAACCCAATCGGTAGCTTTAACATTATCATCCAATAAAGTGAATATTAAACGAACACTGCTATTAATAAAATTAAGCATTTCTTCTGCTTCTTTTTCTTTACCTGGCTGAAATATGTAATATTCTTTCATTAAAGACCCCACTCTGTTTCTAGATAATCCCTTACTGTACTTTGCTCGCTTGTAAGTAGTTCACGATTGTAAACTATTATTTGTGCAATAAAACCGTCCATAAATGAAGTATTAGATCCCGCAAATAAAGAAGATCCGACTATGCTTTTTTCATTTGCTAAATTTAATGTGTTAGTCGGATTGCCCGAACTTGTCTCTATTTGCCCAACCCCGTTTTCAAAAAATTGCCCATCTCCATAAGTTGAACCCGAAGCTCTTTTAAATACAAGTATCTGAGCACTGCCTAGAGTTGGAGAATTAAAAACCTGATTACCGTCTGCAAATCTGTAGGAATAACCGTCTGAACCAGCACTAAAACCTATCCTTTGACCGCCTGCGCCTGTTGCTTCTCCCAAGTAATAATAAGTATCTGTAGTTGCTACATTTACATCTGACTGAATAACTAGAAATACAGTTAAAGCTTGATTACCTGATAAGCCTAAAGCGTCTTCTCTTTCTAGAAATTCATTATCAAGGTCAATAACATTTTTACTGTTTAGAGTACTTGAACCTGTTCCAGGTCTTAAACCGGCAGAAGTTTGCCCGTGATCATTGTTATATAAAACGGAAATATCATCCCAGTTTGAAACATCGTTTGAAATCTCCGTAATTGTATCTTCAAAACCTGCATGTAGATTTAAAACGTTTCCTTCGATTTCAGGTCCACTATCTGTTATAGTCCAGTTAAAATCTCTTTTAATGCGATAAATAAAGATATTAGACTCAAGCGCATATTGAGCAGGACCAGCACCAAAGGAAACATTACTTTGCAGTGACAATTGGCTCCAAGCTTCCACCAATAAAGCATAATTAGCGTCTGATAATGACGAGCTAGTAAACATGTCAGCCATAGAAGTCACTGAAGTTATAGGCCAGTTACTTACATCGATATTAACTGAAGTATTTCTAAATGTATTATCTAGATTAGTTCCGCTTATTGTCGGTGTTTCTGTAGCTGTTATTGTTAAATCAGAGCAACCGTAAAAAATACCGCTATTGTCAAAATCAAAATTACTAAAATCTGTGATCGTTTTAATTTTAGTTTTATCACCTGTATCATTAAATCTAAAGCCCGTAATGCTTCCACCAATAATAATTGTATATTGACCGGCTGTTGCATATTCATGACTGCTTGCCTGATCAATATTACCATCGCCCCAATCAACGTTTTGTCCTGGGTTAGTCCAAGGTAAAGTTATTGTCTCGTTTGCTGTTGTTGTTTCCCATAAAGAAGTAAAACCAGCTAAGGCGTACTCTGCTTCCTCAACGGTAAAATCTATATCATACCCAACCACATCTAATTCTATATGATGTCTGCGAGTAGTGCGTTCCGGTGTAATAATTCGTCTTACGGAAAAGGTTTTAATTACGGTCCCGTCAAGTTCTGTAAACTTAACAACGTCAAGAGGTTGCACATTTGCATTATATGTAGTGTAAATGCGTTGGAAGTCCTCAGTGGTATTGCGTTCCAGGTAGGTGGACTGCCTGCCACTAAGGTTGCGATACCTGGCCCGGTAGGTGCCTACGACGGTATAGGGATCTTGAACAGGGTCGCCCAATTCGTCTTTAACGTTTTCCGCTGCCCTGTAGACTATTATTTGCTTATTTAGGTATCTACTGTACGCCATTACTAACCTATTGATGGATTTTTATATGATGCCAAAAATGTATACCAGCCAGGCAATATTTCACTTAGGAAACTGCCTGCGGCTCTCGCCCAGGAATAATCGCCTATTTTCTCACTTGAGAGGTTAGGGTCTTCTTCTGACATCTGAAAAACATTTGCGGATATCTGTGTCGCAGCGTCTTTTAGATCGTCAGGTATTGTCGCGTAACCCCCGTCGTAAATTACAACATAAGGACAGCCAACGGGAATCACCATGGATGTTTTATATATTCCTGCCGAACGATTAACTGAATTAGCTGTCATCCCCATAGGGTTAATCGCACCATAAAGATATGTTTCGGTATTATCGCTTGATTCTAAAGTTGAATAGTTGTGAGGCAATAAAGCCCTGGCAGGGTATGAATCGTACTTGGATTGAACACTCACTGCCGACCAATTAGCGAATGCGTTTACTTCCGAAATAACGTCTGCTATTGTTTTGACTGCGGTTAAATCAACAGTTTGTGTGACTGCGGTCGATTCCACCAGGCGTAGTTCAAAAATTTGTTCATAGTCGTCGATAATAACTTCCATCGAACCAATAGCGCTACCGTCGTAAGTTACGTCAATAACACCTGAAGCGCCTGAGCCAACAAAAAAAATATTGTTTATCGGTTTATTGCGTAATATGACAATGTCGTCGTATGTGCCAGTGTCTGTATAGACATAGGTTTGCTTAGTGAAATTGCGATTACAATATTTATAAATACGCTCAGTTGTAGCACTTATGATCAAATTTAAAATTGTGTCAAAGTCGGTATCACTCGCTGCAATGCCCAGGCGTTCTTTTACTGCTGTAAGGTCTGTAAGTGCCGTTATAGTAGCCATTTAACCGCCTTTCTTGTTTAGATTTTTTATATCTCTTTTATATTGATCTTTTCTCAATTCTTTTTGAAGCGCTTTTGAGTTAGGTGTGTCCTGGTTCTTTAGTTCTTCCTTAAACTTTTTCTCTCTAGCGTGATCCCAAAGAATATATGTTAAATAACCTAAACCGATTATCACCATAGCGCCAATAGAATAGACGATCCATTTTAGAAAATAAACTGTAAATAACGCCAAACCGCCTACAATGGCTGAACCTATGACAAGATTTAAGCCTAAACTAAATTTAACCTTGATCATAATTAAAACACCTATGCCCACCACGACCAGGGAAGCGCCTGAAATCCAATATAGTATTTTAACCAGGCCTGCTACGTTTTTCGCTTCGGCTTTTTTGACAGCTTCGTTTTTCTCTTTAACCGCTTCATCCCTTTGCTTTTCTGCTGCGATTGCTGCCTTACGTTCTTTCTTTAGGTTCTCGCCCTGCTGATCAATTAAGTCTTGCATGTTCTCAATTTTAGTAGAATAGTCTTTAATCTCGTTTTGCAGAAAAATTATCTGCTCGGCCTCGGTAGCGGCTTCGGGAAAGTCGTTTTTTATGTCCTCTGCGATCTCAATTGTGTCTTGTGCTTTTTCTTCGATCTTTTTTGCTGTTTCTTTTGCCGGGATTTTGACAATAGGTCTACGGTCTATTCTGTCCGACTTAAATATTTTATTGATGGATGAGCAGCCTGAAAAAAGTAAACCACTTACCAGGACTAAATACATAAATGCGTCTTTTAACATAAAAATGCTCCTATAAAAAAGGAGGCCCCAAGAGGAACCTCCTAACCACGTAGGCGTGTTACGCAATTGAGTGAATTAGGCGACAATGTCGCCTTCAATTAGGTAGCTAATGAAATAAAAGGTGAAACAGTGTTAGAACCGTTTTGCGGTGTCTGAACTGTTGACCATTTTGGACGACCGTTAGCGCGTTTGATAACACGTAAAGCCATCTGATCAGTAGTAAACGCGACATGCTCGGAAGTCATGGCCTCGATACCTGCTTTTTCAATCACACGATACTGAGACATATCAACCAGGTTAATATCACCAAGTGTACCGATAGATTTACAGTGTTCAAATTCCATTACACGTTTACCAAACAACAGACCGAAAGGTGCGCCAGCCACATTGCCTTGAGGGATATACACAGGCTGATCACCGATTTGAAAGCTGTTTAGGCTTGGGCTCAAGTCAGCATTAATAAGCCAAGATGTGCCAGGCTTCTGCTTTGAACCACTCCATAGACGTGACCACATTTGCTGAGCGTCTTCCACTTTAACCTGTGAGGCAGTGTCACGAGCTACAGCAACGTTAGAAGCGTGACCTAAGAAACCAACCATACCTGTAGCACCACCAGGGCCCTCAAAGATATTGTTGTCCATTTCCCAGCCAAACTCTTGAACGAACCAATCTTCGATATCGCTCATCAAGTTACGCGTATCTTTCAGTAATTCGTTAGTTTGGTAGTTAAGTCCACCGAACTTAAGCAATGTCAGAGTGAATTGCTCAAAATTAGCAGTACTCGGTGAAATAGGGTCACCCTCGGCAACAACAGCAACGCTTAATGGGTGATTACCGTCCGTACGGTCGTAATCAATCAAACCATTCCATTTAAGGCTGTTTGAGCCCGCAGAAACCTGACGAATGTCACACATAGGTAAAAGAATGTTGCTTTCACCTAGACGATTGTCGATAGAAGCGTCAAAGTCCTCATCAACAAGGTATCCACCGATATTATCAGTGCCTTCAGCTTGACCTAAAACGGCTTTAACTGCTCCTTCGTACTGCTTTACAGCATCTTCCCAACCGCCAAAACGCTGGCCGTGATGTTTAGCAGCAATACCACGAAGGATGTCGCCAAACTTAAGGCTTTTACGCTCTTCTGAATCCTTAGCAGCATTAGCGCCAAGCATTTTATTGAAATTTTTTGTACCGATGCGGGCCTCGATTTTCTCCATAATGCGGGAAATAATGCCTTCAGCAGCGGCGTCAGCGGATTTAATGTCCTTGTCGATACGTTCTTCGAGTTCCTTATCACGCTTAACCTGTGCTTCAACTTCAGCCAAGTTAAACTCTTTAAGGATTCCCATGCTCACCCATTCATCACCTTTGACTGAGTCCATTTCAAAACAGTCATCGGCGGCAAGACCCTTTTCAGCCAAAGCAGAGATAGGTATAACAACACGATATTGTTTGTTAGCCATAATAAACACCTTTGTTTGTTTATAGTTTTAAGTTTTTTGAGTTTAGTATACTCTAGTGCTTACCCTATCGGGGACGCGTGTGAGGCGATCCGCTTTGCAGGCTTTATCTGATGTATCCTAAATTCTTCCTTACATGCCACTCAACAAGCTCATCTTGAGTCATATTTGCTAAAGCGACAAGTCGTGGATCTCTAATCTTAGCTTTCGATATTAAACGTATCGTACTAAGTGGATCTACATCCGATTTATCTTTAGTATTAACTTCTTCTTCAACATTTTCAACACTTTTCGGCAAATTACCGCCGTTGGCGGCTTTTTCTCGCGCTTCTGTGTCTTCGTCAAATTCTTGCGCATTATCGTCTTCAGTCGGAATCTCTAGGCTCTTATAGTAAGCGTATAGTTCGTCTTCGACATCTTCTTCCACGACCTCAACTTCAACACCTAAAGCCTCTAAAGACTTCTCAATATATTTCATGTTTTTTTCCGAAACCGCTATTAGTTTGGAGTCGATATTAGCAGCCACAGGCGCAAAAGAGTCTTCCAACATAACGCATTTTGAAATAATGTGGCGAACTCCATCCGCCATTTTTGTTGTAAAGTCAGGCCATAGTTTTTTAAGCCTATCGACCTCTGAACCCCAGCCATTGCCGCCATTGCTAAAGACTTTAGTGGGGATAAACCCGATTGAATTAGTCGAAACTGCCCCGAATTGTATCAATTTGAACACATCCAGCGCTCTTTCGGTGTCTGCCAGGGCTGTTTTTGACAGTAAACCGTCTTTAACTGCCTTAATTGCAACGTTTTTTCCGACAACAATATCGTGCTGGTGATTCCAAAGTTTTACAGGCGCTTTACGGTATTGTGATAGATCAACACCCTTTGGAACTATGATTTCCTGGTCGCGATCAATAAAACGTGTTGAGCTCATGCCAACAACAGTTCGTTCTTCACTTTTATCTATTTTGAAGGCTGCTGCACCAGGTGTATTGCCTCGTTTAACGCAGATTTCGTCCACTTCAGCTTCTTTTTTAATGGTCTCAATGTCTTCGTGAATTGACGGACTGTACGCTTCCATTTTATTCAGAAGATTGTCGCTCAGTTTTACTTTTCTTCGCATTATTCTGCTCCTGCTTCTTCGTTTATTTCTTGATCTGCTTCGGACTCACTCTCGTTTTGTCCGTTACCGTTTAGCGTCATTCCGCCTATTAAAATAAGTTCATCGCCTTCGGGGCCCGGTAATGGTGGGTAACCATCTCTTGCCCTGGCTTCATTACGGGTGATTCGCCCGCTTGTCCACATAGAATTAGTCTTTTCGAGCTCTAAAGCCTCATTTCGAGGTACATTTTCATCATATGCGCAAAATAATGTATCATCGCCATAAAGCGGCAGTATTTCAGCGTTTAGCTTGTCTTCGTAGGTCAAAAGCTTCGGTTTTATTGTAAACTTCTCGAAATTCTCATTACTTTCGCCCGCATTCGATTTATTAACGTTTTCAGCGTAAACTATGCCTTCAGGCACCCCAAAAGAGGCTAAAATCTCGGTTCTGACGAACTTTTGCCCTTCTAAATACTGCATGTCTTTAATATTTGTGGCTAAACGCTCTATTTTGAGCTCACTAGTGTGTGTAAGTATACCGCCTTGCTTCATGACACCGCCTGCAAGCTTCCGCAACTTAGCGGTAACCTGTAAAGCGTTTTGTTCAGTCGCATTGGGGTCCGTCATCGAGACAACCATAGACGGTATAGCGTTGTTTCGATTCAACGCCAAATTGTAAGCTTTAGCCTCATCATTTAGCTGAACTGACGCCATTACACCTTCGGTGCGAGAGCGCCCGATGTATTGATTTTCTAAATTAGGCAAACGAATGTGAAATATCTCATCGGGACTAAACATTTCCTTATTTGCGCCTTTGCCATACTGATATGCAACAATATAAGGCGATTCAGGAGTCGTAATTGGCTTCATCCACTGTGTTCTAAGCAAAACAAGCGCTTCAGGGCGGCCGAATATGTCTTTTTGAATATACCAATAGGCATCACCTGTAGCCTCAGAAAACTGCGTTGTTTCGTTGAAAAACTCATATTGTGTGGTCCATGGATTAGGCCTTTTCATTAGCTTCAAAAACGGGTGGTCTAATATTTCAACAACATTCTCGGTAGTACGAAGCCTGGTATCGTTTTTAAGTGATGGATTGCGATCAAATAGCGCCTTACGTTCCATCCGATTAAGCACCTTATGTGGCACTAAAATGGTATCGTCTGAGGGTGTTTGAGATGCATACAACCTCAACGTTGCTGAGCCTGTACGCTGTCCTATTCGACTCGCACAAACGTAAACCCATGAGTGCCATAGATCGACAAGCGCCTGGGTACTGCCCCGTCTGTCTACCGTCCGATTTAGTACAGACGAAAAACCCGCAAACGGCTGAGTGGTAACAACACGGGAGTTGTTTTTTTGCTGCTTACTAGCCCACTTATTGTAAAATTTTAACAACACTTTATTACCTCTTTAGTTCCATAGTTGCGAATCATCGCCGAATATATCAGCGGTTGTAAATTCTCTAAGTTGCACTGTTACTATTTCAGATGTCTGTTTTTCTTGCGCTTTCTCGTATCTGACAACGTCTTCATCAGAAACACAATAAAACTCCGAACCTTCACTTAATTTAGTGATCAATTGCGTAATAGCGTCAACACGGTTAGGCGATTCGGCACTATATTCAGGATCCCATTCAGTCATTTCAGTTTCCAGCTTTTCCAGGCCTTCTCTAACGTGATGAACTCTACCTTGCGCATAAAGTTCCGCTACAGGCTCTGCCCGCGCAGCTTTACCGACTTTCGCATGTACCGTCTGAACGGGTATACTTCGATTATAATTCCTAATTGCCATAATTACCAATTCGCCGCCCTGATTAGTTTCAGCTAAAACGTAATTAGCGCCAAACGCCTTAAATAAATTTGCTACTCTGCCCGGCCAAACGCCAGGCCCCGCACCCTCGATAGTTCCGTCAAATAAAACATAATAATCGTGTTTGCCATATTGTTTACCGCCGACAACTATTCCACAATCATCACTACCTTTACGACTTGACACCTGTGGGTCAACACTAACAACAATTACGTCTAATTCAGGCGCTTCATCGACTTTATGTGCATTAATGTCCGCGCTGTTGAAAACCTTACCGACGCTAACTTCACCGAACTCACCCTCGTAAAACTTCTTACGCCTGGCGGCCGACATGTTCTTAAGTCGCTGCACATAGCGTGGATCTAAGTTTTGGATATTACTGTCGGGGTTGATCTGATGTGCAACATGGTCTTCCGCATCTAGCGGGGATTCGTCGTCAGGGTCTTGCAGTAAAAAGAACTTCTTATATAGCCAATGCGCTTTTGATGGCGGGTTACAGTCGTAAAAAAAGCGCTTCTTTAAAAGGTTTTGTTGCCGCATCCGCGATAGTCCGAACTCAGCCGCAACGTAACTAATATCATTCGCCTCATTGAAATACAACGTTGAGTATTCATCACCTAACACTTTCTTGTACTGCCCGTCTTTAGTGTCCACCCCGATTATGTGTATTTCACTACCGTTCTCTAAAATCGTAATGACGTCATTTACGTAAGTCCAATGTACGTCCTCAATCATCCCTAACGCCTCGAAGCACTCCGGCATTGTTTTCTTACCGATTAGTTTAATGCACTCTGTTTTACTCCGACGTCCTATCGCATGGCGGCTCTTTACTTTCAACGCCCTCTTAATGATCACCATACATATCGTCGCTGTCTTACCCGATCCCGAACCGCCGTACAGTAGACAGTGCATAGCGTTGGTGGCAGCTATCGCAGTTAGTGCTTCTTGCTGCTTCTCTGTGTATTTCCACTCTTTCTTTTCGTCTGCCATGGTGTCTAGGGCGGCTTTTACGCCGCCCTCGCCTTTTATTTAGGTGCTGCTGCGTTAGCTGCTTTATCTGCTTTCGCTTTAGCTGCTTCCGCTTTCTTTTCAGCGGCTGCTGCTTTTTTATCTTTAGCGGCCTGGTGGCGCTTTTCGGCTAGGCCGAAATCCCACTTATCCGCAAGCGTCTCAGGGCTGTCGATCTTGACTGAGATCGCCAGGCGTTTAATTAACGCTAAATACCCGTCTTTACACATCGGCCCCTGCATCGTACACACGTAATCCGGGTTTTCAACAACCTTCGGGTACTTGTCATGCATCGCTCTTAACGCGGGTACGACATCGCCCTCAAACACCTCGACTAACATCTTACGAACGCGTGGGTTCGAAATAGTGCGCTGGTCGATAGTGTACCTGGCCTGCAAATAGATGTTGTAGCCGCCACCTGCGACCGACTCGAAATCTGTCAGCGCCCGTTCGATTGGGTGGTAGTTCTTGTCGTGGTTGTACTGCGTTACGTCGGTTATGAACACGACGTTCTTCTTAGACGCCACCGGTTTGTTCTCGATTTTATGCTTTGCGTCTTCTTTTAGCTCTTTATCGCTTTTCGCTCTTGGCATTCGTTAGCCTTTCTTTTTAGTCGCTCGGCCTCTCGGCTTTGCGACGGGTTTACTTTCCACGCCCGTGGTCTTACATGGCGTTAACAACCCCGAACGGTATACCGCACCTTCCGGGTGATCTGCTATCCACTTCGCAACTTTCTTGCGACGCTCTACACCTTTTACGTTTTCGAAAATCTCAACTTCCACGCCCTCTATGCTGTGGCCTCTTGCTTCGTAGTGCTTTCTCAGATCTACGACCTGCACGTTCTTATGTGCCTCACTGTCTACGTGACTGATTAGCACTTTACCGAAGGGCTTAAACTCCTTCTTCTCTCGCTTTAGATTTGGATTGCGTTTTTGCTTTGCTGGCATCGTTACGCCCTTTCGTTTTATAGTTTTTCATCGACTTGTTTTGATATTCATGAAATTGTTTATTCGTCTTCGTTGGCATCGATGACCTACCCTTCAGCGTTTACTTTAGTTTTTGTTTTATTGGTGGGGGTCATACACAGCCCCGCTATGTACGGCATGTTTGGTCTGACGCGATAGGCGTGTGTCATTTTGTTTAACATCGCTATTATCTCGCTGTGTGTCATATGTCGTCCTCGGTCTTACTGATGTTGACGGTGATGGCGTTGCCTTTGTGGTTGATTGTGTCCTCTCGGCCCCAACCGCGTTTACGGCCCCTGCGGTCTAAAACGAACTTCTGCGCTTCGAGGTTGTTTTCCTGTTCACTAGCCGCGCGTAATATGTTTGCCTCGGTGCGTTGGAGTGCGACTTCTTCCTGGTCCTTTAGCGCTGCTTCGAGTTTGTGTTTTTTTAGAGCGCGTTTTAGTGCGTCCCAACCGATGGGTTCGATCTTGACGCTTTGGAAGGCGACGTCGAGTGTGACACCGTTTAACTGTTTGAAGCGTTCGGCGGCTTTCAGACGGCGGATCTGTTCGATGCGACGGCCGACCTCCGCGAGTATGCCGCAACTGCCGATTATACCGTTTTGCATTTCTTCGAGCGTTATTTTGTGGTGCTTTTGGCCCATGGCGTTCTTTCCTATTTTATATACGTGTGTACGTGTGTAGTATAGCGGCTTTTTTTAGCGTTGTCTAATTTTCCTTATTTTTTATACGCGGTTTGGCTTTTTAGCGTTGTGGCGTAGGCGGGGGCGGAAGGCATGGGGTGTCTATTGTGTGTACTATCGATTTAGGTGTGAAATTGTAGAGGGGGTCGAGGGCGCTACCCCGCGGCATTTCGCCGCTCCGTTTACACCCCCGGCGGCGTTTGTTCGCCCTGGCGGCCCTGGCGGGCGTTTTACGCCGTCGGCGTTACCCCGCGGGGCGGTGGATTTACGCGGCGGGGCCCTGTCAACGCGCGCGCGTGTATGCGCATGAAATCCGCGGTTTATTCCAATAACGTTAAATAGCGTCAATTTACGTTTATGTGTACTGTTTATTGTAAACTACGTTTAAAGCGTGTATTTATATTAAGCGCTTAGCGAGGCAACAAAAAAGCGCTATAACTAACGTTATAGCGCTTGAAGCGTGTAAAGCGTTACAGATTAACCACCACTATCAATGTGGTAAGAGTACATAGTCACCCACTTAGAACCGTCAATATTCAGTGATTGACGTTTAATACTACCATTGTTGAAGTTTCCGCTGCCACATAACGCTTTGCATTCTTCAACGGTTGGTTTATGTGAGCTCTCAAGCGTATAATGATACGCATTGTAGCAGCGGCCTAAGTTCTCACTATCACTATTGACGATTTTTAATTCAGTTTTGTTTTGCATGTTTAGCCTCGTTTTTTACGTGTTATAGTTTCAATTTTCGCGGTTGTATGTCCAAGTTTCTTTAACAATTCTAAATTTCTTTTAGCCGCTTTTTTAGTAGAAAATAAAAGCGCTTTATCTGCTAAAGTATGAAAATAAATATATGGCATTCCTTTTAATCTAATCCTAATTGCCTGCCCTAAATAGACATATTTTTGTGAGTTAGGATATTGCCAAGTTAGGCGGTATAGTTCGTATGTTTTTTTCATTTTATAGCCTCTCAATTGCTTTGTTTATGTTATCGATATTGTCAATCACCAATAGCGCTTGATTGACAGTAGCGTTTTTTATCGGGTAAACGTCAAGCGCTCGATATTGTCCATCAATACGGCCGCTTGAAATATCCGGATAGGTTCTAGTTTCATCATATAGCGCTAAATATTCGAATGGCGTATTTTTTACATAAACGCGCCTAATATAAAGCGATACTTCGCAATTTACGCTTCGTGCGTTTTTTGAGCGCAAAACGCGTTCCACTTCAAAAGCGAATTCTTGTAATTGAATAGCTAGTTTTTTATTAGCACCTACCATATTAAAAACTCCAAACTATATGTGATAATTACAAGCATATTAAACACAAGAGCAGTAAGCCATAGAAAACGCTCTAAAACACTTAATAAACGCTTAAAAAACAATTTCCTTTTTGAAAATGAAAAAACGTATTTTTTACGCTGTTTTGCTGAATAGTCAATCATTTATTTCACCTATTTTATAGCCGCGACTTAGTAGCCAGGCATATTCATTGTAATTAAGCTTATTAATCCAGTTTTTTTCATAGGTCCACTTCGTATTCAATGGACAAGACCCAAAACCATTTTCGCTGTTATAAGCCTGGCAATAATTTTTCATAACCTGACTTTCTATGTTTCTGTAACTAATCTGATTATAGCAAGACTTAGCTTTCATATTAAAACTAATTAGCTTATATGTGTGGCCGCTAGTCGTGAAAATGTCACCTAGTTTAAGCGTTTTTAATTTATTCATTGTTCAACGTCCTTTATGCAATTGTTTAAAGCTTTTTTATAAGCTTCTGTAGATATATAATCTGCATTAAATTCATTGAATCGATTTATATGCCATATTCTGCCCTTTGTTGAGTCTATAAAATTTAATCCTGAGTATTGATAGCCTTGCTCGATACCATCAAGAAAATAATACGTAACAATTAAACCGCTAAATTTGCCATACTTTTTTAACCTTAAGTCATGTTTTACTGGTTTATCCGTAGTCATTAGCCATACTTTTTGAGCGTTTTTATTCATTGTTCAACATCCTTTTTTGTTTCCAAATGTTACACTCCATTCGTGTAGTTCCGGCTTTGATCTCCATCCCTTTAGCGTCGAAGTAGTATGTATTGGTGTAGGCAGGGAAATAGTTTCTTTGTGTCTTGAGTTTAACTTTAATAAAGTTGTCCTCATAGATTTCAATTTTTGCTGTGTAAATAGTTACATAATGAGTATACCACTTGAATACATAACCATATTCTCTGGCTTTCCAGGCCGTTATATTTTCCCGCCATAAAAACTTGTTAATATCACTATTTTTACAGTATCCTTTTAGTAATGGCTTATTTTTTTTACTAGGCATCGTTAAACGTCCTTTTTTAAGTTCTTTTTGCCTTTACCGTGCACAGTTATTGCGATATCTTTGGCGCTTCGGCTATATCCACCACATAGACCGCATTCAAGGCAAGTTATGCCTTTGCTTTCACTTGGACATATTATTTCACCCGCTAGTGTCTCACTAGCGTCATGAACTATCCTAAAAGTTCTATAACCTTTTTGCTTAGCCTGTTGACGGTCTAATTCACTTTCAACGCTAGCCATAAAAAAACGCGCGTATTCATCGCTAACCGTACGCCAATTGTGTATATAGCCAGTATGCTTTCTAGCGCTTTTTACTATCGTTGAAACTACTTCAACGGGCAAAATAGACGGGTTGCCATAGGCGCCAAAACGTACCGCGGCACCTTTGAAAATAGCCGCTATGTCGTCAAGCTCAAAAACTTGAGGATATCCACCACGGTTCCACTTTTGCCATATTGCGCGCGGTCCCTGGAATAGCTTTACATAACAAGCACGATTTTTGCCTTTGCTGTCACCCTGTAAAGGACAATTGCCACAAACTAAGCTATTTAAACCGGACTTAAGCGCTTCTTGCGGTTTAAGCGCTTTGACCAAGTGCCATATTTGATGCATAGGTCCGGTTTTTATATTGCTACTGTTGAAAGTGACAATTGAGACTACTTTGCTAGTTTCATGCAAAACAAAACCACCGCTTGAAAAAACTTTAGATATTTGCATTGTTTTCACCCTCTAAAATTTGTTTTGCAGCTTCTTTTAACACACATACGCAAGTACTTTGAGCCATCTCGAAAGGAAATAGTCCGCGGCTCAATTTGTCCCATTTATTTAAAGGTATGTCGTTTAAATGCGGACATGTAATGGGGCCGTTATGCTTCACCCAATATTCAATCATGTTCGCAACTCTTTTTTTTATTGTGTCTGTTACGTATTGCGCGTGGTATTGTCTATGTGTGCAAATACCTGTCATGTAATCATGTCTAGTATATTTCATTTTTAGATAATCCTTTATCATTTTTTTTGTGTTTATACTACTTTTTTGAAACTTGTAATCGATGCAATTCTACAGCTACGGAAAGCGTTTTTTTCAAGATCATAAAACTTGAGTATTTCAGCGTTTTTTGGCGCTTCGCTTTTTTTGCCTGGCAGGTCCACAAGTTTAGTTGATAGCGTTGCGATTGCCTCGCGTTTTTCGCCATTAGCTTTTATAAACTCAATGCGACATTTGCCAGCCTTCAAAGCTTGAATAAGTGCGTCAACATCAAGGATATTTTCAAGCGCTTGATTGACAACCAATTGGACCATATTGAAAGCCATATTGAAATTGGCTTCGGGGTTGTTGTATTCAGTCGCAACGCTAGTGATCAATTCTTTTTGACTTGCTAGCGCTTCAAGTGAAGCGCTTAATTGTTTAAGTTTTTGAATATTGCACATCTTTAAGGCTCCAATTCGAATAAGCGTTTATTTAATTCAGCGATTCGCTCAGCCCTGCAGCTAATGTAGTTTAGCTTTTCTTTTATGTAGCTTTGACTTACATATGATTTACTTAGCTCGTAGCTAATTGATCTCAATACACTGTTTGCATTATCGCGGTTAAGCTCAAGTTCTCTTTTTATGTGGGCAATTGAAGCTTCAATTTGTGCCTTAACTTCATTTTCAGCTTCAATCTCAATTTCAGCTTGAGTAGGTATTTTTTTCATCGTTTCATATTCCTTTATGTTTTGAATTTAACTTCAAGCTTAAAATATCCACATAGTAGACGATTGCAATACCTTACTATTTCTTAAGTATAAAAAAAGCTAAAATTTTTTGAGCGTGTAAACAAAAGTTGACACGCCAGGCACTTGAATGTAAACAAAAGTTGACATATATTAAATAGATTGAAATTTTTATTTTTTCACATTGACAAGTTTCGCGATATTTAACCGCTCGCGGGTTGTTTTCGAATGCCGCAAAAAGCGAATTTTCGCCGCTGTTTTGTGAAGTATAAAACCTGGAAATTCAAAGGCAAAAATCAATGTTTTATTTTATGGTAAATTTAGAAGTTTTTGAAATTTCTATAGTTTTTGTACTTTCTAAAATTTCAATATTTTCGATTCTTTCACAACTTTCACAAAAAAGTGAAAATACTGAAAATTCTGAAAAAAGTGATAGACGACATTTTTGTCGTGTTTTCGGATTCACGAATGGGAAAACGAACTTTTTCCACAGAAAAACAAATCCCTTATAATTTTGACTTTTGAGCGAAAATATTTTTGAAATTTCAAATTTTTTAAAACTGACTTTCTCCCCACGCTGAAAATAAAAATCGTTTTTAATTTCCCAGCCCTAGTTTCAACGGATTAGATATTGGGTAAAGCCCTGCGTATACAAACGTTTTATATTCCAGGCTAAAAACGTAAACATGTGTTTTGTTTTTCTCATTGAATTGACAGTATTCGTCCACGGGATCGAGCATTTTTATGCCACTAAACCAGGCGCTTAATACTTCATCCCCGTCGGAATCGCGAGTATATTTTAGGTTTTCTTTCTGCTGCCAGTAAAGCAAAAAGCCTTCTGAAGGCAACTCGAAAAAACGAATATAGGCCCCATCAGCGGGGCCACCGTGATTCAATTTTATCGCTACAGGTTCGCGATTTTCCAAAACATTGCTCCTAAAAATGTTAAAATTAAGGGGTGGGGGTGTTTGAGAAGCACAACCACTTACCTAATACTTTTAGGCATCTGATAATTGAACTACTTGGAATCGATCGAGGTTCTTCGCAAACGTAAGACAGCACCTCGTCGAAAATCACCAATACGATTACAACAGCCAACACCCACCAACCGAACGATAGCGCTAAAATAAATCTAACTAATTTTCTCATAACGGCCCTGTTAATTTTTCTTTAGTTGTTTCTTCGTCTGTTGTTTTAAGTGGACAATCTTCTAATATCTCCCAGCTTTTACCTGGTTGGGGAGGATTAGCTTTATTGAGTAGCGTACATGTTTCATTGTAATCATAGTAATAATTGTCAAAAAAGGGACAATCTTCACATCTATTAATTACGATTATTTTGTTCATTCAAACCTCACGCCAGTTTCAATGTTAAAACTACAGTAGCGATAACACAGAACAGCGTAAAGCAAACCATCGCTAACAACACAAGCCAAATAACCAGGCGCGGGTATAGCCACGCCTTTAGTTGATCGAGCTTTTCAGCCTCTGTGAGCTCTTTCTCAAGCTCATTCATTTCAGGTATTTTTAAGCTCACTTTTCTATCACCTCTAAAGCTTTCAGTAGAGTTTGAAACTTGGACTCAAGCTCATTCCACTTTGTCGGTTTTTTATTTTTATGGAAGAATGCGCCTAGCCTTTTGGCCACGAGATATGATATCCATTCGGCCTGAGTGCGTTTTTCGCTTGAAGTGTAACAATTTATTACCTTATCCACCAGGTCGACATAAAAAGGCCCATTTTCACTATCTCTTTCGAGAAAAACTTCAAGACATCTATGTTTTTCGAATACAAACACTTTGACTACTTCTCTCAGACAAAACTCCACCATGAAAGTAGTTTCAGGCCCTAATTGATTACGTAAATCTGTATCAATTTGTTGCTTATGTTTGGTGTAAACTTCTCGGCTATGTACGAATGCTTTAATCATGTTGCCTCCTAAGCGCTATGTTTGTAAACCCGTGACAGGCACCGCCGCTTGAATATTTTGAGTAGTAAAGCACTTTGCCGATGTCCTCGCTAATGCGCCTGGCGATCTGCTCAATACGGTCGAAGCTACCTTCAACGTAATGTTCATCTACCCACACAACATTGCGATAGTTGTATTCACCGAAGTTTAGATCGCACTCAATTGCCTCTCTAGCATGTGCAATAATGCCCCAGGTGAGGTTCTTTTTGCGCATATCAACGCCTGTGTGGACGTAAAGGGAGTCTGCGTGTGTTTGCCAGGGACCAGGACTAGTAGTGATAATGCCGTCTTTAGTTTTAAATTGCAGTTTTCTGCCTGCATGTCCCCGGCTGCGCGGATCATGTTTATCTACGTAAATCTCGCCCGCGTGGCTTCCGTAATACCAATCATATTTACCGTTCTTATCCTTAACATGTGTGTAAATTTCTCCTGAAGCGCTTAGGCGACTGTCTTCAGGCCTAACAGCAGTGCTCATTTTTTCAGGCAGGTTTTGTAAATCAGCAGGGTCGCGATAAAAGATGTCCTGGCAAAACTGACACCAGCCTGTCATGTTAAACTCTTTGACGCTTATCTCGTCTCTGAACCCGGTTAAAGGTAATTTACATTTCACACAGCAACCTTCAGGTGTCTCCCCGAAAAATTTCTTTGCTAACGCCTCATTCATGGTTTATCGATTCCTTTCTTTATAGTTTACTGTCATTAGTTCTTTGCGAAGCACTGGAACGTCTTTAGGCGCTTCAATGCCTAGCGTTACGATGCTTCCTGAAATTTTAGTTACTGTGATCACAATGTCATCACCTATCACGATTTTATCGTCTTCCTTACGGGCAAGTATTAGCATTTATGATTCCTTTCGTTTTAGTATCCATTGTCCACACACTTACAGCTATTTACTTCAATTACATGAGTTACCTGGCTGTTCACTAAGTACAATACCCCCAAGAGAAATAATACATAAATAATTAGGCTAGTGTACAATATTCTGAAAAAGGTTTTTTCGCTCATTACGTTTCCTTCCGTTTTATTTAAGAATTATGTACACACTATAGACGACAAATAGTGTCCTGACAAGTGCTGTTTGAAACAAAACGCGGAAATATTTTTAAGTGCCAAAACTAAAGTATAACAAAACCTTCATAAAATTGTAGATTCGCCAAAAAAGTGGCCTCGTTTTTAAAAGTGGCTTTAAAAGTGGCCTCGAAAAAAATGCGTTTGAGGCCACACTTGTTGCAACAACTATCTTACGCTTAGGTTCAAACGCGGATTTTAAAATGTCGCATCTGTCCTAAGTGGCTTTAAAACCGATTTTTGGTGTCCAAAAAGCTGACTAAAATTTGGGAGTCAAAAAAAAATTTTTAACAAATAGTATAAACGTGCTGCGTAGCAGCACTACAATACTATTTGTTATTAAAGTAAATGCGGAAAACGTTTCAGCGCTGCAACATACTAACGCTAACACGTTACGGGAAGGATTGCAAACGGTAAATAAAAAAAAATATCAACTAGGGCTTGCAAAGCTGTTGTTTTCGCTGTACACTGTGCGTATCATTTATCCTTAGTGAATTATTCAAGGGGCCGGATGTTGCAACATCCGGTTGCCATTTCGCTAAAGGATGTCACAATTGAATATTCACAACTAAATAAGGATGCTACTATGAGCTATTCCCAACTTGAAAACATTTGGCTTAACTTCATCAACGCTGTTAATAAAATCGACTGCTCAGCGGCAACACAGATTAATCGTAAATATCGTAAAACATTTTTTCTCTTTCCTAATAAATTCGCACATGCTGACCCCGCTGAAATACTTCGCAGGTTGTTTAGCTGGGGCGATGCAGGTACTGTTACTCGCCGTTCCTGGGAAAACATCTACATAGCTTTAGGTGGAACACAGATTTGTAGATCTGCTGACGTCCCTGGCTGCTAACAATGATCGAAGAAGGCGTGAATTACGCGGAAGTGGTTGACTCACTTCCCGAAGGCACGTTAGCGGAGTTAAAAAACGTCGTTTACAGTGCCAAACTAATGCCCAATGGGGATTGGAAATTCAAAAATAAGTCAAACAATGTTAGCGCTAAAAATCACCTATTGAACGTTGATACGTTTATAGATTATTTGTGGTCCAACTATCGAAAAGAGCTAAGGTCTTACCCTTTTCAGGATGTTTTGGACGATAAATTAATGCTCTTGAAGCTATTAGAGTTTTTATCTAAAGACATCAACGCCAATGAGTTACAGAGCGGGTCGGTAGCAGGATCAACCGTTTTGAATTGGTCCAGCGCTTCCGGGTCTAAGTATGAAAATGCTAGATCTATGAAGTATTGGAAACTAAATGAAACAGATATAAAGTTTCTCAGACACATCAAGGTGGCATATGCTGGCGAAGGACATGGAGGAACACTCGTGGTCTACATTAGGTGCTCGGAGCGAACGAACACCTATGTACAATTAGACACAATCGAGAGTGTTAAGTCCTCGTCAGTTATTTCAAAACTGGCATCGATAAAGACGTCTAAGGGCTCTTTACTTTGCCAGGTTGAGAAAGAATATATCGACTATGTTGAAAATGTTTATGAAAAAGAGAGAAATAAATTTCCAGGTTGTGTTTTCGGAGCCATCGTTATTGATGACAACGAAGGTAATGTGGAGTATTGCGCTCCTGCTTTCGACGATTATTTGAAAGCTGTTGTCAAGCAATTACACCTTACCGATATGCGTTTGCGCTTACCTAAAGAGCCTGTGATTATAAGCAGCGATCCCGATGAACCAGCGTTCTACCACTTCAACAAGTCAGCGATTATGGAGCCTGGCGAATGGGGACACTGGCGTGACTGGATGGATGTCATTCCCGATGAATCGAAAGATGTTTTCATGGCCTGGGTATATTCAGTATTTGTGCCCAGGAATAAAGGACGTCAGGCGCTTTGGTTACATTCCGAAGGTTACGACGGTAAATCACAGGTGACATTAGCACTGTCCAGGTACATGGAAGAAAGAGGCGTTGGTAGTATTAACAGCCAACAAGCTTCCGGACAGTTCTCTTTTGCCGGTGTCTACGGTAAACGTTTACTGATATTTGGTGATTGCCGTAATGACAGATTTTTATCGACTGGTACTGTTCACAGTGTCCTTGGAGGTGACATGGTTAGTGTTGAGCGTAAGTTTAAGGAAGCGTTTACATCCAGGGTGTTCAGCAAGTTATTAGTTTGCAGCAATGTTGCGCCGGAAATGGATGCTAATGCCATGCACGAAACAAGTCGGGTGATCTACATCAGACTGAAACAGCCACGTAAAGAGATTAGAGCTAGATTCTTAGCCACAAACAACGCAGGCGATATTCTGTACGACGAACAGGGCAACCCAACACCGGTAGGGTTTAACGGCAAAAACGGTAAGGAATTAAACGAGTATTTGTTAGAAGAAATGAATGCGTTTCTCCATGAGTGTCGTAAAAAATACCTGGAACTTTGCCCTAACGACAAAGAAATAGTTGTTTCTGATGCAGCTAAAGAGTCGCTTTACGATTCGTGTGTTAGTGAGGAAAGTGTTCAATACGAGAAGTACATTTCAGAGAACTACGTTTTTCACACTGACAATCCGGGCGAATATGTTATGGACATTAAAGACAGAGCTATTGATCACTTCAACGATCCAATGGTTTCCAAACGCTTTAACAAGTTCAACATTAAAGCGTTTATGGATGCTTTCATGAAAAACGCTAAACGCCAGTTACGTAGGTCCGGAACACCTATCGATGACTATCGCATAACACGTAGGCAAAATAACGGTCGCAGGGCTCAATTTTTAGAGGCGTGTGAATTTAAGGGTAAAGAAGTAACGAGAGTAAACTTAAGCTAAGGATAAACAATGAATCATTTATTACATCAAACACTTGAAACTGAAGAACTTACATATCAATGCGATTGTGGTACAGTACATGACTCAGAAACGGATTTAGGCTACTGCAAGGTATGCGGCGAATTGCTCTGTGACGATTGTGCAGAGCCTGGAACTTGGAACGCTTGTGGCACCCTAGCAGTGTGCCAGGAATGTGCCGGTCATGACGTTTAAAGGCTGCTATATTGACTTTGAGTTCAACGGGACCGCTGAAAAGTATCTCAATTTAGTATGTTGTTCTCTAATAATTGACGGCGAATTAGAGCACTATTGGCTTCACAAAATGGCTAATGAGAAAGAGGAACTGACTCACAGACTTCGCGAGATCCATGCCGATGGCTACACGTTTGTGGCCTTCGGGGTGGGCGCTGAGGCTAGGAGTTTTATTGCGTTGGGGCTGGAACCGCTGGATTTTAATTGGATATGTCTTTACTCGGAATGGCGAACAGCCAGGTACAACAACAACAAGTTTGAGTACGGGCGTTATCTGAAACACAACAAAGCTAATGGTAAAATAATATCCACGGTAATTAAATACAGTGTACCGCCTAGTTTTGATGTGCGTGAGAATATCGGCAAGGATAACACCACGACAGGTGTTGGTTACGCTGATTGTGTTTGCAGTTTGCTAAATATTAAAATCGATAGCAGACGTAAAACTAAGATGCGTGATTTAATTATCAGTGCGCCTGAAGATTTCACAGATGATGAAGCTAAAGAGATTTTGGAATACTGTGATGATGACGTTCAACACTTACAGGCGTGTTTAGAGTTACTTCTCGGCAACATTATCGATCTGACAGGGCGAAAGCTCCACGAGGCTATCGAAATCACCCAGGAACGCGGTAAATATGCTGCGTGTGTTGCCTGGTTTGAGACGACAGGCATTCCAACGGATATGGAAGCGGTTAGAAATCTGTCGAAAAATCATTGGGGTGCGAAGAACGATCTCATTGAGAAGCTCAACAGTGAACACTATAAATTTTATGTTCATGAGCGTAAAAAGCTTTCAGAATTAAAAGGGCAGTGGACCGAAAAGAAACTGGCGTTTGAGACATTTCTAGACATGAAGGGCATGTTAGAGGATTGGCCTAGAAACGATTTGACTGACGCTCAAAAGGCTTCAGCTATCATGGAAGGCATTGACCCTAAGACGCTTATTGGCAGTCTAAAGTGTGATGATTCTACGCTTGATGATTATAAGTATGTGCCTGAGATTGAAGCACTTAGACAAACTAAGAAGTCAATTCAAAACTTGAAATGGTTTAGACCTGAAGCTTTCCATGAGTTTGAGCAAAGCGTTGGCCCTGATAATATGTTGAGAACGTTTTATGGGCCATTTGGAACTCAGACCGGGAGGAATGCGCCACCCGCAAAACGATATACTTTCGCCATGGCTAACTGGCTTCGCTGTACTATTATGGCACCGCCTGGCTATGCTGTTACAGGTGTTGACTATATAAGTCAGGAATTTCTTCTAGGTGGAATGATGTCAGGCGATCAGAACATGGTTGACGCTTACCGCACTGGCGACCCATACTGCGCTTTTGCTAAGATGGCAGGTGCTATCCCGCCTGACGGTGATAAAAAATCACATCCCAAAATCAGAGACGATTATAAAATTTGTGCCCTGGCATCTATGTACGGTATGGGCCGTGACGCATTGTTCAAGCGAGTTAAAGGCAGTATGCCACTTGAAGAAATAATCGAAATGGGCGATGGTGCTATTCGTGCTAAGTCGGATAAGCTCTATGATGATCACCGTAAAATTTTTAAGGTGTATTGGGCCTGGACGGATCAGATCGTAGACACTTACAAGTATCGCGGGTATTTGATGGTTGGCGATGGTTGGATGCTTTCGCCTGACTGTGACAGTGTGACATCGATTAAGAATTGGCCTGTGCAGAGTATGGGTGGATGCATTATGCGTAAGGCTGCTATTGATGCTACCAGGGCAGGACTTAAAATCATAAGTCCCCTACATGACGCTATTTATATACTTCATGAAATAGGCGACCAAGCGGCAATCGATACTCTGTGCAAGGTGATGTACGAAGCTACTGAGTATTACGTTGAAGGCGCTGATGTAGGGCTGGACCCTGATACACATGAACACGGACATGTTTGGGTTGAGGGCAGATCTCGCGATTACTATGAAACAGTGAAGAAGTATTTAGGGCCGTTGCCTTCCGATGAAGATATCACCAGGCGTGTAAAAGAGAAAGTATACGGGTATTAAGTAAAAAAGCCCGCGTTACATGTAAAGGGAAGGGTTGTAACGCGGGTTAAAGGAGGCTTCCATACAATACACATGTGGGCTGTGTCAGCCGCTATGATACGTATAAAAACAAGCCACTTGGCTCACGGTTAAAGTATACACATAAAGTACTATTACAAGTCGTTTCTATAAAAAAAGTGCCACACTTAAATAGCAGAAAAGTGTGACACTCGGATTTTCGAACAGAAAATGTCTATTATTAGGCGTATTTTAGGTTATTAGAATAAATTGATTTATAATAAGCTTCTAGCTCAGGAAACTGTGTTGTCAAGTAGACTAATAAGAAAACAGGTGCATGGCGTTTGTCGCTGTCCAAGTACCAGGACTTGAATGTTGAATAGCCACATTTGTCGTGAAGGTACTTCAGCCAAAAGCCGTGGCTGCCTTCTTCACTAAGGTGGATTAATTCACGAAGATCAGCTTTAGATATAGTGCCTTCAAAGCCACCATTGCGGCCACGAATAGGGGGACAAATAGGGTGGCCGCTCTCGTCCCTGGCGTAGATTGTTCTGTTTAGTTGCATTAAAATTGCCTTTCGTTATTATTTACATCGTATACTGTAGGTTCAAGAGCAAACTTTTACAACGAGAAATTCAAAAATAATACATTTGATGACTTGCGTATATCCAAAACGCGGATAGTTTATGTGTCAACGGCCCCGGTTACACTTTGGTCGTTACAAAGGATGTTTTCAGCAAATTTTAATTTTCTCTTGAAACGAAAAAAAGCAACATCCTGACTCTTAAAGAGCAGTGTTCCGGGGATTGTTTTTAGTTGGATGGCGGCGGCCATGATTCCACGCAGAGGTGAGTACTTCCTGACAAGTGCTAAAATGTAAAGGATTGAATATGCCTAAATATTCTAACGTTAAGAAACGTATCGAAGACAACAAAAACTCCGGAAACTTCATTCCCATTATTCCTGAAGGCCAGGAAAGTGCTATCCATACTGTGCGCTTTATAACTGCCAGTATTGAGGAATCGAACAACAAAAACAACAATAACATGCAAGCGGTTTTAAAATGTAAAATCATAAAGCGCGGGCATGAGTTGAACAATAAAGAGGAAAATCTTTACTTCGTTTTAAATAACTCCAATTGCCATTGGCAAGCTACTAACTTTTTAGAGCTTATGGACGCGCTAGGCCTGGATTGGGACCGCACTGACGAATCTGACGATCTAATGGAGACAGATTGGCAACCGTTCTTTGACGAACTAGACGACTACAGCGGCAACATTGATTTCGATGTTGAGTTTAAATACCAGTATGACGCTAAAGGCGTGAAGAAGAAGGGTCTTAATAAGTACGTACAGCTAGAAACTGTCAAACGTGTTTGGCCTGAGAAGGCTGACGAAAAAGCGGAAAAGGTCGAAGACGAAAAAGAGTACGACGACACACCGTAAACGGGTTTCCCAAAATTCCATCCCCTACACTCGGAGGCCGCCTTTAAGGGGTGGCCTCTTTTTTTTTGAACAGATAAATTTTTTTTAGGAACGAGCCATGAATAGAACAAGAATTGTGAGTATTGATAACAGCGTTATTTCGTACATTGGCTGGCATCGGATGCACTCTCGTAATTTTAGAAATGTGACAGACTGCGAGATTGCAGAATTTACACGCAACTACGCTGAGATATCGACATATATTTCAACACTATTTGAAGCAGACATGACTTTCATATTAAACGATAGCACAGTACCTATTTGGCGTGATGAGTATCAGTTAAACTACTATTGTAACCATGCTAAAAGTTGGTCATGTGATGACACTTTTAAGCTGTTAGTTAATTACGATGACAAATTCTTCCCAATAAGATATGACCAGGCTTTGGGCGAATGGGTGTCTGAGAAGAACATCACTAAAAAGGCACGTGAGACAGATGGCTTTTGGGACGTTTGGACAGAAGACGAAGTACTCCGAGACGCAGCAATTGATTTTTTGCCTCACTATAAAGGTAACAGATCAAAGGTTTGGAACTACGGGACCGATAAAGATGAGTTCAAGCGTAGGGCGAATGACGTTTCTTACGCTTATGCGCCCCATGTGAATGCCATGGTCTTGCAAGGTGATCACATCGAAGCGGATGACATCATGTACCAGGTGATTAAAGCTTATCCTGACGCAGAACATTTCATGGTTACGACTGACAGAGACTGGTCACAGATGATGGCGCTTAGTGAGAATATTCACATGTACGACCCTAAAGAAAAGAAAATGTTAGATATGAATCCGGCTAGCGCTAAATTAAATTTTTACACTAAGATGCTTGGCGGTGATAGTGGTGATAATATTCCAGGCGCTATGATTCTCAACAAGAAAACAGGCAACGTAAAGAAGTATGGCGAAGTTAGCGCTAAGAAGATGTTGCAGGAAGTAGGGCACGATGAGATGTGGGCGTGGATGAAAGATAATATGAGCCCTTCGCTTGAGCGTAATATTCAATTAATAAGTCTGAAGCGTGGTGCACAATACCTGGAAAAGAAAAAGCTTTTAGGTGAAGTGCAGAAAAAAATCAAAAACTGGAAAGTGTCAGATAAAGACACCATGATCGAAGACTTTAATACGTCTAACATCGCATTGCGGATGGCACGCCAACAGGCGCGTAAGGACCGTAGCGACTTAGGAATAATTGTACCGTGTTAGTTACAATAGGACTTAAGATATTGGGGCTTTTGGCGTTAGCTGTGATCTTCAGCTTTTTAATACTATGGCTAGTTAACACTTTCGGGGGTGAATTATGAGCAACGATAACGAGATTAAAGAAGAAATCGAAAAAATAATTGCTTGGTATATTAGTGGTGATGAATATAGCGAATCCTCTAAATCAGATTGGGTTAAGGTCGATAGTTATATTACGCAAATATTAAAAAAGCGAGAAGCAGACAAAGCACGTATTGCAGAGCTTGAAGCGAAGGTGCAAGAAAATAAATCGCTAGAAGAGTTAATAGGTGAAACTACGCAGAAAGCTATAGATGATCTTTGGGCTGAAAACCAAGAGCTTAAGGCGAAGCTTGAACGGCTTAAATCTCAGATACTTATATTAGAGCATGTAGAAGGAATGGCTAAAATATGGATTGATTACTATGCTCTTGAATGTGGTACTCCAGAAGAAATTGAAATGCAACAACTGTTTGATGCGGCTGAATTTGAACTAAATATGCATTTTTATGGGCATTATAAAGCAGGTGAAATAACCTTAAATAATATAACTAAGGCGTTAAACGATGACTAAAGAAACAGAACCGCAACCACTTACACCGCGTGAAGCGTTGATTAAGTTACGTGAAGTTTTTCCGTGGGCTGAATGGATCGCTATGGATGATTTGCAAGTAGATAGTGAAAGGCAATGGTCTATTTACTCCGAAAAACCGGATCTTTGTTGTAGCTATTGGTTCCTTAATAATAGATTTGGCAAAGGTCAGTTAGAGCTTTTTGACAATATGTCAGGAGCTTGCGCTAACATTAAATACGGCGGTGACTGGAAAGACAGCTTAACGCATTGGAAGGAAGGTGAAGACGATGAGAGAGATTAAGTATCTACAGGTGGATACAGTTTCACTTACGAAAATCCGGAGCTATTAGAGAATGAGTAAGCCTAATAAAGACAGGTGTATAAAAGAGCACATCAACCATAGATTGTCAGTTTTAGATGCATCATGGTTTAGTTTTTACACTGATGGAACGTTAAACATAAAATATCATAGCTTAAGCGATACTGACAAGGTTTTAATTAATGCAGAAATAAACGATATAATAGAATCTTACCAGGCTATACATAAGATTATTCGAGGGCTTAATATAAATGAGTGATTTTAACCACAATAGGCGCTTAGCCGTTAAATCTGACGATCAATTCCAGTTGCCAGCGTTAGGAGGCAGGAAAGCACGACAAAGGCAAAGGCTATTAAGAAGCTTAACACCACAGCAACGAGTAATTTACAACGAAATACACAGAACAAACGAGAGGCGAGTATGAACTTAGTAAAGATATATGATATTGACACAAATAGAGAGCTTAGAAAGTATAAAGATGGAAATATCCCACAAGTGGGAGAATTTTGTATAATTGACTCCGAAAAATACGAAACTATTAAAATAGAATGGGATTATAATAATGTAATAATTGAAGATAGTTATACAAATGTAACCGCAATTGTATGGCTTAGGAGGTTAGAACAATGAAAATTAAAATACTAATACTTAGCTTGCTTATCCTGGTGAGCTGTAATAAGAAGAACAAGCAAACGACTAATGATGTAGACTTTAAGCCGGAACACTTAAAACTATTAAAAGCAGCTAAAGCAATGCCATATGTAGCAGTGGGTGAACCTAAAATGGATTGCTCTAATAAGTGTTACTTAATGGGTTATTACATCTATTCGGAAAACAACGATAGTTGCCATATTGGCTACTGCTCCGACGGTGACAATCAACATGTCGTTTTATTCGTCTTAAGTGATGACGAAACGTTTTATTATATCTACTGCCCGACGACAGGGCAAAAGACAGCTACAATCGACTTAACGATACCTGAAGGATATCTCGGTTATTCGCACAATTGGGATAAAGTTTATTCATTCCGTTTCAAAGTATTAGGCTATAGGCCAATGCCGGACGGTAGCGAAAGATTTGAAGGCCATTCAAGTGAAATGGACGCCACTAGTGAACAACGTCAGAAGTTTCAACGGATGGTTGGCTACGCCCCGCAAGGTGATGCCGATTGGGCAACGAGGGAAAATTAAAAACGAGGTAGGAAAAATGAGTTACGCAAAAACAATAATTCGTGGCATAATAAGCCCGGTAATTTTTGCCGGTATGAGTATACACGCCTTCCATGATGACAGGCCCTGGGTAGGTTTATTCGCGGCTGTCATCTTTATACTTTTTACCGTATTTTACGTGATACAAATACTCAAATACAAACGTAAAACTAAATAACGCCGGAACTAGCTAGAGCTTTACAAACATAGATTATTACCGCAATTGTGATAACGCGAATCGCGTTTTTAATCGAACCAACGTCTTTAGTTACAGTGTCTAAACTAGTACTAACAGTTGCGCGAAACTGTGTATTGATTAGTTTTTCGTCTTCTAGCTCTTTTTTCATTTCTTTTTGTTCTTTTTCTAACGCCTTTATGGCAATATCGTTTGTCTCAATACTTTTAGCATTGGACTCTATATCTTTACCTAAAAGGTCGTATTTTGTCGGGTTTGGCATTTCTGCGACTTTCCTTGGTAACCTACACCGTTTAAAATCCGTTTGTACAGTATACAGTGTAAATTGTAAAGTTAAAAGTTGTTTGACGTAATATTATGGCGCGGCCGTTACATACCTGGTTCCAGTTGGACTTTCAAAAGTAAATTGAGTGCAAGTTGCTTTTTCGCTGTTGTTATAGCTTGAATCGAATTTAATTTGTGCATGGTCAATAGCTGAATTAGAATCGTCATAAGATGCTTTTAATGTTGTCTCTTTTGAAAATAAAACTCTATCAAGTGTATGTTCTGCGCCGTTTGATTCTAAATAAAAGTTAAATAAGGTTGTGTCAAACTGATTTGTATCATTTCCATGTCTAGCAGATATCCGATCAATGCTAGTAAAAGTTCCCGATTCTGATTCTGTTCTTTGAACAACGTCATTAACTTCAAATGTTAAAGTAGTACCTACCCTCCTTAAGGCTATTTTTGCGCTTGCGTCAGATTGTTCTATTTTTGTATAACTACCATTTTTTTCGAACACATAACCGTCTGTCGTGCTTGCTTCACCGTTTTCAGTTCTGAATATCGCATAATCGTTTCCTCCAACCGTTATCAATATTAAAGCAGCTCTAGCAAATGAACCAGGAGAAACAGCATTGTAATCCTTGAAATTTATAGAGATATAAAAATCACCTGTTATGCTTACGCCTTGTTCAAGTTGTAAATCTGCCCCGCTTGTAGTGCCACCAATAACTAACTCATTTGAACCATTAATTGTTATATCTGAAGCACCCCAAGAATTAAAAGCAGTTACCCAACGTCCTGAAAATATAGATCCTTCAAACTCATTAGATATTTGATCAGTGTAGCTAACTGATCCGCCAAAATCGCTAGAAGTTAAATCACCCCTTTCAATGTAAAGCTCTGCGCTTGAGCTAGCGTCTAATTCTTCAAAAACGTTTGTCCCGTTAATATCTAAATAAAGAGTTTGTAAAGTTGAATTATCCGCGTAATAACCAAAACGGAAGGCATCAGAACCGAGAGCAACGTTACCTAATTCCATAAACTGCCGTATGTCTGCGCTTGCTGCGGATGGTAAACCTAAATCAACATAATAAACGCCAAACTTCCAAGCTTCCGAAGTAATATCAGGTCTTGAACCGTCAGTAAATAGGTTATCAAGTATAATTGTTCCTTGAGTATCGTTAAACTCTTGTATTTGATAGCCTGTTGCCAGTTCTACATAATTAATTCCGTTTGAGTTTGTTTCAGTCCAACGATCTAAAGAAGCTGAGTTATAGTTGTCTAAATCTGAACCGACTTTAATTGTAAAGTTTGTAAAATCGACTGTCGCAGTATAGCCTGTAGGTGAATTTTCGAAAACATAATTACCTAATTCAATATCACCAACAATGCCGGGATCTGTAGCCGTATCGCTTATAGTTCCTGCAGTTAATGTAACTGTATCGCCTGAACGCTCAATTGTTAAAGTTCCTGAAGTATCAGTCGTCATTGAGTCGGTAATTGTTCCGTTATTGTCAATGTAAAAACCTTCATTACCTACGACCCCTGTTGTATGTAAAATTCCTACTTGATAACGATTAGCGCCAATATTAACCTCTAAAAGTCCTAATTCTTGGGTGTTGGCTGAAACTGGAATATTAACATTGCTAACATCAACGCTTATTGAAAAATCAGCGTTAAAAGGGTCATTGTTTAGAGTTATTAATACAGGTCTCCCCGTGTTAGCAATACCGTTTAAGCTTATTATATCACTTGAAATATTTATAGAACTAGAACCAGGAGTTGAAGCGGTCCACCTTGTAGTAAAATTTGTCCCTGTAGGGCTTGTGCTTTTTACTAAATCGTCACCGCCACCAAAATCAGACCACGGAAAAACAAAACTATCCGCTGTTGTCGTGTCGTAGCTGTCATCCCAATAAAATAAACCAGCGCTAAACATAAAAGTGTCACTTGCAATAGGTGTTCCGCCTGTTAATATTCTAACTTCTAGTTGCTCCCCCGTTTGAACGTTGTCTGTTTTAATAGAAGTAATGTTTAATTGATAGCCGTCAGTACCGTCCACAGGGTTTATTATGTTTACGTTTTTAGTAGTACTTGAGTCCCCATCGTTATCGATTTCGAAAGGTACTTTCATGTTAAATATATCGTAAAGCTCAACCGTTGCCGTTGCTGCTGCTGTACTGTAATTGGTTGTGTTTGCGGCATTTACCTGAATAGTGTAATCACCTAAAACGCTTTGGGATAGCGTGACCATCGAAATGCCGCCTATGGTTCCCTCGGTCCCCGTTGGGTCGTACAGGTCTGCGGCTAAAGTTAAATCAGTGGTTACAGTTGCCGCCCCATCCAAGTTAGCACATAAGACGTCCAAATTTGAAACGTTAGTGTCGCCCTCAAGCCCTGGCGCATTTACGTTCCCGGTCCAATATAAAACGGCATCTATACAAATCGTTTCCGCATCCGTTAAACGTTCTGCCGGGATATTAATTGTAAAACTTGTACTTATCCCCGACTTTCCAGCGCTTGGCGTATCGGCAGTAATATCGACAAAATTAGTAGCGATAGCGGTATCGTCCGAGCCATACTTGGCGATTACTTTTATTTGATGCTCACCCCCGTCGAAAAGGTCTTGACGAGCTCCACCATTACCGTCTAACACTTCAATTTCAACGGTGAACGCAACCCCGCTTTGAATATCTGCGCCGCCATTAATACTAACACCACTTAGATATACGTCAGCAGTGTCCAAGGTGTCTTGAGCTTCCGCACCTGTAGCGATTAGTTTAACCGTATAGATTAGTGGCTCGTTAAACACTTTTGCCAAATTAGAGTATATGGCAGCGTTACTGCCACCAGTGCCGCCCCCGTTCCAGGCTACTGAGTCTTGCATAAATGCGGTTAGTGTTGAGTAATCTGTCTTATTTGATCTCACAATATCGTTATTAGCTCGGCGTATTTTATATGATAACCCGTTAGCGACGTTAAACGCCACAGTGTCAACGCCTGCCCCGTCAGTGATATTAGTTTCTTGAGCAATTTGAACGTTGAAAAACGGATCACCAGCGCTAGACGGGTAACCACTTCCCAAAGTCAACGTTATTAACGAGTCGATTGAGGGGTCTATAGGTGGTGTTGTTGGCGTTTCGCTTGAATAGTAGTTTCCATCATAGAAAACCAGGTGACCCGTTGAGTCAAATTTCGCAATTTTAACTAGTGTTAACAGTACCGCAGCCGTTATAGTTGTAGCTGGCGGAAGTGCCGCAAGTGCCGCAATATCAATAACGTAGAAACCAGCCGCAGGATGTAAAGGGCTTTGAAACTTTGTCAGGTCTGCTAGTGCTTGTGTTAAACGGCCGTGCTGTATTTGTTTACCTAAACGTTTAGACGTGTTGACTAGTTGAATCCAAAGTAAATTTGCGTTGGTATGTGCTGCGTCACCTTCATCATGCGGTTGCAACATTGAATTATCTAAATTACTTGGGTTACAAAGTGGGACGTATTTTCGTTGGCGTGTGAAATATCCAGGGTCTTCTTTACCCCCGTAGATGTCAGGCCCATAAGACTCACCACCCAAAACCGCCTGGATTGCGTCACGAGTAGCGTCAGCGTTTTTATCCACATCTAGGTTTAATTGAACGACATTGTTAACTTTAACGACAGAGTCGGTAACACTGACACCTGCTGTCGTATTGCCACCCAAGCTAAACGTTTTTTGGCTGAATTGTAATTGACCTATTGTGAAAACCTGTTCAACACTATTGATAGTGGCAACCTTGACATAACAAACCGGGAAAATATAAGTTTGTGGGTCGGGGTCGGGCGGCCAAACTGCCGAAAACTTAGCGTCAAAAGTTGGCGTACTAGAGTCGTTATACTCGTAATAGACGTAACCTTCAGTCGTGGATGTCGGAATCGTTACCGTGTCCACCGTGGTTAACTCAATGACATCTGCATTAGCTATACCACTAATAAACGAAATTAAGTCCGGCCCTGTATGACTAATATTGGCAGCGTCAGTACCGTCCCCGGCATTAGTGTTATAGTCACGCATATACCCAACATCTATCTGCATAACATTACTAGCATTAAGACGGCACTTAAAAGGATGTACGACAGGATCTGTGCCAGGATAAACAATACACCACATAGATGTGTCCAGCGTAATATTAGCCCCATTTTCACTTGATGAGGAATAATAAGCGTTTTCACTTGCCAGGAATACAGGCACAACGGCGTTGTAAAGTAGTGGACCGTATTCATAGTTAGCGTTACCGAAACCCGGCTGGCCCACCAGGCGTAAATAGTTTTGATCAAAATCGGCGTCAGCCGCGCCATTCCACACTAAGCCGCCTGTCTTGGTCACCCACCCGTTAGTTGAACTATCCCAGCGAACTTCAACACCTTCATACATAAAAACGGGAGTTTCGTCAGGTATTTTACCGCTGGCGTTTTGAGTTCTCACACGCAAGCCTATGCGGGCAAAAGTACGCTCTTTTATAATATCTTCCTCACGTAAAGGAGGTGCGCTTTCATCGAAGCCTAAACTCCTGAAATAGTCAACGATAGGTTTCCAGGTAGGGTAATCAATAAAATTGTCAGTCGGTAAGGGTGACCGCAAGTTGCTAAAATTGTGTTCGATGTTCGTCATATAAACACCTTATTGTATAGTAGGCATTGTGTCAACAAAGGCTGCAACTTCTTCGTACAAATCCATATTATTTGCTTTAACCCATTTAAGCTGTTTTTCGTCCCACATAGCTTGCCAGCCGTCTTCATCAATACCGTTCATCTTAGGCGCTGTGATCAATTTATATGCATAGCTCCGGGAAGCCCTAAATAGTGTTGTGTTTTCTTCACGATATTGGGTTACAGCAGTGCCTAACGATAGCCAGTTCGTAACATCGTCGCCTGTGTTTAACACTTTACCGGACTCTGAACCTGACGCGGCAGCTAACTGTAACGTGGTAAATCCCACTGCATTGTAAGTGTATTGAGCGTTTACTTCCCTAGCAGTTATCTCCCTTAGTACATTTCCGGCAGCATCCACAGGCAATTCACCATTGGCACTTTTAGCAATGGGTAAACGTCTTAATGTCGAACTAATGGTCAAGCTCTCAGAGTCGGCAGAGTTGTCAGGCTGATTATCTGTGTTTTCATCCGCGGTAGAATATGAACAAATAATCAAACGATTTTTAGTGAAGTCACCGCCTTCAAGCTCGTATGTTACTTTACGGCATACAAAATTAGCAGGTATTGTTAAGCCGAAATCGCGACTAGCGGGCCATAAATCGCCAGGCACAGGCAGGCTACCTTCCGCAATGACGTTACCTGCCATCGATGTTGATGGGTTATCAGCTTGTTTAAATATACGTGTCCCTGTCCATGAATCATCGCTCAGGGCTCTTTCCAGGTTAAACCCGCTAGTTACTTCGACATAGTCCGGCATTAATCTTTCCTAAATTACATTGTGTTTCCAAATACGTTACGTGATCTGCCTTCTCTAGGCGGCCTATAATTCATTATCCAGTCAATTACAGCGCTTTGCATTTTCTTCTGATCTGATGTATCTGAAGGCGGTACACGGCGATCACGTTCGATCTGTATTTTATTGTCTTCAGCTACTTTACGTAAACTATCTATTGCCGCATTTACCTTGTCAAGTTGAGATACAATCATATCACGACCTGTCCCATCTTCGGTAGTTAGTCGTTTAAATATTAAGTCTTGCCTAAAGTCTATGCCTTCCTTTATAGCCTCTTTTATGGCTTTAGTTAGGCTGTCTTTAGCTTTTTGGATCTGCATACTGTCAAAAATATCACCTGCGAATATTGTTGCCTGGCGTTTGTCTTCAGTAAGCTTATCTTTCTTTTCTTGTAAAACAGCGGATAGTCGCTCTTTTTCGAGTTTCTTTTCTTCTTCAGCCGCTTTTTTTGCTAACTTTAATTGTTCTTGTTGTGCTTTTTTCTGAGCTTCAGCCGCTTTAATAGCTGCCCTAGCCTTTTCTTCTTCTGCGCGTTGGGCTGCTTCTTTTTCTTCATTAATGCGTTTTATACGCTGGGAAATGCGATCTTCAAAAAACTGTTCTGCGCTCATACTCCGAGCTTCTAGTTTCTGCATTTCTTTACGTCTAGCGCGTATGAGATCAAGCATCTTTTTAGCTGCTTTAATTTCATCTTCTGCCAGGCCAAGCAGGCTTTCATGATAAGCTATGCCACTTCGAGTTGCTTCTGAAGCTTCTGCCTTTTTACGGGCATTTTCGAGCTCACGAATAGCGTCTATTTGTTCCTGAATGTTAAATTCTTCTTCGGCTAATAGCCTGGCTCTTTCGCGCTCCCCGCGTTGTTCCATTTTAGTCTCTGAAGCTTTTCTCAGGCGATCGTATTCGTCAACTAATGATTTAATCTGATTAGCAGTTGCTGTAGTTTGAAACTCTATTTGGTTTAAGGCAGTAGCAAGCCTTTCTGATTCGTCAGCAACTTCCTTAGTTTTTTCAGCGGTGCTTTCCAGGTCGCGCCCTAGTGAGGACACCGCAGTTTTTAATAAATTAGTTGGCTTAGTCAAACCACCCACTACTTTGAAACCTTCCCAAAATGTTGAAACTGTTTCAGCGTTTTCACTTATGGTGTCTGCCAGGTTTTGAATGTTTTCGGCCAAATCCCCGATACTATCTGCCGCATCCTTAGCAAGTGCAGGACCGCCAGTTAGTGCAGATAATAAATTACCGATCGCCTGTATTAACAGCAAACCATTGTTTTTAAGTCTATCCCATTGATCCGCTAATGTGTCTGCGGCTTTTGTGTTTTGTTCAAAACCTTGCTCACGCATGATCTTAAGTATTTCGGTTTGCATGCCTGCGACATCGCCTGCCTCTTGCATTGCAAAAATCATATCTTTTTGTGCGGTAGTAAAACTAACACCTGACTCACGTAAAGACGCTAGACCGGTCTTAGGGTCATTGAGCGCCTTAGCTAATTGC
>SPKZ01006178.1_pt1 | contig 40099 bp, 36 predicted proteins | sample 2456571 | NCBI WGS metagenome assembly SPKZ01 (sample SAMN11192286, study PRJNA482655) | marine metagenome | biome: ENVO:00000447; feature: ENVO:00000244|ENVO:00000211|ENVO:00000569|ENVO:00002023; material: ENVO:00002151; isolation source: ocean water from marine abyssalpelagic zone ...
ATCGATTGTCCCCGACCACCGCTCAGCATGGCATCGCCCGGACTGAACATCGAGGCAATTCCGAGCGGTGAAGTTGGGAGCGATGCCGAGGGCTGGTTATGAGCTGGGTTAGCCTGTCGATGCCTGTCGATGTCCGTCAGTGCCCGTCAATCGGCATCGGTGGGAGCATTCCGAATTGCCTCGAAGATCGGAAAATTGAGACTCAGCCGACGTCTGAGTCTTTGGACGGGGCTCTGCCGGAGCCGACCCGACCTGTATCCGCTTCATTGGCAGCTGGCATCTCACCGCTCTGGGTCGTCCCTGTCCATTGTCGCAGTGTACGGATCGCGACCACTGCGGCCTGGATTTGCTCCCGACTGGCTCGCAAATGGGCCAGGGCGAGGGGGATCTCATTACCCGAAAAGACGGGGCACGATGTTTTTACCCAATTGCTGTTCTTCGTCTCGAGCTCGACACAAAGGCTGACGCGGGGATTTTCGCCAAACAGGTAGCCGAACTCCGTGGCTTGCTCGGAGCTGAGGCGAGCGCTGGGAGTCGCAATGAGCAAAAGTTGTTCAACTTTGACGGTGGGCTCCCGCTCCACCGATTCCGTCCAGACTTCGTGGGGTTCGCTGCCGTGATTGAGAATCCTCGTGAGGAACACATCCCAGAGCTGTGCTTCAATGCTGTCGCAATGGACCGCGATCAACATCGTTCCTTCTTGCTTCCAAAGTAACATCTATAACTCCCGGGCTCGGCTGGCTCTAGCGTTCGACAACTGCCTATTTAGTTTGCGCTCCTTTGTGGCCATTGACGAGAGAAAAACTCGCTGACTCATCTTGTCGAGCGCCGGCGTAGATAACCTAGGTGAGCGCCAGCGTTTTTTCGCGTGACGCGATGCGCTGCGATGGCGGCGATTCCGACTCTTGGAAGCGCGATTCTCCGGCGCGTCCAGACTTCCGGGTGCGGCTCTGTGCGGCGGTGTGCCCCTGACCGAGACCGAGACCGAGAGGCCGTGAGACCGGTGTATCCACCACAGGTGTGTCGTCCGCGCCCCGCACATATTCCCGATTTCCGAAATATCGACGAACACGATTTTGGCCAGTGTCGCCTGCTCCGTCTATACCTTGATTGCGTTTGAACAGCATCGTTGGCGCCGGGGGACCGGATGCGAAGAACCTGAGGGCGAAATGTCGCTGACGGGGAGCGATGGGCATCGGTTCAGATTATTGGAGGCATGAATGAAGCAGTTGAGTTGTGCGTTACCGTTGGTTTCTTTGTTGGCGCTAGGTTGCGCAGAGGCGAACGCCGTAGAGCAACCGGTAGAAATCGCCGAAGTAAAGCAAGCCGCGACGGCGTCGCAATCGGTGGTGTTCAATCTTCAGGATGTTGATCCCGACCTGCTCGGTTCCAAGCTGAAAGCGTGGGCGAACCTGGCGTATACGGGCAATGGTAGAGATATGCTTATCGTTGAATACCTAGGCGCGAAGCAAGACGTCACGGGCGCAGTCATCCAATTGGCCGCTCCGGTGGAAGTCGATAGCGATGCGGTAAGCTACAACTCGACTGTCGAGCATAAGGTGGATGTACGACACGGAGCCTTTAGCTTCTCACCCTTCGAAGATGTCTACGGCGCCGTTCGGATCTCAGCAGAATCTGGTGGTTCGTTCATTGCGTATCTCAAGGAGAACAAGAAGATCCTGTTTTCGCTGAGCTCGCCTTACCTTAAAGCAGGGTTCTTCCGCTTCCCCTATATGGCGGCTACGTCCTCGAAACAAACGGATATGTCGATCGCGATCACTCTGGTGACGCCGATCCCAGGTGAGACAGACTGTGACGTCACAATTCTGAATCGTCCGGCCGGCTCCGCGCCCACCAGCGTAACCGTGCCGTTGAACACCCTGCACACCCTCCAGATCAAAACAATCGACATGGGATGGGACATGACCCTTGGCGGCACCATTGAAGTTTCGAACGAGAGCTGTGGCTTCGCCGTGTCAGCGGTGGTCGACCGCGGCTCCAAGAGCTACCGAGTTCGTCCGCTCGGCGTTCCAAACTGAGCTCCCGGGCTACGGGCGACTCGTGTCCCCATGCCGGGAGCACGCTCTAGGCACTCGCGGAACGTCTAGACACATCGAGTGGTGCAAGCGCTCGGACCGATTAAGTTTCGCGAGCACACCCGCGGTGATGCGGGGTGTGCCATGCCGCGCCTGCGGTGGGGCTACCGCTGCCGAGGGTGGGACTGCGTCGTTGTTCTCTAGGGGCCCCCATTTGGGGGGACTAGCGAGAGTCGTTAATGTTAAATATTCTGGAGTTCTTGATGAATTTTATCAAGCACGATTTTGGCCACTAAGGCATGAGCGGCTTAATATTTGAGCCGTTCCGCTTGAGGCGGAAGAAGGACTTGTCGTGAATCCCACGATACGTCGGGTGGGTGAGCAATGCGTCGCGTTGGTCGTGAATGGAGATATGCATGAAACTGTTGAATTGGACTGTACCTTTGTTTGCCCTATTGACTGTCGGTTGCTCCGAGGGAGCGGTAGTTTCTGGGGAGGGTGAGATCGCCCAACTGGAGCAGGGTTTGGCTGCGCCGTATCTTTTGTTCAACGGACAAGATCTCGAAGTAGATCTTCTGAAGGGATTCAGGCTCAAGCTGTGGGCGAATATTCAGTTTCTCGGAAACGACTTTCAAACCGGTGAAGACACGATCGTCATCGAATACGTCGGACAGAAGCAAGACATCTCCGGCGCCGTCTTGATATCGGATGGGCCGGTCATCATTGACACCATCGACGTTGTTCGAGACCCGGCGCTGCCTGAGGACGATGTCGGTAAGGTATTTCAGTACAAGATCGATTTGAACCACGCTGCGTTCAAATTCTCGCCCTTCGCTGACGCCTACGGAGCGATTCGTATACGAACGCTCAATGGGGCGAATTTCAGCGCGACCGTCAAAGAGAACAAGAAATCGATCTTTCCGCTCACCTACAACGACCCGATCTTCGACGACGAAATCCCGCTGCAAGGCAACCGCTACAAGATCCCCTATCTTGCCGAGAAAGGGACGAAGCTGACCGATATGTCTGTGCTGGTAACCCTGGTGCGGACTCAGTTCCCAGGGGACACGTCTTGTAACGTTACGGTGAGCAATGAGTCGACACCTGCCGGCCAAGACATCTCCGTTGATGTGTTGCCCAACTACACGGTTCAGTTCAAGACGGATGAATTGGGCTGGGACCTATCTGACGGCGGATGGATTTCGGTTTCCGCCAACGACGGCTGCCGGCTCAACGTGTCGGGTGTGATCAACCGCGGGTCTAAGACCTACCGGGCGCGCCCCATCGGCGATTACGTTCCCTGAGGAACCCGAGTGGGCCTTCGGGCTCTCAGAAACTAGGCCGGCACCACCAGTGCCGGCTAGTTTCGTTTGTCGGGGACCCCGTTCAACCCTTAGGTGACGTCAATTGACTCAAGCGAAACACGCGCCCTGGCGAAAGAAGATGTATGTGATCATCTTCGAGGCCGACACGCCGGCGGGCAAATCCTTCGACGTCTGCCTGCTGATTGCCGTGTTGGTGAGCGTGCTGGTTGTAATGCTGGAGACGGTGGAGAGCGTCGAGGCTGAGCACCGCACGGCCCTTCTGTTAGCGGAGTGGAGCTTCACCGTGTTGTTTTCGGCCGAATACATTATGCGGCTGATCTCGGCACCGCGAGCCGGAAAATACGCCCTCAGCTTTTTTGGCTTGGTTGATTTAGCGTCCATTCTGCCCGCATTTGTCGGCCTGATGTTCCCTGGGGCGCAGTCCTTGAGAGTGGTGAGAGCGTTCCGCCTGATTCGAGTCTTCCGTGTGTTCAAGCTCGTTCGATTCCTCGGGGAGGAGCGGGCGCTCCGCGCGGCTCTTCAGGCGAGCTTGTACAAGATTACGGTGTTTCTTGGCGCCGTGCTCTCGGTCGCACTCACCATGGGCGCGGTAATGTACTTCATAGAAGGCGAAGCTTCGGGCTATACCAGTCTGCCCAAGGGCATGTATTGGGCGGTTGTCACGATCACTACGGTTGGCTACGGCGACATTGCGCCGGAGACTCCGGCGGGGCAGTTCGTTGCGGGCGTGTTGATGCTCATTGGCTACGGCGTGTTGGCGGTGCCAACAGGCATCGTAACGGCCGAGATGACACGTCAGTCTCTACTCCCGCCGCCGCGGCGCCGATGCTCTGCGTGCGGGCTCGGGAGGCATGATGCCGACGCCAAGTTTTGCAAAGCCTGTGGGCGTTCAATGATTTCCCAGTCCGCCTAAAAAGAGTCTTCGCTTCCCTCGAAAAGCGACTGAAAGAACTGCTCAGGAGCGCGGTGAGGCCATTTCGTAACACCCACGGGGGCTTGAAGCGTGTGCGGGCAAGCGTCATACTTCCGCCATGTCAAAAGTAGTGGTTCCCCGTCCCGAAGAAGCCTGGCCCGGCCGCGCGCAGGCCCTCTCCGTGCCCGACAAACATTTTGTCAACGCCGCCTCGATGCAAGGCCCATTTCCGGGAATGGAATTCGCGATGTTCGGGCTGGGTTGTTTTTGGGGGGCCGAGAGAAAGTTCTGGCAACTGTCGGGGGTCGTTAGCACGGCGGTTGGATACGCGGCGGGGCACACACCGAACCCCACCTACGAAGAGGTCTGCAGCGGGAGGACAGGGCACAACGAAGTCGTCCGCGTAGTCTTCGACCCCGGCGTCATCTCATTCGGCGAGCTGCTGACCATTTTTTGGGAGAGCCACAATCCGACCCAGGGCATGCAGCAGGGCAATGACGTGGGTACCCAGTATCGATCGGGTATCTATTCGTATTCAGCCGAGCAACAATCCTTAGCTGAAAAAGGCGCAGCTGGGTACGGGGCTGCGCTTAGCGCCAAGGGCTTTGGTGCTATCAGCACGGAGTTGCTCTCCGCCCCTGAATTCTACTTCGCGGAAGAATACCACCAGCAGTATCTCGCCAAAAATCCGGGTGGCTACTGTGGGCTGGGCGGCACCGGGGTCAGCTGCGCGGTCTAATCGCGCGACGGCGTCTCGGTGTCGTGATTGGGGTTTCGACACGCCACCGAATTTATCGAGGAGATTGTCGATTCTTTAGGAATAGTTCTTTCTTTGTTGAGTCGAGCCGCGGGCTGGCAACGCTTAGCTGCTGACGATAAACATCTCTACAGTGTGGTCTTCCACATTCCGTGCTTGATGACGCGTACCGGCATCAATGGTGCAAGCGTTACCCGCGCTAACGGTGATTGTTCCGTGATCCTCAATGCTGAGTTCGAGACTTCCCGCGATTACGTGAATGATATGACCGTTCGGGCACCACGAGGGGTCTTCGAAGCTGGGTTCAAAGCGAAGTAGCGTAACGCTGCCGACGTTCTTTTTCGTCTCTAGCGGATGGTTGCCCGGCTGCCAGTCCAGTTTGTCGAAGGCAATGAGCTGATGTCCCATGGCTTGGGTATAGAAAAAGAGACGGCTTCTGGCCCACTAGCGTGGAGGTGCTTGAGCGATTTGAGTAGGGAAGGGCTCAGAGGGTGTCGGCCGGACTCATGGCGGGCTTGCGCATGGGGCTCGGATTGGCGAAGCTCAGCGCCTAAACCAAGGAGTGGCGCGTGTCATCGACCCAACTGACTAGTTTTTTGTTTTTGTTTGTGACCTCGTCACTACTGCCAGCTGTCGCTAACGCTCAGATCAAGTCACCCAACGCTCACGTTGACTACTCTGTCGAGCTTGAGCCGCAGATCCTGTTCGACTTCATTGGCCATGATGCATTCGGGCTCGGTGTCCGTGCGGGCATTGAAGTCGCAGATCCTGCTTTTATCCCATCCATCAACAACACGATCGCCATCGACGTCGGCTTAGGGGTCATGGACCGCGACACCTGCCGTGGTTGGAACAACGGCAGGTGGAACAACGGCAACAACAACTACTACTACAACGGCTGGAACAACTGCCCCGGCACGACTTGGATTGGCGTTCCGGTTGATCTGCAGTGGAATTTTTGGTTTCACAAAAACTGGTCCGCTTTTGGCGAGGCTGGGCTGGTGCTGGAGCACTGGAGTGGCTGGGAAGCGAACGGCTTCGAGCAAGATGGCGACTTCGATGTCGATCCCAACTTTGGTGTCGGCGGTCGTTACATCTTCAACAGTGGCACTATGGGACTGGTCATGAGGATTAATTCCATGGCTCACAGTTTCGGCTTCGCGTTCTACCTGTAGATCGCCACCCGACTTCGCGTTCGGCGTTTAGTGTGTCGGGGCCCCCCAGAGGGCATCCGCTAATCCTGACGCGCGGCTGATCCGCTGGCGAACCGCGGCGTTGATAACGGCGATCGGGGCGAAGAGCTCCACGCTGAGTTTGGCGCGGGTGATCCCGGTGTAGAGCAGCTCTCGCGTAAGCATCGGTGAGACGGTATCCGTCAACAGTAGACTGACCTTGTCGAATTCGGATCCTTGGCTCTTGTGAACCGTCATTGCGAAAGCCGTTTCGTGCTGGGGGAGGCTAGCGGGCGCGAATTGCCGGAGGGGCGCCCCGGCCACGCCGCGGAAAAAGGCTGCAGGTCGCTTGAAGTCTGTCCCGTGCACGATGATTCCGATGTCTCCGTTGTAGAGATCGAGCCGGTAGTCGTTTGCTGTGATCATGATGGGGCGTCCATCGTAGAACGGATCGCTTCCCTGGAGGATCCCGGCATCCATCAGACTGCGTTCGATGAGCTCGTTGGTGGCGATGACACCTCGCCTGCCGCTGCGGTGAGCGCACAGCACCCGGTATCGATCGAGAGCGTCGAGTCGGTGCTCTGGGGTCAGCTCTCGAACTCCACTGTAGGCTTTCACAACGGAGCGTCTAAGCTCGGCTGGCAGCTCATGACCGATGCCGAGATCGTAGAGTGCTGCGTCCCGGTGTTGTTTGAATGCTTCTCCCACAGCCGTCGTGTTCCCGGTGTTTACCCCTTGGGCTAGCGCATTGATTCCACTGCCATCTTGGTAGCGGCGGCTGCGGTCGAGGTGGATACGGCAATCCCAGATGCCTTCGGTGGTTGGCCCCGCGGGGAATTCTTCGCTTGCGCAGATCGGAGCCAAGCGTTTGACGAAGGGGTCGGAGTAAGGCGTGGAGCGGCTGCCGCCGAAGATGTCGCCGAGGATGGCGCCGGCCTCGACGGAGGCGAGTTGCTCCTTGTCACCGAGCAAAATCACCCGGGCGTCGTCGGGGACGGCATCGAGCAACTTGCACATGAGAGCGAGATCGACCATCGATGCCTCGTCGACGATCACGATGTCGGTGTGCAATGGGTTGTCTGCGTTGTGGCGAAAGCGAGTGGGCGTTCTCGGCAAGTAGCCCAGGGCGCGGTGAATAGTGCTCGCTTCGGTGGGCAACATCGCGGCGATATCGGCCGAGACGTCGAGTCCCGGGATACCGGATTGAATTGATGAGCCGAGGCGCTGGGCAGCCTTTCCAGTTGGGGCTAGTAGCGTCGCGGAAAAAGCAGTCCCTCGATGCAGGGCCTGCTCCGCGAGCAGTGCCAGAATACGTGTGGCAGTGAACGTTTTTCCGGTTCCCGGCCCCCCCGATATGACGCTGAGATTTTGCAGTAGCGCGATCAGGCACGCGGTTCGCTGCTTGTCGTCGGGATCGGCATTGGGAAATAGTCGCGTTAGCCCGCTACGCAGTGTGGGGAGATCCCACCCTGGCGCACGGTCGACGCGCCGAAGCAGGTTCGTGCTGAGGGCAGATTGATACTCGGCATATCGGTGGAGGTAAAGCCGACCGGCAGTGTCGAGTACCCAGGGGCGTCCGTCGTCGGGGCTCTCGCCGACGAGAGCGGATGCACGAAGCGTTTTCAGCCAGTGAGACAACTGGGGCAAGGCCGCTGGCTGAGTGCGCTCGTCCGCTCCACCGCCGAGCCCGTCTTGACAAATGCGGCTCAAATCGGCGCAGACGTGACCCAGCCGAACCGCGCGGCTCGCGAGCGCCAAGCCGAGCTGTACTGTCGGTGATTCTTCGCCGGCTATCCGGCAGAGGTGCTGCACTTGGTACTGGTCCAAACGGGAAAGCACGCCGGCGTCTGCCAGCGCCTGGAGATCACCGATGCCCGAAGTTGAGTCACCATGCGGAGCTGTCATCGTTGTGCCCCGATCTCGGACGGCGGGAATGCGAATAGGGCGGAAAGGGCTTCGAGCCGTGCCTGGGGTGGCTTCTCGAAGTACACGCCTCGTGGCGGCGCAGCTCCGGGTTTCATGCCTTTAATGAACAAGTACAGGATGCCGCCGAAGTGAGTGTCGTAGTCGTAGCCGGGTTGACGAGATTGTAGGTAACGGTGAACCGCGACACTGTAGAGGTGGGACTGAAGATAGTAGTGCCCGTGGCTCATCGCGTGCTGGAGCCGCGGCAAGTCGTAGTCATCCACGTGGTCGCCGAGATGGTTCGTCTTGTAGTCCGCGACGTACCAGCGGCCGTCGCGGCGGAACACCAAATCGATGTATCCCTTGAGCAGGCCTTCAAGAGGCAAGAACGGCAAGCTAGCCAATCTGGCGGCGTAGTTGGGGAGAAGTTCCGGACTGGGGTGATCTGCGAAGGCACGGCCGACGTGTTCCGGCGACAGCGAGTTCGCTGCGCCCGTGCCGATGGACTGGGCCGGCATAAAAAATTCCATTTCGTTGAGACGGTCACTATTGGGAATATCGCCGAGAGCGAAGGGGGCGGAACCTGGCGCCCTAGCCGTGTTCAACGGAGTTCCCAGGCATTCGTCCATTGCAGTCTGTACTGTTCGCGCGGTGTCGAGAGGAAAACCGAAGCTCTTCAATCCCGCGTTGATTCGATTGGCAGTCGCTTCGTCGTCGCTGCTCTGGAAATCCGTGTGTTCGAAGAGTTCATGAAAAAAGTTTCCGGCTTCGGCACCCCGCGGAAAATCGATCAAGGTAATTGGTGACGCTGACGGCGCCGTTGCCACCAGCGCTGCCGAGGTGGCTTCGGACGCAGCCGACTGATCGTGCTCGCGCCCTTCCGAGCCGTCGAGCTGAGAAGCTCCCTGACTGAGACTCGAGAAACTAGCAATGCGTTCCCACCGGCTGACTCTTTTGTATACCGAGCGAGCCTGCAGGGTCGATGCCGACGCGAGCCCGGCAGTCGGCTGCGGGGCTGCGCCCAAGCCCCCCACTTGACGCACGCTGATGCTGCCTTCGGATCGGAGCACCAGGCGCTCGAGATCCTCTAGCAGTTCGACGTCGGGGCGCTGCTTGAGCGTATTCTTGAGGGCAGCGGCATGGAGCGGCCCCTCTGTGTCTCTGGGATGAAGCAACAGGCGAAGTGCCGAAGTCTCCATACTGTCGATCGATGCCCACAATATGATCAAGCGGTGCTTTGCCCGCGTGAGGGCGACGTAGAGCACCCTCAGGTTCTCCGCCAATTTTTCTAGCTCGGCTTGATTGCGGTGCCCCTCATACTCCTTGCTGTCGGTCAATACATCGAGGTTGAGGCTGAGGCTGTCCTCCGCCGTGGGATCATGGAACGAGAGAGCGCCTTTTTCACTGGGGTGAAGCAGAGCGCCGTCCCACAGGTAGGGGCAGAACACGATGGGGTATTCCAGGCCCTTGCTCTTGTGCACGGTCGTGATCTTGACGGCCCGGGCATCGCTTTCCAGTCGAACCTGGGCATGTTCCGGGGCAACGCGATGGTGGTTCCGCTGGAGCTCGAGCCACTTGAGTACGCCCGCAGGCCCAAGATGGGATTCTGACGCCTCCGTGTGCATCAGTTCCATCAGATGCAACAAATTGGTGACCCGGCGCTCACCGGAACGATGAGCCAGCAGCCGGGGAAGAACGTTGGCGTCTTCTAATAGCGCACGAAACATCGGAACGAAGCCTCGGCTCTGCCAAACCAGCTGGAGGCGACGGAACAGTTCTCCCCAGGACTGCCAGAGTTCGGGGTCTGACTCGAAAGCGTTCAGGTCCTCAACGCTGACCCCGACGGTTTCCGTGCTCAGGGCACGCTTGAGGTGAAATACGCTGCTCGGCTCCAACACGGCGCCAAGAATGCGAGAGAGTTCCACCGCCTCGGGACTATCAAAGACGCTTTCATCCCCCAAGACGACTGACGCGATGCCCAGGGAGCGCAGCCCTGCTTGAATTGCAAAACATTGCTTGTTGGTTTGAGTCAGTATGGCGATGTCGCCGGCCTGAGGAGTCTGACCGTGCAGTTGAGCCGTCCCGGTGAGCAGCTCCGCGATTTCATGGGCCACCAATCGAGGGATATCAATTTGGCGCTTGGAGAGAGGGGTCGGCTTGGAGGGCGCGGGTGATCCGTCGGGCCGCAATGCGTCCCGCGATACGAACAGTAGTTCGAGCCCGACCGCCCGGGTGCCCTCGTCGGTAGACCAGGCAGGCTTGGCCTCGGGCCGAGCTTCCACGTGGGGGTAGGTGATGCCCGGCAACAAGAAGGGGCGCGCTCTACGTTCTGCTGTCGTGTACAGCGCTTCGACCGCACGCACCACGGCGGGATCGGAGCGGTAGTTGACCCCCATGCTGAAGCGACGCTCGGCCGGCGCCTGACGAACCGCGTTCAAATACGAATAAATGTCTGCGCCTCGGAAGGCGTAGATCGCTTGTTTGGGATCGCCGATCAAGAACAGCGGAAGCCCAGTCCCGGCGTATACGGTATCGAATATTTCGAACTGGATCGGGTCCGTGTCTTGGAACTCGTCGATCAAAGCCGCGCGGTAGCGATGACGGATCAACGAGACCAGTTCTTTGCCATTGTCTGCTGTGACGGCGCGGTGCAGTTCACTCAATAAATCGTCGAAAGAGAGCCGTGAAAGATTGGCCTTTCGCTGCGGCAGCTCGGTCTGGCAGTAGTCGATTAGGCGCTTCTTGAATGCGATGGCCGCGTGTCGTGACGCCTCACGGTGGGCTTGTAGCTGCTCCAGCAGCGCATCCGCGTTCGAGAAAAACGGATGGTCCGGAGGCGGTCCCTTTTCCGAGAGCGCCGGAGTACAAAAACGCTGCAGGAGCGTCAGAAACTCCGAATCGCTATCTGGCGCGGCTTCCAGTCGGGCACTCAACTGGTCGCACCAGTTAAGGACCCTGTCGCGTCGGTACCGTCGCCGGTTCAGGCTCGTACTCTTCAGCAAGATTTCGGATACGGCAGGACTGTCCCAGCTCCGTTGGGCGGCCTCAGCGGCCTCATGCAGGGCTTCCGTTGGGTCCTGGCGCAGCGGCGGATCGACGGGAAATAATGGGCGAGCAGCGATGTTCTGTGAACTGTTCGCCAGTCCTCGGAGCTGAGAAATCGAAATGCTGAAACTGCGAAGGCTTCGGACCAAGGATGGATCCGCATCGTGCAGCTCGCCCACCCAATAGTCACACAGAACGTCTTCCGTGAGAGAGCTGAGATCTCGGCTCAGCTCGCTGTCGAACAACATACCGCTGCGGAACGCGGTCTCTTGGAGTAGTCGGTAGCAGAATCCGTGGATCGTCGAGATAGCGGCTTCGTCGATGTTCTCTAGGGCAACCTTCAGCCGTAACCCGTCTTCGTCACGGCTGGCGCGACGGTGCCCGAGCACCGCGACGAGCGCCTCGTCGGGGTGGGTCCCAGGATCTTCCAAGTAATTCAAGGCGTCCTGGAGGCGGCAGCGAACCCGAGTACGGAGCTCTGCAGTCGCCGCTTCGGTGAAGGTCACTACAAGAATCTGGCCGACGTCCAGACGCCGCTCCAACAAGAGTCGAAGGAAGAGCGTGGTGATGGCGAAAGTCTTGCCAGTCCCCGCGCTGGCTTCGACAACGTTCGTACCGCTGAGCTCCACCTTGCTCGGAGAGAAGGCACGTAGATCCGTCATTCTCGTCTCGCCTTCAACATTGGCTCGAACACCCGAAGCGCCAGGGTGCAAAAATCAGGGCCCTCGGTGGCGACGTCGGTGAATGGCGGAGGCTGGTCACCGACAACACGTTGCCAGTGTTCGTCCGGAAAGTTTGGCGGCTGGAGTTTCTGCAGCGCTTCGCTTGGAGCCAGTGCTTTGTGTGCGCGTTGAGCGTAGGTCAGACTGAGGGAGGGCTCGAACAGTAGAGGGGCTCGGCTTCCTAGCTCGAAAAGCGCGGCAAGATCGCTGAGTAGTTCGAGGGGTGTGTCGACCGGGCCGAACTGATGACGGACTAGTTTTCTTCCCGCGCGTCCGACGGACACACTCTCCAGGTCGCAGCCTGGAGCTTGGCTAGCGCAGAGGCAGAGGTGCCGAACCCAGCTTCTCAACTGATGTTTGGCGGCCAGATCAGCAAATCGGAAGTCAAGCAAGCCTCGAGGGTAGAGCGGGCTGAGGGTGCCGCTTAGCCGCTGCCCGGTGTTGAGCGAGAGGTCCAATGATAGCGCATCGAGAGTTCCGCCTTGGCGCCATTCGTCGGCGACCTCAGAGATGGCGCGAACGGTCTCGAGATGTTCGTTGAATTCGTAGGCGCCCAATTGCCCCGGAGGCAAGGCCCCGGAGGCGCGAGCGAGAGCCAGCATGTCGCCGGTAGGAATGCCCGACATGAAGTTCGACAACATTTGCTCGCCGAGAGAGTAGCGTTCCAAGGCCGAGAGTTCGATGGGCTCGCGGTCTTCAATCTTAATGTCGGCATCTCTGAGATAGACGCCGAGCCGGCGGTTCAACAAGTAACGGACCGGGCCGACCAAAAATTGTACTAGGTCATCGAGCAACAGTACCGGGCTTGACGGGGCGCTTGGTAGCGGAGCCTTGAACCAAGGCGACTCTTCGGAAACGCTCTGTTCGAGCGCTGCGGCTCCGAGCACCGCCGAGCGTTGGTACGAGAAAAGGCGGGGGTCTTCACCGTCGAAGTACGTCTTGTCGAAGCTTTGCAGCGGGTGGGTGACGACGAGTTGATTGCTGAGGGGGCGGAATGCCGAGTTCGGGCTGGAGGGGGCGACCTGGTAGTGCCCGCAGACATAATCCACCAGTTCGCTGATACACACGGATGGCGACCTGGGGGAGTTGTCGCGGATGCTTTGCCCGGTGTAACTGATGATGAGTTGGCTTCGCGCTGCCAGTAAGGCTTCGAGGAACAGATATCGGTCGTCTTCCCGACGGGAACGATCTCCGGGGCGCCGTCCTTCAGGGCCGTGGCGGATAAGGTCAAAGTCTAGCTCTTGCGTGGGGCGAGGGAAGGCGCCGTCGTTCATGCCGAGCATGCAAACAACAGGGAACGGGATGCTTCTCATGGGCACCATCGCGCAGAAGGTCACTCCACCTGCGAGAAATCCACGCTCCGGGCTCAGCTGACCCAGCTCGGCTTCGAGCAAAGCGTGCAGAGTCGACACATCGATGTCTTGCTCGAAGCCGGCGGTCGCAGCCTCGGTCGTCATACGCGTGAGCGCCTCCCGGACGTGTTGGTGCTGCCACGCAGTTTCAGCCGTCTGGGCGAAAAGGCCGGCGAGGATTTGGTGCAGGGTCTCTTGCCATCGGGCCAACGACTTGGGCTGTCGGAGTTTGCGCTCTATTCCGAATAGGCGATCGCAAAAGTGAGCTAGTTTTCCGGCGAGCTCCGCCGAGCTGCCTTCGAGCTCATCGAAAGGGAGAGATCCGAAGAAGAGGCGGGGACCTGCATCAATTGTGGAGGACTGTTTCATCGCCGCGCCCAAAAGCAATCGGTCGAGTCCAAACTGCCAAGTGTTCTCGTCGCTGGCAGGTTGACCGTGTCTGGCTCGATCGGCGCCTGTGTGGCCCCACCGAATGCCTAGCTGCAGGATCCACTCAGTGGCTCGCGTCGCTTCGTCGGGCTCGATGCCGAAATGGTCGGCCACGGACGGGATAGTGAGAATGTCCAGAATTTCGCTGGCGCTTTGGCGCCCCCCAGGCAGGTTGAGCACTCGGAAAAGGGCGTCGATGAGTTCACACTCACGATGTAGAGAGCGGTCGGAGATCCGATAGGGGATAAATTGCTCGTCCCCCGCTGTGCGCGCGAAGACTGCCTGAATGAAGGGCGCGTACTCTTCGATGTTTGGCGTCATCACGACAACGTCTTGGGGCTGGTAGCGGGCATCGTGGCCACAAAGCAGCTCGAGCAATTCGTTGTGAATGACTTCGACTTCCCGCATCGCGGAGTGACAAGAGTGGATTCGCAGCGAATTATCGTTGGCATCCCACGGGGCGGGAGACTGATCGGGTGGCGTGGAGAGCTCGAAAATATCTCGCTGTACGCGCTCCAACAGAGATTTTCCTGCGGGGGCCTTGTAGCTGTCGTGTTCCTGATGTCGCGTGCCCAGGCTTTCCATTTGCGTTAGCTGTGACTCGTGAAATTCTGCGCCCAGTCGACCGCAACTGGCGAGCAAGGGATTTCCCTTTTCAAAGTGTAGATCGCCGGGTGCATCGGCATCCCAGGCTCTCAATTCATCCCGACCGGAATGGGGACGGGACCAGTAATGGGCTGATGGCGACACCAAGAACAAATGGACCTCCACCCGCTCGGAGAGTCCCGCGACGATTCGAAAGAACAGGGGGGGCAGGCTGGAAAAACCGAAGAGAGCGACGCGTTCCGGCAGCAGGGTCTCCGTGGCCTCGTCTCGCAGTTGTCGCAGCAGAGCAGGTGTTCGGGCCGCGATGTGGTCACCGCCGATCTTTTTGATCACGGCTCGCCAGAGCGCGGGCTGCCAAGCGTGCTCTGGTGGCGTGCTGCTGTGTCCAGCTTCCCAGGCGAGGATCAGCTCCGGACGAAAACTTAGGTATTCGTCGAAGACCTGAGCGATACGTTTTGCGAGTTGGAGGCAACGTACGCCGCCGCTATCGCCGCGGAGATAATTTCGCAGCGGTTCGAAATGAGCGTCCTCGGGCAGCTGACCCAGCTGTGCGTAGAGTGCCCAGAAAAGAGTGCTCTCGCTCACCCCGCCGCCCTGGGTTGGCCCGAGAACCCGGTCGATGCAGGACTCGATGAATCGTCGAGGATAGGAAAGCTCCACGTTCATCAATAGTCCACGCCGCTTGGCGAGCTGGACGCTTAAGTACGTCGCCATGCCGGCGCCCTGGACAACGATTAGATCCGCCGCCATCGGATCCAGCAGCGGGCGGCCCAGCACTTCGCTGAGATCGTCGACCAATGATTCTGGTCGGTTACTTCGGTGGATATGCAGCGCCCGAGAAGGGGGCCGCTCGGTACCGTCGGCGAAGGGCAGAGCCAGTTGGGACATCCGAGGAGGATTCAATGGCTCGTGTCGTGTTCTGTCAACCTCAGCTAGGACGAGATCTGTCAGCTCAGGGGAATTTCGGACGCCAGAGTTGATCCGGCGGGCCGAATTGGGACGGAATCGGTCTATTGGGAGCGTCGTATGAGAGCCGGATCCCCAAGAACCCATTCGAAAAAGCGGGAGTTTTCTGATCGTGGTTGTTCCCTCCGCTGGGTCGCAGATCGTTGTTTGGATCTGCGCTAAGGGTGTTCACGAACGTCGCCGGGTCATCTAGGGTGCGCCGCATGTTGGATGCCATGGAGACTCTGGGTGCGGCGGCGCCTAGGGCAGCCGCTATTTTTCCGGGGGAAGCGCTCAAGTCCCCCTGGCAATGGGGATATGCCGTCGAAGTGGCGCAGATTTGCCAACGTCGGCGCATGCGGGAACCCTACGGGCTCGCAATCGGCAGCTCCTTCGGCAGCCCGCTGGCTGCCATGATGGGTGGCGGCGCGCGCTGCGGGCATGAGGCCGTGGAAGCCGCATGGCTACGGTTCCGAGAGGATCTGAGTGTCACTCGTTTCGCCGAACGTTCCCGTCTGTCTGATTTTAGTCGTCCGGTGCAAGATGCGTTCGTGAGGTTGCTCGACCGGAGCGATCTGATCGATTGGGACGCGGCCTACGATTCGCCGACCAATGTCGTGGTCGTTGTGACCCAAGTCGACGTGAACGGTGCCGGCCGAGAATTAGGCGAGATTTGGGATGCCCAGGCCGATAATGTTCGAGCGTTGTTGGAGGGAAAGTCGACGAACTTTAGAAGTGTCGCTGTGGGGCTGGGTCGCATTCTCCGGGCGCTCCAACCGCGATATTACGGCACGGCCGAGTGGTCCGCCGGAACCGCGCCGGAAAATTATCAGACCCTCGCCAATGCCGATGAACTGCGACGCGTCGTGATGGCGTCCACTCGCCTGCCGAGCATCACTGGCGGGGAACCTATCTACTTTGAAGGCCGTAGTTTGATCGACGGCGCTTGGTCCGACAACGTGCCCGTGCCCCTCGCCCTCGATTGGGGTGCGGAACTGATACACGTTGTGGACTGTTGCAGGGGTGGGAAGCTTTATCAAAAGCCGATATTGACCTATCTGCAAAAACAACTGGGAGAGGTGCTCGATATTGCTGAGGGGGTGACGAGCGTGATCGTTGAGCGCATCGCGCCTTCGGGAGAGGAGCGTTACGCACCGCCGCAGCTGCTCGATTCCGTGATTCCGAGCCTCTTTGCCTCCGCGGGCCGCCTGGTTTCGACGCTTCGTGAACGAGTAGAGAAACCGGGAAGCCTCGATTTGGCGGAATTGCGGGAAGCTCACCCGTCCGTTGAGATTTGGCACGACCACCTGCCCGCATCATTCCCCGACACTCCCCGATTTTTGCCTCTACCCGCTCCGAACGTTCTTACGAGTCTGTATCGCACGGGAATCGACAGCGCGAGGGAGCGCTTCGCGGAGGACAGCTAAAGGCTCGGCGCCGCGAGACACTCATCGTCTAGCTCGCTTGTCGCTGCTTCTGGTGCACGGCTTGCGCCGCTTGGCGGCAGGTGACAGCCAATTCGACGACGCCGAGTTCGAGCCCCATGCGATCCAGGGCATTGCCGAGCCGCTCGGAAAACTCTTCGTCCGACAACGCCGTATCCGACGCTTCGCGGGCGATTTCTCGGGCGAAGCAGACGATTTGTGCCAGTGGCTGAAGTTCGGGACTCGGCATCGCCTCCACAGCGATGGTGGTGGATTCGCAATCAGCTGATTGCGCCGAAGAAGTCCGCCCCCGATGTCGTGGGAGCCGGCTCCAAATTGGGTGGGCTCTAGCTTTTCGAGAATTACAATGTCGCCGGCAGCTTGGTCCCACAAGTTGCCGTGCCCACGGGCTCGATCGCGAAGAGTGCCATTTTTTCAATGTCGGCTAGCAGGCCCGCCACGAAGAACTCCCCGGGAGATTCGCGGGCAAGTTTGGTGGTTGCGCCGGCAATCGAGGCGAGTTTCAAACAATTGTTCGTGCAGAGTACTCGCTCGCTCGCTCTTCCTTACTGGTGAAGGTGGCCAGCATCGATAAAGCCTGGGCCATGGAATGCAGGGCGCTCAGTCCCAACATCGAGACGGCGTCGTGCAGTTAAGTCACATCGCGGGAGCGTTTGTACATCGCGCTATTCGCAATACGCATGATCTCGCTCGCGAGCTTTGTGTCATCGGCTACGGTGTCGCCGATCTCGCGGATGGTGGAGTCGGGAGCTGCGCACAAGACCATAACGCGACGAGCCGACGCGGGGAGGGGGGGGACTTCGTGGATAGGCTCCACCAATTCAGCGACCATTTTCGGCATCTCAGGTCTACAGAACGGCCGAGCGGGCCCTTAGGTGAAGATCCCGCTCTCTCGGGCTTGGGGGTGGGACAGATCTCGCGGTAAATAGCAGGAGTGCCTGTGCTGATTGAACCGATTCGGAACCTATTCTCCCGCGGGGTGGTGGTGAAGGCAGGAGTACCGGGGTCGATCGCGGAGGATGTTCTGCCCGCGGAGCTGGAGCCCATGGCGGGGGTGCATCCTCGGCGGCATCTGGAATTCGTGGCGGGCCGGAGTCTGGCTCGGCAAGGCCTCCGGGAACTTGGCGTGGCGTCCTTTGTGCTTCTATCTGATTCTAAGCGTGCCCCCATCTGGCCCGCCGGAATCAGCGGAAGCATTACTCACAAGCCAGAATTGTGCGTCGTGGTGGTCGCGCCGATGTCTCGAGCTCGGAGCCTCGGGATCGACGCGGAGCCGGAGGACGAGTTGAAGACTGAATTGTGGAAGGCCGTTCTGGATTCACAAGAGACGGCGGCGGTGGCGAGACTCCCGGATCCAGGAGTGGCAGCGCGCATCATGTTCAGCGCCAAGGAGAGCATCTACAAATGTCAGTACCCCATCACGCGACAGTACCTCGGCTTTCACGATGTCCATCTGGAAATGGATTGGGGAGCCAGGCGTTTTAATTGCCTGATGCCTGAGTCGGTAGCAGGTGAAGTTGGCGGCAGCATGACGGGCAGCTGGTGTGTTTCGGCAGGGCATATCGTGACGGCAGTCGAATTCCGCGGCTAACGCTTCTCATTATTGGGTTCGTGGGTTCTCTCAGTCCAGAGCGCTAGCTTTCTGGTCGTGGGCTGGGGGTTTGGCTGGGCGCGTCGACGACGGAGTGCCGGCGTTTAGAGCGGGCGCCGGAGGCTTGGCAGCCAGCGGTAGCACCAGAACGAAGCTGTTATGAGAGGGCTGAAACAAGACGGCGCGGTCCCCAAATTTCTCAGGATCGTAGTGCTGATACCAAGGCAAGGCTGTCCAAGTGCTCGTTGACTTGATGAACTCTGGCACGATGAGATCGAGCTCGACGTACGCGCCGTCCGTCGCGTCCGCCAGGGCGGGACCGAAGCTGAACTCAGCTCGCCCACCTCTGGGCTCTATGTCGTTGTGCATGGCACCGCCGTACGCGATGATCATCGATTTCTGCGTGAACGGCTGTGCGGACGGGGACGAGTGGCGGTGGGCGGTCACTTGTTCCCGGGTTAGTCGGACGATGGTTTTAAGCATCACGAGCATGCTGCCCTCGCCACCGTTTGCGATGGCGTTGAGATCTTGGCAGCTGGGTTTCAGCAGTTCGGGCTCGATGCCCAGCTTTTTCGCGACCTTGCCGAGGGTGACGTATTCGTGCTGTGCGCGTAAAGAGTGAGACTTAGTAATCGGTTGTTGTGCCTTACGGACCGCCCGATTCTTTTTTCGGCACTCGGGGTTCGGAGCCATGAGCTCGAGGATGAGATGGCTACTGCGCGGCGCCAGCTTAGGGAGCAGGCGACGAGCAAATTGAGTGGCCGTAGCTGGGATTGCGGATTGTCCTTTCAGGGAATGCGCTTCCCCGATTCCGATGACTCGGGGGTTGGACGCGAGTACGGTGCTCAAGGCTTCGATACTCGACGGAAAGAGCCGACAGCCAACCTCCCCGCAGGCGACGCCCGGCGATTGCTTCTGCTGGCGGAGTGGCACCGCACTCGGGACAGACTCCGGGGCGTTTGGGGGCTGCTCGGTTGGCTCACACGCGCAAAGGCTCAAGAGGCTGATGGTGGCTAGGCGAAGAGTCCACCGCCTCAAATCGAGCTGACTGCGACCCGCCATATGCCATCTGGTGTGTTCGACCATCCCCTGCTACCAAGATGCACTGACCGAGCTGCTGGGAGAAGGGCGCAGAGACGGATTCTGGTGTGACTGCCGCGCCAGGCCCAAACGACCGCATCGAGTGAGCAGAAATGCGATAATCGGCTGGTCGGTCTGTCTTTTCGAGGTTGGTCGGCGCGGTCTGCGCTCGGGCTTCCCGCGCGAAGTCGCCTGCGTTGGCGGCAGTGGGTGCCCTTGGAGTCAGCTGCGGCGTGGTCAGTCGCGGGCGGGTCACTTGCGCGCATCCATTCCGGGTGCCTTCGCAGCCAAGCCGTGGGGGGAGTCGGCGGAGCGCGCTAACTAGCCGCGGATGTCTCACTGGTGCCCACATGCACCGCAACTTAGCCGCCGCTCGCGGATTACCCCCACGATGGCTGGGCTGAGAACGACCCTCCTCTCGACGAAAATGCTGTAGGAGAAGCGTCAACCAGCGCCGCGTAGCCCGCGAGCATGACCACCAAACAGCCTGCGAATCGCGCTGACGACGCACCATTCCGAAAATCGTGTCGCGCCAAAGTTGAACCCTTCAGCGACGACACCAGGGAGGGGCGTCGGATTTCGTGCGGCCGCGCTCAAAAAGCTATACCATTAGGGGTAAATCGCATTTACCAAATGTCTCATCACTGCCTAGCCCCCACTTCTCTGCCGAGAGGGCATCGACATCAGCGTGCGTTTACTCTCGTGGAGCTCATGATCGTTGTCGCGATCATTGGCGTATTGGCAAGCTTGGCTGTGTACGGAGTGCGCAAATACGTATTGAACGCGAAGACAACTGAGGCGCGCATGGCTGTTGGCAAAATGGCTATGGCCGCCGCGGCGGCCTACCGTAATGAGCGTCTATCGCAGGCTGCCGTGTTACCAGCTAATGGGACCTCCGCAGTCCTCAACACACTATGTCCAACGGCCAATCGGAAGGTTCCAATTGACCCGTTGTCGATATCCAACGCCAAGTATCAGTCGGCACCTAGCGAATGGAAAGGGACTGGCTGGAAGTGCATCAAATTCTCGATAGAGTCACCACAGTATTTTCAATACCATTACACCTCGATTGGTGTGTCGGCTGTGGGGGATTTTTTCGTGGCGTCAGCCCAAGGGGATCTTGACGGGGACACTGTATTGTCGAGCATTAGCCTGAACGGCGAGATCATGGTCGGAGGAGAACTCCATCTTGCTCCTGGAATGCAGCTGATCGACATCGATGAATAGCCCGGAACCGCTGGCTCTATTCGGGGGCACCGGACTCTCGGGTGGCTGCTTTGGGACAAGTAGCGGACGGCGCGTCGGGGTCGACTCATCCTGCCAGGCGAGCGGCGAGGGCGCTCAGGAAATCAGTGATGCGCTGGGCGTTGGCTCCGAGATCCCCTTTTCCGAGGCGAGATTTTGAACGCATTTCAATTCGGCTGCCGTTTTCGGTGGCGCGGACTTCGACCACGATGTCATCGCGGAAGCGCATGAGCCGAGTGATGGCGACCGCTTCGAATCGACCTTGCTCCGGGTCCACATCAATGATCTGCCAGCGCTCTTGCATGCGCGCGAGATCAACGGTGATCGGTAACACTTCCGATGGGGCTTTGTCTGAGTTGAGGCCGTCGAGATCGACGTAGTACCGCCTCTGTTTGGTCGAGAACTGAGCGGGGTAGCTGTAGTCCTTCGAGGGTCGCGACTTGGCGATAGCGTCGAAGCTCGGTGGGTTGTTCAGATCCGTTGTGATGTCATTGATCGACGGTTTCATGCAGCTGCAAGTAGCCTGAGATGACGTTGACGACCACCCCCAACGCGGTCGAGTCCCTCCGCTTGGTTCTGAACCGGGGGGCAGACGATCTAGTGCTCGATGGGGGGGCGGGCCGATGGGCGCGCTGGCGTAGCAGCCGGCTCCGGTTCAGCCGCCTGAATCGACGTGGACGCGGAATGGGGCGCATCTATGGCACCCCGGGCGAACCAGCCGGCTGCGGTTGTCCCGAGGAGGATTAGCGCCACTGCCGCGTAGGAGCGGAACTGAGGCGGCGGCGCCGATGCCCTCATCGTCGGCGTGAGTTGACCCCCTGTGGGCAGGGTCGCAGTTGGCGGAGCCGGAGCCGGCGGGGCTTGGGGCCGTTGGGAGCCCATCGGTTGCATCGACTCATTGGGGGGAGGTGGGGCCGATCTGGGTGGAGCCGCCGGCAGCGAGGAGATCACGCCTCGGTAGCTCGGTGGGGGAGTGGTGATGAGGGCGTTGCTCGCCAGTGCCCCGGAGACGTGTACTTCGCTGATAGCCTCCCGCATGCTTTCGGCACTGGGCCATCGGTCAGCCCGTTCATACGCCAGAGCCCGATCGATGATTCGTGCAAGGGCGAAGGGCACCGAGTCGTCGATATCGCGTATTCTTGGGGCCGACTTGTACATGGCCAGCCTGAGAACCTCGTTGGCCGTTTCAGCGATATGGACGTGGCGCCCTGTCAGCAGATGAAACATCGTCGCGCCTACGGCCCAGAGATCCGTCCGTTCATCGATTTCAGCACTTCGAGCGCGTGCCTGTTCCGGGGGCATGAAGGCTGGCGTGCCGAGAAGCGAACCGCTCTCGGTGCCGCCAGTTTGATCCGCCAAGTCGCGGATGCGGGCCACTCCGAAATCCAGCACCTTGAGCATTCGGGGACCCTCGGGAAACACCAGTCCTCCGAGCAAGACACTCGGGATCATCCCGCCTTTGGTTAGGAATAAGTTCTCTGGTTTGATGTCTCGATGTAAGATTTCTTGTTTGTGGGCCGTCGACAATACGTCCAGAACGCGATCGGCGACCCAGATGACTTCGGAGACCGGGAGCTTTCCGCCTTTGCGGTCTTGGCGTTGGGCGAGGGACTCACCGTCCAGCAGCTCCATGACCAAATAGGCGAGCCCGTCTGAGGTGACCTCGTCATCGTCAACGGCGATGGCGCCAGGGTGGTCGACGCTGTTGGCGACGTATCCCTCACGCAAGAATCGCGTGCGAGTGCTCTGCACTACGGATAGCTCTTGGTGGAGCAACTTGACGGCAGCGATTCGCTTATTGCGGTGGGTCGCAGCGTAGACGCTGGCCATGCCTCCGACGCCGATCAGCCGATCCAGGCGCCATTTTTCTCCGAGAGTGGTTCCTATTCGGCTTCTCGCCTGCGCAACGACGTTGCCCGAAACGGACATCAGCGTTCCAAGTCGCCTGGGGTCAGCGTGTTGAAGGCCCCGCTGACGCACTCGTCGAATATCTGCGCTAATGGACGGGCCATTCCGAGTCGTCGTGCTGTGTCTTCGACAAATCGCACGCGATCCAGACCGAATTTCTCCTTGAGCCCGTGGGTTTTCTCAATGGCCCCCATGGTCAAATAGAGACAGCCCAAGAACGTCTCGACGACGCCCGCACCATTGTTCGCGGTGCTCATGAATACGGGTTCTTGCCCGTGAGAGGAAGTCTGATGAATTTCGGAATCCGATCGGATCTCCGGAAGATCTCGCTTGTTGAACTGGATCACAAGCGGCATCTCGCTGAGATTCAATCCGTTGGATTTTAGGAACTCTCTGAGTTCTAAGAACGCGTCAGCATTGTGTTGCGTCTCTCGAACCTGGGAGTCCGCGACAAACACCAAGCCATCGGCTCCTTGGAGCAGCAATTTTCTGGTTGACGCGTGCAACACCTGCCCGGGAACGGTGAAGACTTTCACACGGACAGTGAAATTGCCGGTGTCCTTGTACGTCAGCGGAAGCAGATCGTAGAGCAGTGTGCGGTCGTCCTTCGTTTCCAGCGTGATCAATCGGCCTGCACTATCGTCGTTACTGGCTCGGTTGAGAGCGGAAATATTGCTCGTTTTTCCGCTCAAGGCGGGGCCGTAGTAGACGATCTTGAGCGTTAGCTCCCGGGCTTCCAGATTGATCTGCATCGTTCCCGGTGAATGTTAGCGCCCAGACACTTCTGGTGTCGAGCGGCCCGGCAAGGGATTTACGGCTCGTGGGGGCGGGAGACCCTAAGACGCGGAGGATGCCGAGCCGCGGGCTCGCGGAATTGGGGGAGTTGGGCTGGGAATAGACCGCGGCGCCCGAGAAACAGTTTCGATTGGGCGATGCTCTACGGATTCGACTAGGCTGCCTGTAATGAGTGCGACTGGGCCCGAGGCCTGTGCGAAGTGGAGACGGAACCCTGCGTGGATTCTTGTCACTTGTTGTGTTGTCGCGTGCGCCAGCCCGGCGCGCCAGCAGCCTCAATATGGCCCGGCGCGCCAGCAGCAGTCCGCGGGATACCCCCCGCCTGGAGCTGCTCCCCCCCACGGCCCTCAGCCGACCTATGGCGCCCAGCCTAATTCTGGCGGACCGTCTCCGCAGACCGGAGCGCAGAGTGGGCGACCCGGGCCTGCGCCAGCTGTTGGACGGGCGCCGCCGCTCCAGGCCGACCCGATTTTGAACATGGACGCCACGTGGCTTCGGGGTCGCGCCCAAGCCTTGCTCGTGGAACTAATTGCTGCGCTGGAGCCCGGCGCCCGGAGTCGGGTTACGGGCATCCCCTTGGTCATGGATCCCGCGCCGAGCGAGGTCAACGCCTTCGCGGCATGTATGGACGGCAGCGCCTTGATGGCGGTAAGTGACGGTCTGTTGATCATCAGTGCCGAGCTGGCTCAAGCTTCGGCCAACGATGAATTGTTCGGCACTGTGAAAGTGGACGAGTACATCGGCATGGTCGGGGGAGCGATGCGAGCGGGCCGACCGATCCCCCACTCTCCTCCCGGGTTCTACCCAGCCAATCAACGTACTGACCCCCGAAGGGTCGCGCGCCATCATCAACTATATGAAGAGCAGGTCGCCTTCGTGTTGGCGCACGAACTCGGTCATCACTATTTGGGACATTTGCCTTGCACCGCGCGGGCAGGGGGCTTGCCCGCAGGCGCCGTAGCTCGTGCGCTCTCCAACCGGGTTCCGCTATTCAACCAGCCCAACGAGCTCGCGGCGGACGTGGCGGGCACCAATAATATACTGCGAGCGGGTCGGGCGAGAGCGACCGCCCCATTGACGGAGAAGGGGGGACTGCTGACCATGCGATTCTTCTCTTCATTGCGCCGAACGTCTGCTGCGGATTTGCTTTTGTCGTTTGAGCGTTCCCATCCTCCTCCTCAGCTGCGCGTGCCGGTGATTCAGCAGGCGGCAAATGCATGGCGTTTGACGGGCGGGCTCGGGGTGCCAGTGCCCCGCTTTTGAGACTGTTCTGATACGTATGTAGAGCCTTTTTGCGGTAGGCTTGCCTCTGGGGGCGGGCTTTACTACAGATTGCATGGGATGTTCTTCCGGAAAGATTCAGAGGTAGAGCTGGAGGGTGCCGCCCTTCTTGAATCCCGCCTCGCGGAACACATGCCAGCCGCGGACGCCGGTACGGTGTCCATCTGTACGGCGATTGCGGGATTGTTGGCATCGGTTGCCTATGCCGACGGCGATTACGACGAAGAGTCGAAAATTCGAGAACTCCTTGGCTCCATGCAAGGTCTGACATCCATCGGTGTCGACGCTGTACTCTCCGTTTTACGGAAACACATCCGCGAGATCCACACGATTCAAGGTTCTCGCTACACCCGTTGTTTGGTGGACCTAGCGGATCGCGATTTGCGATTTCATATCCTGGAAATGTTGGTCGAGGTGGCAGCGGCTGATGGGACCATCAGCTTCGACGAAGTGACGTATCTACGCCGCACGGCGAACGCACTTGCGCTCACCCAGGACGATTACAATCGTCTCCAGGCGAAATATCGAGATAAGCTCGGTTCGCTGCGAAGCAGTCATCCGCCATCCAAGGCCTAGGCGCGTCACTGCAGCGGTCGTGTTGACCCCGGGAGCCGGGATGCGCTGCTAGCGATTTGATTCGAGCGAACGTTTGTACTGCGCGGCTACAGTGCTCACCACGAGCTGCCCAGGCAATAATTTCGAAAGGACTCCGCCCACTTTGTACATCAGGCCAGGAGAGTGCATGTATTTGCGAGTGCGGAATGCGTTGACGGCCTCGCGCGCGCAAGGGCCGACAGGCATAAGGAAGGACCGCAAATCGTTAAAACGCGCGCCCTCCGTCATTTCAGTGTCGATGCCGCCGGGAACAAAGGTCGTCACAGAGACGCCGCGCGGCTTCATTTCGTAGTGAAGACCAGCGCCGAGATGGACCAAGAAGGCTTTCGTTGCGGAATAAAACGTTTGATAGGGAACCGGGGTGACGCCGGCTTGACTGGCGACGAACATGAGGCCGCCGCCCACTGCCCGCTCCTCGAAATAGGGCAGTAGAGCGCTGGCTAGTTTGACGACGCAGGTGTTGTTCACGGCCTGCATCTTCCGAAAGCTCTCGAAGTCGAGCTCGTCCCATTTCCCGAAGTGGGTAATGCCAGCGTTTAGGATTGCTCCGTACAGCGTCCGGTCCTGGGTGCAGAATTCGAACAATTTGTCGACGTCCGTCTCGAGCCCAAGATCGGCTGCACACACCTCGACGGTTACAGAAAACTTCTTGGCGAGCTCGTCAGCCAGCTCCTGGAGTCGATCTTCCCGGCGGGCGGAGATGACGAGATTCGCGCCGTGGTCTCGAGCCAGACATGTGGCGATTTCTTTGCCAAGCCCCGAAGAGGCGCCCGTGACTAGGATCGACTGGCCCTTGAAACTCATTGCTTTCATGGGCACCGATCTACGGACAAACACGGGTGAAAGAAAGCGCTTCCGCACACCCGGGCTCTTTCCCTACGATTTTCATGCAATTGCCTCGCGCCCACGCAGGCGAGATTGGCGGGGCGGCGCTGAGGGAGAGCCTACTTCAACTGATGTGGTCGGTGACGTAGCGTGCCACTTTGTCGAGGCTGATCCTCTCGGGCACGTCGACCCTCGGGGTGTCCCGGTGTCGCACCGTGACGGTCTGGTCTTTCATGGTGACGTCGTCGATGGCGAAGCAAAAGGGCGTGCCGGCTTCGTCCATCCGGGCGTAGCGCTTACCGATGGTCTGTTTGACATCGAATTGGGTCGGAAATTTCTTTCGGAGATCCATGTACAGCTTCTGGGCCGTTTCCGGCATTCCGTCCTTCTTGACCAGCGGAAAAATCGCCGCCTTGATCGGAGCAATCCGAGGGTGAAACTTCATGTACACGCCGCTCGGGCGATCGCTGTCCGGAGTAAAGGCTTCTGACAAGATAGCGAGAACGCCGCGGCTCAGACCGGCTGCGGGCTCAATCACATGAGGCACGAAGCGTGCTTTCGTTTCGGGCTCAAAGTACTCAAGTTTGGTCTTCGAGTGGGTCTGGTGCTGGGTGAGATCGAAGTTCCCACGATGGGCGACACCTTCGAGCTCGCCGTAGCCGGGGGCGGTGAACGGGAAACGGTACTCGATGTCGAAGGTCCCAGCACCTTCTTTGGCGTAGTGAGCGAGTTCGTCTTGGTCGTGGGAGCGCATCTTAAGATTACCCTCCGTGAGCCCAATACTCTTCCACCACTCTTTGCGTGCGTTACACCAGAATTCGTACCACTTCCGGGCGTCCTCGGGCGCGCAGAACCACTCCATCTCCATCTGTTCGAACTCGCGCGAGCGAAAGATGTAGTTTCGCGGGGTGACCTCGTTGCGGAAGGCTTTGCCGATCTGAGCGATCCCGAACGGGATCTTGACGCGGGATGTGTCGAGCACGTTTTTGTAGTTGAGGAAAATCCCCTGGGCGGTTTCCGGGCGAAGGAACGCGGCTGAGTCCTCGTCTTGAATCGCTCCCACGTAGGTTTTGAACATCAGGTTGAACTGACGAGGTTCGGTGAGCGTTCCCGGTTCTTTGGCGTCGGGGCCAATCACCCGAGGTCGGAGTGAGTCGTCGACATCGGCCAGGGCGAGGGTGTCGAACTCTTCCAGCTTGGCTCCGCGGCCCTGCTTCTTCAGTTTCTTGGCGACATAGTCAGGATCGCCCTCAAGAAAAGCGAACAGCGGGAGTTCGCTTTTTGTCTTGTGCTGGAGCACGTACAAGTGGTCGTAGCGGTAGCGTGCTCGGGATTCGCGGCAATCCACCATCGGATCGTTGAAGCCAGCGACATGTCCTGAAGCTTCCCACACGCGGGGATTCTGGATGATGGAACTATCGAGCCCGACGATGCTCAATGGCTCTCCGTCAGGGCCGATGGGGGGACAACGGACCATGTCGTTCCACCAAGCGTCTCGGATGTTGTTCTTGAGCTCGATGCCGAGGGGACCATAGTCCCAAAAGCCATTGATGCCGCCGTAGATTTCACTCGCGGGAAAGATGAAGCCTCGCCGTTTGCAGAGGCTGACTAGATCTTCCATGGGGATTGGCACAAGGGCAGGTTCGCTCATCGGCGGGATATTACTCAGGCCGGGCGCGTAGCGAAGGACAATCGTGCGCTTTCGTAGCTCCGACTGTATCTAGCGCGTTTCGCAGGTTGACGAAGCGCTCAGATGGCCTCTTTATGAGGGGGAGACAACGGGAACTGCGACGTCGGCTGGGGACCGATGAGACGAGAGGCCGAGAAGCGCGCGACAATTTGGGTACCTTTGCCGGGCTCGGACTCTATCTCCAGAGCTCCTCCCATGTGGTCGACACAACGTTTCAGGGCGGCCATTCCGACGCCCCTCCCCGAAACTGTAGTGACGGCACGGGCTGTCGAAAAACCCTCGCTGAACAGTGCATCGATGAGGTTTTTGCGGGTACGCGCCCGTAGGTTTCGCTTGCTTGCTAGTTCGCGGACCCGATCCCAATCGACACCGCGTCCGTTGTCTCGCAGACACATCACAACGTGGTCGCCGACTCGAGTGAGGGACAACTCCACAATAGCGGTTTCATCCTTGCCGGCTGTGAGTCGTTGCTCCCGCGTTTCCAAACCGTGGTCCACTGCATTGCGCACCGCGTGAATAATCACATGCCAGAAGTCACCCCAAGCGCCCGGCGGCGTGCGGATATCGTCGTAGTGAACCAATACGTCCACGGGCTCCTTACCCAAATGTGCGGCCAGTTCTCGAGCGTGCTCACCCAAGCGGCTGAAGGGATCCTGAACCGAGTCCCAACTCCACATCGTTGTTTGTTTGAGTAGCTCCTCGTGGGATGTGCGGCTGGCGATAGCCAGTTGCAGCGTGTCGTACTCGTGGCGGGTGACCGCCAACGCGTCGACGTCTCCGCCTGGCATATACTGCGCGAAGCGCTCGCGAAACGCCTTCCACGATGATTCGAGTTCGAAGATATCGTCGGGGCTCAGCTGTCCGTTGGCGTTCGTCATTCGCTCTTCGAGTTCATGAGCGACCAGGCTGACTGACTCGACGCCGAGCAAGCCACAGGTTCCTTTTAGGGAATGGAGGCTGAGAGCCAGCAAGCTGCCGTCGCGCCCGTTGGCTTGAGCGATGGTCGCTAGGGTGACCTCGGTATCTTCCAAAAAGTCCCGGAATCCGGCGCGGTCTCGTGTGAGCTTGTGCAGTGCCGACGTGAGCTCTCGCTGGGCTCGTTCCTGCCGTTCGGTTTCGAGCAACAAGGTGATATCGGATACCACGACGATCAGTTGCTCGAGCTTGCCGGCGCTGTCTGTCAGCGGGCGATAGGCGAGCTCGAATACCTGTTGCCCCCGCTTGGCACGCTTCGGAAGCTGCCCGACTGAGACTTCCAGCGGAAGGCAATCGGCGACGATCTCTTCCCACCCGAACTCCAGCCAGGTACCCGCTTCGCTGTCGATGCGGGCCATGTATTTCCAAATCGCGTCGCCGTCTTCGGGGGTACCGAACCAATCGACTGTTGCCTGGGAGATGCCGGGCGCAATTTTGCCGGCTGCGTCGAGTACCAGGAAGCCTTGCCCGACGTTATCGAGCACCAGCTGCATCCGGTCGACGGCTCGGGCCACTTCCTCTTCGCGGCTCAGTACGGTGGAACACAGTTCACGGAAACCTAGGGCCAGCTCGCCCAATTCGTCGCCCGGTACCTTGGAATCGTCAATGCTGCGGGAGCGTTCGAAATCGCTTACCTCCCGGCGCAAGCTGAAGATGGGGCGTATCACCATGCGCTGCGCCATCAGCATCAGCATCAGTCCAATGGTGAGGGAAACCCCCAAGGACGTCCAGCGAGCGTTCCGGCGCATTTCGCCGAGTTGCTGATTCTCGGCTGCGAGAGAAAAATCGATGACTGCGTGTCCGAGAACCGCCGGGCTGCCGGCTACCTCTTGGTCCTCCGCCAATATGGGGATTCGTCCAACGATGCCATCGGCTTCGGTGAGCATGCTCTTGTGCGTCGGCGCCGTGGCGCTACGCGTCACGCCTGCTGCGCTGTGCTCGTACATCAGCCGTTCAATCTTTTTGTCTTGCACCCGCCAAACACCCACGTAGCGGATCACGTTGCTTTTCGTGAGCGCCTTGATGGCGTCTTTGACCGCGTCGTCGGAGTCGAAGTCGACCGCGGCGCTCACGCTGATCACAAACAGTTGGCTGACGGACTCGGCGCTCTGTACTTTCGCCGCGAGGATTCGTCGTTCTTCGTAACGACTGACGCCCAGGTAGAGCACGAAGCAGAGGGACGAAACGAGAACCAGAACGCCCGCCGCCAGCTTGGTACTGATGGAGACCGGGTGGCGACCAGGAGGCGGCCTGGCAGCTTCGGAGTCGGGTAGGCCCGGTTCTGTCACGCTTCAAGTAACGGCCAATGGGGGACATTGCTTAGTTCGAGGCGGGCGCAAGTGTGCTCATTGGGTTGTTTTTGCCCTGAAACCGGAGGTGTGGTGAGCAACGCGTGTCACTCTGATACGGCGGGTAGGGATGCCGAGCAGCTTGGTTGGTACGGCGTCAGCACGCGCTGGACACGGCCCGGAGCAACTACAGAGGACCACTCAGTGAAAGTAAGCATTCGAGCAAGGATGCCATCGGTGAGTAATTCGCCGAATATTAGGTGAGTTCGCTTCGGGACAAAACCGCGTTGAATGTCCCTTTCGAGCGCTGTTTCGCTTCGCGGTACCGTTCGGGGTCGGTTCTGGTTACAAGCTCTGATCATGAGCCAGGCTGCGAAAAAAGATACCCCGGAACAGGCTGAGTACCGCGCGTACTGCCGAAAATGGATTGAAGAAAATCGTCCAGAAGAACCCGATTTTCGGCTCCCGCTGCAGGCCATCGAAGTGATGGACGAGGGGGTGAAGGAGTATCTGCAGACGTGGCAAAAGAAGGCCTACGACGGCGGCCTGATCGGCGTCGACTATCCCACAGAATACGGCGGTGGCGGCAAAAGCGGCATGCAGACCATCGCCAATCAAGAATTGGCGGCGGGTGACGTTCCCTATTTCATTAACGTCATCGGTCTGGGCATGTGTGCGCCGACGATTTTCCACCATGCCAGCGAAGAGCTGAAGCGGCGTTTCATTCCCCAAATCCTCTCGGGGGAAATGATTTGGTGTCAGGGCTTTTCGGAGCCGGGCGCAGGCTCAGATTTAGCGAGCTGCAATACGAGCGTCGTCAAGAAGGGCGATAAGTGGATCGTCAATGGCCACAAGGTGTGGACCAGTCTCGCCCACTACGCCGGGTGGATGATTGCCTTGGTGAGGACGTCCAACCATGACAAGTACAAGGGGCTGAGCTTCTTCGTGCTGCCGGTTCAAGATACCAAAGGGGTGACAATTCGCCCGCTGATCAAGATCACCGGTGAGACCGGCTTCAATGAGGTGATCTTCGAAGACTTGGAAGTTCCGGACTCGTACCGCTTGGATGACGTCGGCAAGGGTTGGACTGTGGCCATGACCACACTGACCCATGAGCGCGGTGCCGGAACCCTGGTGGGCCCCAATACCGGTATGTCGGCGCGGGGGGCGACCCGAACTCAGCGGCTGCTTGAGCTGGCCAAGAAGTGTCGGCGCAACGGGAAACCGGCGATAGACGACCCGTTCATTCGCGATCGAATTGCCCTGGTGGCGGTGTGGGAAGAAGGATTGGCTCAAAATCAAAGGCGAGCCAAGGTGCCGGGCCTGACGGACGACCCGATGCGTATTCCGCTTCAGGGCAAAGTCAGTTTTACGGAACTCGCACAACTGGCGGCGACGGTAGCTCTCGAGATTGAGGGGCAAGCGTCGTCCTTGTACATCGCGGACCCGATGGCACCGGACTCCGGTACCTGGCCGCTCACGTTCCTGAACTCCTACGGCAACACCATTGCCGCCGGCACCAGCGAAGTGCAGCGAAATATCCTCGGCGAGCGGGTGCTCGGCATGGCCAAATCCAAATAACTGAGAAGCTTAAGGACTATAAAATGGCACAGCCCAAAGATTTCGGATTTGGTGAAGACGAGAAGATGGTGCGCGATAGTGCCCGCAAGTTCATTGGCGAACACGGCAGCATTGAAAAGCTACGTAAACTCGTCGGCGGGGATCCCGACCCGGAGAAATCTCCGGAGAGTCTGTACGATGCGCCTGCCTGGGAACAGATCGTGGAACTGGGATGGACGGCCCTCGCGATCCCCGAGGAGGCCGGTGGCGTTGGCATGAACATGGCGACAGTTGCCGCCTTAGCTGAGGTAGTCGGCGGTCATGCCTTTCCGTCTCCGTTGATCGCTAGCCTGCTCACCACCTTGGTGGTTCGAGAGGCGAGTGGCGAAAACCGAAATGAGCTCTTGGGCGAGATCGCTGAGGGCAAACGTGTGGCACTCGCGGTGACCGGTAACGAAGGGGCGTGGGACATCGATTCAGCTACCATCGAGGTAGCCGCGTCCGGCGGCTCTGTCGTGCTGAGCGGTTTTTCCCGATACGTCCAAGATGGCGGCAAAGCCGAGCTATTTCTCGTCGCTGGGCGGAGCGCAGCGGGGCTGGGTCTGTACGCCGTACCAGCCGATGCCAAAGGACTGAAGGTCACGCTCGACCAGATTGTCGATAGGACCCGCGATCAGGCGACGCTCGAATTGGATGGTGTTGAGCTGCCGGCGAGCGCGGTCATCGCAGCACCGGCAGACGGCACGCAGGTGCTGGAGAAAGCATTGCCGGCTCTTCTGACCGTAGTGGCAGCCGATATGGTGGGCGCATCAGAGTGGCAACTTCAGACGACGACGGAGTACGCAAAGACTCGCGAGCAGTTCAATCACCCATTGGGTTTCTTCCAGGCCGTGAAACATCCCATCGTGAACATGATGTTGGAAATTGATAAGGCCAAGAGCCTGGTCTACGCGGCGGCTTCGGCTATCGACAACAAACCGGAGAATGCCGAGCGTTTCGCGCGAATGGCGAAAGCCCAAGCCAGTGACACGGCCGCTTTCTGCTCCGATCGCAGTGTGCAGCTTCACGGAGGCATTGGCTTTACTTGGGAGTGTGATGTGCACTTCTTCTTCAAGCGCAACAAACACAATCAGTTCCTCTTCGGCGACGGCGCGTATCAGCGCTCAAAGTTGATGAAAATCCTGGCTGGCTAAGAGCACAGCGGCGACCCTCGGGTTGTTGGGTCCGGTTCTGAGTTCTCCGGGGCGCGAAGCAGAGTCGACAATTCGCCGCCGCGAGTGACCCTGCTGTCCAGGCTGTCTGTCAGGTTGCGGTGACAGCGTTCCTTTTGGCGAATTATTTTGCTGACCGGATTGGGGCACTGCGTGTCCCTCAAGGCCTGGCCGTTCCGGGTTGGCGCGAGTCAATAGCGGAGTCGTAGTCGCGCCCCATTACGGTGTGTCAATCATCGCGCGCTCTTGCGGCGACTCCACAGCCGCTCATTGCAACGTCGAAAGCTTTGGCGCTGCCGACACGGCGCTGCCTACACGACCTGAGCCAATGTCGGGCCTGGGTTCGCCACACTGCGCAGGATTCGCCCGACCACGAAGTATTTGTTACTCTCCGTCGGCGTGGCGCCCCTCAAGTACGAACGGAAAAGCATTAACAGTTTCGATGGCACTCGCCTCGCGCTGTACTCCGTAGGCGACCGCGACTTGCCGACGATGGTGCTCGCCAACGGTATCGGCGGAGATGTGGAGATCTGGAGAAATCTCGTCAACCACTATCTCGGACGCTACCGCATCGTGACCTGGGATTATCGCGGCCTGCACGGCTCCGGCCCGGCTCCGAAAATCAAAAGCTACCGAATGTCGCACCACGCCGAAGACTTGGCGACCATTCTGGCTCTTGAGGAGATCGAGGATCCGCACTTGGTCGCTTGGAGTATGGGCGTCCAGGTAGTGATGGAATTTCACCGACGTCACACAGATTTGGCGGCCTCCTTCGTGGCGCTCAACGGGGCGCCCGGTCAAACCTTAGACTCGGTGTATGGCTCCCGATTGCCCGGGCGTATGCTGCGCCCAGTGTTGCGTGCGGCCATGCGGGGGAACACCAAGGTAGGCTCCCTCGGAGGCTTGTTGTCGGATCCGGACTTTCTCGCAATCGCATCGAAGCTCCTGCGACGTCTCGGGATGACTTCTGAAGATATCGAACTGGCGGCGTTTCGTCAGTTACTGGCTCATTGGTTGGACAACGACCTGCGTGTCTACAGCGCGATGTTGCGATCCATGGGGGAGCACGACGTGGATGACATCTTGCCGCGACTACAGACTCCCACGCTGGTCATCGGGGGAGAGATGGACGTTCTCACCCCGCCGGAGCTGTCCCAGAAGATGGTGAACAAACTCCCCAATGGGGAATTGCACATTCTCAAGGGCGCTAGCCACTTTGGCTTGATTGAGCGCCCCGGAAAATTGGTCGAGCGCATGGACGAATTCTATTGGTCGCTGCGCGACACCGCGGCAGCTCGGAGCGTTCAGCTCTCGGGTGGCGACTCAAGTTTCGCCGGATAGCCACCCTCGGAAAGGACCGTCAACAGTTCGTCGATGTGACGGGCCCCGCGAGTCTCGAGCACAATGCGCACTTCCACTGTGCCCATCGGGGTCGGGCTGAAGGCGCGTTGATGTTGCACCTCCAACACGTTGGCGCGCAGCTCGCCGAGAAGGGCGAGCGGGCCAGCGAGCGCCCCGGGCCGATCGACCACGTTGAGGCAGACGCGGCACAGGCGACCGCTTTGCACCAGTCCGCGGTTGATGATCCGGGATAGTAACGTGACGTCGATATTTCCCCCCGACACGATCAGTGCGGTGTCGCCGTCAGATTCGGGGATCAGTCCTGTCTGGAGCGCTGCCAGCGCAGTGGCACCGGCCCCCTCGGCCACGACTTTTTCGACTTCGAGCAGATGCAGAGTGGCGCGCGCGATGGCGTCGTCGTCGACAGCGCAGAGCTCGGCATTGTGTTCGATGCAGAGCTGGTGACAGAGCTTGCCCGCTTGGCGGACGGCGATGCCATCCGCCAATGTGTTGGCATGAGGGAGCTTCCAGGGGCCCCCGCGCTGCAGGGCCTGCGCCATCGAGTTGAGCTGGGCACTTTCGACGCCAATGACGCGTACCTCGGGTCGAAGCGCGCGCAGCGCCACGACGATCCCGGCGAGCAGTCCGCCGCCGCCCACGGGCACGACTACCGTGGAAAGATCGGGGCACTGTTCGGCGAGCTCCAAGCCGATCACACCTTGTCCGGCCATCACTGCCAGGTCGTCGTAGCCATGAACGAAACAGCTGTCTTGCCGCTTCGCAAGCTCGCGGGCGTGGGCATGGGCCGAATCGTAGTCACGCCCATGGAGCACGATGGTGGCGCCGTGCTCCTCCGTACGGCTCACCTTTATCAGCGGGGTTTGGGTCGGCATGACGACGGTCGTCGCGATATCGAGGCGCTCGGCGTGAAAGGCGAGGCCTTGGGCGTGGTTGCCTGCGGACGCCGTGATGACCCCTTTCGCTCTCTCTTCGGGCGTTAGTTGCAACAATCGGTTGAGAGCCCCGCGTTCCTTGAAGGATCCCGTGTGGTGCAAATTTTCGAGCTTGAGTAGCACACGCCCTGAGCCGTGACGCATGCGGGCGGGTCGACAAGCCGAGGCCGGGATGTGGGCCTGGGTCCGGCTTCGGGCCGCCTGAATGTCGGCTAATGTCAGCAAGGGGTCACGCTGTCGCTCATTTCGAGGCTTCCTCGGTGAAGCCTTCCTCAATTAAGCATTGCTCTCCGGGACCCCTCACGCAATTCGCCCTGCGCTCAGCCGCAGCTTCGTCGCGCCGACGACCGACTGAAGGGAGTGGAAAACCTGTCAAATGCGCCATCCAAAGCGGGGCTGCGCCCGTGCTAGGCTTCGGGCAGTGCCGTCCCCCTCCTCCCAGACATTCCTAGCGTTGGTATCCGGCGGGGCCACGGATAAGGGCCTGCGGCGCTCCAAGAACGAAGACTGCGTTCTGATTCGAGAAGATCTTGGATTGTTCCTAATCGCCGACGGCGCTGGCGGGCACAACGCTGGCAATGTCGCGAGCGCGTTGGCGACCGCCACCGTCGCCAAGTACCTCGATGACACAGAGGACGCGTTCCGCGAGTCTCCAGACCAGGATCAATTTGGCTTGTGGACGGGTGCACGCCGACTCGTGTGCGCCGTCCAACAGGCGAATCTAGAAGTCGTGGAAGCAGCTCAAGTCGCGGACAAGTACCGTGGAATGGGCACGACCATAGTGGCGATGTTGGCGTCCTTGGACTCCAAGCGTTTGCACTTGGGTTATGTGGGCGACAGTCGCTGTTACCGGCTTCGGGGTGGTTTCGTCGATCAGATGAGCCAGGACCATTCGGTTCTCAATGACGTAATGGAGCTGCGTCCAGAACTGCCGGACGAGGTGATCGCCAAATTACCGCGCAAGGCAGTCACCCGCGCGCTCGGCATGGCCAAGACGGTTCGAGTCTCGCTTCAAACTCTGCAGTTAGCGCCGGGGGATCGCTACATGCTTTGTAGTGATGGCCTCAGCAACGAGTTGAACGAGAAGGAGCTGTTCAAGATACTCAGCGCAGGGCGTCCGCCCCAGGCGACTGTACGAGATCTAATCGACGCTGCCAACGAATCGGGAGGTCGCGACAACATTGCGGCGTTGGTGATCGACGTAAAAGCCAGCACTGAGCGGCCGCTTCGAGCCAAGCGATCCGTAGTGGCACATCGGCCAGTGATGAGCTCCATGCCGGAAATTTCCATATCCAGCGGTGGCAGCCAGTCGGCGATTCGTCGCCCGCCTCTTACAATACCGGACGTTTCGGTCCGGCGCGCGGCAGAAAGCGCAAGATCCGCTGAAGCGCCTGGCAGCACCAGCGAACCGGAGATGCTCATCCGAAATCCGGTGGCGCGACACGTGGAATCGGATCCGCGAATCAGCGTCGTGCCGGCGGACTCGGTATCCACAGCGATGGCGCGAGCCGTTGATAGTTTCGTCGCCAGTTGTGAAGAGGGGCAGGTTCGGTGCATCAGTTGCGGGGATAGCTACGATCGCAACGGTGCGTTCTGCCCCCACTGCGGCGACACCACGGAAGGTCCTCCTCGGGACCCCAACGCCGCGGGCTGAAGCCTCAGCAAGCCGGTCGCCGCCAAACGACACGACCCCGGACTAGGTCCAGGGTCGGTGGGTCGCCCCGTTTGGCGGCGGCTGTTATCGAGGACTGTTGTCGAGGGCCACTCAGCCAGGCCAGATTTTCGGTACGAGTTTCGCTAAGGCTTCCACGGTCTCGGGCTTGAGACCGGTGGTCTTGTGAGGCCACATGAAGCCTTGGGCCGAGACGTTGTTGCAAGAAAAGGAGATGAGCAAGTCGTTGGGCTGTCCGCCGGGGCCCATGAAGCTCAACCCCAGTTCCGCGTACATGCAACCAGCGTGTTTCGAGGTGAAATTATCTTCGTCCCCGAATACTTCGCCGAGCTCCTCGCGAAGTTCGGAATCCATCACCTGGGTTTGCCCCAAGATGCGGAAGTTGTGAAAGCGTGCCACCTGCTGTTGCGGCGGAGGGGCGGCGGCTGCGGGGGTTCCGGCGGTACCCGCCACTCCCGGAATGAGACCGGGGGGCAAGAGACCAGGTGGCAGAAGTTGCTGCAGCGCGGGCAAGCCTTGTTGGGCGAGGGCTTGAATCTCGGGAGGCAAGCCGGGGATCAGGCCCTGAGCGGGTGAGGGCGCAGCGGCACCGGCTACCACTGGCGGAGGGGGCGGCGGCTCATAGTTTTGGAGGCGAAACGCCGTGAGGTTGGCCGTCTTCAGAGTATCGAAGGGCGCGGCGGGAGAGCCGCAGCCGATGCTCACAAGCCCCAACATAACCAAGCCACTAAGTTTTGCAGTCTTCATTAAATCGCCTCCATTTCATCTTCTACTTATCACGTGACGGGCCGGGAGCGCACAATTGTGTGACGGCTTGGAAAAGCTTGTGCCCCTGGTGACCCGGGCCACCTACCCGGCTACGCTGGCGAGATGATTGTTGGGATCACGGGTGGTACGGGCTTCATCGGCCGCGCCCTGACAGAGCATCTGACCCAGCTGGGCCACGGGGTTCGTATATTTAGCCGAAACCCAGATCGGCGTGTCCCTCTTCCGGATGCCGTCGAGTTGGTTCGCTGGAGCACTGAGCCTGAGGATAGGGGCTGGTACGACGCTACGTCTGACTTAGATGCCATCATTCACCTAGCCGGGGAACAGGTGGTGGGCCGTCGCTGGACCGCGGTCAGTCGCGAGCGAATTACCCAAAGTCGTGTCGGCGGGGTGGAAGCGCTGCTTTCTGCCATGGCTGCTACTCAGAGCCGCGTCCAAGTGATGATCTGTGCGAGCGGCGTTGGCTACTATGGCGCACGATCGGCGGCAGACGAGCTGGGAGAGGAGGAAGCACCCGGGACGGACTTTCTCGCCGAGCTATGCGTGGCCTGGGAGCGGGCTACGGCGCCCGCATCGGCCTTGGGGGTGCGGGTGGTGAACGCCCGACTGGGTATTGTGCTGGGCTCCGGTGGTGGTGCGCTTAGCACGATGGCATTGCCTTTCCGGTTGGGTATCGGAGGGTCGCTGGGAGACGGGCAGCAGATGGTCTCGTGGGTTCACCTAGATGACGTGGTCCGGCAATTCGCTGAGTGTCTGTGCAACAGCTCCCTGGCAGGGCCCATGAATTTTACGGCGCCGCGCCCCGTCAACAACGAAGTCTTGTCTGCCGAGATCGCTCGCGCGCTGAAGCGCCCCTGTGCTTTTCGCGTTCCGGAGTGGGCACTGAAGCTGCGATTTGGCGAGAGCGCCTTTCCGATTCTAACGGGCCAATGCGCGCTGCCGAAGCGATTTCTGCGGGCGAACTTTGAGTGGCGCTTTCCGGAGGTCAGCCCGGCGTTGGGCGCGATTCTGCGTCCGGGGATCTCTCAGGCTCCGTGAGCTCGGCCTAGCCGCTTCAGGGCGAGTTTTCTCGCCAGAAAAAACCCCACGTCACTCGGTCGGCCCGAAAAGTTTTCAGCTATTCCATATCCAGCTCAAATATTTGAACGGCGGCGTCCCCCAGCGGCTGAAACAGATGGTCCGGGGCGTTGGAAGTGGGGTCGGCGAAGCCAGCGACACCACTGGTGGAGCTGGCTCCGAGTTCTGACGGGTGCCCCCAGTCGCTGATGCCGACATAGGCGCCGAATTCGTAAACGCGGGCGACCGCCATGTGTTGCCAGAGCTGTCGGGAGTACTGGGGAGTGGGTTTCCGGGTAACGCTCAAGGCCGGTACCAATATCAGGTCGGGAGTGTGCTGGGAGCGTAGGAAGAGGTCGGAGAACCAGAAATCGGCGCAGATGACGATCATGACGTTGACACCGCCGATACAAATCTCTCCGAACTGGCTTCTGGCTTGGACGCGCTCGCGCTCGGCGGCGTAGGGCCGGAGCTTTTCGTAGATCGCCAGCACATCGCCGGACGGAGCGGTCACCACGCCCGAGTTGACGGTTTTTTTCGAGGAGTGGTCGTGGTGTGAGCCACCGACTACGTGAGCCCCCAAACGCTGGCTCAGATCGCGAGTACTGTTTCGGTAGTCCTCGCGACTCGGTCGATGGTCGTGGTGCTCGGGCAGCAGCACGATGTCCTCCGGGGCGAGGCTTAGATCTTGCGTCAGAGTCGCGATGTGTTCGTTGTTGCTATTGTCGGCTCGAGTGTTGAGCTGAGGCTGAAGCAGCACGAGTTTCACCCGCGAGATGGTAGCCTATGATGCATGTCGCTCGCCTGGGTCTTCGTCTACGGATCTAACTTAGACCTAAGCGATCTGGCCCGATGGCATCGGTTGAGCGCGATAGCCCCAGGGCACCGAGCCCGCGCTGTCCCGGTCGTACTGTCGGACCATCGCCTGGTGTGGCATTTTTACTCTCGGACCCGGCGCAGCGGTGCGGCCGATGTACAGCCGGAAGTGGGCGCCTCGGTGTATGGCCTCGCTCTGTCGGTTGACGAGATCGCCCTGCGGGCTTTCGACCTAAAAGAAGGCCACCCCCAGCTGTACCGCCGAACTCTATTGCCGGTGAGTGGCTGGAGGGCCCCCGGGTTCGTGTGCTACGCTTGGGTGTACCGAGTAGAAGCTGAACACCGGTCGACGCAGCTGGTCGCGCCCGCCGCGGGCTATCTCGGATTCTTGTTATCGGCGGCGGAGCGCTACGATTTTCCGACGGCTTACGTGCAGCAGCTGGAGGCGGCCCCGGTGATGGCGCCTCGGTCAGATCCGACACCCGCGTGCACGAAGACACCTACACAAAAAGGAGGCGCCCGTGAGGGTGCCCACGGGCGTGGCTGACAGAGGAGGCTGCCAGATAAGATTTTCGGTGGCGCTCAGCCGAGGAGCTATGCGCCGATTGTTTATGCGAGCGCGGGCGGCGGGATGCGCAGGCGGTCGAGCAATTTCTTGAGGAGACTCATGGCAGGCTTTTTCAGGCAGAGTGCCGGTGACGGCACGGTGTCGGCAGCGACCATTCGGCACCTGTTCAGGGCGTCGATGTGGGTTGTCACCTACCCGCTCATGGGAA
>SPKZ01008306.1_pt1 | contig 40092 bp, 71 predicted proteins | sample 2456571 | NCBI WGS metagenome assembly SPKZ01 (sample SAMN11192286, study PRJNA482655) | marine metagenome | biome: ENVO:00000447; feature: ENVO:00000244|ENVO:00000211|ENVO:00000569|ENVO:00002023; material: ENVO:00002151; isolation source: ocean water from marine abyssalpelagic zone ...
AAACTCGCGAAGAAATTCGCAATGCGGTCTTCGCACAAGGCATGAACAATTGGAATCGACTGATTGCCGTTGAGGACAACTAATGGTCGATAAGCTGAGAGCAACAGTACTTTCAAACAAACACCACACTCTGTCAGCATCTTCAGAGCAGGTGATAGTCGTCTCTCAGTCAACTGGCAATCTTATTCCGATCTTTGCCGACTACTCCTTAACAGAACGATTATCAAACCCAGCACCCATCAGTGCCTTGGGGTTGTTTGAGGCATTCTACGATGACGCTACGTACACTGATGTAGTGGCGGTGATTAATGAATTCGTTGGTGACTCCTTTACTCCAGTCCCACCATACATCGAAACTGAATTGCTATTTGAAGACTTCAGTGATACTACAGTTATACCTGAGCTAACCATTCCTACTGGGCCAACTGCTGGTGGTAAGTTGTCTCGCGATATTGTTAATGGGGCATACCAACTGTCTTTGGCGTCGACTAGCGGAGCTACCTTTAACGCAGGCATCAATAGCGGGTTGGCTTCTGCCAGTAGTGGGTTCTATATTGAGGTTGGAATTAGCACCAATGTCGACGGTGAGTTTGGTGAGATAAGGCCGATAGGAGGTTTGGCTAGTGATGACCGCGCCAATATTATTCGCAGCATCAATGTACGCTCAAATAGTGGGTCAGAGTTCTTAGGACACGCAGCAGAACTATTCAATGAAACATCCCCAGTGTCTGGCGTCTACAAGGCATACTTCTTCAATAATGGTGCTAGCACTAAGTATACGTTACTGAAAGATGGTGTGGTGATTGATACCCGTGATGAAGCATCTGACTTTAATCTGCCACCAGATACTTTGACATTTGACATAAGCGCATCCCCAGAGTTTGAAGCACCAGTTGCTGGCGGCAATGTTAACTTGAATGTTGATTTCATTCGCATGGGAAGCATAGCCGAATGACAACCATCATAAATAAAAACGGCAGACCCCTCTTCCAGTCAGTGGCATTAGATGCTAATGGTGTATCCCTTGCCAATCATCCTGTGACAGTTTATCTCACTGGCACTGAAACAGTGGCAACTGTTTATACTTCTGATGGTGTCAATGAAGAAACTAATCTCAAGACCGACCAGTATGGAAACATTTCTTTCCGAGCTGACTCAGGCACCTATGACATAGCCTTTGCCGACCCCAACATTCCAGTGATTACTGAAGTCACAGAGGTGGATGGTGATGAAAAAGATCATGTTGAAGATGACTTTGAGCTAACCGCTTTTCCTTTAATCGGTGAAAATCAAAACTGGGTTTACTCTATACACCCTGGCTTCATGGGAACATTATTTCTTCAAACTGGTTCAACTACTGCAAGGGAAGACTTCCTTCAAGATACTTCTACACCTGCTGCCTTAATTGACAGTCCATCAACCGCACGTATTGTTCTCATAGATCCAGTTGACGCCATTTACGTCGACACCCCGTAGGAAATAAACATGCCGATTTCAACTATTACATGGTCTCAGTATACCAATACGGCAAGTCCACCTGCTGGGTCAAATGTTGTTTCTCAGCGAGCACGACTGATTCAAGATGAGCTGGTTGCATCTGGTGCTTGTACTGTTCATAACGGCAACATTGATACCAATCTGGCCGACCAGTTTGTTGAGCTTCGCATAGGAACTTCAGATTTATATATTGTTGTTGTTGCTATAGACACTCTTGGATCCAGCTCAACAATTATATCAAACAAGTGGACGACTAATGGTTCTGGATTTGCTGATGGGGTGCTAATGGCTCTAGCGAAAAACCCAACTGGTAATGCAGATCCCTTTAATACTGTTGGCATATGGTCGGATGCTGATGAAGTGGTTCTTCTTGGAAGAATTTTAGACAACAGAAGTCTCGAAACAGCCTCAATTACTTTTTTTAATGGTGGTTTCTTTTACTTTGGTAATCATGGAACTGGTGCCAGAAGGTATGGATTTGGGGCTGGCTATATTGTTAATGAGGCTGGCGAACAGAAGGCTGCTATTTTATTTGGAGCAACCGCAACAAACTCGGGAATTCCAACTGGTTGGCAGGCAGAAGACGCATCCGATAGCAATAGTAACAGTTGGTTCTTGGGTAGCGTAAATAGAGACATAAATGGATCAGCTTATGAAACGTATTCATGGTTAGTTAAAGCTGATACAACTAAAAACAGTTCCCAGATGCTGCGCCGAGCGACATTCATTGACTGGAATATCAATGAAGCCAACAAGTCGCTCACTCAAAACTTCCTCATGCCAATTGCTCTGGACGGTCCAAGAGTTTTGCGTCAAGTCTACTACGGCAATCCAAAATCTGGTGATGGTGTAGTTCAAGACTCATCGCTTAATAAGGTGGGGTACTATATGTCCTCCCACCCAACAAATGTCCACGACACAATGTACTTTGGTGACTCTTAATGGCTTCTTTAATTACATGGAACTTTGTTACTCCGTATGACCAAGCACTGGGCGTAACCACCCAGCATCCAGCAGAAATTGCCAAGATGTGGAACGATGAGCTGATTGCTAATGGCGCATGCTCTGCAGTTAATTCCAGCTATACAGTCTCAACCTCTGGCAGTTACTTTGAGCTTTCCGTTGGATCAACTGGTCATCGACTGATGATCGTTGCTGGCGGCGGTGGTATACCGACCACCAACATGTTCTCACAGGACACTGAAAACGCCAATCACGTTTATGTTGCTATGGCTACTGGTGTCACTGGGAATGGCGATCCAAACACAGCAGGAATCTGGACGACGGCAACAAGCAAAACTGTTTTCAGCAGTTGTTACTTAGCCACCAATGCCCTGCCAGGGAAGTTCTTTATCATCCACTCACCGGAAGGATTTATTGCCTGCCCATTTGGTGCGAATCATCGTGGGACCATTATGTGCGGTAACCTATTGGTCGACGGCAGTGGAACTGAACAGCCTATATTGTGTTGTGGTCAAGGAGCAATAGCTGGAGAGTGGCTGGCCAACGATGCTGGTGGTAATTTTCTCGACACTGATGCAAGTGACTCGGCCATTGTGCCGCAAATGCAGCAACCAGTTGCCGACCCTCAAGCAGAGGCTACCCGCACATCAACCAAGCTCCACCGCATCAACCAAGTCCGTGGTTACACCTCTGTATTCCAACCCATCGTTGTCGCTCGCCTAACAACTGCAGCAGCTGGTAATGATGGGGATATTATCGGAACACTGCGCCAGATTAAAATGTATGGCTTGGAGAGCAATGACGTTGGAACCAAGGTGGCTTCATCCGATAACAGCTTAATATTGTCATACACCTACGTTCCACGCAGTGGGTCTGACGTTCAAACACTGGAGTTCACCACAACCTTATGACGGTATTTGTTCTCGGGCCAGCATATGCGAACACACCTGTCAGTGCTTATAGTGCTGACGGTTCAACATTTCTTGGCAGTGCAACAACCGACGCACTGTCAGCTGTCGACTTTCCATCAGCAGGACGAGACGCAAGAATCTTTACTTCTCAGTTGACGATCACTGTGTTTGATGATGGCACTATGACACCCTTCCAAGGTGATGTCGTCCTCCGTCGCAATAGCGATAATGTAGAGATCGGTCGAGGAACGTCAGATGCTAGTGGTGTTGCGGTGACTACCGTTTCACCAGCAACTTACACCGTTGATTACACAGTGTACGAGATTCAGTCCACCACCACTATAACTCAAACCATCACCACTCGCTGGACAAATGTGAATTTATAATGCTCAGAGACCACCATGGAAATTTAGTCAGTGGCGTCAAGGTCAAGGTTGTTGATTCGGCAACTGGTGAGGTGCTTTCATTACGTGAAGCAGATGAGTTTACGGTTAAAGAAAATCCTTTCATTGTTAAGAACGGTGATGATTCGTTCTTTGTTAATGCAAACCCAACTGAAGGGTTTGATGTCTTCTATATCAGAGAAGGTAAGCTTGCTTTTTGTTTAAAGAATGAAATTAATCGGTCATTCGGATTTAATTTTGAGTCCGATTCATAGTCCCAGGAGTCTGAGATGATTAAGAGGGTCGTAATCAGAGTTTGGCTATACCTAGAACGAGTTGGCTCTGCTGGTAGCCAGTTCTTGGGCGCACTACTTTGCCTCACTGACAACCCCAATGAATCTATCAGTGGTCGGTCATATGAACGTCAGTGGTTTGCTCGACACATTATCAACGCACCATTTAAGTTGATTGGTCAGAAGGATCACTGCAAAGAATCATATGAGGCTGATGTCGATTGGGCGCGAGAGACGATTGTGAAAGATCAGATACGCAAACTTAAAGATCTAAAAAAGCCCTAGCGTATTCTATATCTTCTTCTGAATAGCTACTGAAGTCAAACTCCATGCCCATTTGACTTAAGTTTCTGTCGCGGCAAGCATCCCATCGATCAATACTGTATAGCTTAAACCGACCTTCTTTACCATAGAGTGCAGCCAGATATAGGTTGCTGCCTCCATGGCGTAAGTAGGTCATCCACCAATTCCATTGTGCTGTGCGAATCTTTGACTGGATCTCAGAGGGCCTTTTGACAGCCTTCATTTCGATCCAGCCAGAATGATTCTCGCGCATGTAGTAAGTATCAGGTATGCCTATTGAGGTGTCAGATTCCAGTCGACTGACCATGCAGTCATAGAGCAACTTCTTTTTAATAATGTTGCGAAAGAATCCTGCCTCATTCATTCAAACCACCCTGAAGGGTCATTTAGTATCTCGTCACTGACCTTCTTCTTTGACAATAATGCACGAATAATTTTTTCGTCAACAGTGTTGTGGCATACAATGTCTATGTATAAAATACTATCGCGGCCTGTCATGCGAACCTTATCAATACGGTGAGCACGATCTTCAGACTGCAGGCGTTTCTCAAGGTCGTAGTCATTGCCGTAGTAAATCACTACTTCAGCTGCAGTTAAAGTAAGTCCAATGCCAGCTGCTGATGGTGTGGCTAAGAAGAATTGTACCTTGCCGTTTTGGAATTGGTCGATTGCCTCCATGCGATCTTCTTGCGAAGTGTCACCGTAATAAACGACACACCGACTACCAAGCTTCTCCTTCAGCATCTTGATGTCTTCTTTATACTTAACCCAAATAATTCCTTTGCGTTCAGTACCAAGATCTTCAATGACTGAGTTCAGTGCTTCGTATCGCGGGTTACGGTGGAAGTCAATCTCAGCAACTTCCGTGCTACCCTCTTCCTTCGGTCGCCAGTTGAAAGTAATTTGATGGAGACGCAATGCTTGAGTCAGAGCATTGTCAGCAATCGACACTTGATCTTTGCCCAGCATCATCAGTGCATCACGCTTCATACGATTGTACACTGACTGTTGTCGGTCGCTGAGTTCAAAGTAAACACGCTGATAGACCTTGGGTGGCAGATCCAAACAATCTTCTTTCAGTACACGGTAGCTAAAGCCATCCATGCGCTGTGTCAATTTGTCCAAGTTCTTATACCCAACGACTACTTTTGACTGATAGCCGCCAAGCACACAGTACTGATTGCGGAATGTATAATAAGAACCAAAACCACAAATCTCATCACCCAACCACTTCAGCTGAGAGTACAGGTTCTCGACGCCGTTGGTTACAGGTGTGCCTGAAAGAATGCGTTTGTATTTAGCATCCTTACATGCCTTCATCAGATACTTGGTACGCTTGGCCTTAAAGTTTTTGATGCGAGTGGATTCATCAATAACCACCATGCAGTCAAACCACTTTAAAATATCTTGCAGCATCTTGCGAGATCTAGTTGAACGCTCGTTTTGGAAAGCTTCAACATTAAAACAGAATACGCGCAGGCCACTGAAGTCACGATCACAGGCACGCTCAAAGTCTATCTTCTGGCGCTTCTTGTGTGTTGAGCTGTAGTAGCAATATGATCGGTAGTCACTTGGCATGTGAGCTTTTAATTCATTCTCATGCCAGTTAACATGCACGCCATTGGGAGCGATAACCACTAAGGCTTCAATCTCACCGTTCTGCTGAAGGTAGGCTGCAGTGTCAATGGCAACCTTAGTCTTGCCTGTCCCTTGCTCCATCAGCAGCGCAAACTTACGAGCGTCACGACTAATTAAGAATCCATCACGCTGATGCTTAAATGGTTCAGTCTTGTATTCATAGCCACTGGCATCTTCAATCTCTTCGTCCTGATTCTTCAGCAGCTTAACGTCTTCACGACGCATTTGATTGGCCACATACTCTTCGTAGATGTGCCAAGCATCCGTCCAGTCAATCGACTTAAAGTGTGAAATGATGTGAGCAATATTGAATTCGGTTGGCTCGAATATCAGCTCACGACCCTTCCACATCTTATACCCAGGGAGTTGAGTGAGAACTTGAAATGCTTGTCCTTGGACGTTGGTAAAGAGGGAGCAGCGCCCCCTCTTACCTTGCTTAATCAGAACTGGTTGATCCAACATATGCGGCTTTTTCCTTATCTCCGTCGGATTGTATGACACACCACTTGGGGTCAATCACTTTAATCTTTTGTATGTCCAGCATGGGAAAGCCGTTACCAACTTCACCCTTCACCACAATGAAGCATCCATCGGTAATTTCACTGAGTTGTGGCCGCAGGTTTACGTAATTGAAGCAGCCAGCCTTTAACAAGAGCTTTCCGGTGTCGTCCTGAATACGGACATCCATCATCTTGTCCTGCTTCTTCCATTCGTAACCGCGACGAGCCAAACGCTCTGGGTCATTCATGCTGGTGACCTGATGCTCATACACCTGACCAATCAGCACAACCGTCTTCTTGCCGTTGTCGAATTCTAGTTCTTTGATCGGTGTGATAGGCGATGTGATGTTGATGCTCTTGGCATTATCGATGATCTTCTTGCACGTATTGGATATGTGGAAGACATCATCAACAGCTGTCTTGCCATTGGCCAGCAGGTTCTGTTCGGCATCTGTCAGTGGCTTGCCTGTCTTACGCTTATGCAGTAAAATCTCAGCCTTAGCATAACCAATACCCTTGATGTTTGTCAGCCCACCAATCAGCTGTCCATCAACTACTTCCCAATCGATGCCAGACTTTTCTGCATCATAAGGCTTGTACTCAATCCCCTCTTCAGTCAGCTCCTGAAGGAAGGACTTCACCTCTTGCTGCTTCTTGTCGTTCTGCTTGTTGCTAAATGTTCGTAACCAAGCACAGGCAAAATGCTCTGGATACTTACTCTTCAGCACCATCATCATGTAGCTGACAACAGCATAGCTTACTGCATGAGATTTGTTAAATCCGTAGCCGCCAAAGGTAACGATGGTTTCCCACAGGTGTTCAGCCTCTTCTTGATCAACACCAGCCGACACACAACCTTCAACAAATTTCGATTCGTATTTGTCGATGAGTTCTTGGTTCTTCTTGCCAATACCCTTACGCAGCTCATTGACTTCTTCATTGGGAATGCCTGCCAACTTATTGGCAAGGAACATTACCTGCTCCTGATAGATCAGAACTGAGAAGGTGTCTGAGGTATATTTCTCATGTGTCGGGTGAAGGTAGGTTACTTCTTGCTCACCGTTACGAGACCGGACCCAGTTTCCCGCACCGCCTGATTCCAGAGGCCCTGGTCTTGCGAGTGATGTGATGGCAACCAAATCGTCAAACAAGTCTGTCTTATTCACACCCTTAACCAACGCCCGACAAGCAGCACCTGCAAACTGAAAGATGCCAGATGTCCTTCCGTCCTTAACCAATGAAAGAACTTCCGTGTCGCTCCGGTCATACGACAGCAGCCACTCATAAGGCTTGTCAATCATCTTAAGACAGTTGCTGATCACCGTTAAAGAAGACAGGCCAAGTGCATCGATCTTCAGCATGCCACGCTTCTCAGCAAACACCTTGTCGATCTGAGCACAACGCTTGTTGGCATCAACTGCACAGTAGTGGTAAAGAGGCTTGTCTGTTACCACAATACCAGCTGCGTGTTCAGTAGCGTTTGTTTTATGTCCTTCAACCAAAGCCATGTACTTCAGCTGCGGATATTTCTTTAATGCCTCAATGCCACATTCAGTTTCAAAGCGTTCTGTGAACGGCATATCTAAATGCTTGAAGTCCTGTATCAGTGGATCGTCAATATCGATACCCAACGACTTACAGCAGTTAACCAGAATGCCGTCAGCTGACAGGGTGCCTACTGCGCCAACCTTGGCCACACGATCCTTGCCGTACTTTTCTTCCAAGTACATTTGCACTTTTGGCTTGTCGACATCTGGGAAGTCAACATCAATGTCTGGCATGTCTGAACGACTGATATCAATGAAGCGTTCGAACAGTAAGTCATATTCCAGTGGATCGATGTCGGTGATTCCAAGTGCATAGCAACACAAGGATCCAGCAGCTGACCCACGACCAGGGCCAACGATCATTTCCTTCTTAGCCCACTGAACAAGGTCTGCCATTACAAAGAAGTAAGACTCAAATCCCTTTTCAGCAATAACCTCAAGTTCAAAGTCAAGACGCTCAATGTATTCCTCAGGTATGGTTGGGAAAGAAGCTTCAAGCTGGCCACCATTCTCAACCGACTCTTTCCAATTCAGGTCTGCAGTGTTGCACTTAAATCTTTCGGACAGACCTTTCATGCACATCTCACGCAGCGAAACTTCAGATTTAATTTCAATCATCTCAGCTTGTGGCAGTTCAACGTGATCAATCTGATTGACTACTTCAGCGAGCGTATTGTGTGCCTGAGCGATAACCTCATTAGGATACTGGGCGCAGTGCAGTACGTGTTCAGACTCTTCAGTAATAACGTACTGAGCATAGGTGTCATTAGCTCTGGCAAAACGGCCATTACGCATTTCAGCCAATACATCATGGCCAGACTTCATCCAGAAGTTACTGCTCGTTGCAATGTATTGGTGAGCTTCGATCATGCGACCGTCTGGCCTAACCTCAGCGAAGTGGTTTGGCTTGTTGGGTACGCGATGCGGGAATGGTCCATGGAGAACCAATATGTTTTCACTCACTTCCATTGCTTGGTGGTGTGCTAGTCGTGGAAGATAAAAGAACTGTGAGGTTGCTGTGTAAAATAACTTGTACAGCTCCTGAAGACCTTCTTGATTTTTGGCGATAAAGCGCATGGGATTGCCACGCTGCTTTTTCTTCTTTTCCAAAACCAGAAAGACTTCTATCTCAACACCATAGACTGGCTTAAATCCTTTTTCTTTTGCCAGTGCTGCAAATTCACTGTGACCCCAGCAGCTGTTAGTATCGCAGATGCCAATAACTGGTTGGTCTGGCAGCTCACTGAGTGGGGCGAATGTTCCGTTAAAAGAGTATTCCGTTCTGGTTGCAATGGGTATCATTCAGCCACTTTCTTTATTGTTGCACGATGTACTGAGACGTAATCCATCAAGAGTTCTTCGTCAGTACGCTTTGTAAGATCATCATGAATCTTAATCATGATGTTGCGGCGATACTTAATCGCATCTGCAGCAGACATGGTAAGAGTCACACAGACATCAGCTGTCTTGAGATCTGTGGTGCAACCTTCCCATGGTTCTTGGTATGTGACAAGATAATCTTCTGGATTATCTAGCACGTTCCGAATTGTGAACTCACCCATATGACTTTCTCCTTTGCGCGGGTGATGGCAGTGTAGAGCCATCGCTTACGAAACAAGGCATCTTTTTCTTTCATGCGATCATCGGCGATCAACACAGTATTCCACTCACTGCCTTGTGATTTATGAGTGGTAATGGCGTAGGCAAAGTCCAATTCAAATAGCTCTTGACGGACTGCATATGGCCAAGGCTCTACGTCAGTCTTGTAATGCTGCTCACAAGGTACTGGGTAGTAGGGTGTGCCAACCAAAGATTTGCCTTGATATAGCAGGTCGATATACGGGTCATTTGAATATGGATTGAATTCTGTATCAGAAGTAGCCACACACTGTACACCGTTAATCCATCCTTCTTCAAAGTTGTTGCGAAGACAGATCAACTTATCATTGACCTCTGGGTGTTCTTTGGTGAAACCCAGCTCACTTCGCATCCATCTGTTTAACCCTTGTCGGGTGTTGTTGGTTCCTGTAATAATCTGATCAGCATCACGGTAGCAATCAAAACCAAGTGACTTGCGCGGGGCATAGACTACCTCCTCGCAGCTGTCAGGCAATGACAATCCATTACGAACAGCCATTGACAGGCGGATGATCGGGTTGTCCAGCGCTTGCCGCTGAATGGTTTCAAGCATGGAGTCAGCATTCTGGTCTTCAAACCAGTGATCACTACCAACAGGTGGCAATTGGCCAGGGTCACCTACAAAGATACAGCGAGCACCCGTCTTGCGAAAATCGGCAGCCATCTTTGGTGTGAGCATGGAGGACTCGTCAATAATGACAACATCGTTTGGCTGTACTTCAACATCCATCTTGGGGTCAAATGACGGTTGTTCGATGGCGCGATGAAGAGTAAATACCAATTCTTTCTTCAGTGGATTATCTGGATCCTTTTCCAACTCCACCTTTGCTTCCATCAGCTTATCTTGCAAGTCTTGGCCAGCAGGCTTGACCTTGTAGAGCAGGCTATGAATGGTGCGAACGGTAACTCCCTTGATCTTACCTTGAAGAACTGAAGCAGCTTTGCCCGTGGGGGCACAACACCAGCAGTTATTCCCGAGGTGATTTTCAATCAGGTGGCGCATCAATGTCGTCTTACCAGTTCCCGCATAACCTTTCAGAATAAACATCCATTTATCTGACGGGTTGTTAATCCAGCGCATGATTTTATCAAGCGCGGAACTCTGCTCTTCAGTTAGTTTCATGTTATGTTCTTTCAATTTCCTATTTATACGAAAAGCTGTGGTTAACTGATAATCGTATAAATAGGATTTATGGTTTGTAGATCAGATCCAAACAGCTGTCGATGGCTTCTTGAAACTGCTCTGTATTTTCTTTCTGCAGATAGTACAATTGTACCAAAGCAACCAGTGCTGAGTTCAGTTCATCAATGTGCTGACGGACTGTGAATAGGAAGTCTATAGAGTTGTCTTCAACTTGGAGTTCGTGCATCATGTCTATCATCACATCAATGGCGACTACAACTGACTCTGCATCACTAATCATTCGTAGTCACCTGACATCCAAGCGCAGACTCTTTTCTGAATGTCTACGCACTGGACGCTTTCTGAAAGTAGGTCTCTAAAATCAAAGAAGTCATCTGGGTTTGAGAAGTCCATGTCGCCAGCTCGAAAGCACACCATATGTATCATTCTAGCAAGACAGTTTTTGACATGCTCAATATCATCAGACTCCTGTTCAGTAAGTTCCATGCGGATGTCTTCACTGAACATCATTTCATCGTCATCGCACTCCAGTTCTTCAAAGTCATGTTCCTCGTAATCGTCATCAAAATCCACGCTTCTTCAGTTCCCTGTAGCACTTGGTCAAAGCTTCAACGTCAGCCATCGCTCGGTGAGCATTCTTGAATGGTTCACCAAACAGCAGCTTATGCATGTCAGTTAGCTTGAGCCGTTTGCCGTCTGACAGTTGCTGAGACATACGGACAGTATCAACAACGACAGGAGGGTATGGGAAGTGGTGCTCTTTTTCAAGCCTTTTGTTCTCTCGGATGAGCACTTGTGTATCATAGTTGATGTTGTGAGCGACTTGGGTTTTGACGCCAAGGAAGAAGTCTACCAGCTGTGGAAATAGGGCTGCGTATGTGGGCTTGCCAACGATCATGTCATTGGTGATGTTGGTAATCTTTGTCGTCTCTTCAGGTATGGTCATGCAGGGGTCAACTAAGTGGTCAAAGCGATCAACCTCTTCAAGGTCTTCGTTCAGCTTGATGGCTGCAATTTCAATCACGGTTGGTTGCATTTCCAAATCAGCTAAAGATGCGGGGAGAACCCCCGCACTATTAGCCTTCTGATTGACAGTTTCTGTATCATAAATGATGATCATGTTGGGTCTTTCAGTCCTTCAACTGCCTTAATAGCCATGTGAACGTGTTCAACTCTCTGCTTTGGTGTGAGCTTATCATTGCAGGCATTGGCTATATTAAAGAAGCATTCGTAAAACGGTGACTTCAAATCTGATTCAGACTGAACCCATCTCAAGAATGGCATGTCGTCAGATGGAGGTGGGTATAAAAAGTTGACGTTAAGCAATGACCTATTCAAATACCAAAGCACCTTCTGTCGATCTTGCTCCCATGCATCCTTCTTGCCTAAACGGGCAAGATATTTCCAAGCGTTACCCAAGCAGAATCCCAACTGCTCGCAACAATCAATTGACTCAACGCCACTTGGGTGATCTCGGTAGTGCTTGGGGTTGATAGGTGTAAATTCATCAGACCGACTCATTGGGAATGTCCTTTCGATATTGGTGCCATCCATATAGATTGCCACTGAACTCGCCGCAGCTGGCGTATGCTTGGTGTTCAAACGGTGAGGCATGCACTTTGTCATATTTAATCAGTGCGTCATGAAGTTTTTGATCAGCTTCAATGGTTGTCTCAGCACCCAACCTGAGATAACTGGCACGAGCACAGCGAGTCACCGATGCCTTCAGTAGTTCAGATGTGCTGTGGTTAGCACGCTCTTCTTCACTGATGTATGGCAGGTGCCATTCGCCCTCTGACAGTTGTCGTGGAGTGAAGTCTTCCAATGCCTTCTTCATCTTGACTGCAAGATCGTTGATTTCTGGCTGAGCGTCTTTGTCAATTCGCAGGTGAAAGAAGTTGTCCCAACCTGTTGCAGTAATTACTGCAGTGATGGTGTCGTAGGGTTCGATCAGTCGATTAACCCACTGTTTGTGCAGACCCAGCTTAGCAAGTAGCCAAGCATGGACAGAAGCCAGTTGAGCAGATGATTTCCAAATAGACTTTGCCAACCAACGTCGGCAAGGACCAAAGTTTTCATCTTTAGCTTGCATGCCCTTCTGATCAATGCCCCAACGAATGGGCATGACTGGATCAAATAATGTTTGCTTGAGTCGCTTCTTAAATGGGTTTGCTCGGCTTGATTGTGCGTTGCGTGAGAGGACTCTATGTGTCATCACCTCTGCCCAAATAAAACGAGGGCAGGTTACTTCAAAAGTTGTGATCTCAACACCGTCTTTATTAATGCTGGATTCAATAACTTTTGCTGAGTTAAATGGGTAATCACTCATCGCCATAAGTCTCCACAATAATGTTTGATTTAGCAGACTGGCAGATCGCTTCGATCAGACCGACAGCAGTAGCCACTCTAATAGAATCAACCGTGCCATCTTTACTACCTGCATATTCCATAATAATTGCACTGACACTGGAAAGTATTTCATCTTCAGTCATTACCTATCATCTCCACTGCCGTGGATAACATTGCGAGATTGGCGGCTATTAAGCTTCGATACATTTATTGTGGCGATATCGCTGAGATCAAATCCCAAGTCATCTGCCAAACGAGCGATGTACCACATGACATCGCCAAGCTCTTTCTTCAGCTTTTCTTTACGTTCGTCACTGACGATGCCGCCATCATCACGAACAGATTTCTTAATGTGCTCACACACCTCACCTGTTTCTCCAGCCAATCCCAATGCAGGGTAGGTGACTAAAGCTGACTCTGGGTATGCTGCTGTGGTGCGTGTGAAGTGTTGATATTCAGTCATGTCCATTTTTGACATCCTCCTGCTGTTCGTATTTTTCAATAACACGTTCTAAAAACTCACGGTCTTCAGTAGACAGTGAGCATAGAATGTCATGAAGTTTATGGTCGTCTAGTTCGTGTAGAACTGAGGTTTTAATTATGCTAAGCCTTTCTATGCTAGCTGATATCTGCCCTTCTTGAATACCACTTTCTCAATTGCTGATAAGTGGTTGATGATTCTTTGTAGAACGGCAAGGCCAATGTGAGTAGCATCATGCAGTTCTTCAATGGTCATTGGTTGTTCCCTAAGTGTCTGAAGGACAGAGTTGGTATTTCTGATGGGAACGGGAGAAAGTGTATTGTCAGTTGGTCGGGTGCAAGAGTCAATTGTCCACTTGCCAGATCTGGTCAGGCTGCAGCATTTTTCACCTTTGGAATTTACACTGACATCTAATGCGTGATTCATCACACCTTCAGTAATAAACTTTGACACAATCGATTTGTCATAGCTGGAACGCATATGAAGATTTTCTTCAGTGACGTACTTCACTTTGCTAGATCGAATCAATGCTAGAAGGTGGTAGTAATGGTCGGTAACCCAACTGACGGATGTGGATTTCTTCATGTCTTCGAATGAAGCTTCCATGTCGTTGTTCTTGTAGAACCAAGGCTTGCCGAATACAAACTCTACACGATATCCTCTGTCGTGTAGCTCACAAGCCATGTGCCAGAACTTACTTGTACGATCCATTATGTACTGTATCTCCTAAGTGATACCGCAGTTGTAAGGTGTCGGTTGTCATTGCAAGCACTATTTTGGTGCATAAAAAATGCCCGTATTCAAACGGGCGCTTCAGCTGCGAGCAAAGGGAGACAATCTCTGCTGACTGTTGTCGTTTGGTGTATTGCGATGCGGTTCACCGTGCCACGATCAACTGGGCTAATGCATTATAATGGTAGTCCTACGCAGAGTCGAACTGCGATCTTGTGATAGAAAGTCACATGTATTAGCCATTATACGATAGGACCATAAAGCTAGTCTCTCCTAGCAGTCACGCTCGCACGGTTTACTGGTACGGCCCCAGTCGGCAAGGCTGCGATGTGCTTCCAAGGGCGGCTGAGTACCCTCAACCCAAACCCCTCATCGCGTTGACCCTAGAGCGTGTCGGGCGGCAGCAACGGTATCAGCGAAATAGTAGCCGTCAAGAATCAAGTTGCCAAGCTCAATCCTCAACGGCATGTACCGTTACTTAAAATTCGCCGTCGCTCACCTCACCAGTTTCACCTGAGTCGACGTTGGACTTAACTTCGCCACCCTTGACTTGGTCAAAGAACTGGTGACAGAATTCCAAGATTTCTGCTGCGTTTTCTTGGTTGTAGGTGAAGCCAGTGCGTTCGATCTTCCAAGAGAAGAACTTACCCTTATCAGTCTTGTCTGGAACAGTGGCAAAGTTGTACACACTAAAGTAGAATGGTGCGCGTTGCTTACTGCCAGGGGCACGGGTTTGTTGCAGTTGGCTCATCAGCTGACGAGAGCGTTTGATTTGGGTTGATGCCATGCTGATGATAGCTGGCTGCAGGCCGCCATCTTCAGTGAGCATAACGCCGTACCACTCGCGGGTGTCTTCGACGGTGTTGCCTTCTGAATTGACCATCTTGCCCTTGTCATTCTTGGTACAAGTTTTGTAGTCATAGTCATCATGAACTGCAACTAGCTTACCGCGACCTTCACCCCACTCAATGTGAGACTGCTTGTAGTAAACTGGAATAAAGGTGATGCCTGCTTCGCCGTCATACAAAGTGTTACCAACATTCTCAAAGATCATGCCTGCTTCAGCACCATCGATGTATTTGGCTTCACTCTTGTCAACTTGAGGTGACAGTAATTGCAACATAGCAATGCGCGGAGTAATGACATCATCCTGTGAGATGTCGTCTTGTTCGTCAGCACCGTACTGAGCAAGCAGAGCTGCGACAGTTGGGTCCATGACTTCGTTCTCAGCCTTTGTGGCTACTTCGTTTTTAGGCATGTGTTTCTCCTGTGGGGTATTGCCTAGTTTTATGAAAGTTTATCGTGCCTTTTTGATTTCGGCTTTCTCACCTTGGAAGACACCCAGTTCTTCTGGGAAATCTGTACCAAGTCCGATTTGTTCTTTCACGAATGAGGTGAGTGTTCTTGAGTGAACAGACTCTTGTTGGGTGGTAGAGATACCTTGTTCCATAAGACTGTCAACTATTTCTTTGGCGCGTTCATCTTCACCACGACCGAAAGAAGCTTTCACTTCATTTTTAATCAGTCCGTCGTGACCGTTTTCACGCAGCCATTCAAACCAAGCTTCTCGCTTGTCCAACATCTTTTCTTTTTCTTCGCCACGCTTTTTCTCAATGGCAGACATGCCAGGGATAGAAGCTGAAACAAAGTTGGTCATGGCAATGCGGTAGCCACTGGTTGTCGTCAAAGTATCAATACCACTTTCAGCCATAGCTGAAGGTAAAGTGTCTTTTACGATGCGGCTCATCTCTTCCTCTAAATCAGTCAATTGAGATTTGATTTCAGCAGCCTTTGATTCCAAGCTCAGGTATCGCTGAAGGATCTTTTCAATTTTAGAGGTATCAGATTTGTCCGTACCGATATACTTAGTTAAGTCTAGTTCGTCAGACATAGTTTCCTTTCTAAAGTTCGAGTGTCAAAGTTTTTGCGTCGTAGAATCCTTGTGTTCGATCACGACCACCACTGACGATGTTGCGATTCCATGAGAGGACTCGCAGGTCACCTTGAAACTGTCGGTCACTGGCTACTTGCATGGCTGCTGCAGACATGGCGAAGTTGGCTAGTGGTGATCCGAGATTCAACGGCAGAATGTAGTCAGTTGCTGGGTTGAAGTCTGCGTGAAACACATCTAAAGCAATTGCATATACATCTGTAAGTGATTCCCTTAACAGTAGTTCTGTGTGCCCTTCGTCAAAAACGAATTCAATTTGGCCAAATTTCTCAGCGGCTGAGAGGTCAACTGGCTTTCTACCTTTGAGAGTTGGGCGCTGTGCTACCCATACGATGGGGGTGTTTTCTTCCATCCTATCTCCTTTCCAGACCTTCAAGTTAGGATGATGACTTGTATGTCAACCGAAAACTTTTTTGTCTGTTTTTGCTTGACGCTCCAATAAAGCTCGCTAAGCCTTGTCCCGCACTAACGCTTTTTAGAAAGGGCATGGATGTCTGCTGCTGAGCAATACCTTTACGAACAACAAGGCGGTCAATGGACCAATCATACAGAAACCGAATGTCCAAGGTGTGGACAAAAGAAGGCTTGGTGCTCCACAAATCATGAAGATGGCATTACTATATGCCGTACCGATCTCGAAGATGGCGACAAGGGCCGCTTCGATAAAGACGGTAGTCAGTTTTGGTTGCACCGATTTATATCACAAGTCTGCAAAGACGTACACAAAGAACTATTTGATCGTTGGGGATTAAGTCGCACCCATCAAGATCACCTAATGAAGGATCGCGGCTTCACGCAAGAAGAAATCGACCAGATGGGTTACAAGACCCTTGGTTCAGCTACTGAGATGAAGACCTACATCGCAACCACTGGTCATAACTTGGGATCAGTCCCTGGCTTTTTCTACAATGAAGCTCATGGTGATTGGCGCTTTAAAACTTTTGCTGGTTTGGGCATTCCGGTTCGTGACCGCGAAGGTGATATCATTGCTATCAAAATTCGCAATGAGATCGGTAAGGCTAAATACAGCTACGTCGCTTCAGCCAAGCTTCGTAAGGGCCAGCGTCACGGAACCAAGGCTCACATGGATCTGCACTGGCCGATTGCTAAGAAGCCAGCTAGCACTATTCGGATCACTGAAGGTGAGTTTAAAGCAGACTTCGCTACATTACGCAGTGATGTATATACAGTGTCAATACCAGGGGTCAGCAACTGGCGGATGGTGCCTGATGCGTTGGCCAAGCCAGAGAATCAGCACATTAAGGTCATTCGCCTTGCGATGGACTCAGACTGGGTCGATAACAAAAATGTTTTGCTCTCAATGCTAAAGCTCTATGAGGAGTTAAAGAAGCAAAGCTATAAGGTTGAAATTGAATACTGGGACAAGCGCAGCAAGGGTATCGATGATGCCTTGTTGGCTGGCGAAACCATCAAGGTTATGGACCAGAATCAGATTGACGGTCTGCTGAAGCGTCGTGAAGAGTTGCAGCGTGATCAAGATCGCTTTATCATTATTAATGATGCTGACTCAACGACTCTAGCCATGGAAATCATTCGTCGGTTTGCCAAGCTGGATCGTGAAGACCCGACAGTTTTTCGTTATAATAACCGTCTGTGCATCATTGAGCATGGTCAGCTGAAATTGGCTGGTAAGATTTCTGATCTGCGTGTGTGGCTGCAGAAGAAAATTACTTGTCAGCAAATGGGCAAGGAAGGTCCAACCAATACCTCCATTCCTCGCGCTGCACTAGAAGACATTATGTCCTTTGGTGAAAATGATATGATGGACATCCCTAAGCTTGAAGTGGTGACCAATGTGCCTGTGCTTAGTAAGCACGGCAAGCTGCATACTAAGCGTGGCTTTGATCCAGAGACTGGCATCTACCTAACAGCTGACTATGAGATCAACGACATCAGTGATGCGCCAACAGAATTTGAAATTGAAGAAGCTAAATTAAAGTTACTTGATTTAGTTTGCGACTTCCCGTTTGTTCATGAGAGTGATGTCGCTCACTACGTAGCACTTATTCTTCAGCCATTCCTGCGTCCATTCATTGATGGTCAAACTCCACTCTATGTCATTGACAAACCCAAGCAGGGTACTGGTGCCACTCTCTTAACTGAGATTGCTGGTCTGATCAAAAATGGCGAGCCAATCCCTACTTCAGTTTTGCCCAACGATGAAAATGAGCTGAGAAAAACACTCGCTTCAAAGCTTCGTAAGTCACCGGATTATATTTTCTTTGATAACGTGACTCGTTGTTACTCCGATAGCTTTGCTTCAGTGCTGACAACAAACACCTTTGAGCAACGTGAGTTGGGCACTAATGAAGAACTGGTGTTTAAGGTCTACTGTACTTTTATTCTGAACGGTAATAACATTTCTTTCGGTAAAGACTATCCTCGTCGGATCTGTAATATTCGACTGGATGCAAACATGTCCAATCCAGAGACGCGAAAAGAATTTAAATACAAGGACATCAAGGCGCATGTAAAAGCCAATCGCAATAGCATTATTCGCGCCATCCTCACCTTAATTCAAGCATGGAGAAACGCTGATATGCCACTGGACGAAAACAGTACTAAGGCATCATATGAAGAGTGGTCACGCAAGACTGGCGGCTTACTGAACATCGCTGGCATTGAAGGATTTGGCCAAACTCCTGAAGGTCGTGCAACTATCACTGACACTGATGAAGATGAGCTGATGGAATTAATGGCTCACTGGCTGTGCCTTGTTAAGCAATCTCAAGGCAAGGCTAATGCTGAGCAGATGAATTCTTTAACCAGCCATCAGTTGTATGAATTGATGAAGCAGAACAACTCCAGCCTGTACAGTCACTTGAGTCGCGACAAGCCAATGCAAGCCATGAACGCAAAACTCAGAAAAAGCCTTGATCAGGTTCGTAACTTTGTAATTTCGGGTGGCAAGAACATTGTGGTCAAGTTGGTACAGTGTAGTGCCAACAGTTATGATCGCAAGTACTCCCTTGAATTTATCAACTGTTCAGTTGATGATATCGAATGTGAACTCATACTCCCTGGAAAGGTTATCCAGTATGACCAAATCTAAACCGTCAGTTGCCGCAGAGGTGGCTGAGCTGGTAACACAAGGTTGGGGGCGTCGTAAGATCTCCAACCATCTTGGCATTACCGAAAATCAGGCCAAGCATTATATTGAGCGATGCCGCAAGACCATGATGATGGAAAGCGGCATTACGATGGATGATGTCTTGGAAAGTTTCCCATCGAAGCGTGGCACTGTTCAAGTCACTGATGGTGAGATTAAAACAAAATGGTTGCGATTTGAACAAACGGAAGAAGAAGTTGAGCAGTGGGTTGAAAGACTCTGCGAGAAGGTTAAAGGCAAGGGCCGTTCAGTAAAACTGCCAAAGAAATCAAGCACAGTTAATGAAAGTAAGATGCTTGAGATCACTATGTTTGATGCTCACATTGGCAAGTACAGCTCTGAAAAAGAGACGGGCACCAAGTGGAACATTCAGCATAGCTGTGACGTTTACTTTGAGTATGCCAAGCAATGTATTGCTGATTGTGGTGTAACTAAAGGTGCGCCATTAGGTAAGATCCTACTGACAGTAGGTGGTGATTTCTTTCACTCAGACAACCGTCATGGGTATACCGAGAAGTCAAAGAATGCATTGGACATGGATGGCACGCATGATGAGATAATCGATGCCGCTTGTCAGTTGATGACTGATGTTATTGATATGCTTCAGTTGTATGCTAAAGAAATCGAAGTTATTATAATCCCTGGCAATCATGATCACGAATCTTCCAAGTGGTTTAATCGTGTGCTCAACTCTTACTACCGGAATGTTGATTCAGTTCACTTCAACATGAGTGGCAGCACTCGTAAATACATTCGATGGGGCACCTGCTTGATCGGCATCACTCATGGCGATAAAGAAAAGTGGGGCGATCTTCCAGTCATCATGGCACAAGAACAGCGCATGAACTGGGCTGAAACAACCGAGCACTACTGGCACATTGGCCACACGCACAAGAAGAAGCAAAGCAAGTTTATCGGCAGTGATACCGTTAATGGTGTTGAGATCTTAGTGATGCAAACACTGACCAGCGTTGACACATGGCACCATGAGATGGGTTACTGCGGCAATGTTCAGCGTGCTGAGGCATTCTTGTATGATAAGAAGTATGGTCGCATGAATATCTTTGATGTTAAGATCAGTCGCATATTGGATGCTCTGAAATCTTAGCAATACATTGTATATACATGAATGGGGGTGGGTCTTCGGACTCACCCCTTTTTCATTTCGTGCAAAATTAAAAATGAGTTGGCTTTGCGCTGGCAATAAAAAACCTGCAGTTTTTGGCTGCAGGCTGTTGGTGGTTAGTTGGGAAGATGACAGCTAGAAGGGTGCGTCGTCGGCATCGTTTGAGATGTTTTTACTGGCACTGGATTCAGACTGTTCGGACTTCTTGCCGATGCCTTGAACTTGGTTGGCAACTACTGAAGTACCCGTTCGCTTGTTGCCGTCGCGGTCTGACCAAGAGTCAACCTTAATGCGTCCAACAATGGCTACTTTCGAACCTTTGTTCAAGTAGTTCTCAACATACTCTGCTGGCTTGCCCCAAACTTCGATGTTGATCCAGTCTACCTTATCTCCATAGCCATTAACGGCGATAGAGAACTTGACAAGCTTCTTGTCTCCCACCATCTTTGATTCTGGATCTCGTCCTAGAGTTCCGGTTAGTGTTACGTTGTTGACATCTGCCATATGGTTCTTTCTCCTTTACATGGCTGTTGGTGAAATTTTTATTGACCGCCGACAGTTTTTAACTGTTCTATTCTACGGACGAATTTTTGGCGGCTGTTTTGGGTCGAAAAGACTGGCATCATGGGCCTCAAAGTTAACACTCGCTAACTTAAAAATCAGCTGCGCTTTATCCAGACAGTGGTCAGTTGTTGGCTCATTGGTGAGGCAATGAACAGATGTCACCCCTCGTGATACAATATTTAGTGCACATTTGTGACATGGCATGTGGGTAATGTACAGTGTCCATCCCTCTGGCCTCACTGGGCAGTGGTTCAGCGCGTTCATCTCAGCATGCACCACCAAGTCGTCCTTGGTCAGACCAAACTGGTGGTTTGCTTTGCGTGATAGAACTTCGATCCGGTCTTCAATTTGCATCGGAAAGCCGTTATAGCCTGTGCAGATTCGTCGGGTGTCGGGTGACACCAGAACGGCTCCCACTTTTGTATTGGGGTCTTTAGACCTCTGGGATATCGCATGGGCCATCGTCAGGTATGACCAATCTTGGATCTTCATATCCTAAGAATTTCCTTTCAAAATACCTATATTGGCACATAGCAATGATCATAAAGCAACATCGACTTAGGTCTGAATACCTATAGTCGTTGTGGCTATGGTGATATGTGCATTCATACCAGTTTGGCAGGCCAATGGTAATGGTGCCACCCTCATGACGCAACTCAAAAATGGTGCCGACCAGCCAGAATAACACATCCCAACACCACTGCAGTGATTGTGGGTTGTAAGCTTCGACCAACCTTGTATTGCCGCCCAAGCTGAGAAGGCTGAACACCCTTTCATGGTAGCACAATGCGTTTATGTTTAACTGCATCCAGTTGCCGTGTATGGGCAATGCTGGCAGCTGGTCGATGAATGGTGCAAGGTCAAAGCCTCTCAACCTATCACACAGCTGATTCACCTTGTGGCTTTGCTCTTCTGTGAAGTTGGCGAGAGGGTAGATGCTGGTGAATGTAGCTCTGTCTACTTCCTTGTGCAGCTTACGTGCATTAATACACATGCACTGCTCATAAGTTTTTAAATCTTTAATCCGCAGTCGGCTTTTGTGAGTGGTGAGCTTGCGGTATAGTGTACTCCCTTTGGAAATACACTGATACCAGCAATTTTCATCAGGCTCTTTAACACCTTTGGCCTGCAATAACTTGCAAGACCTTTTGTAATTCTGAAAGCTCTTCGTCGATCTCTTCGATGAGTTCTGCGACATCTTCGGCCTCATTAAATAAAAGTGCTTTGGTTCTGAGATTGTTTAAGTCGGTGATGCTGTTCATGATTTCAATAATGCCTTTATTCATCGTCATCCCTCATATGGAATTCCTGTGAGCCTTTAGGCGTCATGCGCCACAGCTTAGGATTTCCAGTAATAAGTTTTTGACGACACATGGACAGCCGCATATCTTCGATGTCCTTCAGCGTGACTTCCTCTCTGATGTCGTGAATAAAATAATCCCACACATCACGATTGGTCACACTGTAGTCCAGTTGTTGAGTTTGATCTAAAAATGATAAGATCTTAAACTCAAAGTCTATCACGGTTCGTCCTCCATGAGGAGTTCAACATATCGATCCCACTGACGCTGGAAGGTTCCCTTCTTTCGCATCATCTTTTCTCGCTGTGCAGTCTTGTCCTGCTTCTCACAGTAGTATCGTTCACGTTTGCCAATTGGTAGTTGATGTGGTTTGGTTTTCATCTTACAATTCCTTTCTGTTAAGGTGTGTCACACAAGTCAAGGGCTGCCGCCTCTGAATCGGCTACTGATCTGTTCTTCTTGCTGAATGGTATTCAGTCCACTCTCCACATCAATCAGCGACTTCTTAATCATGTCCCGAATAGTGGATAGATCGCTTGACTGTTGCGCTATACGCAAGTCGGTGCGAATGAGCTTCAGTAGGGTCTTGACTTCTGTGTTTGTCATGTATTGGGTTCCTGTGGATCTGGCCAAATGTTGTATGGCTCTTGTACACTGCATGAATCATTGTCAACGGACATAACCCATATCTGAACATCGTGATTTTTCAGGTCATCTTCGTCAGCTGTTGACAGTAGCATGCCACCCTTAACTAAGGCTTGTTTGATGTCAGTGAATGTATTGTCCTTTGGTGCGATGTCGATTCCGTCGTATGTAGCCTGAAGTATGTACATTAAAATTCCTTTCAAAAACACGGGGGCCGAAGCCCCCATGCATATGTTATTCTTCTGCCAACAAAGCTTCGAGTTGTTCGATGTCCAGCTCTTCCATGGCGCTTTCCTTCTTGCGTTGGATAAGCTCTTGGATGCGAGCACGCTTTTGGCGCTTGGCCTCTGCCAGTGTTTTTTCCTTAGCTTCATCTTGCTTGGTTTTGAAAACATCCGCAACAATGTCGTATGCCAGTTGTGCCTCAGAATCAACCTGCTTGTTTTCAAATAAGCTTGACTTGGAAGTTGATTCGATCTTGTCAGCGATGGTAGACGCGATCTTATCTAAATCTTGCAGCGTGAGGTCGAAGAGATCTTCAACATCGATGATGCCGCGAAAAGTGTCAAAGCGTAATTTCTTACGGAATGCGATTTTGTAAATGTTTGTTTCAGACATGGTTTTCTCCAAAGATAATGTTAAATGTTCCACTCTTTTCGGTTTTGCATAATAGTGAGTTGGACAGAGTAGATGAGAATCCAACACCACTAAGTTGGTTATCTGACTCAGGTGCTTTTAAGCGTGAGCCAAGGTGATCAAATACTTTGCGGTGGTCCCGCAGTTCGTCAGAAAGAAATTCATTGTATAGGCCGCGAGCTTTCTCTGGGTTTTGGCAACCTTCTAGGATAAAGAATACATGTTTGTTGCCGATTGACTGACCGTCCCAGAAGTTTGGTGACATCATCACCATATCAACTGGGGTCCAAACATTGGTGGTCACTCCCCACATATCCTTTGTTTGTTCAGATCCTTCAAGATGCTTGACAATTTTCCATTGTCCATCTTTTAATACCACTGAAGCAACTTTGATGTTCGTTGGTGTACGTCCACGGAAGTGGAAGCTATGAATCTTGCCATCAAACTCAATCTCAGCAGACACATCTTCGCCTCCGCGATTGGAGTAAGTGTTTATCCAGAAGTCATACTGACCATCCAGCATGCGATCACCAAAAATGATGTTCTCAACAGCTGGTCCATTTGGGTCGATGATATCAACATCAAGCTCTCCTCGGGGGCTGCGCTTGTTGCTGTAGAAAATATGGTTCCCATTTGGCTCTCGGCAGTGGGCATCCATGTCATTTCTATTGGCAACTTCGTCGTTCCACATGATGCTGAATCGTAGCTTGCCGTCTACCTTACCGCCATGCGCCTTGACACGCTCCTTCATCAGTGAATCAGTAATGTCGCCGTTGTATGTCCAGCTGAAGTTATTGTTCCACTTTAAAATGTTTGGTGCATCTGAATCTTGTGGTGCGATGAGACTCATAAGGTTATTATGATTCTTCAACATCACTTCCATGCTGCCCATATGCTGCTTGCCCATTAATTCGATGAAGTCATCGATTAAGATATCTTGAGCAGGCTGCTTTCGGTTGTCGGGTAATGCTGCTCGCAGTTCATCAAAGATGTTGCCAGCAATCTTAACCGAGCGATCAACGTACAAAACATTATTAGCAGTAATGTCTGACTTCTGAGCATAGCGACGAGCCAGTGCCATAGCCAAGCCGAGATCTTCAATGGTCTTTTGAGCCTTGTCGATCATGCCCCGTGTGACGATTGCTGAAGTACGTTTGTAGCCAGCCATCTTTGAATCAAAGCGACCAACGGCAGCTTCAATATCCATGCCTTCAGATAGATCAGTCAGCAAGGTGCCGATAACCGTGTTCTTGTATCGGCCATGACGCTTAAGTTCAGTAGACTTTTGCCATAAGAACAAGTCTTTGTTTGACGCCTCTCTGTACTCTACCTTAGTTTCCATCAGTGATTCAACAGTTCGCTTGTGCTCTTCACCACGGTAAAGAACTTTGTCTTCGATCAGATCCAAGACTGTCTCAATGGCTGAAGCCGAGATGGTTTTGACACTAGATTCCAATACCTGCTTGTCAGCTACAGCATTGCCAATCATTTGTTCTGGTGAGTTACTGCTAGTAGATTTAAACTTGCTGTCCACTTCATAGAAGAAGTGTGTCCAAATGATGTCTGAGTTTTGGCTGTCAACATTTGGCTTGTGGCCAAAGGCTGGCTCAGTGGTGCGGAATGGCCCAGTGATGCTGGAGTATTGGACGAACTCAGATAGTGCGTCTGCCACTGGTTGGTAGATGGCTGCAGCTTCTTCATCGGCAATGGTGATGTCCCAAATGGAAACCATTTCATCATCGATGATGGCAACCACGCGACCCATGCGACGGATGAAAGACTTATCGTATTGGCCGTCGTGCTCCGTGCGCTCACGGAAAACAGGATTGGTGCCTACTGGAAAGCTTTTCAGGTATAGATCCCAAATCTCATCTTTGGGTGCGTCTACGGTATACAGCTCACCTTGAGCCATAAGTTGCAGCTGCTGGTCGATAGCAGCCTTGAATGTTAGGAAGTTGTCTGATGACATGGTTTTGGCCTTTCTTGCCAAGGGGTTTATTAAAATGGTGGTCCGTCAAAGACTCGAACTTTGACTCTTCCTTTTATGAGAAGGATGCTTCACCTTTAAGCTAACGGACCATGATTTTTGGATACAGCCCACTGTGGTGGTGTGCGTTTGGTCCACCTTGGGTGAAACTGCTTTTTCTCGTTACTGAGCATGTTTGTAAGCCTGTTGTTAATGCGTTCAATCAGGATTGGGCGTGCTCGTTTTTGCTGTGTGACACACATGGTCTTGCCGTATTGGTCGCTGCTAGTTACTGGAAGTTTGCTGTAATTGCTGTTGAATCCTCGGTATGCCAGCTCATCCATTAGCTCATTATATCGCGCAACGATAGTCTGCATGTAAGATCCACAGAATAGCTCATGTCCAGTACCAAGTTTAAATTCTTTTGGCACACGCTTGGTTGGTGGGTTGTCAATGTATTTAAAAAGCCTTGGAAGCTCTTTGCAGCATTCAGCAATCAGGTGTTGATCGCACAGTTCACTGGGAGATACGCCAATGTTGATACGTGTCATGGTGCTGGCCTTTCTGGTGGCAGACTACTTAATGGTTACTTGAGTGCTGAGCACTATATAGCGGTTATTACCACTGCAAATGATTTGTAGATCTTTGTGATTGGTGGGGTAAGGGAATGGTAGTTGCCTAGCTACTTCAAAAGTCTGGCCAAACTGGTGGTGCTGTTTGTCGGTGATGGTTGCTTGCATTATTTCAACTTTATCTTAATGGCTTTTTCTTCAGCGTGATATCCGACATGCAGAATCCAGACTACTGCAGAAACTAGATATAATATTGGGTGCATGTCAAAGTGAGATATCAGCATGAATGCAATGAGTAATGTCATAGAGTGTATGGGTCGTACCCATCCTTGTTGCAGTTGGTGGTGATTTTATGCTGTTTGATCAGCGTTCGTGCCATGCTCAGGCATTGTCGATGCATGGCATTGTAATAGATGTTTGATTCTTGGTCGCCAACTATGGCTGACATAGTGGCTTTTGATTGACATTCTTTGGCATCTGATAGGTGCTTCCGAATGCGGTTTTTAATTTCGTGGAGGGTCATGAGACACCCTCCATTACTTCGTTCACCTCAACCTGTGCTTTTCGTGCGTGGCTGTGAACGTCTGAGGCGTAGGCTGCGACTTTAAATACTGGGTGGTTGATTTCCTTCAGCAGTACTTTGACGTTTGATGGTGAGCAGTACCAGATGTTGTCAGTTGGATCTGTGGTGGTTGACCACTCACATTTTTGACGGTCGTATTTCACCCACTGAACTGGGTTGAGGCTGTCTTCAGTGTGCAGACCTACAACAAAAGGTGTTGAACTGATGACTGAGCCACTTTCATTTCGCATGGCTTCGCGCATTTGCTCGTCAAAGCGGATGAACTCAACTTTGCCATTGTCAAAGACTTCAAGGTGCTTGTAGTCTTGAACTTGTTGGTGGCTGATTTCAACGATCTTGTTCAGTTGTTCGTCAGTGTAATGCATGGTAGGAGTCCTTTCTGTGGTTCCTTTTCTGTTATGAGCATCACTATGCACGGCAATCACAACATTCCATCACATACCCAGTCGTCCAAAATGAGTGTTTCACACAATGCTAGTCATCTACATCTGACTCGCGCTGATCCTTTTGCCAGTCTTGAATGTATTCTTGGCGCATGATTTCATCTTGCACCTCGTCATTGATCCATGCTAAATACATACCTAATGCCACCAATAGCCACTTAAGCATGATATATATGCCAACAGCTAAGTAGGGAATCGATGCCGCCTGTATCGCTGGATCAATGCCGAATTGTAGCAGGACGATAAAAGAAAAGGTGGCATGTGAGATCACCATAAGTGGTATAATAATATACCACCATTTGTTCAGTGACCACATAATCATAAAATAGTTTTTCATAATTATCTCTCCATTGTTTTTAGCTTATAAAATATTTCTGAAATGGGGTTGATATAGATGATTATCATTATTGCATGCATGAGCATGCCTTGAAGGTCTTCGTCTTGAAAATCATACCACATCATTGCGGCAGATATTACAGCAAGACCTATGATGAATGACATGAGTAAAACAAGTCCAAGCTTCTTCACTTTTTCTCCACGGTAGCAATCACACTGCCCAATCGGCTTCTGCCAGTTTGTTGTTTAAATGAATGAGTTTTTCCAGTGTATCGCCACATTTGCTGCGCTCTAGCTCTATTTCCTTCAGAGCTTCAATTTTTATGTGTCGCTCGTCTGGCGGCAAAGTGTCAGCATAAACTCGAAGGGTGGTGGCTGACTCGCCCCATAGCATAAACTGCTTATACTGAGAATCAATGCGCTGTCTGATGACTTGACACACCAATGGTTTTAATTCTTGTGGAACTGGGTCGACAGTGGCTTGCAAATCCTTGTTCTTTTGAACGAAAGATTCAATAACTCGTTCAGCCATTTCAGCCCACTCAGTAACTGATTGGCCTATTGGTCGGTCTTTAAATCGCTTGAGTTTCATTGTTCGTCTCGTCTATTCAAAGATCTTTTTCAGTTGATGGTAGATGCCTTTAGCTTCAGCCATGCTGAACTCCATGGCACCAATTCTGATGTGTTGGGTGACAATGTTGGTTGTTGGTTCTTCGGTTTCGATGACCGAGATAACATCGCAAACATCTTCTGTGAGTGACAAGTTGTGATTCTCACACCAGAAGTATAATCCTTTTTCGACTCCGTTGATCTGTGCTTGAAAGAAGTTTCCTGTTTCGTTGTGAACAACTACGTCCACACACTTGACCTCTACCTTGTGGCCGTTTCGCAATTCGATAGTTTTGCCTACTAGCTGGCGTATTTCATCTGCATGGTTAAAATAGATCATGGTTGATTCCTTTAGTAAATTCGAATGATTCTTGTTTTGCGGTTGGCGGCAAACTGCATAGCTTTGCCAAGTGCCTGAGTGTAGGTTGTTGCGTGGATGGTCATTTTATAGCCATCTTCAAATTCAACCAGATAGTTATTGCTGCTCATTTGTTGGCCTCCTCAGTGCTTTTTCAAAATCGGCAAACCTATTGTGGTTCTGCCACTTTCCGTTGATGATATCTGCCGTTTGCCATGCCTTGCCGTGGCGACCAAAACTAGACTCCCAAACCATGCGATTGTCCTTGGCATATGTCTCGCGGTAGTTGTCGGGCACTTCTTTGAATCCGTATGATTCGGCAAGCTTGATGCGTTCGGCTAATTCGAGTCGTTGTGGTAGGTTCATGTTATCGCTCCCCCGTCAGTGCCCAAACAGCACCCTTGATGGTTTTGTAGTAAGAGTCCATAAACAGATCGGTCATGATGTCAGTGTGGGGACTACGCTCCCATACAGTGTCAACACCAATCTTGCCATCATAATCACCCAGACGCTCATTCCAGTTTTCTGAAGTATGCCAGTCGATCTTCTTACCTTCATATTCAGCTTCAAAATGGCGGTGGAATTCACTGTCATTGTTTGGGCTTGAGATGTCGGTGACAGTAGCACCAGCTTTTTTGAGGGCGTTGACGAGTCGTGTATGGAGCATGGTAGAGCCTTTCTGATGGTCTCGTTGTCTTTGATGAGCGAGATCATGGTGGGGTTGAACACAAAATCCAGACCTTGATTGGGGTCTGGAGTTGAGTGTGTCACACAAGTCGCATAAGTGCTTTGCGGTACTTGAGTTTCTGCTTTTGAGTTGGGTCATCAGTGAGGTTGTAGATCATGTCTGCAACCTTGACTCTTCGTGCTATCGGGTTGCAAGCAATGAACCCAATGTAATCGTCATAGTTCATACCATCCTTCTTGGTCAGTAGATTAACTGCAAGTAATGCAGGGTAGCAGTCATCTTCTTTAAAATAGTTCTTTAAGTCGTCCATGGTCCATTCAATGTCTTCGACTACATCATGCAATAATGCAACGAATCTTCCTGCATAGTCATATTCATCAAGCATATCAGCAACACCAAACGGATGCTTCCAGTAGGGTGATCCGTCTCGGCGTGTCTGACCTTCATGGGCTTGCTTGCATACCATCTCTGCAGTCGAAATATCTTCAATCGTTATCATTTTTTAATCTCCTCATGACACTTGGGCTTCTCAACAAACTGAGAGATAGGTAAACCACATTGCTTTGCTGCTGTGCGGATGCCTTCTGTCAGTGGTCGGTCGCAGTCCATAGACTTTGCATGCTTGCAGTCTTGGTGAAATGGGCAGAATGTTCGGTCTTTGTAGCAGATCATGTTAGTAATTGAACCTCTTCTTGAATTTGAAACAGCCAGTCTGGGTTGCCTTTCTTTTCAGCTTCCTTAGCCATGCGACGTAGCTTGGCAGCTATTTTATTTCGTTTGGTTTTGCTCCAGATCTCATCTCTCGGTTGAGAGTGGTCGCATTGATTGCATGACCAGATAGCCTTCATGCGTTCGCCTGCTTTGAAGTGGATCATATCATGCATATGACCCTCATCACATTTAGGGCATTTCTTCCATTTTTGATTAGGCATTTTTAATCCCCCAGTGGTAAATTTTGTTTAATTGAATTTACTATTGATGAGTAAGATTGTACAATTTTATGGCGTTTGGGATATATTGATTTAAAAATGTCTTCATCTTCAACGCCTTCTTCCTCAGTTAGCGTATCGATGAGCATCTTGATTGCTTCTAATGTGAAGTCGACAGAAGCCTGCCCCTCTTCAATTTGTTGGATGAAGCTGAAGGCTTCTTCTTTTGAGATGCGGTTGACGTTTTCAATGTGGATTGGCATGGTTCAGTCCTTTAATTTGTTATTGCTGTAAAAAGTTTGAGGCATCATTCATGACATCAAAAGCAGCCTCCAAGTGCCTTTCATATGATCCAAAAGGGTCATTGAATTTAACGATTTCAGAAAGCGCGGCACATGAGTTGTTGAGATTTCTGACCAGCTCTTTGATCTCTTGCTCTCTATATAAGAGTATTTTATTTTGTTTGGCCAGCTCTTGTGCTAGTCGACCTGTTGAGATTGTCTCCTGCATCAAAAATGGCTTGACTGCTACTTCTTCAGAATCAAACCAGTTGGCACTACCCATGTCTATGGGAATGACGTATTTGATTGAGAACACTGAGTCAGGGTCATCTGATGTGAGGATGTAGTCGGTTGCTGGGTGTTGTTTCATTTATTCAATCCCTGTATTTCCAAATCTGTGATTTAAATTTGAGTGCTCAAAGCATGTATGTCGATACTTTTTCTGCTCTCGGTCATTCCAGCCGCATTTGTATTTATTGCTCATGGTCAGAACATCTCCTTTAATTCATCTGCTGAAGGTCGTGGAATCTTTGCATCTCGCACTCTCATGATTCTTACGGCTCTTTGTGCTGCTTCGATTGGTGTTCTACCTATGCCGCTGCCGTGTGCAAAGAAAAAAGACACTTGGCACATGTAGTGCGCTCGTTTGGCTGTGGTCAACCAAGTGGGCCAGTCGCGGTAATGCAATGACCAGTTGGTGCAGTTTTCACTGAGGAATTTGATGGGGTCTTGGTTAGTGGTCATTGGAGTGCTTTCCGATTAAAAAGCCCATCATGAAACCCAGCCCAATGCAGCCTAGTGTGAATTGTATGACTTCAATCACCGTTGTTCTCCAGTTCAACATAGGTAAGACGACGCTTAAGCATTGTATTTTCATACCTTAGTATGCTTAGCTGCTCATCTTTTATTCGCAAAGCACTTGCGTTTTTATCAACATCACCTTCAGCCCTTGCCTCAAATAAATTCTCTAGGTTGTCGTCATGAACGCACTTGGGTATGTCAAAAACTCCATAGCCTTTTGATGGTTCATGACTGCCTGCAAGGTTGCATCGTGTTTTTCCTGTGTGGTCTGAGGTATAGTGCTTACATCCTTGGCATATTTTCATTTGTTTTCTCGCTTTCTTTCCTTCTCCAGCCACTCCACATGGTCTGGTGTGAGATTGAGGATTGCTGACTTCTTAACATCTATGGACCTGACGATGGGTTGAGATTTATTTCTTGCCGCATCAACTCGCTGAAGGTGGTCGATGAGTTCGGATCCATCAACGGTGCCAGTCACCGTAGTTGTGCCGCCAATAGTGGTCATCATTCCTTGCGGCGTTGAAGTTATATATTGACCTACTCCCGATGAGAACATGCTCGAAGCACCTCATTATAAAAATGTTGCCCCACCTTCATCGCAATCTCGCGATTGTCGGGCATGCGGTCACTGCCCCAGTAGGATTTGTGAATAATGCCAAAGATAGCTGTAGCTCGGCCTTTGACGGGTGAGTCTTGGAACACCCATGAGTGCCAAGCGTTGGGCAGGTCATCCCATACACGGCCATTGGTGTGCTTTTTGAAGTGGTAACTGCCGACATTGATCATGTCTTGGCTCATTTGATCTTCAGTCAGCGGCATACCGTTCTTGATGTCTTGATAGGTGCGGATCATTATTGGTTGTCCAAGATGAATTGAATGACTTGATCGGTGGTGCCATTAAGGCGTAAGCTGTCTGGCCATTGACGTTCTGGGATGATGAATCCAGCTAGCATGCGTAACTCAAAGTGGCCCATAGGTTGGTTGCTGATTTCGATGAGTTGTTGACGGGTGAATGTTTGGTGGTTCATGATTACAGCCCCTTAACCCACTGGATGAAGTCGTATTGATCTTCGGTGGGCAGTTGGAAAAATCGCCGCTTCATATTTGCGACACCTGCTGATTCCACCTTTGGCAAAAGATCTCTGGCGTCTACCCACCATTGCTCGTTGTCTTCAAACACGGCAAGAACAGTCTCGTTCTCGTATGAGATTATATCAACCGTACAGGTTGATCCAATCACACCTTGGTTTGCAATAGATCGTGTTTCCTCACCAAATGAGGAAACAACAACTAGCTTTTGACCTTCGTGGATGTCGTTGATGTTCATATCCAAGTCCTTTCTGTTTGCTTGATGCTCAGACCTTAGTGGCTGTTGGTCAGTTGTCATGTAATCCTTGACAGCTGGCGATGCAGTGTGTCACACAACTAAGCCTTGGTAATGTCGTTACGATGGAAGAAAAACCAGAGCACTGACTGGGATATAGTCATGGCTACGATCAGCCAGATGTAAGCTTGCAGTGGTGGTTCGATAGAAAGGTAGTCAAACTTGGACCAATCTTTGATCTTATAGTTCTGCATCACCTCTTCAGCAATCAGTGGTAAAATACTATCGTCAATCTTGCTGTTCAGTAAAATAGTTTCCAAGTTGCGCTTCACCAATTCCTCTTCACTCCAGCCAAAGACGTAGCTCCAGCCTGCTGTGGCAATACTATCACCGCCACCATAACAGAGCACTAAATCATTTTTCTTCCCGCCGATCCAGTGTGCCTCTTGTTGGTGGGCGATACTGGAATCAGATTGTTGGTCGAATCCGATGATAATAATATTGACTTGCTTCATTGGTCCAAGTCGCGCCATCATCTGGTCGAATTTAAGTGTTTTAATGGCATTGGCTCGACCTAAGAGCCTGTCTGATCTGAAGCGGTTGTTGGTTGTGGGGTATGGGTGGACAGGGGTGCCTTCAGGAACCTTGGGAAATGAAAAGGCAGATGGCGCTGCTTGTACTCGGTTCGTCCAGTTTCGGTTGGCGGTTACTGGCTCAATCCATTTGTTTTTATTGACGAGGAAATAGTCATTGCGGTCTCCTCGGTCAAATCCGTGATGCCTGCGACCTCGCCTGCTCTCCTCTTTGCCCCAAAGTTTCTTTAAGTGGTTGTACTTACTTTCATCAATGCTGAATCGTCCGATGTTGGTGGTGACATTCCACTCTGGATGATGTGTTTTAGTTTTCGTTACGGTTCTGGTTCTAGCTACTTGTCGCCTGTTGTTACCTGAACCAACGGTCACATAATATGTTTCCTGTTCAGTCCATGTCGCATGCCAGTATGGCTCATGATCAACACCTGTGACTTGGCCACTCCAGATCTCTACATCAGCCGTCATACTCATAACAGTGAGTCCATGGACGATTCCTGAAACAGCGAAGGCTAAAGCTGTACCGATCAGCCATTCAAACCAGACAACTTCTTTACTCTTGATCCAGAAGCATGCCCCAACAATTGCTGGTATACATGCCAAGAGGTACATTAGTTCCATGTCAGAGTCCTAAATCAACGTCGTTGTCTTCACCTGTCTCAAATGATTCTTTGGTACGTGAAGAGGTTACAATGACCACATCGATGCGCTCGCGGCTGCCGACAAACAGTGAGCTGGGAAAGGTCATGAGGAGATTGTCGTGCTCGCGTTTCAAGTCGAGGAGTTGCTTTTGTCGGTTGGTGAATGAGTCACGACTAGCAATAATAGTGTTTTGCAGATTTAAAAAAGCCTTGTCACTGATGTTGGGTAATGCTTCGCGAACGGCGTTAATGAAGCTGCCAGAAGTTGCTGAAGTACGTCCTTCAGCATATCCAAGGATAATGTTCTCTACTGATTGTCGTTCGGCCTTGGTGACCTGAGAGACTTGGGAGATCTTCTTCCACATGTTGTCGAACTCGTTTTGGTTGTCGACTTGTACTGCTTCAATCTGATTGCGTAGTCGGATCTCTCCGTTACTGGCGCTGACGTACATGGCTCCTACTACCGCGGCCACGATCAGAAATAATCCGACAGCGGCAATGAGGCAGGTTAAGATGATTTTGTTACTGTTGTTCATGGTTGGTTTCCTTTTGTTGGGTGTTGGCTGGTAATTAAACCAGCCAGAAGGTTTCTCGCAGCATTTCATTGGGTGCCCAAAGCTTGATCATTACGCGATCTTCATTGGGAAAGTCAGCAATGGTGATGTCGCCCATGCCAACCACCTCAAAACGCTTGCGGCACTTCATGCCGTCGATGATCATGGGTTGGGTGTTGGGAGCATCGCACATACGATCTCCGTCAGTGTTGATCCAAGAATCTGTCCAGTTAAATGGACGGTTGCTGATTGCGTGGTCGACTTCGTTGCCGTTGATATCTTTGACGTAGACGCGAGTGGTATTTGACATGGTTGAGCCTTTCTGTGGTCTTGTTTGCTTTATGCGCGTACCATAAACGGTCTGAAATGAGGTCAAGGGTTAATTTTTGACGCTTCACTATCTAGCAAGTCGTACTGCTCAATTGCCCATCGGATGGCTTCACAGCACCATATGTAGTGATAGGTGTAATCGGTCATTGAGAACTCCCAAATGTCGGGGAAGTCTTCTGAGTGGTCATTGAGCCAAGCTAATGATTCAACCTCGCCATCACACCAGTTGGCTGACTCTCTGGTGTCTTCATCTGGTTCGTATGAGTCGATTGCTTCCATGAAAGATTCTTGACTCCACTCTTCCGTTTTGCCAGCCTCACATTTCTCAGCCCAGTAGCTGGGATTTATTTTATCATGCCGAAAGAATTGAAACATGTCTTCTGTGCGCGTGAATACAAAAGATCCCATATCACCTGAGATGGCGAGATACTTTGGCCATGTCGTGATGTGGAACTGGAAGATGCTTGATCCGTTGTGGGAGAATTCCAGATGGCGGTGGATGCCTTGATCAAGGTGGATTGTCATTTGGTGGTTGGCGATGTCTTCTTTGAAAGTTGTTTTCATAGTCAATTTCTTTATTTGGGTGTCAGTACGATGATAAATTCCGGTGCTATGTCGTCCAGATCATGAAACATCATTGAGAATGGTTTGTAGTCTGGGTGATCTGCGGTCAGGGTAAACTGGTAGGGCTTCTTTGCCTGATCTTTTAAGTTGACTGATGCATCTGCGATAGGATCACCAGATGTGTCGAGGACATTGATAGTTATTTCCATTAGTCTTCCTTAATTGATTGCTGCGAAGATGAGCCATGCTACAAGTGATATAATTACTGCCGCTACACCTTTTATTAATGGGTCAAAGTCCATGTAGTTCGATTTACTTTTGTTGCCTGTTATTGCCCACACGAAAGATGCGGCTGTTATGATTAATGGGATGGTCCAATAGCTTATGGTGATAGTGATGGTCATTTCTCCTCCTCCAGCGCCTGCCAAAAGTTTTTCATACCGTACACATGACTGTATATCTCAGCATGCTCAGCTAATGCAAAGGCTAGCTGTGGTAGGTCACGCAGGCACTTGCAGCCGCCATTGGTGTGCATGCCGACTGGGATGTGTTTAGGTCGCATCACGCAGTTACCATCTGAGCATCCATGCATGACAGATTCCATTTGTTGGAGGAGGTATGCCAGTTGGTGGGCTGGGCCTGACTTCCAGTCTGGGTCGCCTTGCATGAGGTTCATGCGGTTGCACATGCTTTGTAGCTTGTCGTGGAAGGTTTTGTTGTGCCATTCGTTGGGTGTCATTTGCTATATGCCTTTGTCTGGTTGATGGAGGGTTGGTTTGAGACTACCATGAACTATTATCTTCTACTGCAATAACTGAAGCAGGGTAATAGCTGCAATCATACATTTGCTTGTATTTTTCTAAAGCCTCTTCCCTGCTATGTGCATCTATCTTCTCGACACACTCATGCCTCGACGGAATACACATTTCTGATACATATCGTCCTATGGTGTATGTTCTTTCTGACTTGTAATCCTTCTGTTGATAATTCTCAGGGTAGTAAATAGGTTTGGCTTCACCTTCTTTCAATAATGTCTCATTGCTATAGTCTAATCCGAGCATCTCGGTAATGATCCTTCGATTGACTCGGTAGCATGAGTCTCCCATATCACTGCCGTCAGACATTAATGTGTCGAGAATTTTCTTTAAGAATGTTTTATCTTTTCCACTCAGCATGTTTACTCAAACCTCATTCTCTTGAGCGCGTCTTTTATACTCAGCGTCACGTAGTATTTTTCCCATTCTTTGCAAGCAGGTTTTCTTCTTCATAGTTCGATAGATCTCTTCCCACTCTTCATAAGTGATAATGATTGTTTGAATAATGTCGCCTTTGCTGTTTGTTTCATTCAGCGCAATAACTGGCTCACTGAGATCCACTGCTTCGTCACCGTTGATGGCAAACTCATGATAGTCTGTGAAGATAATATCATCTTTATGTTCGATGTCTCGTTTGGTTGCGCCTTGTTCGTCTTCATCTTCTTCTGGCTCCTCATCGTTGCCCTTAAACCAAAAGTCTTCTAGCACTACTGTGTCGGCGGTTAATTGAACGGTGTTTGGCTTTTGTTTATAGAGAACATCGCCATCGATTCGCGGCAAGGGGCATACGTATGATTGGTCAGACATTTCAATGATGATGAGGTGGTTGCCTTCGGTGATGACTATCATCTCATTAGAGGGGCACAATGGAAAGTTGTGTGAGAAGCTTTCTGTTTTACTGGTAACATAGGTGTGGAAGTTATGAAAGTCGGCGTAGGTGTAGCCTTGAGCCAGACATTCCTTTAAGATCATCTGACGAATGGTCCATGCCGTGATAGAATCTGGGTCAGGGTTGCCAAGCGTGTCAAGGTCGATGGTTATTTTCATTGGTCTTCCTTTATCTATCTGATATTTCAGTCATCATTGACTGAACTTGAATTTTCCATATTAATCTTTGCTTGAGGTTTACTAGCTCGATAGCTTTCTGCAGTAGTTTGATGATGTTTTTAGATACTTCTGTTGGATGGCAATCAATCATTCTGTGATTAATGTGGCGGTATTTTTTCCGTCCTGATTTCAACACTTTGACTAGCTCACGATCATATGCTTCTTTTTGATGCGTTTGCGATAGGAAATCAATTGCTTCATGCATTGCATGGATGTCCCTATTCCTCAGCCCCCGCCAAACCGATCCACACTCTTTCCAATATCTTCCTGGTATGTGTGGATTAAAAAGAACAACAGTTCCTTGGTATTGTGAGGTGACTGATTGTTCAATCTCTGATAATTCATCTTCTATTTGAGACATGGTATATTTCATTGGTCTTCCTTTGTTCCATACATCAGCTGTGGTTCCACGCGATAGCATCGGTCTTCTGACTGTTGTTGGATTTGTTCTGATAGATTGCTTATTGATGTGTAATTGAAAGTAGCAATCATTGCCGTGCGGAGGTAGTTGACCATCTGCTGTAAGCTTTCAACCTTGTCGAGGTGAATATGCTCTTCATGTCGAGTATCAGCATCGACTGCCGAGAGCTTATGTGCTGTCAACTGGGTCAGGAGGTAGTCGATGATTTGGTCTTTCATCACTATTCACCTGTTAAATCATTGGGGCATGAAGAGTCTAAAAGCCAAGCACCGTAATTAAGAAAGTTTAATGCTTTGTCTCGGGCTGTTTCACCTCCATGCCATACATTTGGCTTAACGGAAACGACCAAGTCACTGCACCTAATAGACATGCCAATTACATAAAGACGGTCTGGTCCTGCACCCTCTATATACATGCCCTCTGTGGGGACGATGGGGAGTTGGTAGCGGTGCCAGAGTAATACATAGTACTGCTCTAGTTCTTTAGGGTCACCAACTGATAATCCATGGGATACTATCTTGCTTGGCGTGTCTATGTGTAATTGTAAAGTTGCTCTGATCATTTGTTTTCTCCTACATGTTTAAAGGGTGGTATTTGGTAGCTGATGGCTTTGCGTTTGCGAACAATTTGTTTGGCTTCTCGCCAGACATGTCTGACATATTGTCTTTCGGCTTCTTCTGCAGTTTTGAACCACACTCTGATGCTTATATGGTGATAAGAGATAAACTTCTCGGGAACTATGTATTTAAAGCAAGGCCAAAATCCATATTTGATGCGCCATGAGTATTGTCCGTCATAGTTACGATCAATAAATACTTTTTTCATTGGTCTTCCTAATCACACAAGGCTTCATACTGTCGTTCCCAAAATGCATATCCTTGGGGTGAATTTTCCCAATCGAAGGCTGCTGCTAGGAATTGGTGATTTGGGTAGCAGCGGGTTGATTCGAGAGTTGCGCCCACTTCAGGTGAGCATAGACCGCCGCAAGCTGATGAATGGAGGTTGGTGCGGACTGGTTGTTGGATGTCTTTTGGGAGTTCTGAGATCCACTGACGGAAGGTTTTTTCTTTGGTCATGGTTGTTCTTCCTTCTCTTCTTTCAACATCTTTTGATAATCTTTGTTCACCTCAGCAACTTCATCTTCCGTCAGCACTGACCAGTAATGTAGCTGCTCAGCCATGTGCAAAATGGTGTGGATGGCTGATTCTGCCTGCAGGATGGTTGGCGATGTTTCTGACAGTGCGTGCTTTTGAGCATGCACCAAATAGCCAATTTGATCTGAGAGCATGTTGGAGAGCATCTGCTTGACGTTGCGTGCCATCCTGCTGAGGAAACGGTCTTCAGCTTTGACTGACAATTCATCAGAAGACTCTTCGCAGATGTCCATGATCTTTTGATGGTGGTTGCGGAGGATGGTTTCGATGAGTTCGATTTGATCTGGGGCCATGGTGTTTTCCTTACTGATCATCCTAAAATGATCTTGTCCATTTCGCGCATAGCGCGTTTAACTGAAGTGAATCGGTCCATAATGGTGTCAAAATCCTGCTGAGTGATGACTGACGAGTGGGACATGATGAAAATCATCGTGGTGATCTCGTCAATGACTTTCTGGTAGGCTTGTACTAAGTCAGAGAATCCACGGTAATCGCTGAGGAGTAGATTGCCATAGGCGTTTGACAATTGGTGGACGGTGATGTCGATGAATTGTTGGTTGGTGGTCATTTGTTTTTCTCCTGCTGGTATCGATATAGCTGCAATAACATATCAAGGTGAAATGTGCGTGATGCCTTAAGTTCTTCATCGCCGTTAGCAATGTATTGTCTTAATTCCTGCTCTGCATCTTCAAAAGAGTTAAAGCAGCCACAGTGAATAGTTAGTTGGCCTTGCTGTTCCACTGCAGTCAGGGGTCTACCCATTTCACCATGATGGTGGGTTGACAGTTGGGCGTATTTGATGCCTTTGACTCCAGAGAGGTTTGAGTAGGAAAATTTTGTTTCTCTCATCCACGCATAGCTAAGATCGGCATCGAAAAGATTGGCATGGCGAAGATTGGCACCGACAAGATTGGCATAGCTAAGATCGGCATCGAAAAGATTGGCATGGCGAATCAACCTATTCAGTCGGGCGATGCGGTTTTGGTGCCGCCAAGAGATCTTACGAATTGCTGCAAGCAGAATGTTGTTTCGGAGAGTCATGGGTAAGCCTTTACTTTTTCGTAGATTCATATACTGCTGCTAGTTGATCAATGGCTTGACAAGCCGACTCATCATTGTCGTGCCAGTCAAAATCTAAAACCTGCTTGGTTGCTGTTTTTAGCGATGCTAGCTTCTCGTTGCAAGTCATAAGCAGACCTAGCTGATGGCTGTATCCTTGCTGAAGGGGTTCGTAGCTGCTCTTAATTGCCTTGCTGTGTCCTTCAATATATCCTAGTTCTTCAAGAGCGGCATG